>Ga0306920_100005215_pt1 | contig 16755 bp, 12 predicted proteins | sample flu12Cox44000170_FD_204666 | JGI IMG/M metagenome (GOLD analysis project Ga0306920, IMG submission 204666) | Lab enrichment of tropical soil microbial communities from Luquillo Experimental Forest, Puerto Rico - flux4day.12C.oxic.44.000.170 (v2)... | ecosystem: Environmental > Terrestrial >... | reverse complement strand
GATCTCGGCGCCGATGGTGAGCGTCGATTGCACGTCCAGCGTCTGCGTCCCGCCCACGTAGAGCCGGGTCAGCGCCGGGTAGCTCGGCGAGCCCAGCTTGAAGCTGGAGGTGGCGACGATGGTGCCGGAGACGTAGATGTCGAACGCCGAGCTCGCGTCGGCGACGGTCATGACCAGGTCCGCCGAGGACGTCACGCTGCCGTCGATGAACAGGGCCACGTTGCCGTGGGCCACGATCTCGCCGCCGCTCGAGAAGCCGGACAGGTAGTAGACGCCGCAGGGGAGATCGACGCGCGCCGGGTGGCCAGCCTGGCTCATCAGCCCCGCGTCGAGCCCGATGGCGGCGTTGTTGTTGTTCGTCTTCGCCCAGGTGACGTAGTCACCGACGGGGACGGGGCTCGAGCAGTTGCAGGGGGGCGGCACGGTGACCGTCATCTGCGGCTGCATCGGCGACAGGTTCGCCGGGTGGCTCTTGCCCGGCGACTGGTAGAAGGTCCCGCCCACGGTCATCGTGTCGGAGGTGACGTTCCCCGATACGTAGGCGTCCTTCGTCACGGTCACGTCTCCGCCGGTGACGTTCCCCCCGCTCTCGAGGTTGTGGTGCACGGCGATCTGCGAAGTGTTGAACGCCGTGGTGGTCGAGGCCGCCCACGTCTGCCCCCAGATGTCCGCGGTGCTCATGGTCTGGATGCTGTTGTTGGCGCCCACGCCGCCGCCGAGGGTCCCCGCCTTGTACGGCCCCTTGGTGCTGTCCCAGCCGTCGACCAGCGCGTCGGCGGTGAAGTTGACGTCCTTGCACGAGCAGACGCTCCAGGTGAACGTGGTCTGGGCGATGAGGCCCGCGCACTGGGCCGTGGCGCCGGTGCCGATCGTCGGCACCGGGCCGCCGCCCGCGCACGCCGTCGGCGTCGTGAAGATCTTGGCCGCGGCGCAGGTGCCGCCCACGCAGCCCTGGTTCATCCCGCAGGCGTGGCCGCAGGTCCCGCAGTTGGCGTTGTCGACGGTGGTGTCGACGCACTGGCCGGCGCAATTCGTCTGGCCGGCGCCCGGCAGGCACATCCCCGTGCACCCGCCGCCCACGCAGACCTGGCCCATCATGCACTTGTTGTTGCAGGCGCCGCAGTTGTTCGGATCGCTGGCGACCGTGACGCAGGCGCCGCCGCAGACCGCCTGATAGATCGAGCACCCGCCGGCCCCCGTCCCGCCGGTGCCGGTCGAGCCCGTCGAGCCGGCGGTCCCGGCGCCGTTCACGCCGCCCGCCCCCGCGTGGGCGCCGCTGCCGCCGGCGCCGACCCCGGCGTTGCCGGAGCTGTTTCCGCAGCCGAACAACCCGAGCGCCAGGACTGCGAGTAGGGCCGAAAACCACATCCGGAACCGTGCCAGCTCCCATCGCCTCATCTTGTCCTCGCTTTCTTGGGGCCTTGCTCGAAAGGCCCACGGGACAGACAGCGATCGTGACCCGGGCCCTCGTGCTCTCTTCTGAGAGCCACGACGGGCCCGGGATGGCTCACTCACATGCAGTGTCGGGTACGACCGAGCGCAGCGTCAGGCGCGCGGGCCCGGACCTACTCGGGTCCGAACACCCCGACGACGTTCCCCTCCGAATCGGTCACGCGCGCGTAGGCGCCCATGCCGGGGATCGGCGTCTTGGCGGTGACCACCTTGCCGCCGGCGGCCTGGACCTTCTTGACCGCCTGGTCCACCGAGCCCACGCCCACGTAGACGACCGGATGGGGCGCGTCCTTGGGTCGCTGGAACAGACCGCCGTTGATGGCCCCCGGCTCCTTCGGCATCTGCCGCTCGCCGCTGGGCGTGGTCTCGGCCATCACGTAGCTCATCTCGGCCATGTCGGTCAGCTTCCAGCCAAAAGCGTCCGCGTAGAACTTCATCGCGCGCTTCTTGTCGTCGAACGGAATCTCGAAATGCACCACCTTGTCCATGGGCCCCTCCTGGGTTGCAGTGAACCTTCGCCGCCGCTCTACCAACTCGGCCGTGGGCTCGCAAGCAAACTCGGGGTCACGACACATTCCTGGAAGTACGAGCGCGCGCGACCCGGGTTCCCCCGTTGGAGAGCGTCGACTACGTCCGGGGCGCCGCCAAACGCAGGGCTGAAAACGGCGGATCTCGGTCTCCGCCCGTTTTTTGTCCAAATACGTTACGCTATTCGCTCTGATGGCGTCCTCTGCGGGCAGCGCGGTCTCGCTGATCAAGGCGATGCTCGAGCTCATCGCCGACCGCCGCACCGGCGTCATGGATGTGACGTCGCAGGGTCTTCGCACCCGCATCTACTTCGATGAAGGCAAGCCGCTCTACGCCGAGGACGACGCGCCCGGGGAGAGCTTCGGCCGCCTGCTCGTCCGGCAGGGGGTGATCACCAACGACCAGTTCGTGCGCGTGATCGACGAGATGACGCGGGCGGCGGCCGGGAACAACCAGCTCCGGTTCGGCGAGGTGGCGGTCGGGCTCGGGGCGGTGACGCTCGAGCAGGTCGAGCGCGGCCTCGGCGAGCAGGTCTGCGGGATCATCGCCCGGGCGCTCCAGCGTGGGGAGTCGCAGTGGGCCTTCGAGACCTCGCCGCCTGCGGCCCGGCCGCCGCGCGCGTTCTCGCTGGAGATCAACCCGGCGATCGCCGCGGCGTTGCAGCAAGCCTCCGACCGCGCGGCGGTCGCCGCTCTGGTCGCCGCCCGGCCCGAGGAGCTGGTGGCAGTCGCGGGCCCGCGGCCGGCGCCCGACGTCCGGGCCGACGCCGGCGGCGCTGCCGGGGAAGCGCACGCCGCGCGCATGTCCGCCGAGCAGGCGTTCCAGAAGGGGCTGGCGCTGCTGCGCGAGTCGAAGACGGCGTCGGCGGCGGTCGAGCTGCGCCGCGCCTCCGAGCTGCAGCCGGAGTCGCTCGAATACCAGCTCTACGCGGCCTGGGCCAAGGCGCGGAGCTACAAGGAGGTCCCGGGCGAGGCCGATCAAAAGGCCCTGCGAGAGCTCGCGGAGAAGGCGAAACGGCGCGACCCGCTGTTCGCCTTCGGGTCGTACGTCATCGGGCAGCTCGCGATGTGGGCGGGCGACGAGGCGACCGCAAAAAAGCGGTTCTACGAGGCGCTGCGGCTCGACGGCGCGTCCGAGGCCAGCAAGATGGTCCGGATCCTCGCACGTCGACCGGCCGCCCCGCCGTCACCCGGCCGGGCCGCGCAGCCCGCGCGCGGCGCCGCTTCCGCACCCCCGCCCGTCCCTGCAGCCGAGCCGCCGGCGCCGGTCCGGCCGGGCCCGCAAGCGTCCAGGGCGCCGGCAAAGCCGCCGCCGTTCCGGGCGCCGCCTTCGGCGGCGCCGGCTTCCAAGGCGCCGCCGACCGGGCGCGCCAAGCCGGTCGTGGCCGGCGCCGCGCTGCTCGCGACGGCCGCGGTCGTCATCCTCGCTGCAGCCAAGATCTCGGCGCCCCGGGCCGGGCTCGCGCCCCCCGTCGCCTCACCTTCCTCCGCCCTCTCCGTGGACGCCAGCTCGCCGATCGAGGCGGGCGCCGCGGACGCGCCGGCGGCAGCGGGCGAAGCGGACGCTGGCCCGTCGGTGAGCGCCGCCGAGCCCGCGAAGGCGCCGCCCAAGCGGACGGGAGAGAAGACGACGGCAGAGAAGACCCCGGGAGCGGCGGATGAGGATGCCGAGATGGGGACGGTGGTCCTCCCTCCCCGGGCGGCTGGGCACCGGATCTTCGTGGACGGCCGCCGGGCCAAGACTCAAGAAACGTCGGAAGGGGTCGCGCCCCTTCGTCTTCGTTGCGGCCATCACGTCGTGCAGATCGGCAGCGGCGGCACCCCCGACCCCGTCGAGCTTCCGTGCGGCGGCGAGGTTCAGTTACAATAAGGCTGCGCTGGGAATGTCATCGTCGACCAAGCCGGGAGCAAGCCAAGCACCGCTGCCGCGGTACGGGATCGATCGCGCGATTGCGCTCATGCGCTCGCTGCCGACGGAGCAGAACCCCGAGCTCGTCGCCATGGTCATCACCAGTACGCTCGCCTCCCTTGACCTCTCCGTCACCGAGATCATCGAGGACGCCAAGTCGCACCAGGCTGACCTCGAGGCGCGCATCGGCAGCATCAAGGCCAAGAACGCCGCGCTCGAGCGGGAGATCGAGCTCGGCGTGGACGAGATCGTGAAGCTGGAGGCGACCTTGGCGGAGACCCTCAGCGTCAAGGAGCGGCTCGAGCTCGCCCACAACCACGCGCCGGCGCCCAAGCCCCCCGGCGCCTGATGGGCGCGATCTTCAGGGCAACCTGAACGTCCCCTCTCCGACGATCACGGCGTGCCCGCCCACCTCCACGCGTTCCACGCGATCCCGGGTCCCGAGCGCGCGGGCGTGAAGCGTCGACGGTCTCCGCAGCTCCGCCCCTTGCTCGATCACGATCTCGTCGCCGAACGCGATCCGTCCGTGGCGCCCGAGGTGCACGGCCAGCGGCCCCGCCGCGGCGCCGGTCGCGGGGTCCTCGGCGATCCCCTCTCCCGGCGCGAACACGCGGCACTTCCAGCCGGCCCCGGTGCGGGCGAAGACGTTGAACGCGGTGCTCCCGAGGCGGGCGAGCCGTGACAGATCGGGAGACAGGGCGGCGACCTCCTCCGGCGTCTCGAGCTCGACGTAGACGTAATGAGGACCGTTGTCGTAGAGCTCCACCGGCAGCCGGGACGCCGCCACGCCGAGGGCGGACAGCAACGTGGCCGTCATCCCCTCGCCGTAACGTTCGATGCGGGGCAGCGGCTGTGTCATCCAGCCGAAGGCGGGCCGTCCCGGCGCTTCGGTCAACCGGACCGTGACGAGCCCGCGCCCCGTCTCGAGCTCGACGGCCTGGCGCTTGCGGCGCGCGGCGAGGACGAACGCGGTCCCGAGGGTCGGGTGGCCGGCGAAGGGGAGCTCCATCGTCGGGGTGAAGATGCGGAGGGCCGCATCCGCCTCTGCGCTCGCGGGGCGAAGCACGAAGGCGCTCTCGGACAGGTTGGTCTCCCGCGCCAGCGCCTGCATGGTGCCGGCGTCGAGGCCGTCGGCGTCGGTGAAGACCGCGAGCGCGTTCCCGGTGAGCGGTCGATCTGTGAAGACGTCGCAGAGCTGGTAGTGGATCTCGCGCATGACAGCCCCTCCGGGCCCGGCGGCGCCAATTCTGGATTGCCGAGCTCGCGATGGGAAGGAGACCGGGCGACCGCCCCGCAGGCTCCGGGAGTAGACTGGCGTGATGGGAGCCGCCCCCCGGACGCTGAACCTCAAAGCTGCCCCCTGGAAGATCGCCAACCTCGCGGCGCTCAAGCGGGATGGGCGGCTGCACCTGCCGGACCTCCAGCGCGGCTTCGTCTGGTCGGCCGATCGCGTGCGCGCGCTGCACGATTCGCTCTATAGGTCGTACCCCGTCGGCGCCTTGCTGCTCTGGGAGCCCAAGTGGGAGGGGGAGGCGCCGTTCTCGACGCGGGCCTGGGACATCTGCCCGCCGGACGAGGTCACGGCGCGCGGCGTGCCGGAGGCGCCGCGGCCGGTGGTGCCGGGCTCGCTGTTCGTGCTGGACGGGCAGCAGCGGCTGACCTCGATCTTCCGGCTGGTGTTTCGCAGCCGGATCCGGAACAAGACCACGCCGGACCCGGACCTGCTGGTGGCGCTGTCGCCGCGGGACGAGTGGGTGGAGAACCCGTTCCACCTGCGCTCGAAGACGCTGCACCGGCGCATGCGCGAGGGGCTGCTGGTTCCGGCGGAGGTGCTGTTCGAGGGGATCCGCGGCGGCAACGAGAGCCTGGCGGTGCAGCGCGCGCTCGGCGAGTGGCTGACCGCCGGCGACGAGCTGTTCTTCGAGGCGCTCGATCGCGCCAACGCCATCCGCACCGCGGTCCTGCAGGCCGAGGTGATCGCCTACGAGATCGACGCCGACGCCGGCGACGACAACGTCATCGAGATCTTCGCGCGCCTCAACCAGCAGGGGGTTCGGCTGCGGCCCGGGGATCTGGCGGCCGCGCGCCTGACCGGGCAGATGGCCAACTTCCGGACCCGCGCGCGCGAGGCGCTGGTTATGAAGGAGCTGCGCGGGTTCTCCGCGCCCGAAGGGGTGGAGGAGGGGAGCCGCGGCGGCGCGTTCGTCGACACCGATCTGCTGATCCGCGCGGCGCTGTTCCTGGGCGGCGGCGGTGTGCGCTACCGCGACGCCGAGAAGCGGAAGGTCCAGCCTTACGACAACATCGACAAGAGCTGGGACGCGGCGGTCTCGGGGTTCAAGAGCGCGGTGGCGCTGTTCCGCAACGCGGGCCTCCCGAGCGGCGACTGGCTCCCCTACCGCTACCTGCTGTTCCCGCCGGCGATCGCCGCCGCCCGCGGCCACGACCTCGACGAGCGCTGGACGGGCTGGGCGCTCGCCGCCAGCCTCTGGCGCCACTACGCCGGCGAGGTCGACACCAAGCTGGCCAAGGACGCGGCCCTCGCCGAGCGCGGCGACATCGACGGCCTCATCGAGCACGTCAAGCTCCGCGCCAAGCGCCCGGAGAGCGCCATCCCCGAGGACGACGACCTCCTGCACAACATCGTCGGCGAGAGCGCCATCCTGTTCGCGCTGCTCGCCTACTTCTCGCGCGTGAACGCGCACTCCTTCCCGAGCGGCAAGCTCGTCACCGGCGCGCAGGAGCCCCTCGAGGTCCACCCCATCTTCCCGCGCGCGAGCCTCGACCGCTTCCCCGACCGCGACAACGAGTACGTCCCGGATCGCCTCGGGAACCTGACCCTCCTCGTCCGCTCCGACAACGAGCACATCAGCGACACCGCCCCCGACGTCTACCTGCGCATCATCGAGCCGGTCGATCGCGCCGCGCACCTCATCCCCGAGGACACGGGCCTCTGGTCGCTCACCCGCTACAACACCTTCTGCGAGCAGCGCGAGCGGTCGATGGCCTCGATGCTCCGCGACCTGCTCTACAGCTACAAGGTGACCTGAGCGTAAACACCTCCGCAGACCGCGCCGGCGGCCGGACGGGTAGACTCCCGACTGCGATGTGCTGCTATGACATCAACGGGGAGCTGGAGCGGTCGCCTCCGGAGCCACCGGAGCTCTTCGTCACCTCGCCGGCGCTCCGGGCCACGTTCGAGGCCGCCGCGACAGCAACATTTGGGGACCGCCTACTCGACCTCCTCATCCTCGGCGAACCCGGCGTGGGCAAGAGGACGCTCGCGCGCTGGCTGCATCACCGCTCGCTGCGCTCCGCCCGCCCCTTCGCCTGGGTCAGATGCGACGGAGACACCGGCCGCGTCGCGCGGGCGATCTTCGGGCGTTACGGCGAGCCGGGCTTCCTCGAAACGACCGAGGACGGCACCCTCGTGCTCGAGCACCTGGATGCTCTGCCCGAGCCCCTTCAGGCGAGGCTGATGCAGGTCGTGGAACAGCGCGAGGTGTGGCGCTTCGGCGCCTCGAGGGGGCGATCGTTCCACGCGCGTCTCGTCTCCACCTCGCGCCGCGATCTCGCGCCGCTCATCACGGCTGGGACATTTCCGGGCGGCCTCGCTCCGCGCCTCGTCCCGGTCTCGATCACGTTGCCGCCGCTCCGTGAGCGTCCGGAGGACATCGAGCCCCTCGCGCAGCACTTCGTGCGGCAACTGGGAGTGGAGCCCGTGGGCCCGCCCCGGCTTTCACAGGGAGCGCTCGCCCTCCTCGAGAAGTGCGCGTGGTCGGGCAACGCCCGCCACCTCTTCAAAGTACTCACCCGCGCGTTCGCGCACTGCGACGGCGAGATCTGCGTCGAGCACTTCGACGTCGCCGCCCTGGAGGCCGACCGCGCCGGCCGCGAGAACCCGTTCGGGCCGATGCCCGGCGAGCTCATGACCTCGACGCCCGCGGAGCGCGTCGACGAGAAACGGATCAGGGAAGCGATCGCGAGTGGCTTGGCCACGAATCTCTCGCAGAGGCTGGGGATCACCCGACGTGAGCTCATCACCAAGTTGCAGCGGTACGGGATTCCCCGCCCAACGAGGCAATCCCCCGGCCGCGGGTGAGGCCAGCGGCTATGGTCGACTCGGCGCCCGAGCGACTATCCTCGTCACGTGGCTAGCATCTTCGAAGTCGCACCAGACATCGTCTGCGTGCGCCGCCGGGACTACCTGAGCTGTTCGTACGTCGTGAAGCGCCCACAGGGGATCGTCATCGTCGACGGTGGCATGGATCCGAGCGGCGGCGACGTCCTCGCCGGCGTGGCACGACTTGGCGGTGGGCCCGAGGCTGTCCGGGCCATTCTCGTCACACACTGGCACCAGGATCACGCGGCGGGGCTCGCGGCCCTCAAGCGACGCACCAGCGCTCCTGTCTACGCGCACGCGCGCGAAGCGCCTTTCTTGCGCGGCGCGGTCGCGCGGAGCGGATGGTCGGCGAACCTCGGCAGGCGCGTTCCCGATTGGGGTGTTCTCGTGCTTGCAAAGGGACTGCTGATTGATGCGCTAGATCGACCGATCGTCCCCGACGTTCATTTAGAGGATGGACAGAGCATCGAGGGCTTCGAGGCTATCGAGACGCCGGGCCACACTCCCGGACACATGAGCTACCTACTGGCGGAGCGCGGCGTTGCTTTCGTAGGAGACGCGCTTGCAGTGGTTCGCGGGAAGCTCAGGTTCTTGGCACGCCCGGTTACGCCCGACATCGCGACGGCCCGGCGCTCGATGGCCCGTCTATTGAGGATCGAGGTAGACATCTTCTGCCCTGGTCACCGGGAGCCGTTACAGACCTCCGCCGGCGATCGCCTTAGGCTGCTCGAGGCCGTGGAGGACAGCAGTCGGCCCTGGCCCTTGTTTGGATAGTGCCGATCGAACCGGAGACGCAAGTGCTCTGATCTACGGGCGTCTTGGCGCGCGAGCTCTGAGAGGCGACACAGGGTAGCCCAGGCGAGCGATGCCGCGATCGTTCGGGGCGGATCAGGGAATTAGGGGCCGGAAAAAGCCGTGCCGCTGCCTCGCGCTCCACATGTCCGATTGCTGCTGTTCGCCGCCGGGAGCGCGGGGCTCGGGATGCTCTTGTCGGCTTGTCAGGGTCCGGACGAGTACTTCAGGGGCAGCGAGACCGGAATGGGTATCGGGGGGATCGGCGGGAGCGCGCCGACGGGCGCTGGCGGGACTCTCGTGACCGGTGTGGCGGGGAGCTCGGCGACCGGGGCGGCGGGGAGCATGGTGACGGGCACGGCGGGGAGCACCGCGACCGGCACGGCAGGAACCTCGGCGGGCGGCGGGACGACGGGGAGCGGGGGCACGACCGGTAACGCCGGGACGACGGGGGCGGCGGGCACCACGGGCGGGGGTGGCCGCGGGGGCGCAGCGGGGACCATCGGTGCGGCGGGCCGGGGCGGCACGACGGGGACCGGCGGGGCAGGGGGCCGCGGGGGGATGGGCGGCGTGACGGGGAGCGGAGGGCGAGCGGGGTCCACCGGGACCGGCGGCGGTGCGGCCGGCCGCGGTGGGCGCGGTGGAACGGGCGGCGCGGCGGGGGCCACGGGAACGGCCGGCGCGAGCGGCGGGACGTGCACGACGGGCGGCAAGCTCGACTGCACGAGCGCCGGGGCGCTGAAGCTGACACCCGACGGTCAGGTGGTCGCCTTCTCGACGGCGGACTGGAAAGCGACGACCGCCGCGTGGTGCGACGCGCACGACCTCGGCGGCGGCATCGGCGCGTTCGCGGGGACGGGCTCGACGGCAATGGCGGCCGTCGACACCACAGCGCAGAACCTGAAGCTTAATCTCACTGTCTCGGCCGGCCAGTACGCGGGCGGCTACATCAGCTTCGAGTCGTGCGTCGACGCGAGCAGCTTCAACTCCGTCCAGTTCACCGGGTCGGTGACGGCGGGCAGCCTCACCAATTGCACCTGGCAGGTGCAGCTGCAGACCGAGGACGAGCGCCCGAGCACGGCGACGAATCCCTCGGGCGGGACGTGCAACGCGACGACGGCGACCTGCGCCCGCTACCCGGCGGCGACCTTGGCCGCAGCGACCGCCACCGCCACCACCTTCACCGAGCGGTTCACGTCGTTCAACAACCCCGCGGGCTCCCTGGTCGCCTCCGCGAGCCAGATCGTCGGCATCCAGTGGCAGGTCAACTCCAGCAACGGCTCGGGCACCTGCACCGTCGAGCTCCGCATCGACAACGTGAAGTTCGTCACCCAGTAGCGGGCGGCGCCGCGCCTCGATTAGTTGACGACCAGGCGGCACGCCGGACAATCGGCGGATCGGTCCATGTTCGATCCCCTGTTTGCCACCGAGACGATGGCCGAGCTGTCCGCGCGGCAGGGCCGACTCGCGGACGCCGTCTCGATCTATCGCCACCTCGTCGGCGCCAGCGAGACGGCGCCGGCGGAGTCCCCCGACGGCGGCGCGCGCCTCGAGAAGTGGAAGGCGCGGCTCGCGGAGCTGGAAGGGGGCGGGGCGGGTGCCGCGGCGCCGGCTCCGGCGCGCGCTCCCGCCGCGGAAGTCGCGTCACCTCAGCGCGACGAGGTCGCGCCGCCGCTCGCTCGCGCGAACGCGCCGGCGCGTGGCGCGCTGGTCGTCCACGAGCCGGTCCGCTCGGGGCAGATCATCTACGCCGAGGGGCGCGATCTCATCGTCGTGGCGCCGGTCCATCCGGGCGCTCAGCTGCTCGCGGACGGGAATATTCACGTCTACGGGCCTCTCAAGGGGAGAGCGGTCGCCGGGGCACACGGCGCGCGCGATGCACAGGTGTTCTGCCTCGCGCTCGAACCGGAGCTGGTCGGGGTGGACACCGGCTACGCCATGAGCGACGACATTCCGCCTGCCCTGTGGGGCGCTCCGGCGCGCGTCTTCCTGACGCCGGAGGGGACGTGCGGCGTGGGCGCGCTGTCGTTCGGGAAGAGGTCCGGGACGCCGCGCCTTTAGAGCGCCCGCTCGTCGGTTAGGCGCCGGCGGCGCCCCCGCCGCCTCCTGCGCCCGCGGCGCCGCCCGATCCGCCCGATCCGCCTTTGCCGGCGGCGCCTCCCGCACCCCCGGCGCCCCCCGCACCCGCTGCGCCACCGCCACCCGCTGCGCCGCCCCCACCGGCTGCGCCGGCTGCTCCCGCTGCACCGCCGCTGCCGCTCGCACCGCCCGCGCCTCCGGCGCCGCCCGCGCCGGCGGCACCTCCTCCGCCGCCTCCGCCGGCGCCCCCCGCACCGCGCGGGGACGGGTACTTGACGGTGGTCGGGTCGAGCGGCGGGGGCGCGGCGCTGCTCGCCGCGTTCGACGTGAACGGGAGCTCGATCTTGCCGATGGCGACCGACTCGAGGTAGTCGTCGATCGTGCGCGTGTAGTTGACGACGGCCGGGTCCATCGCCGGGTAGTCGAGGATCGGCTTGTCGATGGCGTACAGCGTGAGCGCGTAGTTGTCGGTCACGTGCGTCGACGGGTCCGCCGTCGGATCGGAGTTCGGACAGGGCGGGAAATAACCGAACTGGTTGCGGTTCGCCCACTGCCGGGCGCCCGGCACCTCGGGCGGGAACTCCGCGTCGCCCATTCCGTGCGGGATCTTGAAGGTGACGGTCGTCGGGATGTCCCAGATGACCCAGTGGAAGCCGCGGTTGTAGACCGCGGAAGTCGGATCGTTCTTCGAGATGATCGATAGATCCTTGAGGACGATGGCGTAGCTCTTCGTCCCGGCCGGCCCCGCCGTCCAGTCGAGCTCCGGGTTGTCGCCGGACGCGAAGTCGTGGCCGTCGCACGTGAACTGAGACGGCATCGCCGCGCCGCTGGCGAAGTCCGGCGAGGTGAGCGCCCACGCGGCGCCGCCCGCGCTCCCGCCGGCACCTGCCGCGCCGCCACTCCCGGCTACGCCCGCGCTGCCGGCCGCGCTGCCGGCGCTCCCCCCTTGGCCCGCCGCGCCTCCGCCGCTGCCGGCGTGACCGCCCCCACCGGATCCGGTGGTGCCCGCGCCGCCGCTGGTCCCCGCCGTCCCCGGCGACGCCCCGCCGCCGCTGCTGCTACAGCTCGCAAGCTCGATCGCGAATCCGAGCATCAGAAGAGTACGGCAGCCAACGTTCCACACCGAGCCAGCGCGCATCGATTCCTCCTGTCGTGAGCTCGCCATGCGCAACGGGCCAGGGCGGGGTTTCCCCCTCTATGGGCGGTGCCGCCGATTTCCATTCGTGGAAAAAGCCGTCACGCGATTTTTTCCAAAGAGGCGCGCCGCGTCTCGATCACCGCGGCTCGCCCCGGGGATTGTCCGGGCGGCTCCGTCGGCAATCTCGCCTGGGGGGATGGAGGGAAAGGATCGTTTCATGACCAGATCATCAGTTCCGTGTGTACGAAGTGTTTACGTCCTGTTGCTAGCCGCTGCGGGTGCCGGCGGTTGCTCGTCGATCGGCGACGAAGACTCCGCCGCCACGATTCAATCGGCGGTGACCGCCGCCCCGGCCGATCCCGTCCCGTGCGCGGCCTGGGCGGACGCGATCGTCGGGAACACGGGCAACGTCGTCGTCGGTGCCCGAACGCTCGTCGATTCCTACCAGTCGAGCCTGGGCGCTTACGGCGGCGCGAACGTCGGGAGCGCGGCCATCGTCCAGGCCGCGACGACGATCACGAACAACGGCGGCGTCATTCACGGAACGCTGAAGCCGCACGCGCCGGCAGGCCTCGCCGTGGTGCCCGTGGCGGCGGGCGCGAAGAACCTGCCGCTGGGGTCGCGGACCCCGGGCTCGGTCACCATCAACACCGCCGCGCAGAGCCTCACCCTGGCGCCCGGGAATTACGTCGCCGCCAACGTCACCGTCTCGGCACCCGGGGCCATCAACGTCTCGCCGGCCGGCGAGGTCCGCATCTGGGTGACGGGGAGCCTCACCCTGGGCGGGAACCTGAACCGGAACGGCGTTCCGAAGAACCTCGCCTTTCTGGTCACCAGCGCCGGCTCGGTGAACGTCAACGGCGGCGGCGCGCTGTTCGGGATGGTGTACGCGCCGACGTCGACCGTGCTGGTCAACTCGCCGGTGTTCGGCACTGTCGTCGGCAGCAGCGTCACGCTCAACTCGGGCGCCGCGGTGCACTTCGACCAGAGCTCGGCGTGTGCCTCGTCGGGGACGGCCCAGCTCGACCAATCGTTCATCACCGGCAACGACCTCAGCGACGGGGTCTACGGCAACCCGGTGTTCATGGCGCAGTCGTACACGGCCGGCATCACCGGGACGCTGCAAGGCGTGACGCTGGATTTGACCGCCATCGATACGAGCCTGGTGGCGCTCATCAAGATCGAGACGGTCGTGAACGGGGTGCCGAGCAACGTCGTCCTCGGGCAGGCGCGCGCGCCCAAGGCCGGCGACCTCGGGTTCAACGACCGCGTCGTGTTCACGACCTCGATCCCCCAGGTCGCAGGCCAGCAGTACGCCATCCTCGTGAACTACCCGGAGGCGCCCACGTTCTTCAACGGGATCGAGAATACCGCGTCGTGGAACGGCTCCGACGGCGACCTCTATCCCGCCGGCACGCTGCTGTCGACGTTCGACGGCGGCACGACCTGGCAGTCGTTCGCGAGCGACGGGTTCGACGTGCACTTCCAGACCTTCGTCATCCCGAACTGAAGCCTCGACGAGCAGGGCGGTCGAGGCGTCGCGCTTCGTCCGCCCGCGCCGCGGAGGATTGCCGGCGACCGCGGCGATCCGTTGCTTTGACGGGGCGCGTGGTCGGGCGGACCTTCCCCCCAACCCGAAGGGAGGGAGGACCCATGACCACCACGAACCCCGTTCTCTTGACGCTGTTTGTGAGCTTGGCCGCCGCCGCGACCGGCGGCTGCGGTGACAACCAAGGACATCCCGACGACAACCTCGGATCCATCACCATGGACCTCACGCTGGCGCCGACGGACGCGCGCTGCGCGGTCATCACCATCACGACCCCCGCGGGCTCGCTGTCGCCGCGGCAACTGAACCTAAGCCCCGGTCAGACGGCGCTGTTCAATCTCTCCGGGCTCCCCCTGGGCACGGTGACGCTCAGCGAGCAGGTGTTCACTGTGTCCTGCAACGCCACCGCCGGGGTGTCGCCAACCTGGGCGTCCAATTCGGTGACCGTCACACTGGTGGCGGGGATGCCCGTGAACGTGACCTTCGATCTCCTCCGCGTCGACGGCGGCGGGCAGGTGAACGTCACCAGCAACTTCCCGACCCCGCCGGTCGTGCACGAGTTCGCGGCGGGCGCGACGAACCTGGTCGAGATCGCGGTGGGCCCCGACGACGCCCTGTGGTTCACGGGCAATGACACCGGGGTTCTGGTGGTCGGGAGGATCACGACCGCCGGTGCGGTCACGAAGTTCCCCGTCCCGAGCGCGGCCGGCCAACTCCGGGGGATCGTCACCGGCCCGGACAGCAACCTCTGGTTCGCGGAGTTCGGCAGCAACAGGATCGGACGGATGTCGCCTTCGGGTGTGCTCGCCGAGTTCCCGGTCACGACAGGTTCGGGTCCCTTCGACATGGCGGTCGGTCCAGACGGGCGGCTCTGGTTCACGGAGTTCTTCGGCGGCCAGATCGGCCAGATCACGCTCGGCGGGACGGTCACGGAGTTCCCGATCCCCTCCGGCGCCAGCAGCGGGCCGGTCGGCATCACGACCGGCACCGACCGCAACCTCTGGTTCACCGAGGACGGCGCGAACAAGATCGGTCGCATCACGACCGCCGGCGCCGTCACGGAGTTCGCCATCCCGACCGCCAACGCCGCGCTGGGGATGATCTGCACCGGTCCCGACGGGAACATGTGGTTCACCGAGCAGAACGGCAACCGGATCGGCCGGATCACGCCGGCCGGATCGATCATCGAATTTCCGGTTCCGACACGGGGGTCGAGCCCCTTCGGCATCGCCGCGGGATCGGACGGCAACATCTGGTTCGTCGAGGACGCCGGCAATCAGATCGGGCGCTTGACCCTGGCGGGCGCGGGCTTCGGGACGATCGCCGAGTTCGGCATCCCGACCCCCAACCCGTCACCGGCGGGCATCGTGCTCGGGCCGGACGACAGCATGTGGTTCACCGAATTCTTGGGCGGCAACATCGGAGCCTTTCACCCGTAAGGGCCTTCGACCCACGCTTGCTCCGGGTGCTGGACATGATCAGAGACCACCCGGAGGTCCCCGTGAGATCACCAGCCCCCCTCCCGCCGCTCCCGAGCCTGACCTTCGCCGTTGGCCTCCTCGTCGGCTGCTCCTCCGGGCAGATCGGGAGCGCCAGCGGCGGGGCCGGCAACACTGGGGTGACGGGCGCTGCCGGGACGTCGGGCGGCGCCGGAACGACGGGCGGCGCGGGCGTCGGCGCGACGACGGGGGCGGCGGGCAAGGGCGGAGCGACGGGGGCCGCCGGAGCGACGGGGGCCGCGGGGGCGACCGGGGCCGGCGGGAGCGGGTTCGCCGGCGCCGGCACCGGGTTCGCCGGCGCGGGGGCGACGGGGACGGGCGGCGCGGCCGGCGGGGGCATGACGACGGGGTCGCTGCTCGACCGGCTGTCGACGTCCGACGTCACGGTGACCGCCGGCGTGAAGCCGGGCGTGCGGAACTGGCGCGTCTGGGCAGACACGATGCTGAAGGTGGCGCCGGTGTACACGGCCCCACTCGCGAATTGCGGCACGCTGGTCTGCTACACGTCGGGGACGGCGGCGGCGCCCAACGCGCGCGTCGTCAAGCTCGACGCCGCCGACCACGCGGCGGGCACGCTCGACCTCGGGGCGGGGATGGAATGCCGGGGCCTCGCCGCGGAGCCGGACGGGCACTTCGCGGCGCTGCTCTGGGACGGCACCGGCATGCGGATCTACGTCACCCGGTTCGACGCCACCGGCGTCCAGACCTGGTCTACCGAGCTGACGAACACCGACAACAGCCCGACGGACTTCGGGATCGGGGAGAGCCGGCTCGAGTTCGGCGGCGGCAAGTATGGCGCGTACTACCACGTCCACTCCAACGACGGGCACGAGGGGGACACTTACAAGTTCACTGCCGCGGCGACCGGCGCGCAGACGACGCAGTGGGACTGGGGCTGCTCGCACAGCATGAGCGAGCTTCTGACCTACAACGCGCAGGCCGGCGCGTTTCTCGCCTCGTGCGTGACCGACTGCTACCCGGGGACCACCAGCAGCAACTTCGCGACCGGGAGCATCGGCGGCGTCTACACGGAGAACAAGAACCGGATCCTGAACGTCGACGCGGGCTGCAACGGCAGCGTCGCGGGGGAGCTCGGCGGCGCGGCCGTGGCCTCGAACGGCTGGAAGCTGGTCTTCAACGCGCACCAGGCCGCGGCGACGATGGGGCAGTCGTCGTACAGCACCGCCACAATGAACCAGGACATCGGCTTCGCGTCGGTGGCGACGAACCACACCCTGTCGGGCGCCGTCGTCTGGCTGACCACGACGAGCGCGCTCAACGAGGCCGACTCCGCGCTGGCGCGCTGGCAGCCGGCCGGGGACGCGGCCGAGCAGTACGTCGTCGGCTGGATGGAGCCGTCGAGCCCCGCCGCCTACAAGCTGGGACGCGTCGACCCCGCGGGGACCTTCCTCGAGACGGCCGTCGACGTCGCCGCCAAGGCGCGGTGGGGCCAGCGCGACGATCCGTTCCGGGTCCACGTCAACGGCGACGTCGTCTGGGCCTGGTTCGACGCCGCCGCGAGCACGGTCCTCCACTTCGCGCGCCTCAGCTCGGGCGGCACCGCCCAGTGCGCGGCGTTCTGATCCCGCGCCGCGGTAATCAGCGCGGCGCGCGGCGGCGGGGCCGGCGCACGGCGCGGATCCGGCCGCTCTCGCCGCCGCCGGCGTAGAAGATGTCGCCCTGGTCC
>Ga0306920_100005214_pt1 | contig 16757 bp, 15 predicted proteins | sample flu12Cox44000170_FD_204666 | JGI IMG/M metagenome (GOLD analysis project Ga0306920, IMG submission 204666) | Lab enrichment of tropical soil microbial communities from Luquillo Experimental Forest, Puerto Rico - flux4day.12C.oxic.44.000.170 (v2)... | ecosystem: Environmental > Terrestrial >... | reverse complement strand
CGTTAATCCCGACGACTTCACCTCGCACATTGATTAATGGCCCACCGCTGTTCCCTGGGTTAATTGCGGCGTTAGTTTGCAGCAAATAACCGCGAAGATCAGTGCTGTTCGGTTCTCCTTTCCAGCTGATAATTCCGTCTGTCACCGTCTCTTGGAGGCCAAACGGATTGCCGATGGCGAGAACAGAATCGCCCGGTTGCACGGTGTCGGAGTCGGCTAAGACAAGTGGCTTAACGCCCGGATCGTCAATCTTGAGCACTGCCAGATCGAGCTCCGAATCTGCTCCAATCAACCGCGCTGTCTTTATGCGACCGTCGCTCAACTGCACCTCGATCTGGTCTACCTGATCGACGACATGGGTGTTAGTGATGATGTGGCCTTCGTTGGTGACGATCACTCCGGAGCCTAGTGAATTTTGCACCAGCGCCTCGTCGCGCGGGCTGCGTCGCTGACCCCTTGGATTGCCGAAGAAAAACTCAAACGGGTCGAGAGCGTACCCCTGACGAGCGACCTTCTTGGAGGTCTTCACCGCCACAACCGCGGGAATCACACTCTTCACCAGCGCACGCCGCTCCTGGCTCAACGCTTCAAGCGATACTACTTGTTTTGGATTGACCGCAGGCTCGCTCGCAAATGTGTACTTTTCCGGTGTTCGTCCGGACGAAAACGATAAACCCCCATGTTTGAGGCGGTAATCGTAGAGCAGGGAAATTCCTGCGCTCAGCAGCAATACAAAAAGGAAAAATTTTGCCAGGTTTTTCATCAACTTACGTGGGAATAGCCGTGTCCCTGTTGTTCGACAATTAAGGGCCGGAAACGTTGATTCTCAGGCAGCTCCAAGTGCGGGTCGGTTTCGAAGATGGATATCGCAGCTGCGCGAGCACGCCGCATTAACCTCGCGTCGCGTCTCAAATCGCCAATCTTCAACGCCGGTAAGCCGCTCTGGGCCGTCCCAAGCACATCGCCCGGTCCACGCAGTGCCCAGTCCGCTTCAGCGACTTCGAAGCCGTTTGTAGTCCGTTCCAAAACCGCGAGTTTCGCCGACGTTTCTTTTGTCTGGTTCGAGCTCAGCAAAATGCAAGTCGACTTATGTTCGCCGCGGCCGATCCGGCCCCGGAGCTGGTGCAACTGCGCGAGACCGAAGCGCTCGGCATTTTCAATCAGCATCATAGTTGCATTTGGTACATCGACGCCGACCTCCAGCACAGTCGTGCTGACCAACGCGTTGGTGTCGCCGCGTCGAAACCGATCCATGATGTGCTGTTTGTCCGGCGCCGGAATCCGGCCATGAACCAACTCGCATCGGAACGGATGCAGGCGTTCACGCCATAGCTCGTATTCTGCCGCGGCGGCTTTTACGTCCAGCTTGTCGCTTTCATCAATTAACGGGTAGATCACATAAAGTTGACGTCCCTTCTCCATTTGTATTCGCAAGAAATTGAGCACCTCGCCCAACTTCGACGTGTCACGCACTGCGGTGACAATCTTTCCGCGGTTCCTTGGCATCTCATCGATTGTCGAAACGTCGAGGTCGCCGTAGATGGTCATCGTCAGAGTGCGCGGGATCGGCGTCGCGGTCATGACCAGCACGTCCGGTGCCGGCTCGCGCGCAGTCAGCCGGGCGCGCTGCGCCACCCCGAACTTGTGCTGCTCATCAATAACCGCCAGCCCGAGATTCGAAAATGAAACACCTTCGTAAATCAACGCATGCGTCCCGACTATGATTTGGGCGTTGTCGTCATCGCCCGAAAATAACGGTAATGGCCCGCTTTTCTCCTGCCTTGCTGCTGTTCGTAATGCGACGTGGACGCCCAGCGGGTTAAGCCAACGCCGTAGTACCTCGTAATGTTGTTCGGCCAGAATTTGCGTAGGCGCCATAAACCCGGCCTGATATCCCGCTTCAACCGCAAGAAGCATTGTCGCAATCGCGACCACAGTTTTTCCCGAGCCGACATCGCCCTGTAACAAACGGTTCATGGGATAATTCGCAGCCAGATCGCGGCGGATCTCCGAGATCACTTTTCGCTGTGCGCCAGTCAATTCGAACGGAAGCGCCTTTAAGAATTTATCCAGCAGCGTGCCTGACTCGCAGTGTGCCCGGCCGGCTCGGGCGGATGACTCGAAACGCCGCGACGCAATCAGCATTTGCATCGCAAAGAATTCCGAGAGCACGAGATGCTCGCGTGCGGCGTCCCGTGATTCCCAACTTTCTGGAAAGTGTATCGCTCGAACCGCGTCCGATCGCTCGCCGCGCGCCAAACTGGCCGGGGCGATCGGGTGCCATCCTGCGGCTGGAAACTCGTGCAAGACACGATAGATAATGCCGCGCAAGACGCGCTGCGAAAGACCTTCAGTCGCAGGATAGATCGGCGTGATGCGCCGAAAATGGACCGACATCTCTTCATCGTTCTCGATTACCTCAAATTCCGGATGATCCATGCAAATTCGTTTTCCACGCAGGCGCGCCCTGCCGAAAACAACGATGCGCTGACCCGTGGCGATCATTTTCTGCACGTAATGGAGATTGAACCAGCGGCAAACAAGCGGCTCACTCAGCGCGTTCGGCTGCGATTCCTCTAGCGTTGCTTCAAATATTTTCTTCCAGCCGCCAAACCGGCGCAGCGACGTTCTAATCACTTCGCCGCAGAGACAAATGGGCGTGTCGGTTTCTTCCCGGGGAAACTGTGGGAACTCAGTCCGATCCTCATGTCGCCGCGGAAAATGTGTGAGCAAATCTTCCGTGGTCTCGATCCCGAGTCGCCGCAGCGCAAGCAACCGCGGTCGCGGGATCCAGCCTAAATCCTCAAGCTTTGTCGAAACGCTGCTCATGCCATTCGAAATTGGTGCTTCAGGCCTGTTCGGCTGCGCGCAAGGCCTCGATCCGCATGCCAACCAAAGTCTTGCCGTCATATTCATCCGCCCCAACGCGGAATGCGATATCCCAAGGCGGCGGCGGAAAATCATTGGTCGCGCCGTCGAAATAGACCGCCCGACGATGCCGGTCGCCCTGACGCAACCGAAATATAAGGTGCTTTTCGTTTGAGACTCGCGGCGGCGCGACGGGCTCAACCGCGCGCGCAAAAAAAAGCGGCTGCGGATTTCCATTTCCGAACGGCTGTAAGAGTTCGTGCCAGCGGAGAAATTCGACATGGATGCTTGTGAACGGCAGCTCGTGATCCAGCCGCAGCGAGCGTTGCAGAGCCTGTTCTGAAAGTAACTCGCGCGCGGTACTGCAAAACGCCTCGGCGAATTTCGGAAAATTCTCTTCGTGCAAAGCCACACCGGCTGCCATTTCGTGGCCGCCGAATTTCTCGAGGCTGGCCGCGCATCGAGTTAACGCGTTGACGAGATTTAGCCCCTCGATGCTTCGTCCGCTTCCCTTCCCGACGCCGTTCTCGTCGAAGCCGATCACAATGGTGGGCCTATGATATTTTCGCGCAATCCGCGACGCTACGATGCCCAGGACGCCCGGATGCCAGCCGCGCGCGCCCGCCACGATGGCGGCGTCACGTGCCGCGTCGAATTGTTTTTCGATCGTCACGATGGCTGCAGCGAGAATTTCCTTCTCCACTTCCTGGCGTGCGCGGTTTTGTTGATCCAGCTCCATCGCCAGTGCCGCCGCCTCCTCTTCATCATTCGTGAGCAACAGTCGCAAAGATTTCTCCGCCGTGCTCAATCGGCCCGCAGCGTTCAATCGTGGTCCCAGGCGGTAGCCAATGTCGTCCGGCAAAATGGGCGGACGCACTCCGGCGACTTGCATTAACTTCCTGAGACCGACGCGCGACGTGCGGCCGATTTCGATGGCTCCGCGCTGCACCAGCAGGCGGTTCTCCTCCACGAGCGGCACGATGTCAGCCACGGTGCCGAGCGCGACAAGATCGAGTTTTGATTTCAAATCAAACTCAGGCAGCGGCCGCGTCTTCAACAGCGCATGGCAAAGCTTGAATACGATCCCGACGCTGCACAGATAATGAAATGGCGATGCTGAATCAGCCTTGGGATTCACGATTGCTGCGCAATCGGGTAGCTGTGATTTCGGTTCGCCTGCCAAGCCGTAGCCTCGCGAAGGCTGGTGATGGTCGAGCACAATGACGTCAACCCCGCGCTTCTTGAGTTCAGTAATCTCACCGGTTGAAGCCGTGCCGCAATCAATGGCGATGAGCAATTGTGGCCGATGTTGCTCGAGGCACCGTTCGAGGCTCTCATGGCTCAATCCGTATCCCTCTTCCATTCGCAAAGGCAAAAACAGTTTCGGCGTCGCGCCATAACCGCACAGCATTTCCGCGAGCAAGGCCAAGGAGGTCACGCCATCGACATCGTAATCTCCGAACAGCACGATTCGTTCGTGCGAATCCAGCGCAGCCAGAATCCGAGTAATTGCCGCATGGATTTGCGGGAGCAAAAATGGATCGCTCAGGGAGCTAAGGCGCGGCCGCAGGAAATTTTGGACTTCGTCGGTGCTCCGAAACTGTTTCCGAAAAAGCAACCTCGCGATGCATTCTGACCCGCAAATCTCATTCCACGCGATCGCGCCGCGATTTAGATTTTCGCACGGCGGTAGAATCCATCGGTCCTGCACCGGTTCAGTTTATTTACTGCGCAGTGAGTGACAAGATGAGGAGGCAGATCGCATCAAAGAATTGTCTATTTTGATTCTGTCGCGGGCGCGGTCTTCTCCGGAAATTCGAAACCGACTTTTCCGTCCTCGAGTTTCAGATACGCCGAGAAAGGTCGTCCACGTTTCGAGATGAAGCCCTCGAGGAGATCGGTTTTTCCGGTGGTGAGAAGTTTTTGCGCCTGTTCTTTCGGAATCTCGCGGCCGAGGATCGTTTTGCTGAGCTTGAATTTGCAGGGCTTTCGATCGGCCTGTGAATCCTCGCAGATGTAACTGGTCTCAGTCTCAAAAATTTTTCCGCCCGTTCTTGGACATTCGCCGAGCGGCTCTTTTCCTGTGAAATCAATTTTTGCGGCTGGCTCTTTGGGTTTTCGTTCCCTTTTCGCTTTCGGCTCACGCTTCTCGAATTCAAAGCCGACATCTTTCTTGTCGTTCAACACGAGAAACGCTTTGAATGGCCTGCCCTTGCGGGAAATAAACCGTTCAAGCAAATCCGTTTTGCCGCTCGCGAGCAATTTGTTCATCTGTTCTCGCTCGATTGGTCGTTGCAGGATGACTTTGCCGGATCGGAAATCGCACGTCTTGTTCGAGCCGACTGAATTTTCGCACACGTAGGTCATTCCGGATTCGAATACGCGTCCGCCGCACTTCGGACATGTTCCCAACGGGTCCTGCCGTGAAAAATCCACCGGCTGCGCTGCGCCGTTCTCTTGTCCGTTTGGTCCGAAATCGAATTCTGCCTTGAAATCGTCGCTTAATTTGAGCGCGGCATGGAACCGTTTGCCTTTCCTGCTGCGAAAGCCGCCTAACGGTCCGATCTGTTTGTCGCGGACGAGCGTCTTGAACTCCTCGCGGCTCAGCAACCGGCCGGCGATAGTTTTCCAGATTGTAAAATCGCAGTCCTCATTCGTGCAGGTGAAACTTTTGAATCGCTCTACGATCGGCGAGCAGCACTTCGGGCACTGGCCGAAGGGCTCGGTGTCAGGCATGTGGTCGTCGGGATGAAAATGCTTGGCTTTGCCCACGATGTCCTTCGTCAGATCTCGGATATCGCGCATGAACGCGTCGCGCGTGAGTTTGCGATGCTCGATTTCGTGCAGGCGAAATTCCCAGTCGCCGGTGAGTTCAGGGCTGGTCAATTCCGGCACCGCGTTTTTGAGAAGCATGATCGTCTGGATCGCCTTGGCAGTGGGCTGGAGTTCTTTTCCGTGCCGGGTTAGATAATGAGCTGAAATCAGTGTTTCGATAATGGATGCGCGCGTGGCGGGCGTGCCGAGCCCTTTCTCCTTCATCGCGTCGCGGAGTTCTTCATCCTCTACAAGTTTGCCCGCAGCCTCCATCGCGCTGAGGATAGTGCCTTCGTTATAACGAACGGGCGGCCGCGTTTGTTCGCTGTTGATCTCGATTCGCAGGGTTTGGACGCGTTCGCCTTGCGACACCGTCAGTAGGTTTTCTTCGGGCTTGTCGCCGGCAGCTTCGCGTCCGTAGACCTCGAGCCAGCCGGGCGCGACCATGATTTTTCCTTCTGTTTTGAACGGCTCGGCCTCCACTCGCGTGATTCGAGTCGTGTTCTCGTATTGTGCCGGTGGAAAGAAGACGGCCACAAAGCGCTTCGTTATCATGTCGAAAATTGCCCGCTCGTTATTATCGAGTGAACGCGGGGTGGTGCCGGTTGGGATAATTGCGAAATGGTCGCCGACCTTCGCGTTATTGAAAATCCGCTTGTTAGGCTTCACCCAATTGTTGTCGAGCACTCTGCGCGCGAACGGATTTTCGAGTTTGCCCAATGTCGAGTTTACCGTCGGCATGTAATCCTCAGGCAACGCGCGCGAATCCGTTCGTGGATAAGTAATGGCCTTGTGCCTCTCGTACAGCGCCTGCGCAAGCTGCAATGTGCGCTTCGCGGAGAAACCGAAGCGACTGTTCGCTTCGCGTTGCAAGCTGGTGAGATCATACAATTGAGGCGCGATCTGGGTGCTAGGCTTTTTTTCCTCCAATTCAACAACGCCTTCCTTGCCCGTGCACTTCCGCTGAATGGCCTCGGCGATTTCGCGATGCCATAATCTCGGGGAAGTGCGGTGTTCGTCCCAGAGCGACCCGTTCGCGGGATCAAGCTGTCGTTCGGCATCTGGCAAATTCAATTGGAGCCGCGAGAGCAGTCTTCTTGTCCTCTCGCTCTCGTTTTCTTCTTTGTTGAACGCTTCGTCGAACCATCGCCCTGGATATTCGCCAGTCGTCGCGCGGAATGTGCCGATGATCTCATTCAGTTCGCGGGGCTTGAATTCCTTAATCTTGCTCTCGCGATCGACAATAATGGTCAGCGTAGGCGTCTGCACTCGCCCGAGCGAAGTGACAGTGCTGCCGCGGCCGCCGCTGAGTCTTAGCGTAAATGCGCGTGTTGCATTAATTCCTACCAGCCAATCCGCCTCGTTGCGGCTTCGCGCCGCGCTCGCCAGCGGTTGCATCTCCGCGTCGCTACGCAATCGCGCGAATCCGTCGCGGATGGCCTCTGACGTCATCGATTGCAGCCAGAGACGCTTGATAGGTTTTTTCGTGCCGGCGTATTGGACGATGTAGCGGAATATCAGCTCGCCTTCACGGCCTGCGTCGCAGGCGTTGATGATCTCGGAAACATCCTTGCTTCTGATGAGTTTTCGCAGAGTGCTGACGCGACCGCCCATTTTATCCACCGGCTCAAGCTCGAATTCCGGAGGCATGATGGGCAGCTTCTTCATGTCCCATTTGTCCTGCTCTTTCATCGAAGCAGGCACGGCGAGCTCGAAGAGATGACCGACCGCCCACGAGATCAGGTATCGCTCGTTCTCGAAATAGTCCTTGCCTTTCTTGAAACCGCCGAGGGCCTTGGCGATGTCGCCCGCGACAGACGGCTTCTCGGTAATGATGAGGGACTTAGACATGGGGCAGAAATCGAACTCACTTACGGTGGCTTTGCAAGTCAGGACCAATTTATGGGGCGTCGAGCACCGCCGTAACTCTCTGGCTAGCCCAGCTTAACGAAGTATTTTCCTGGCAATTGTTTGACCAGACGTTTCAGTTCGAGCTGCAAAAGTGTAGATGAAACGACCGCGCTTGGCAATTCGCTCCGGGCCGCGATGTCGTCAATGGGAGTTTCGGTCTCGTCAATAGCTCCGAAGACCCGGCGTTCCTCCTCTGAAAGCGGGGGCAACGGCCGCGCAACCGTTTCGGGAGATGGTTTAGCCTCAGGCAACAAAACCTCTAAGTCATCCAGAATGTCTGATGCATCCATGACCAGCTTTGCACCCTGCTGAATCAGGCGGTTCGATCCCATCGCACTCGGTGCGTTGATATGGCCGGGCACTGCATAGACCGCGCGGCCTTGTTCTAACGCCTGTGCCGCAGTGATAAGCGCCCCACTATTCAATCCTGCTTCCACGACCAGAATGCGGTGGCTCCAGCCGGAAATGATGCGGTTGCGCATCGGAAATGTTTGCCGATCCGGTTCGATATCCATCGAGAACTCGGAAACGATTGCGCCGTTCCCGCTGCGGATTTTTTCCGCCAGCGGCCCGTTCTCCGGCGGATACAGTTTGGCTAATCCGGAGCCGATAACCGCGATGGTACGGCCTTTCGCAGCGAGCGCACCCTGATGAGCAGCGGTGTCAATGCCGCGCGCCAAACCGCTAATCACGGTCAGCCCAGCGTATGCAAGTTGGTAGGCGAGCTTCTTGGCCGATTCCGTGCCATAATGGGTGGTGCGTCGCGCCCCGATAACGCCGATGGCGTGATGATCGCGGTCTAGGAGTTCGCCCCAGACGTAGAGCACAATTGGTGGCGCATGGATCTCGCGCAGCGGCCTGGGATACGAAGGGGATTGCTGCGTGATAACAGTCGCACCGAAATCGCGGACCCGTTGAAGCTCGGCAGAAAGATCAATCGTTGATTCCCAATTTGAGATTTGATCCGCAACCTCGTTCCCGATGCCTTCTACCTTGCGAAGGTCGCTGCGTTTAGCCGCGAGGATTCGTTGCGATTCGTGAAAAACCTCAAGCAATTTGCGCAACCGCACCGGCCCGACCGTCGGCAGCATGTTGAGCGCGATACAAGCTTCAGTCGCGTTCATTCCAAATCCGACAATGGGTAGGGGCGATTGACCTCAATCGCCGAGGCGGTTCGGTGAACCGCCGCTACCTAAAACGGAATCTCATCTTCGTCAGGTTCGGGAGCCGCCGATTTTTTAGGCGGTGCGCTGGTTGGCCGACTTTCTCCCGTGGCCTCGGCAGGGCTGCCCGAAGGCCGACCTCCAAGCAGTTGCATGTTCTCGGCCACCACGCGCAGGCGTGTTCGCTTTTGTCCGGTTTGCTTGTCGTCCCACGTGTCCATTTGCAGCCGCCCTTCGATGAAAACCGGCCTGCCTTTTTTTAAGTATTCGCTGGCGACCTCCGCTGTTCGTCCCCAGAGGGTGACTTCGACAAATGTGACTTCCTCGCGTTTTTCGCCGCTGTCGGTTGTGTAAGCACGATTAACCGCGATGCCGAGATCGCAAACGGCACTACCTTTGGGAGTGTAACGCACTTCGGGATCACGCGTAACGTTTCCAAGCAAGAGAACTTTGTTGAGGTTCGCCATGTCCCGTTTATAGCGAAATCATTTCGATTTCGCCACTTTTTTTGGCGCCTTCTCAGTGTTCTCCTCGAGCAGCTGGTAATGCTGGCGGTAAACGTCAGGATCCAATTTGAACTTCGTCCGCAGCCGCAAAATCAACCGAGGATCGGCGTTCAAGATGAAGTTGACGTAATGACCGGCATCGAGCGAACCAGCGACATATGAGAAGTGCCGTTTGTCCATTTTCTGGACCTGTTCGACCTTGGCGCCCTCCTTCTCAAACTCGGATTCTAGACGCTCGATCATTTCTTTTACATTTTCTTCTTTGGCCTGCGTGTTTAGCACGATCAGGGCTTCATAACGACGACTCATATTTCCTCAGATTTGTTAAACGTGTTCATGGCTGAAACAAGACCGTTGTCAATTGCGCATTTCAATGCTTCCACCGCGCGATCGATGGTCGATCGCACGATAGGCTTCTCCTCATCGAAGAAGCGGCTGAGCACATAATCCACTGATCCTTCCCGTGGCGCGGCCCCAATTCCGACGCGCAAACGCGGTAGCTCTTCCGTCCCGAATTGAGCAATGACTGACTCAAGGCCGTTATGGCCACCTGGTCCGCCGCGCGCGCGCAGTCGGAGCCGACCCAGTGGCAAAGCAAAATCGTCTAGCACGACCAGAATTTGCTGGGGCTCAATTTTGTAGAACTGCGCAACTGCGAACACTGGATAACCGCTTCGATTCATGAATCTCAAAGGCTTGACCAGAAGCACAGCTCCACATTTCGCAGAGAGTACGTCCTCCCGCGCCTGCGGGACCGATTTTTCCCAAGCCGATCCATACTGCGCGGCCAGCTGATCGACGACCATAAATCCGATGTTGTGCCGCGTTGCTGCGTACTCCGGGCCGGGATTTCCGAGACCGGCGATGAGCCGGATTGCTGTTTCGTCCACGCGCTGGAAATCGAAAATCCAAAATCGAAAACCGAAAATGGATTACTTTTTCTCTTTCTCCTTTGGAGCTTTTTCCTTCGCCGCCGGAGCAGCCGCAGCAGCAGCTTCGCCCTCTTCCTTTTTCTCGGTGATCACTTCCGGCCCCGTGGCCACAGCTTCTGCTTCTGCCGCAACTGGCTCTTCCTCAACCACCGGCGCCAATACGGAGAAGGCCGTCAAATCGAACTGCACCTTTGGCGTTACACCCTGTGGAAGTTGAATCTCGCGGACGTGAATGGAATCGCCAATGTTCAGCTGCGAAACGTCCACCGTGATACGATCCGGCAAATCGCCGGGCAGACATTCGACCGCTAATGCGCGCAAGCTCTGCTCGAGCAATCCGCCAAAGGTTTTCACACCAACGGCTGTGCCCACAGGTTCGAGCGGCACCTCAGCTTGGATCATCTGGTCCATGGAGATAGCATGAAAATCGACGTGACGAATCTCGCCACCGACAGGCGAGTGCTGTACTTCCTGCACAAGCGCGGTGCGGCTTTGTCCGTCGCCGCCAATTTCGAGCTCGACCAGGACGTTTTCTCCTGAGGCCTGGCTCATCATCGCGTTGATGTCTCGCGCGGAGACTTGTAGCGGTTGCGGTTTGTCGTTGCCTCCGTAAATGACAGCAGGGATGAGTCCGAGCGCTCTAAGTTTGCGGACAGCGGAGCGTCCCACAGTCGGGCGCGGTTCTGCTTTAAGCTTAACTTGTTTTGCCATTTTTTTCGTTCTCGATGTTGAACAGCGACGACACCGATTCGTCGTTGTGAATCCGTTTGATGCCTTCTCCGAGAAGCTCGGAGACGCAGAGCACCATGACCTTAAATCCTTCCACGGTGCGCACCGGCGTGCTGTTGGTCGTTACTAATTCCGCAATTTCGGATTTTTGCAACCGCTGAATGGCCACGTCCACCAGGACCGCGTGCGCCACACCCGCGTAAATGTTGCGTGCACCGTGCTTTTTTACTATCGCAGCTGCTGAGGCAAGTGTGCCCGCCGTTTCAGTGAGATCGTCCACGAGCAGCACATCGCGGTTCTCCACGTCGCCGATTAGATAAAGGGCTTCGGTCTCGGTGGCGCTTTTGCGCTCTTTCGCCACAATCGCCAGGTTAGCGCCGAGCGCTTCTGCGTAAGCCGATGCCATTTTTAGCCCGCCGAGATCAGGAGAAACGACAGCCGTTTTCCCTGTCATTCTCTTGCGCAAATACTTGATCAACACGGGGGCTGAATAGAGGTGATCCACCGGGATGTCAAAAAAGCCCTGTACCTGTTGTGCATGGAGATCCATGGTGAGCACGCGATTCACGCCTGCGGCGTGCAGCAAATTCGCCACGAGCTTCGCTGTGATCGGCACGCGCGGCTGATCTTTGCGGTCCTGGCGGGCGTATCCAAAAAATGGAATCACAGCCGTGATTCGGTCCGCGCTTGCGCGTCGCGCCGCGTCCACCATGATCAGTAACTCCATCAAATGCTGATTGGTCGGCGGAGAAGTCGGCTGGACGATAAAGACGTCGTGCCCGCGAATGTTCTCCTCGATCTTGACGTATGTCTCGCCATCGGGAAATGAGCTGATTGTCGCCTGTCCCAGCGGCACGCCGATGTACCTGCAAATTCGCTCGGCCAATTCACGGTTTGCGGAGCCGGTGAAGACTTTTAGCTCAGGTTGAAGCGCGAACATCGCAAACCGCTACAATAGGCGGACACGATCAAAATTAGCAAATCCGGATTTGACGCCGGGAGACAGGAACAATCACCGCGGCCGCGGCCCATTCGCACATCCCCAAAGGGGAGCGCCCGCCGTCGATACGTTGGTCGGCAAAACTACTCACTCGCGAACTCGTTGCGCAGTTTTTCTTTCTTTGCTTCCCACTCCTCCTGTAACCGGCGGACTTCTGAGGCGAGTTGTTTCTGCAAAGAATCGATATCATCCTGCTTGCCCTCGGTTTGCGCCTTGCGAATTTGATTCTTTAGAAAGAGTTCTTTCTCGGCAATTTTCGCACGATACTTGGAATCCAGTTCGGCGAGTTCCTCTTTTTGTTTGTCAGTGAGCGAGAGCGATGGCGACACTTTTTGAAGGCGTTCCATTGCGAGTTCATAAGCCGATTTCATCTTGATTTTACGCTCCTGAAACAAATCGACGCATTGCGTCTCGAAAATCAATTCTTAAATTGTTTTTGAATGCGTTCACAAATTCGACTGCTGAGTATCGATTTTGATGGGACACTTGTTTCGCGCGCTGCCGAACCGGTGTTCAACTCGCAATGTATGGAGTTGATTCGCGAGTTGCAGAACGCTGGCGCGATCTGGGCGATCAACACGGGTCGCTCGGTCGATCTGCTCGAGAAAGGTCTCGCCGAATTCGCGCTACCGATTCGTCCGGATTTCATTCTGACGACCGAACGCGACGTTTTTCGTCCGGGACGAAACAGCGAGAAATGGGAACCGTTCGGCGATTGGAATCAACGATGCGCGCGCGATCATGCTGACTTGTTTTCGTCTGCTGGTTCCGTCCTCGCTGAATTCGTGGATTTCGCTACGAATCAAACGAAAGCGCGTCTGATCTGCAATTCGGAAGGCCTTGAAGGGCTCGCCGCCGAAAGCGAGGAAGAGATGGACCGCATTACCGACTTCATTCGACAGGCGCGTGCGGGCCATCCGAAGCTGGATTACCAGCGCAACGGGGTTTACCTGCGTTTCTGCCACGCTGATTACCACAAAGGCGCGACGCTGGCTGAGTTGGCGCGTTTACTGGATGTCTCACGCGAAAATATCTTCGCGGCGGGCGATCACCATAACGACGTCTCAATGCTGGACGGTAGGTTTGCGGCGATGCCGTCGTGTCCGGCGAATGCCATTCCGGAAGTGCAGAGTGCTGTGCGCAACGCTGGCGGTTACGTCGCACAGAGAGACCACGGCGCCGGCGTTCATGAAGCGCTGCTACACTTCACGAGTAGCGTTATCTCTGGCCGCCCTCTCTGACCCCGGTCTCGTAACAAGACTTACCAGCGCACGCTGCTGGACCCCATCGGGCCCGGAGCATAACGTTCGTCACCGGACGCTTTTTCTCCGGGGACAGCTGTGCCAGTTTGCGAGGCCGCAGGATTGGAGAATGTTTCATCAGAGGTTGACGTGCAGGCGGGGAGCAAAAGCGCAATCAGCAAAACCAGAACGCCTGTTAGTGCCGCTTGTTTGATCACTGAGCCGAACCTATGTGCGGGTCATGGCCGATGCAACCAGCCGCAACAGACAGCGGTTACAGAGTGCGCCTACGGTTTCAATAACAGGCGTCCCAACTCAGAAGTGCCCAGAGCTGCTCCCGCCTTCGCCGTTGGGAGCATATGACGGCTTTGGGAAGTGCGCTTCAATAGCTGTCATCTTTGGTTCATTTGACGGTTCCGTTACGACGCCTTCCTGAGGTCCCGAGGCACAAGCGGAAAGCAGCCACACGATCCCCAAAGCAAGCATCCGATACCGCGCAACACATTTATTCACAAAGCCGAACCTACTGATCACAAAACCCCATGCAACCAGCAGAATCCGAGGGTTCGTGCTGAAAGAAACAAGCCACGAAAAAATTTTGCGCGGAAAGAGAAGCTCGCCTTTAGTTCTGCATGGCCGGCAATTGGGGCGAGCCTGAACGCATGTGGGACGAATACGATTGGGAGCGTTTTCTTCAGCAACAAGATGGGAAGACCGAAAAATACATGCAGTTGCTGGAAACATATCTTGATGATCCGCGCCGCGACGAAATTATCGCGCGAGAAATGGGTTGGACGCAGTTGCTCGATGAAAAAGACTGGAGCGCCGAAGTGGACGCGCTTCTGGATGAAACCGCTACGGAAGAACCAGAGTCGGACGTCGACAATACAGCCGCCTCCGGCGAAAGCTTCCAGGAGCACGATCTTTATCGCGCTGCCTTCGATCTTACGCTTTGGATCGATCAATTGTTCGATCAAAACGCTTCGCTCCAAAACGAGCCGGCGGCCGTTAAGCTGGCTACTCATGCGGCTCTGGCGAGCGCAAAGCTGGCAGCAGCGTTGAGTGGTGATCATCTCGATGAAATCGGGATGACCATCGCCTATTTGAAACGGGCCTTGAAGGCGATTACGACCTCGATGAATGCAGCAGCGCAGCTGCGAAAGGCCGCCGGGCTGATCAGCCGATCGGAGTACCTGGTGTTGCAGCAACGGCTTTTTGAAGTCCGCGATGGGATCGTAAGCCTGATGGGTGAATATCGCGCTGAGTGGCGCCGCCGTTTCGGCTCAGACAGCTTTCAGCGTTGAATGAAATAAGGACGCGCTGCGTCCAATCATGCAAACGGAAGCGACTCTGGCGCAGTCCGATGTGTCGGAATTGGACTTGGTGAAACGATGCCAGGCCGGTGATACCGAAGCATTCGACGAGCTGGTAACTCGCTATCGGACACGAGTATTCGGCATGATTTACAACATGGTGCACAGCGAACAGGACGCCTGGGATCTGGCTCAGGAGAGCTTCCTCAAGGCATGGAAGTCGATTGGACGCTTCCGCGGTCAGTCGTCTTTTTACACGTGGATTTATCGCATCGTGATGAACGTGACGATCGATTGGCTGCGCAAGAAGCAGGTCAAAGGCGGCGGCGCTGAGTTCGATGATGCAATTCAACTCAGAGAGATTGATCCAGCATCCAAAACGGTTCCGAAAACAGAAGCGTTGCCCCATCAAGCCATGGAACGTGACGAGATCCGCGTCCGGATCGAAAAGGCAATCGGCCAGCTCTCGCCCGAACATCGCGCGGTGATTTTAATGAAGGAAATCGATGAGATGCAGTATCACGAGATCGCAGAGGCGTTGGGATGTTCGATCGGCACCGTGATGTCTCGCCTGTTTTATGCCCGCAAGAAATTGCAAAGCTTACTGAGAGACGTTTATGACAACGTTTGAGGAAAAATGGACGGCATGGCTGGACGACCAACTCAGCGGGCGCGAACTATCAGAATTCGAAGCCTCGCTGCCTGACAAGGCGGCCGCTCAAGCCGAAAAAGCCGAGGCAAAAAAACTCGGCGAGCTGTTGAAGCGCGAGCTGACTGCTCATCCACTGAAGAACGAAGAATTCTTCGGTCATCAGCTCCGCGAAAGAATCGTGCGGGACAGTCGCGATCAACATCGGGAGCGCGCTCGCCGAAGTGCAACATCCACTTGGTGGACGATTCCGCGTCTGCTGTGGACGGGCACGGCTTCCCTCGCTGTGTTTCTAATTTGCACCGTCCTGGTTATTCGTCAGGAAAGGCCGGCAGAGGAATCGCAATACCTAACGCAGATTCTCAATGCTCGAGTCGATCCTGTCGTTAGTCCGAATGCGAGTGTGTCGATCTTTGAGGTGAAACAAGACCATGCGACAGTCCTTTGGACTGAGGGACTACAGAGTTTGCCGGCCGATTACGCCGCAAAATAATTGGTCATGCATCGCTCGCTGGCGGTCGTAATCTCTGTTTTTGTTCTGACGATGACTGCGGCGCCGGCGTTGCAGGCGGCGGAGACAGTGTGGAGCGGGCTTGTAATGGCGGACAACGTTTCGCAGCCGCAGCCGATTCCCTCGGAATTGACTCGGATCGAAGGATTACTGAAAAAGTTTTTCGGCTACAACCAATTCCAGGTGATCGGTCAATCGCAAAAGATTCTTAAGACCGGTCAGGAAGATTGGCTTGCCACGAGCAAATTTTTCGGACTGCATGTAGACGCACGCGGTGAAACCCAAGGCGGCTACGTTTTGAATCTGAAACTTTATAAGGAGAAAGAGCTTTTGCTCGAGACTGAAACCAAGCTGAGCAAGCGCAGCCCGCTGGTGATCAAAGGCCCGCAGGTGGGTGGGGGACAATTGCTACTGGTACTAGTTGTTCAGTAGTGGTAGCGCCGTTGGTGGACGGCCCGGCGAGCTGTCCCTACAAATCAGAAACGCAAGAAGTCAGAGCCGTTCTTTAGTCCGAAACATGCGCGTTCCACTTCTCTCAATTCTGGTTTTATTTTTGATAAGGTCGTTAGTCGGAGCTGTGGAAAAACCATTCAATTTCAACGAGACGCCCGGGAAACTTCCCAAAAAGGTCGTCCCGACGGAATACGCAATCCGAATCGTTCCGAACCTCGACAATTTTACTTTCGCCGGAAGTGAAACCGTGAAGGTGAACGTGCGGAGTCCGGTCCATCAACTGGTGTTAAACGGGCTCGAACTCAAGATCGAAGCGGCCTCGGTCGATGGCGAAGAACTGCCGCTCTCGGCGATCAAGACCGAGAATGAAAGAGAACTGCTGACACTTACGTTGCCGTCGGAGCTCGCGGCCGGGAATCACGCTCTTGCGCTGCGTTTCACGGGCAAGATCAATCAGCAAGGCCAGGGGCTCTTCTACATGCGTTATCAGGAACAGGGCAGCGGTCCGCGCAAAGTTATGCTCGGGACGCAATTCGAAGCCACTGATGCGCGTCGGTTCTTTCCGTGTTGGGACGAACCGGCTTTTCGCGCGCGTTTTCAATTAACCGTTGTGGTGCCTGAGAATTGGCTCGCCGTCTCAAATATGCCGATCGAGAGCGAGCAAAAA
>Ga0306920_100005213_pt1 | contig 16758 bp, 16 predicted proteins | sample flu12Cox44000170_FD_204666 | JGI IMG/M metagenome (GOLD analysis project Ga0306920, IMG submission 204666) | Lab enrichment of tropical soil microbial communities from Luquillo Experimental Forest, Puerto Rico - flux4day.12C.oxic.44.000.170 (v2)... | ecosystem: Environmental > Terrestrial >... | reverse complement strand
AGTATTCGTATGGTTTCGACTCGCAGACCGGCGAATACGCCAACCTTGTTTCGAAGGGCATCATCGACCCGACCAAGGTCGTTCGCGTGGCGATCCAGAACGCGGCCTCGGTTGCGGCGCTTTTGATCACCACCGAGGCCATGGTGGCGGAGATTCCGAAGAAGCAGGCGCCTGCGGCCGGCATGCCTCCGGGCGGCGGCATGGGCGGCATGGATTTCTGAAACGAAGTCGCTCAATAAAATTATGAAATGCAAAACCCCGGCAGCGATGCCGGGGTTTTTGTTTGAGTGCACCTTCGGCCGCGAAATGCCTTCCTTTAAGGCAAGAACGCGGCTTATGCGCAAGATAACCAGGTGCTAGTCTTGCCGATGCATCGGCGTGGTCCTTGAGGGGGAAACGCATGCGGCGGCGGGATTTGATTGCAGTCCTTTGCGGTGCGTCCATCTCGTCGCTTTCGGCGCGGGCGCAACAGCCTCGACCGATGCGCAAGATCGGGGTGCTCGTGAACTATCTCTCGGGCGAACCCGAAGGTCAGGCACGTATCAAGGCATTCTCGCAAGCGCTGCGCAAGCTTGGGTGGATCGAAGGGGAAAATCTGCGTACCGAGATTCGCTACGCGGGCGATGAAGCCGACCGTTATCGCAGCTACGCTAAAGAGCTGGTGGAGATGGCGCCGGATGTCATCGTTGCCGGCGCCAGTCCGAGCGTGGCGGCCTTGCAAGGCATCAGGCACAGCATACCCATCGTTTTCGTGGGCGTGATCGATCCGGTTGGTGCGGGGCTCGTGAAGAGCCTGGCTCGGCCGAGCGGAAATACGACCGGATTTACCGTGTTCGAGTACAGCATCAGCGGCAAATGGCTGGAAATTCTGAAAGAGCTCGCCCCCGGGGTGAAGCGGGTAGCGGTCATTCGCGACCCGTCGATCGCCGCGGGCATCGGGCAATTCGCCGCGATCCAGGCGCTGGCTTCGTCGTCCTCCGGGATCGAGCTGACGGCGATCGACCCGCGCGATCCGGCAGAAGTCGACAGGGCCCTGTCCGAGTTCGGCAACGAGCCCAACGGAGGGGTGATCGTCACGGCAAGTGCGTCATCGACCGCCCGCCGCGAGCAGCTGTTCTCGTTGGCACTTCGAAATCGCCTGCCGACGGTCTATCCGTTCCGATATTTCGTGACCGGTGGAGGCCTTGCCGCCTACGGGCCGGATTTGGTTGCCATCTACGCGCGCGCGGCCGAGTATGTCGATCGCATACTCAAGGGCGCAAAACCGGCGGACCTTCCGGTCGAGGCGCCGATACAATACAAGCTGTTCGTAAATCTCACGACGGCAAGAGCTCTGGGCCTTTCCCTCCCCAACAGCCTCATCGCCCGCGCCGACGAGGTTATCGAATAGCAAAACCCGGCTTGCTGCCGGGTTTTTTTCGTCTCGTGCGCGGAACGATCAATCCATGATCGGGCTCAACCAGTTCGCCCCAACCGTCAGGCCGGCAAACGGACGAAGATTGAACGGTCGCATTAAGGTGCGATCTGCGCACCAGCGGGGCCACAATCGCGCCCCACCAAAAGCCAAATCCTCAACGTACACTGGTCTTGCGAAGAGGGGGGACCTCGAAAATGCGCCACGTGCAGCCGCTCGTGCTCGCTCAAGACACGGCCGAATTCAGATTGAATTTCCAGATGATCAGTTCGGGGGCACGGCACGCTTGCAGCGTTACGATCCGGGCGACCGACGCAGTCCAGGCGGCGACGCTTTTTCGGGAAAACTGGCCGGCCATCGAAGAACTTGCACGCAAAAACCTCGCCACCAGTGCAGCAAAGGAACTCAGGTTGATGCTGGACTGACCTGACTTAACCTGCCCTGCTTCGCCTTCTGGTTGTCCCTTTGGTTGGGACATGCCCGCCGCAACGTGATGCGAATGGCAGAACCGTGACACGGCTGCCCTTGATGAAAACTTCGCCCAACGACGCGGCGCCCGGAGGATGCCGCTTCCGACAGCGTCCGGGTTTTCGGAGCCGCACACCAGCGCCGAATCCACAACAAATGCCTCGATCAGGTGCCTTCGAGCTTGCCGCCGCCAAACAGCGTAGGAACGTAGCGCGGCGCGCCGATTGCGGCCATGAAACGGTGTTTGGTAAGGACCGGATCCAGCCCGAGCGGCGGGCGGACGACATCGAGATCGGGTTCGGTTGCAAGTACCAGGCACTCGGCGCCGTGACGCGTCGCGCTGGAGCGCATCCGTGTGGCGAGCGTTTCCGGATTCGTTATGTTGTCGCTGCGCGCAATCCCCGCCGAGCGGGCGAGTTGCGCCAGGTCCAGTCCGGCATTGGTCAGCGCCTGCCCGCCGGAAGCGGCATGTACGCCATTCTGAATCACCAGCACTGTGAGGTTAGCCGGATTGACCGCGCCGACGGTTACCAACGCGCCCATATGCATCAATAGCGCGCCGTCGCCTTCGATCGCGATGACCGGTCGCGTGGGCTGGGCCATGGCCAGGCCGAGCGCCAGCGGCAACGCCAGACCCATCGCGTCCTCAAAGTAAAAATTCTCCGGCACATGATGCGTGGCGGCCCACAGATAGGAGGCATTGCCAAGCGAAGTCACGACCAGTGCCCGCGGCGGCAGACTGTCGGCGAGCGCCCTGTAGTAATCGGCCCTGGTCGGGCGAACCGCCCTCACCATTGGATATCTTCCCGGGACAATAGAAGCGCGAACGGACAAGACGCCTCTTCCGCATAAGTCGCGGCGTGCTCGACCTGAGGGCCGATCGGCCGATGGCGGTCGACGCAGGTGTAGCCCAGTCCGATGCCGCGAAACACTGGTTCGGTCACGCGACCCTTGGGTACATGATAGAAGACGGGGTCTTCCGGAGTGCCACGGTACGACACCAGCATCAGCAGCGGAAACTGATAGCGCTGCGCCAGCGAAACCATCCCCGCTCCCATGCTGAGCACGCCGGCGTTTTGCACCAGCAGCGCCGTTCGAATGCCGCCGAGCCGGATTCCACAGGCGATCGCAAGCGCTTCCTCTTCATGGGTTGCCCGCACCAACCGCATCGTCGGTTCATCCTCGATGCGGACGAGCATCTCGCCAAGCCAGCCGTCCGGCACCGAAACCACCGCGCCAAAGCCGAGCCGCTTCAGCGTATTGAAGACTTCGGACGGGCGATGCGCATCTGCGCGCCCTGCAAGCACTCCGTTCAAAAACTGCCTCCCACGCCATCGGCACCGAAGCGAACTCGACCATTCCTGCCAACGAGCACCGCAAGCGCCGTTGCGGTACGAACTCGCGGCCACGCAGGCGGCGAATGTCAAATCCACTCCACCAGGGCGAACTTATCGGCTCCAGCTTTGCTTGTCGACAAGAAGGCCCCTCGCCGGCGTTGTCGACGGCAATACAATAATGCAGAATTATGCCCGCCGGGAAGCAGTCTCACGAGTGGTGTGAGCGTCGCGAGAGGTATTGGACATGGTTCGCTTTTGGCTTGGGCTTTTTGCTTTGCTTGTCACTATTCCTGCGCAGGCGCAGGACAAGCTCGTCGTCAGCATCTGGGGAGGCAGCTGGCGCGATCTTGTCGCGGAAACGGTCGCCAAAAAATTCACGGCCGAGACAGGCGTGCCCGTCGATTTCATCACCGGCGGCACGATCGACCGGCTCAACAAGGAAAAGCTGGCAAAGGGCAATCCCGAGAGCGACATCACCTTCACGACGTCGCATGTCGGCTGGATCTATGCCAATGACGGGCTGTTCGAAACGCTCGACACAGCCAGAATTCCGAACGCGAAGAATCTCGCCGACGAGGCGCGGATCAGCCCCTATCACCTCGGCGCCTGGGCCTATGTCTATACAATCGGCTATCGCGCCGATCTGATGAAGGACGCGAAATTCGAGAGTTGGAACGACCTCTGGAGTCCTGATTTCAAGGGCAAACTGGCGGCACCGGATTTCGACCCGAGCCACATCATCGTCGTCTCGGCCATGCTGTCCGGCGCGGACGCTGCGCATTGGGAAAAAGGCGAGGACAAGCTCAAGGCGCTGAAACCAAATTTTAAGGCCTTTTACACCAACGACGCCAACAGCCAGCAATTGCTCGCAAGCGGCGAGACGCCTTTGCAGATCGTGCTGTCGATGAATGCCTATTACATGATCGGGCAAGGCGTTCCGATCACGCTTGCGATTCCAAAGGAGGGCGCGGTTCTCGGGATCGACACCGTCGCCGTCATGAAAGGATCAAAGAAGGCAGAGCTCGCCTACAAGTTCATCAACATCCTGTACGACCCGGAGATCCAGGCCGAGATTGCCAGGCTCAAGAAAGGCAGTCCGGCGGTGCTCAACGCCAGGCTCGATCCCGAGATCGCAAAGCTGCCCGGCGTCTTCACCACCGCGGCACAGTGGAAGCAGCAGATCAACATCGATGCCAAACTGCGCGCCGAGAAGACGGCCGAGTGGCGCAAATGGTTTGCCGAGAACATCATGAACTGATCCGACGCGCCCTCAGCGGTCATGAACCGGCGGCCCTTTCTGCGCACCTTCACGACGCCGGCCGCGCTTTGCGCACTCGGCTTCGCAGCCGCGATGGCTGCGGTGCTTCAATATAGCCTTCGCACCTACATTCCCGGATCGCTCGATCCCGGCGGCTTCACGCTCGGCAATTTCGCCGACCTGCTCAAGCCGCTCTACGCGCGGGTGTTCCTGGATACGGTTTGGATTTGCGCGCTCACGGCAGCGGCTACCCTCGTGATCGGTTATCCGCTGGCTTATGCGCTGGTGCTCGTCCAAAATCCGCTCGCCAAATCGGCCCTGCTCGTGATCGTCGTCACCCCGCTGTTCCTCGGCGAAGTGGTGCGCACCTACTCGTGGATTATCGTGCTCGGCAACAACGGATTTATCAATTCGGTCCTGCGCGGCCTCGGTCTGATCGACCACCCGGTGCAGTTCATGTTCACGACTTTCGGCGTCTTGATCGCCCTCGTGCACGTCACCCTGCCGGTCATGGTCATCATGCTTGCAGCGGGCCTGTCGCATATCGACCGCAATTTTCTGCGCGCGGCGGAAAGCCTCGGCGCCGGACCGATCCGCGCCTTCCTGACGATCACCTTGCCGCTGTCGATGCCCGGCGTTGTTGCCGGCGTGACAACGGCGTTCGCCTGGACGTTCTCGGCTTTCGCCACACCGCAACTGATCGGCGGCGGCCGCGTCAATATGATCTCGAACCTGGTCTATCAGCTCGGCTTTTCGAGTTTCAATTTCCCATTTGCGGCAACGCTGTGCGTCGCGGGACTTGCCCTGACCATCGCAGTGCTCTCGATCCTGGGACTTGCGGCAAGGCCGTTCAGGAACGGTGAGGTGCGCTAGTGCCGCCCATTTGAAGTTCCTGGGCCATAAGCGGCAAATTCCATTCAGGAACTTCAAATGGAACGGCGGCACTAGTATCATAAGCTTGCTAGTGCCCATGACTTTCCGAAGTTCGTGAAAGGCAGGTGCTGTGGTGGAACACGAACTGCGGAAAGTGGGCACTAGATGACGCCGCGATCAAGGTACCAACGAGCGCTCCGGTGGAGCGGCATTTTCCTCGTCATCCTCATCCTCGGTTTTTTGATCCTGCCGGCCGCGGTGGTAACGATCGCAGCCTTCAATGAAAAGGCCATCCTGACGTTTCCGCCGCAGTCGTGGTCGTCGCGATGGTTTGCGCGAGCGCTCGCCTATCAGGATTTTCGCGATGGATTCAGAAACGGCCTGACCGTCACCGCTTTTAGTTCGTCGATCGCGCTGATGGTAGGCGCGATGTTTGCCTTTGTGATCGAGCGCTACAAGTTTCCGCTCAAGCGAACGATCGAGGGCGTGCTGATTTCGCCTCTCATCATCCCGCATTTCACCGTCGGCCTCGGCTTTCTTATCCTCGCCGCCCAGATCGGCTTCAGCCGCGGCTTTGCCGTTGTCATCGCCTGCCACGTCAGCCTTGTGCTTCCGTTCGTTCTGCGCAGCGTCTACGTTTCGTTGAAAAACCTCGACCAGAGTTACGAGCGCGCAGCCGCCAGCCTCGGCGCCCCGCCGTCACGCGTCCTGTTGACGGTCACGCTTCCCTTGCTGCTGCCCGGTCTCGTGAGCGGCTGGCTTTTTGCCGCTATCCTGTCTTTCAACGAGTTCACGGCATCGCTGTTCGTTACCTCGCAGCGGACGCAGACCTTGCCGGTTGCAATGTACAACTACGTCCGCGAGTTTGCCGATCCTTCGATGGCGGCGCTCTCGGTCATCTATATCGCGGGTACGGCCGCGTTGATCGCGCTCGCCAACCGCTTCCTCGGCCTCGGCAAGGTGCTCAACATCGAAGAAAGTCATTGACGGAGCAAGCATGGCGCAACCGGGTTCGATCGCAAGCGGAGACGTCGCGGCGGTAAGCTTCGAGGCCGTTACCAAGCAATTCGGCAACGTCGTGGCCCTCGACAAGGTGTCGCTTGCGATCGGCCGCGGTGAATTCATGACCCTGCTCGGGCCATCCGGCTGCGGCAAGACCACGCTTCTCAATCTGGCCGCCGGTTTTCTGGGCCCGGATGGCGGTTCGATCGCCATCGACGGCAAATGCGTCAATGAGGTGCCGACCTACAAGCGCGAGATCGGAATGATGTTTCAAAGCTATGCCTTGTTTCCCCACATGAATGTCGCCGAGAACGTCGCCTATGGCCTCAAGGCACGCGGCGTGAGGCGGCAGCAATGCGCCAAGCGCGTGGCCGAGGCGCTGTCATTGGTCAAGCTGACGGGGATGGAAAACCGCAAGCCCCGGCAATTATCGGGGGGCCAGCAGCAACGCGTGGCGCTGGCGCGTGCTCTGGTCATCAATCCCACCGTTCTCCTGCTCGACGAGCCGTTTTCGGCGCTCGACAAGAATCTGCGCGCATCGATGCAGGTCGAGTTACGAGAAATTCAACGCAAGCTCGGTTTGACCACGATTTTTGTCACCCATGACCAGAGCGAGGCTTTGAGCCTTTCGGACCGGATGGCTGTGATGTCGGAGGGGCAGATACGCCAGCTCGGTACGCCGCTCGAGGTCTATCGCCGGCCGGGTGACCGTTTCGTTGCTTCGTTTGTCGGCGATACCAACCGCCTTCGGGGCGAGCTTGTCGGCATCGCGGCGCCGGACGCCCTGATCGCCCTGGACGCCCTGCAAATAAAGGTGCCGGGTGAGCGCCTCTCAGGCACGCGCCCCTCCACATCGGTCGATCTGTTCATACGGCCGGAGCACCTTCATATCGTGCCCGCGGGAGAGCCGGGCACGATCGCCGGCCGCGTCGTGGCACAGGTCTATCACGGCGGCCACGTCGATCTTCAGATCGAGTGTCGTTCGCGCGGGGGGGACTGCTTGCTCGTGCGCTCGGCCGGCGATCAGGCCATGGCGCGCTGGCCGCTGGGCACCCCCGTCGGTATATCGGTCGACGCGCAGCGTTGCGTGGCATTCCCGGTGGAATAGCGTTGCTTCCGTTTCCCTGCACTGTGCCGGCATGAAATTGACTTGTCCCGAGTTTCGCTAACGATCATAGTCAATTGCGTGAAGCATGTTTTCTGTCCAATTGGATCGATGAAAAGATCGCAAGACGGCAGAAACATTGGCTACACGGAGAAACTTCATCAAGACAATGGTTGCGGCGACGGTCGGCGCGACGGCGTTCGAGCAAGCTGACCAAGTCGGACCAGGGAGAAAGCCATGATCAAGGTAAGCGTTATGTATCCCAATACGCCTGGCGCGCGCTTCAACCACGAATATTACCGGGACAAGCATATGCCGCTCCTGAAAGCCCGCATGGGTGATGCTTGCAAATTCTATACGGTCGACAAGGGCCTTGCGGGTGGTGCACCCGACGCTCCCGCGACCTATGTCGCGATGTGCCATATCTTCAGCGACTCGGTCGAGGCATTCCAGACGGGATTTGGGCCTCATGCCAAGGAGATCATGGGAGACATCCAGAACTACACCGACCTTTCTCCGGTCATCCAGATCAGCGAAGTCGTCGTAGGCAGATAGGCAGGCTCTCTGCTGCTCCTCCTTGGATCGAGCCCATGTCCGCTTGCCTTTCGGAAAGCGGATATGGCCGACGCGCGCGGAATTGTCCGCCAAGGGCCGTTAGCAGAACGGCGATTCCTTCGCCAGGAAGGCAGTGAATCGCGAGTGTTATTGCGAACGTAAGCGAAGCAATCCAGCCATTTCCTCGAATCTGGATTGCTTCCTCGCTCCGGCTCCTCGCAGTGACGCTGAAGCTGTTTGAAATTCGAACAGGAAATTTGGTCGTCACGCAATCACGCCACCAGGGCACGCCCGCCGGCCTGATATCGGCTCTTCGTGATCTCAAACACGACGTAAGGGTCGCTGCCGGATAATTCGCGCTTCAGGATGCCCTCGCGCAGCACCCCTCCGATCTTGGTCATGGCCCCCTGCGACCGCCAGTTCTTCTCGCCCACCCAGAAGATGACGGTGTCGACGAAGGTGAAGGCATGGTCGAGCATCAGGCGCTTGACTTCGCGATTGGTGGCCCCGCCCCACCGGCTGCGGACAAGGAACGTCCAGCCGATCTCGATTTCGCCGCGCTCGGGTTCATGACCGTAGTAGCGGCTGGAACCGATCGGCTCGTTGGTCGAGCGATCGACGAACACAAAGGCCATTTTCGATGCGACGGCACTGTCGAAGTAGCGTCTGAATCCCGGTTCGGTGTGGCGATCTTTAACAGGATGCAATTTCCAGATCTCGGGATCGGACCCGGCGGCAAACAACCCCGACCAGTCGTCGGGGGAAATAGGCCTTACGATAACGGTCGGGCCGATCAGCGTTGGCTGGAAATCAGGCTGTGACATGCCGGAGTGATAACCTTGCTTCGTCATGCCGCGCAAGGCGGCGCAGGGGTCACTCCCACGCCATGGCTGTCAATTCTATTTCACTACCACACCGAGGCCGGGGAACATCCTCGCCCCTCACTCGATCCTTGCGACGACTGCAAGTCTTCGAATGCCCTGGTTGTGGTAGGCGCTGAGGAAGGCGTTGTAGTCCTTGAAGGAGACGCAGCCGTTGGAATCGCCGTTCGGCCCGAGCATGTAGGAATGCGCAAGCAGACCGGCGCGGCCGAAGATCGTTTCCTCGCCGCCGATCGGCGTCAGCCGCAACGCTGCCACGCCGTGAAACAGCGCCTCACGCGGCTTCAATTCGTAGATGTGCGGCGGGGTCACCCCGTGCATCCTGATATTGGCCGAGCTTGGATCGTCAAGCCTCGGACCGAGGCCCGAATGCGCTTCGAGCCTGGTGCCATCCGGCAGATAGACCGTGTGCGCCGAGATATCGTAGACCGCGGTCGATTGATCGTAAGGCGGCGATCCGCCGAGCGCAGGATTTTGGCTCGAGACGATGCTGCCGGTCGCGCTGGCATCGGCGGACGCGTAGGCCAATAGCGGGCCGTGCGACGGCTGCTTGCCCCAGAGCTTCTCGACGATGGTGTGCCTTTCGCTGGAAGCGATCGACATCACCGCCGCCTTGGCGCGTTGTGCCATGTCGCGGATCGAGTCCGTCGCCGTCCTTGGCGGCGCAGCCTCGCCGGATGACGGAGCCGGCGCGGGCGCAACCGCGGCGAGGCGAACGCGCGGCGATCCTTTCCACTTCGGTGCTTCCGCTTGCCTTGAGGTTTCAGATGGCGCTGTCGGCGCTTCCGCAAGCTTTGGCGTTTCGGGCAGCGGTGCGGGCGCCACACCTTGCGCGGACGCTGCGGCAAAACGGTCGCTGAAGGCCAGCGAGGGTTCCGCCGGAACGGTTGCCGGCGCCGAGATTACGGGCGACGATTCAACGCGAGCGATTTGCGAAACAACGGGCGCGATGCGAGCTGCGAAGCTCGCCGGCAGCGTCGTGACGTGCGCATCGAAGCTCGCGCTGTCAAGCTGCGGATAAGGGCCGACTGCGAAAACATTGGCATAGACCGTCCAGGCGCAACCGAGCACAAGCGCGGCTGCCGCCGTGCCTGCGATGAAGATCTGGGAGCTTGCTGTTCGGGCTGGTGTTCTACGTTTGGGTGCCGCGAAACTGACAGAGGCAACTCTACTGGTACTCATCCCCACCGAATCCAGACTGGTCCCCACCCCGATCCCCGCACGGCCGCCGTTCGATCTCGTGCACTCCCCAAGCAGAGCGAACGGCGGCCACGGCGCGGTCATCCGCCGAATTCCAGCGGACCATCTCGCAGAGGCACAAGCCCGCATTAAGGCGACTTTTAGTTAAATGCGGATTAAGTGCGGGCAGATGTGAGGCAGTCCCATTTTGGTACGGAAATTCGCGCTTCAAGCACTGACATCGCAGCGAAAATCGACGCGGTTTCTTCGGTATTAATGCTTTAGGATGCCATTGCCGCAGAATTGCCCGATTGTATCCCGCGGCTCTGCTTTGCGATTACTGCAATTCCGGCGGCGGTGAATTGTCGAGCACGGGCTTTTTGGCGCCTTCGAGCAGATCGATACCGTAGGTTTCAATCACAAGCGGCCCGCGCATGCGCCTGAACTCCGCGATGCGTTCGATCTTTTCGAAGGTTTCCTTCAGATAGGGCTGTGTGGCACTGCGCAACTCGTCGACAAACAGCAGCCTGCCTGACAGTTTTGCAGGATCGGGATCGCCCATGTTGACCCATCGGACACGCTGGGTGGGCTGCACTACGCAGACGTCTCTCGGCAAGTAAAACGCGAGCCAACTTGTGGTGCCGTAATCGGGCGCGAGCACGCAAGTCGCGCCGGAGCGGACGCGAACCGCCTCGATCTGGCGAGCAAGTTGCGGCCAGCCGACGCCGACGCTGCGAACCGTCGCATCGCGGCGGAATCCGGTGAGCACACCGGTATTGGCCTGCACCAGCAGAAGCACGAACATCAGCACGCCCGTCGGCGGCGCCCATCGCAGGCAAAAGTCGACGATGCGCCGTGCGGGCTCCCGCCACGTCAGATGCGCAGCCACCGCGGCCGCAATCGCAAAGGCAGGGTAAACCGGTGCAAACCAATTCGCTTCGACGCGGGCATGCAGCGAATGCCAGAAGAAGTACGCGACGATGGTCCAGAACACCGCGTTGATGAGGGCGCGCGCGGCGAACGCACCGCTGTCGCGTCTGCCCAGCGCATATAGCCCCATCACCCCCAGGACAAAGACAAGAGGCGTTGCGAAAGCGATCTGGGTCGGAATCAACTCGCCGATGAATGAAATGTTGAGATCGGAAACACGCGAACGGCCGATCTGCTTGATGAACGAAACCCAGTGATGATCGGCATTCCAGATGATCACCGGCGTGAATATCGCAAGCGCGACGATGCCGCCGAGATATGGCCAGGGCGAGATCAGCCATCGGCGCAATTTCGCAACGCTCAAAAGCCAGATCAGGATCGCGGGGCCGAAAAAAAGCGCGGTGTATTTCGACACCAGCGCTGCGCCTGCCGCGGCCCCGACCGCAAGCCACCAGGCGCCGCGGTTGGTCTGGAGCACCTTTGCGAGGAAGAAAAGCACAAAACTGGAGGCAACCAATAACGGTGAATCGGGGGTGACGATCAAGGTGCCGACCGCAGCCATCAGCGTGACGTTGAGCAGGATAGTCGCGCCTGCCGCCACGCGCTGGCCACCGAACAGGATTGCGGTGGTACGATACACCGCAAAGCTCATCGGCAGCGCGAGCAGGATCGAGACCAGACGCACGCCAAACTCGGTGTTGCCCGCTATCAGGGTGCCAAGACGGATGACGAGCGCGACACCGGGCGGATGGTCGTAGTAACCGGGCGAAAGATGCTGCGACCAGGTCCAGTAATAGGCCTCATCGAAAGTCAGCGGCGTCCAGCCGGCGCCGACCAGCCGCAGCGCCACCAGTGCTGCGATCGTGAGCGAGGTGTCGCGGACGAGCCGAGCCTCGTTCGGACTCATGGCGTCAAGCTCGCGGCGAGTTTCATCGCTTGCGCCAGACGAACAGCCCGGACATCGCGTAGTTCCAGACCACGCCCATCAGCGCGCCGGCTGCGCCCGCCAGCCACCAGATCGGCTCCTGATCGTAAACCGAGAACGCCACGCCGACATTGGCGAGAAGTCCCACGCTGCAAACGAGGTAGAACAGGATCAGGCCGCGCAGAATGCCAAACCCCTTCAGTCGTTGATCGCGATAGGTGAAAAAATTATTGAGGACGAAGTTGCTGGTCATGGCGCAGAGCGCGGCGGTGGCCTGCGCTTTCGGGAAATCCAGATCGAAGGCTTCCAGCGAGGTGTAGAGCGCCACGAAATGAACGACCAGGCCAAGCGAACCGACCATGGCAAATAACAGGAAGCGCAGCGAGACGATATCGTTCGTCAGTTTCGCCAGCACCAGGCCCAAAAAATCCAGCGCCACCATGGAATCGAGCTTGCTTTCGCCATGCAGGCGCGAGCCGAAGGTGTAGGGAATTTCCTTGACGCGTAAACCGCCACCGGCAGTGACGACGACATCGAGCAGGATCTTGAAGCCCTGGGTGGAAAGCTGCGGCGCCAGCTGCTCAAAACTTTCCCGGCGGATCATGAAGAATCCGCTCATGGGATCGGCGATCTTCACGCGCAGCACGCGCTTGGCGACTTCGGTGGCAAGTGCGCTCGCCCCTGCCCGCTGCTTGTTGAAACTTTCGGCACTGCCGCCTTCGATATAGCGGCTGCCGACCACGAGATCGAGATCACCGCCTTGCAGGAGCTCGAGCATTTTCGAAAGCTGGGTCTCGTCGTGCTGAAGGTCGGCATCGATCACGGCGACGTATGGCGCGCTCGATGCCAGAATGCCTTCGATGCAGGCGCCCGAGAGGCCGCGCCGCCCGACCCGCCTGATACAGCGCGCGCGGCTGTCTTCGCGCGCGAGCGCGCGCACGACCCGCCAGGTGTCGTCGGGCGAGTTGTCGTCGACGAAAATCACCTCGAACGCAACGCCCGAAAGCGCTGCCTCAATCCGTCGAAACAGCGTCGTGACGTTATCGTGCTCGTTGAAGGTCGGGACGATGACTGAAAGCTGAGGCAGCTCGACACTCTGCGCCAGCCTCACGCTGTCCCTCTGTGTGGCGTCATTCATGGCGCCAGCGTATATCCGAACCCTTAAGGGGATGCCAAGGCGCCGGCCGAAAACAGCGGTGAGGAACGGCGATAAAACCGGCCGCTGCAGCAAAAAGAGCCCATAAAATGCCAACGACCACGAACAGTGGGCGCGCGTACATCCGGCGCAGCCGTACCATTCCGTGGTCGTCCCGGCGCCGGAGCTATCAAGCGTCGACGTCGCCGTTGGGTTCAAGATAGGAGAGCGTTGGGCGTTTCGCAAGGGGCAAACCGCCGATCGGAACACGCAGCGCGATCGGCATCCGAATACGCAACTTTCGGGCGAACTGGCCAATCCCGGACGTTTTGTCTAGTCTTCGGGACCGAGAACTCCCTTCCGAAGACGTGAGTGCGAACGTGAGCAAGTCGCCCAGGCCACCCGGAGCCGCAAAAAAATCCGGCCACATCTATATCGGCGTCGGCGGCTGGACCTTCGAGCCGTGGCGCGGGGTGTTTTATCCCGAGAAACTCGCGCAGGCGAAGGAACTTCAATACGCGGCCTCGAAGCTGACTTCGATCGAGATCAACGGCACCTATTACGGATCGCAGAAGCCGGAGAGCTTTCGCAAATGGGCGCGCGAAGTGCCCGACGGTTTTGTATTCTCGGTGAAGGGGCCGCGCTTTGCCACCAACCGCCGCGTGCTCGCGGAGGCCGGCGATTCCGTCAAACGGTTTTACGATTCCGGGGTCCTGGAACTCGGCAACCGCCTCGGCCCCGTGCTCTGGCAGTTCGCTCCGACCAAGAAATTTGACGAAGCCGACTTCGGCAAGTTCCTTGAACTCCTGCCGCGCAAGCTCGATGGGCGCAGCCTGCGTCATGTGGTCGAGGTTCGCCATGACAGTTTTAGCGCGCCCGATTTCGTCGCCCTGTTGCGCAAGTTCGAAACGCCGGTCGTGTTTGCCGAGCACGGCAAGTATCCGGCGATTGCCGATGTCGTCGGTGATTTCGTCTACGCCCGCCTGCAGAAAGGCAACGACGAGATCAAGACCTGCTATCCGCCGAAGGAGCTCGATGCCTGGGCGAGGCGGCTGCAGTTGTGGGCCGAGGGCGGCGAACCCGGCGACCTGCCGCGCGTTGATTCCACAACGGCGAAGAAAATCCCGCGTGACGTCTTCGCCTATGTGATTCACGAGGGCAAAATTCGCGCACCCGCCGGCGCGATGGAACTGATCGCGCGCGTAAAGTAGTCGAGGCGTTTTCAAGTGGCCAGATCAGTCAACAGATCCAGAAAGCTCTTCACCATCGGCTACGAGCAGACACCGGTCAACGCGGTGCTCGACGAACTCGAAGGGGCCGGCGTGAAGCTCCTCGTGGATGTGCGCGCCGTCTCCGCCTCGCGCCGTCCCGGCTTTTCCAAGAACCAGCTCGCGGCCGAACTCGACGAGCGCGGCATTGCTTACATTCATCTACGCGGGCTCGGCACGCCGAAAGAAGGCCGCGAGGCTGCGCGCGCCGGCAAATACGACGCGCTTCACAGGATCTATGCCAAACATCTGAAATCACCTCGCGCGAAAGAAGAACTCGACGAACTTTCGGCGCTGGTCATGAAATCCGGTCCGGTCTGCCTGCTCTGCTACGAGCGTGACCACACTCATTGCCACCGGCAATGGATTGCCGAAATCATCGAAGATCGAGATGGGGTCAAGGTCAAGAATCTGGTCGCGAAGCAGGTATGAGAGCCGCGCTTTCCTTTGCTCGCCTCAGTCGAGCGTGCGACGGAAACGCATCACCGCGATCGCCATCGCGAGCAGCATCAACAAAACCAGCGCGGCCGCGTCATATTGGAGATTCTGCAGCGTTGCGCCCTTCAGCATGATGGCGCGGACGATCCGCAGGTAATGCGTCAACGGCAGCGCCTCGCCCATATATTGCGCCCACACCGGCATGCCCAGGAACGGAAACATGAAGCCGGACAACAGAATGCTCGGCAGGAAAAACATCATCGACATCTGCATTGCCTGAAGCTGGTTTTGCGCGATGGTCGAAAAGGTGTAGCCGATCGAGAGATTTGCCGTGATGAAGAGCGTCGAGAGCAAGGCCAGCATCAGCAGGCTGCCCTGAACCGGCACCCCGAACAAGAACACGCCGATGTTGATGATCAAAAAAGCCTGGATGAAGCCAACCATAACATAAGGTACGATCTTGCCGAGCATCACCTCGACCGGCGTGATCGGCATCGACAAGAGATTTTCCATAGTGCCGCGCTCGATTTCGCGCGTCACTGAAAGCGCGGTGAAGATCAGCATGGTCATCGTGAGGATGGTGCCGACGAGGCCAGGCACGATGTTCAGCCGCGACGAGGCGGCCGGATTGTAGCGCGCATGGGCGCGGATCTCGAACGGCAGCGTCGGCGGATCGCCGGTGTAGAGATCGTGCGAGAGCGCAGTCTGAACCAGCACGCCGAGCGAGGACAACGCCGAGCTTGCCGCCACTGGGTCGGTGGCATCAGCCGCGACCAGGAGTGAGGGATAATCTCCCCGCCGTACCGCGCGCTCGAAGCCACGGGGGATTTCCACCCCGAACAGCACCCTGCCGGAAGTCAGAAGATCATCGAACTCGTTGACATCGTGCACTTCACGGACGAAGTGAAAATAGGAGGTGTTTTCCAGCGCTTTGAGGATAGAACGGGCGAGATCGCTGTCTTCCTGCAGCAACACTGCTGTCGGCAAGTTGCGCGGCGTGGTGTTGATGGCATAGCCAAACAGCAAGAGCTGCATCACCGGAATCATGACGATCATCGCGAACGACACGCGGTCGCGGCGAAGCTGGATGAACTCCTTTAACATCATCGCAAAAGTGCGCCGCCAGAAGCCGAAACGCGGCTCGACGACTTCGCTTCGCTCGCCTGGCAGGGTCGTCACGCTCATTGAAAATTATCCTTCGAACGGGTCATCAATTCGATGAACACATCCTCCAGCGACGGCTCGCTCTGTTGCCAACGGAATCGCTCGTCTTCGCGCCAGGGCGCGATGGTGGCCTCCAGCATCGCGCGGTCGCGCCCTGATACGTGCAGGCTGGTACCGAACGGTGCCACCATGTCGATACCGGGCTTGCCGGCAAGCTCGTCCTGCAGCACGTGGAGATCGTCACCGGTGACGGTGTAGGTCGAAAGCGCCGATTTGGCGATCACTTCCTCCACGGTGCCATGCGTCAAAAGATTGCCATAGGCGATGTAGGCGATCTCGTGGCAGCGTTCGGCTTCGTCCATGTAATGGGTAGAGACCAGCACGGTGAGCCCGTTCGCCGCGAGCGCATGGATCTCGTTCCAGAAATCGCGCCGCGCCTTGGGATCGACGCCGGCGGTCGGCTCGTCCAGCAGCAGGAGTTGCGGGTTGGGCAACGTGCAGGCGCCGAGCGCCAGCCGCTGCTTCCAGCCGCCGGAGAGTTCGCCGGCGAGTTGCCCTTCGCGGCCGCTCAAGCCTAGTCGCCTGATCATGTCGCGCGCAGCACCCGTTGCATCGGGAAGGCCGTAAAGGCGCGCGACGAACTCGAGATTCTCCCGCACCGACAGATCCTGATACAGCGAAAAGCGCTGGGTCATGTAACCGACCCTGCGCTTGATCTTGTCGGCCTCGCGGCGAATGTCATAACCAAGGCACCTGCCCTCGCCGCTGTCGGGCGTCAACAGGCCGCACAGCATGCGAATGGTCGTGGTCTTGCCGCTGCCATTGG
>Ga0306920_100005212_pt1 | contig 16760 bp, 18 predicted proteins | sample flu12Cox44000170_FD_204666 | JGI IMG/M metagenome (GOLD analysis project Ga0306920, IMG submission 204666) | Lab enrichment of tropical soil microbial communities from Luquillo Experimental Forest, Puerto Rico - flux4day.12C.oxic.44.000.170 (v2)... | ecosystem: Environmental > Terrestrial >... | reverse complement strand
AGCGCGGCCTGGGTCTCCAGGTAGAAGTGCTCCTGGCCGCCGATCTCGAGCTCGCCGCTGAACCGGTATGCCGCCCGTTCGAGCCCGGCGGCCGCGTCGCCGCGGCTGACCGTCCGCTGCTGGCCCTGGTAGCTCCCGGCCGCGATCGCGTCGTGCACGGTGATCAGCGCGGGCAGCGGTTCGTAGTCGGCCTCGACCGCGGCGGCTCCCTGCCGGGCCGCCTCCAGGGTCTCGCCGAGCACCCAGCAGACCGCGTGGCCGTAGTACATGACCTCGCCGGGGAACAGCGGCTCGTCGTGCTTCTCGCCGGCGTCGTTGAGACCGGGCACGTCGGCGGCGGTCAGCACCTGCACCACGCCGGGCACCTCGTAGGCGGCTTCCGCCCGCAGGCCGGTGACCAGGGCGTGCGCGTGCGGCGCCTGGACCGGCCAGGCGTGCAGGGTGCCGAGCGTGCGGCCGGCCAGGTCCTGGGTGTACAGCGCGGCCCCGGTCACGTGCAGGTCCGCGCTCTCGTGCGGCACCTCCAGGCCGACCGCGGGCCGGTCCGGCCGGTCCGCCAGCGGGCCATATCCCTTGCTCATGCTCTCGGCCCTCCTCCCGGGTTGTCGGCGTAGAACTTCAGCAGTGAGTTGCGCAGCATCGCGATCCGGTAGCCCCCGCTGGCCCGGTGATCGCCCATCGGCGTGCCGGCCCGGGCCAGCTCGCCGGCGGCCGCCGAGATGGTCTCGGGCGTCCACGGCCGGCCCGTCAGTGCTTCCTCGGCCGCCGTCGCGCGCACCGGCGTGGCCGCCACCCCGCCCAGCCCGATCCGGACCGAGGCCACCCGGCCGTCGTCGTCCAGCGTCAGCGCATAGGCCACGGCCACGCTGGAGATGTCGTCGAACCGGCGCTTGGCGATCTTGTGGAAGGAGGTGACCGGGGCCAGCGGCAGCGGGATGCGGATCGTCTTGATCAGCTCGCCCGGGCGCCTGACGCTCTGCCGGTATCCGGTGAAGTAAGAGGCCATCGGGACCTCGCGCTCGCCCGCGGCGCAGGCCAGCACCAGCGAGGCGTCCAGAGCGAGCAGGACCGGCGAGGCGTCGCCGATCGGCGAGGCGGTGCCGAGGTTGCCGCCGAGCGTGGCCCCGTTGCGGACCAGCCTGGAGCCGAACTGCGGGAACAGGTCCGCCAGCAGCGGCACCCGCCCGTCCAGCAGGGACTCGATCTCCGACAGGCTCAGCGCGGCGCCGACGTCGATGCGGTCCGGGCGCAGCGAGAACTCCCGCAGCTCCTCGAGCCGGTCGATGCCGATGGTCAGCGCGGCCCGGGCGTGCCTGATGTTCAGCTCCACGCCCCAGTCGGTGGACCCGGCCACCAGCTGCGCGTCCGGATGGGCGGCGAACAGGTCGAGGGCCGCGGCCAGGTCGGCCGGGCGGACATAGCTGCCCTGCGGGCTCGAGGTCGTGGTGGCCGCGGCCGGCGGAGCGGCCTGCGCCATGCGGGCCAGGAACGGATCGCCGGAGTCGGGCTGGCCCAGCGCGTAGGCGGCGTCGCGGATCGGCCGGTAGCCAGTGCACCGGCACAGGTTGCCGGACAGCGCGTGCAGGTCGAACCCGTTCGGTCCGTGCTCGTGGTCAGCCGCGCCCGAACCGTTTAGGTGGTGCACGGCGGGCTGCCGGCCTGGCCGGTAGTATTCGGCGGCCATCGAGCAAACGAACCCGGGAGTACAGTAGCCGCACTGGGAGCCGCCGCGGTCGGCCATCTCACGCTGGACCGGGTGCAGCCGCCCGGGCTGGCCCAGGCCCTCGGCCGTGACGACCTCTTGCCGGTCGAACGCCGCGGCCGGCACCAGGCAGGCGTTGACCGCCACCCAGCGCGTGCGGTCCGGCCCGCCCGGGCGGGCGACCAGGACGGCACACGCGCCGCACTCGCCTTCCGCGCAGCCCTCCTTGCAGCCGGTGAGGCCGTCGGCGCGCAGCCATTCCAGGAGCGTCACGTGCCCGCCGACCTCGCCGAGCTCGCGAATCCGCCCGTTGACCACCAGCTGAGGTTTCACCTCACACCCCCGGACGATCTGTCTCTTACCGACGATAACGCCATCAGAAGCCGGGGATGGCCTGCCAGGCACGGCCGGGACCGGGGCCGTCGTCACGGGTCACCGTGCCCTCGATCAGGCCGTACGGGCGGTCGGCGGCGTAGTACACCTCGTTGCGGTTGGGCAGGCCGAACGGGCTCAGGTCGACCAGGAAGTGGTGCTTGTTCGGCATCGACATCCTGATCTCGGCCACTTCCGGGTGAGCCTCGAGCACCCGCTCGCCCATGTGGTACAGCGTCTGCTGCAGGGCCAGGCTGTGCTTGGCCGCGAAGGACTCGATCAGGATGCGTCGCACGTCGGCGTAGCTCTTGGCCCAGTCCACGGCGGTGTTCGCGTAACGCCAGCGGGCGGTGACCGCGGTGGCCAGGATCCGGTCCGTGGTTTCGGCTAGCGAGGTGTAACGGTCACGCGGGAATCCCCGGAACTCCGACCCGGCCGACTTGAGCACCACCAGGCCGGTCAGGCCCGACACCACCCAGGCCTGCTCGCCGTCGATGGTGACGTCGGTGGTCCGGGTGCCGCCCCCGGCCCGCGAGAAGGCATGCCCGTGCTCGGCGCCGTCTACCGCGATCCGGTCCCAGCCGTACTCCTCGATGCTGACCTTCGCGCCGGACACCCATCCGAAGTCGTCGACGAAGTGCCTGCCCAGGCGCAGTGCGAACGCCTCGATCTCGCCCACCCCGTACTGCTGGGCGAATGCGTAGACGGTGTTCTTCTGCGTGTCGGTGGCCACGACGTGGGAGTTGTCACCCGCCACGTGCGCGGCGGCGAAGTCGCCCCGCAGCGCGGTCGACACGTTCACGTCCTTGATCTGGTGCCGGTCGCCGTCGCGGGTGACGTGGACTAGGCGGACCTCCGCCTTGCCGTACTGGCTGTCGCCGAGAATGATGGCCATGAGGGGCTCCACTGTCTCGTAATCGTTTGCGCGATCCGGCTCTTGCCATCTCAGTTTCCGCTACGCGCCCGGCTCGGTTTGTTCCGGGTTTCCGTCGTGATAGCAGCGGAACCCCGAACAAATCGGATCACCCAGGCGAACCTGGCGCCGGAGTGAAAGTTCTCGATTGAAGTGACGCGGGCGATCCGCGCTCGCGCCGCGCGTCTCCTTTGATTGCAGAATCCCGCGCTATAGCGCGGGATTCTGCAATCAAAGAGCGGAGGCCGTTGGTTGCCCGCTCCCGTCCGCTCGCGCCGTTAGCGGCACAATAATGAGAATGGAGCACTACGTCCGGCCGGACGGGATGCCGCCGGTCAACGGGTACAGCCACGCGGTCGCGTTCCAGGGGCGGCTCGTGGCGGTCTCCGGGCAGGTTCCGCTCGACGCCGACGGCCGGCTGGTCGGCCGCGGCGATCCGGAAGCCCAGGCCAGGCAGGTCTTCGCCAACCTCGAGGCGGCCCTGGCGGCCGCGGGCGCCACCATGGATCACGTGGTCAAGCTGACGGTATTCCTCACCGACATGGCCGATCTGGCGGCCTTCCGGAAGGCGCGGGACGAGTTCATCCGGGCGGACACGCCCCCGGCCAGTTCCCTGGTCCGGGTGAGCGGCCTGGTCAACCCGGAGTTCCGGATCGAGGTGGAGGCGCTCGCGGCGATCGGGGTGTCCTATGGCTAACCCGATGCCCGCCGCCGAGGTGGACGTCTCCGCGGACCTGGTGCGGCGGCTGCTCGCCGGCCAGCACCCGGACCTCGCCGGCCAGCCCGTCGAGTTCCTGGCGAACGGGTGGGACAACGTGATGTTCCGCGTGGGGGAGGAACTGGTCGCCCGCCTGCCGCGCCGTACGCTCGGCGCGCAGATCCTGGCGCATGAGCAGCGATGGCTGCCGTTGCTCGCCCCGCGGCTTCCTCTCCCCATTCCCTATCCAGAACGCATCGGGCATCCTGCCCACGGATACCCCTGGACCTGGAGCATCGTGCCGTACCTGCCGGGGGAGCCCGCCGCGACCGCGGCCGGACTGGACCTGCCGGCCGTGGCGGCCGCGGTCGCGGGTTTCCTCGGCGCGCTGCACGTCCCCGCGCCGGCCGACGCGCCCGCCAACCCGTTCCGCGGCGTGCCGCTGCGGGAGCGCGCCCCGAGCTTCGCGATAAACCTGGACACGCTCGCCGGGCAGGTCGACCGGGACGCCGTGCTGGGCGTGTGGGAGGACGCGCTCGCGGCGCGGGCCTTCGCCGGGCCGCCGGTCTGGCTGCACGGCGACCTGCATCCGGCCAACATCCTGGTCCGCGACGGCCGGGTCACCGGGATCATCGATTTCGGTGACATCACCGCCGGCGACCCGGCCGCGGACCTGTCGGTGGCGTGGATGCTGCTGCCCGCGGATCGCGGCGGCGCCTTCCGCGAGGCTTACCAGGCTCACCAGGCGGCCGGCTCCGTCCCGGCGGACGGCGAGCTCTGGCGGCGGGCGCGGGGCTGGGCGCTGAATCTCGCGCTCGCCTTCCTCGCGCACTCGGCGGACAATCCGCTGATCCGCGGCATCGGCGACCGTACCCTGCGCGCCGTGCTCGCCTGAGCCGCTCGGCCGGCCTCTCGGCTGGTCGCCTGGCCGGTCGCTCAGCCCGCGGCGAGCTCGGCGTTGGCGCGCTCGGTGAGGATGGCCAGGACGCGGCCGGCCGCGGCCAGGTCCTCCGCCGGGAAGTCGAACAGCCGGGCCGTGATCTCCTCCAGCGCGCCCCGGATCTCGGCGAACCGGGCCAGGCCGGCGGTGGTCAGGATGACCCGGCTGGTTCCCTCGGCCAGTCCCGCGGCGTCGAGTCCGGCGATGGCCGCCTCGACCTCCGCGCCATCGATCTTCCTGGCGCCGGACACGCGGGCGACAAGCTGGTCATGGTCGATGTCGCCGCCGCTCGCCGCCGTGACGGTCAGCACGAGCCACTGGTGGAACGTCGTGCCGGTGCGGGACAGGAGCGGGTCGAGGAGGGCGCCGAGCGCGCTCTCGGCCTGGCCGATGACCTGGGTGCTGAGTGGCGGGTAGGTCTGCATCTCGTGCTCCGGTATGCTGGACGTTATTGTTGGCGATGCCAACGTTGGTTACGCCAACAATATTCCACGACGGTGGCGATTGGGTAGAGATGGCCGACGACGAGACGCCCGCCCGGCTCAAGGCGAAATCAACGTGGCTGATCAGCCAGGTGGCGGCGCGGTCGCACGGGCTGCTGACCGAGCGCCTGGCCGCCGCGGGAGCGCGCGGCTACCACTACCGGCTGCTCGCCGCCCTCGCGGAGTTCGGGCCGTCGAGCCAGGCGAGCCTGGGCCGTCGCACCCGGATGGACCGCAGCGACGTCGTGGCGGCGGTCGGCGAGCTGGCCGCTGAGGGGCTCGTGGAACGGGCCGCGGACCCGGCCGACCGGCGCCGCAACGTCGTCACGCTGACCCCGCGCGGAACGGTGCGCCTGGAGCGCCTCGACCAGGTGCTGGCCGCCGTCCAGGACGAGCTGCTCGCGCCGCTGTCCGGCGCGGAGCGCGCCGAGCTCGCCCGGCTGCTGGCCCGCCTGCTCGACAGCCCTGGTTCGTAACGTCCCTGGCGCTCGTAACGTGCCCTGGCTCCACGGGTCGGGACCTGGGTCGTGCCCGGCCGCGGCTCGGGTGAGCCTGGCGAGGAAGTGCTGCCAGCCGGCGGCGTGGATCTCCTCCTGGCCGCCGGAAAGCCCGCGGTGGACGAGTCGCAGGCGGGTGCCCCCGGCAGTCGGGGTAAGGGTGAACTCGACTTCTGTGGCGCCGGGCGGGATGTCGGTGTTGCCGGCCACGCCCCAGCTGACCACCACCCGGCGGGGCGGGTCGACCTCCAGGTACCGCCCCCGGACGGGCACGCCGTTGATGTCGACCTCGAAGGCGCCGCCGGGGACCGGCGTGAGGGTGGCGTGCTGGCCCATCCAGCGGATCATCGCGGCCGGCTCGGTCAGGTGCCGGAAGACCTCCTCGGCGGGGGCGGGAAGGTCAACCTCGGTGCTGAATTCCTCAGCCACGGGGTTCCTGGCCCGGCGCCGGGTCCGCGGTCTCGCCCAGCGCGGTGCTGAGCCGGGCCAGGTGCTCGGTCCAGAAACCCGCCAGGAAGTCCTGGACCGCGGCGAAGCCGGCCGGGTTGACCACGAAGAGGTGGCGGGTGCCCTCCCGGCGCTCGTCCACGAGCCCGGCCTCGTGCAAGACCTTCAGGTGCCGGGAAACCGCCTGCGCGGTGATGTCGAGATGGCCGGCGATCTCGCCGACCGGGCGGGGCTCGTCGGCGACCAGGGTGAGGATGGCGCGCCGGTGCGGCTCGGCGAGCGCCTTGAGTGCCGCGTCCGGGTTCACGGCTGGCGGCCGAGGAAGGCGACGAGCCGGTGGGTGACCGGGGCGTCCCCCGCGACCGGGAGCGGCGCGGCGATGCTCGGCCCCCTCATGTCCGGGGACAGGGCATGCTCGGCGAATCCCAGCACGTGCTCCGCGAGCCGCCCGTCCAGGTCGGTCGGCTGGCCGGTGGCCGCGGCCAGGTCCCAGCCGTGTACGAGGATGTCCAGCGTGGTGAACCCGGCCAGCGCGGGACCTGGCATCTGGCCCAGCGGAGTGACGTGCACGCGAGTCAGGGTATCGCCCACGGCCGCGGCCGCCAGCGCGGCGGTCGCCGCCTCCGCGTACGCCGCGGCCGGATTATCCCCGGCCAGGTCGCCGTGCGGCAGCCCGCCCGGCGGCATCGGGTACCGCGGCGCCTGGTCGCTGAACAGCGCTTCGGCCAGCCACAGCGTTCCGATCAGGTGGTTCAGCAGCGCGCGGACATCCCAGTCAGTACACGGAGTAGGCGCGTCCAGCTGATCCGCGGGTGTCATGGTGACGATCTCGGCGGTCGACGCGACCGCCCGCTCCAGCGCGGCGAACAGGTCCATGGCACACATCCTACCGCAATCACTTAGTTGTGCAACAGGTTGATTGCGAAGTGTTGTGCTCGCGCGGCGCCTGACGCCCGGATCACCCTGCACGAGTGACCCGGGCGCGCGGGATAGGCCGTAGCGTCGTGGAAACTGACGGCTTGCTGGTACTGGAGGTTCCGCCGTGGCAGTAGACACGTTCCTGGCCTATGTCGGGGTGTATGACAATGTGAGCGGCGCTGACGCCGACTACGAGGCGGTGAAGGACCTGCACACCAAGGAGGGCCTGATCGACGCCTATGACGCCGCGGTGATCGAGCGCCGCGCCGACGGCAAGGTCAAGATCACCAAGAAGCACGAGACGCCGACCCGGGTCGGCGGCGTGCTCGGCGCCGGGGTGGGCCTGGCTACTGGCCTGGTGGTGGCGCTGTTCCCGTTCGCCGCCATCGGCGGCGGCCTGCTGGCGGTCGCCACCGGCAGCGGCGCGGTGCTTGGCGCGGTGGCCGGTCACGCGGCCGCCGGGATGAGCCGCAAGGACCTGAAGGAGCTCGGCGAGCACCTGGACGCCGGCCAGGCCGGCCTGGTCGTGATCGCGGTATCCGACATGGGCGCCAAGGTCGAGCGGGCCATGAAGCAGGCGCGCAAGGTCGAGGAGAAGCAGCTGAAGGCCGACACCGCCGAGATCGAGGCCGACGCCAAGGCCGCGGCCGAGTGACGCGCCACGCTCGTCCCTAGAGGTATGCCGATCATGTTCTAATCGGGGCCATGTCGGACGATATCGAGCGGCGGCTAGCCGCCGCTGCCCAGGCCATCCGGGAGTTCGAGGTGACCGGCCGGCGGTGTTCGGACTTGCGCGGCCGCGAGGATGAGATCCGCGCCGAGGTGGCGGAGCTGCGGTCCCGGTACGCGGCGCAGGAGCGGGACGTCGAGCGGCTGGAGCACCTGTCCTTGGCCCGGGTGCTGGCGTCGCTGCACGGCGCGCGCCAGGACGCGCTGGAGCGCGAGCGCGCCGACGCGGACGCCGCGCGGTACCGGATGGCCGACGCCGAGGCGCGGCTGGCGGCGGTCCAGGAAGAGCAGGGGGCAGCGCAGCAGCGGCTTGACCGGCTGGCCTCCGCACCCGATGCTTACGCCGCCGTGCTGGCCGAGAAGGAACGCCACCTCACCGAGTCGGGCGACCCGCGCGGCGCGGCGCTGCTGAGCCTGGCCGACGAGCGAGGACGCCTGACCGCGGAGATCGGCGAGATGAGCGCGGCCCTTCAGGACGCGGCCGCGGCGCGGCAGGCGCTGCTGCGGGTACGGGAGAAGCTCGGCAGCGCCATGAGCTGGAACACCTATGACACGTTCTTCGGCGGCGGAATGCTCGCCGACCTGGCCGAGCACTCAAAGCTAGATGAGGCGGCCCAGGCGGCAGCCGAGGCCGACCGGCGCATGGCCGCGCTCCGTACCGAGCTCGCCGATCTCGAGCACACGGCCTCGGCCGCCGAGCCGCTAGCCATCAGTGCCGCCACCAAGTTCGTCGACCTGTGGTTCGGCAACATCTTCACCGACCTGGCGGTGCGTGACCGGATCACGCAGGCTCAGGAGAACATGGCCAAGTCCTTGCAGCTGGTGAGCGACGTCCAGGAACAGCTGACGACCCGGTCCGCTCAGGCACAGGCAAGGCTTACGGCCATCGAGGTCGACCGCCGGAATTTGCTCAGCCGATGATCTTAAACTCATCGCATGGCCAGGTACTTCGACATCCATCCGGCCAATCCGCAGCACCGCGCGATCGTCCAGGTCGCCGATATCGTGCGCGCGGGCGGCGTGATCGCCTACCCGACGGACTCCTGCTATGCGCTCGGAGCCCAGTTCGGCAACACGGACGGCCTCCCGCGGATCCGGTCGATCCGCGGCCTCGACGACCGGCACCACCTCACGCTGGTGTGCCAGGACTTCGCCCAGCTAGGCCACTTCGTGTACGTTCCCAACCGGGTGTTCCGGGCGATCAAGGCGGCGACCCCCGGCAGTTACACGTTCATCCTGCCCGCGACCAAGGAGGTGCCGCGCAAGCTGCAGCACCCGGGGAAGAAAACCGTCGGGGTGCGGATCCCGCGCCACGTGGTGACCCAGGCCCTGCTGGCCGAACTCGGCCAGCCGCTCGTCTCGAGCACCCTGCTGCTGCCCGGCGAGGACGAGCCCATGACCCAGGGGTGGGAGATCGCCGAGCGGCTGGACAACGCCGTGGAGGCGGTGATCGACTGCGGCGACTGCGGGACCGAGCCGACAACGGTGATCGACTTCTCCCAGGACGAGCCTGAGATCCTGCGCCGCGGGGCGGGTGACACGTCCGGTTTCGAGTGAGCCGCGGTTCTAGCGGCCAGGCCCGCCGTCCTCAGGCTCGCGGTTGATCAGACAGTATTCGCGGCCGGCCGGGTCGGTCAGCACCGTCCAGTAGGGGAAGGTGCCCGCCACCCGGGCGCCGAGGCTGACGTGCCAGGCAACCGCTTTCTCGTCCGTGCAGCCGAAGTCGGCGTGCGCGCGGACCGGCTGTCCCGCTACGGCGTCGTTCAGCCGCTGGAGCAGCAGCCGGGCCGGCAAGCCCGCGGGCCGCCTCAGGCAGGCGAACCCCGGCACCGGCAAGGGCCGCGCCGCCCAGCCGGTCAGCCCCGTCCAGAACGCGCACTCGCGCTCGTACAGCTCCGGCGGCACGTCCAGGCACAGCGTGTCCACGCGGCTGACGCCGCCGCTCGTGCGCAGCGGACCGGGCACCGCGCTCTCCCCGTCCCATCGCACCAGGCAGAACGTGAACCCGCCGGGGCTGTCGGCGATCACCAGCCCTGGCCCGAGGTGCAGCACCCGGGCGCCGAGCGTCCTCGCCTCCGCGGCCGCGTCTTCAAGCGGCGTATCGACGTGCAGGTCGAGGTGGTAACCGCCGCCTTCGAGCACGCGCTGTACCCGCAGGTAGGCGTCGCCGGACGCGGGCAGCAAGGTGGCGAACTCCCCCTCCGCGCCGCGCAGCGGCGACAGCCCGCAGCCCGTCACCTCCCGCCAGAACGCCACGCCCGCGTCGAAGTCGTCCGCGGGGAAGTCCAGGAACACAGTCAGCCATCGCACCGGCATGGCATGGGACACTAGCGGATACGCCCGCGCGTTCCGCGCCCTGCTGCCAGCCAAGGGGTAGGGTGCCGGGTATGCGCAACGTTGAGCCTGAGGTGTTCCTGGTCGCGCGGCCCGAGATCGACTACGACGCGGTAGCCGCCTATCTGCGCGAGGTCGGCGGGGACAGCTGGCTGGAGCGACTGGACCGCGATCAGCTCGACAACGACGCGCAGAACCTCGCCGAGTTCGCCGGCAAGATGTGCTACCGCTCCTGGGAGCCCGGCCTGAACCCGAACGTCCGCCGGATCCGCGAGGATCAGGTCAAGTACCTGGAAAACATCCTGAGCAGCGGCCACGGGTCGGTGCTTGAGCACGTCAGCTTCACGTTCGTGCTGCACAACGTCAGCCGTGTTTTCACCCACGAGGTGATCCGGCACCGTCTGGGCACGGCCATCTCGCAGGAGTCGCTGCGGTTCGTCCGGCTCGATGAATTGCCGTTCTGGTTCCCTGGGTGGGCGCGGGAAGACCCCGAGCTGATGAAGCGCGCCACGGCTCTCCTCGCCGAGATGGAGGCCTTCCAGCTCTGGATGGCGGACCATTTCCGGCTGGACGACGATGGCGTGCCCATGCACGAGAAGAAGCACAAGACCTCGTTCATGCGCCGGTTCGCCCCGGACGGGGTGGCGACCGGCCTGGTCTGGACCGCGAACATCAGGGCGCTGCGGCACACGATCGAAGCGCGCACCGACTCGGGCGCCGAAGAGGAAATCCGCCTGGTGTTCGGAAAGATCGGGGAGATAATGCGCGCCGAGGCGCCCGCGCTGTTCGGCGATTACCAGGTGACCGGCGACGGCGCCTGGGTGCCCGGCTGGCGGAAGGTGTAATTCCGCGTAAAGGCACCGTCGCTGAGTGTCTATCGCCGCCGGGAACATGGCGCTGATCTCGGGTTCGGCGGCGAAGAGCCGGTCGTGGAAATAAGTCATCGCCGCATCACAAACCCCTCCGGTCAGGAAGAATGGCGATACGGCCGGGACGGGGGGTTGTGGACCCATCGGACCCATCGGGCCTGTCGGACGGTTGCGACGTCACGGCGCACAGTGATGCATCCAAGGCGGAGCGTTACAAGAGACTCCGGTTTAACCGGATAGATATAGCGTGATTGGCGAGGGAGGACGTAAATGGGGCGCCCAATCATCGGCATCACCAGCGATCTTGATGCTGCTCGCTGGGGGGAGTGGCTCAGGGAGGCTGTGGTCTCGCCCGTCAGCTACACCCGGGCCGTGGAACGGGCCGGAGGCACGCCCGTCGTCCTGCCGCCCGTGCCGCCTGATTCGGCACGCTCGCTGGTCGCCGGGATGCAGGGCCTGATCTTCACCGGCGGGCGGGACCTCGACCCGGCACTGTACGACCAGCAGCGGCTTGACGAGACCGACCTGCCCGAGCACCGCAGGGACCGGTTCGAGCTCGTGCTGATGCGGGCCGCGATCGAGGCCGGGGTGCCGTTCCTCGCCATCGGCCGCGGCCTGCACGTGCTGACGGTCGCGCGCGGCGGCTCGCTGACGCAGCACCTGCCCGCGCACCGGTCCGACCGGGTGCGTTACCTCCCGCACGACGTGCACCTGTCGCAGGACAGCCAGCTCGGCCGGCTGCTCGGCGCCAGCGTCCAGGCGCCCGCCGCGCACCACCAGGCGCCGGACCGCCTCGGCGAGGGACTGGTGGTAGCCGGGTGGTCGCCCGGCAACAGCGTGGTGGAGGCCGTCGAGGTCGCGGGTCACCGCTTTGCCATCGGCGTGCACTGGCACCCCGAGGAAGGCGATGACCCGCGCCTGATGGCCGCGCTGGTCGAGGCGGCGGCCGAACCGCGCAACGAGCCCGCCAGGCGGCCCGAGCCGCAGAAGAAGGTGGCGGTCAAGCCCCGGGCAGGCGCCCGAAGCCGCTAGAAAGGCTCGCCCGGCCCTGATTGGCAAGGCCCCTACCGCCGCTGATTCTCATCCCGTGAGAACCGGTCGGCACTTATGGCGCTAAACCGGCGATTCTCGGCCCGCTATGTCCTATTTGTCATAGGCGAAAGCGCCATAAGTGGTGCAGGTGTCTCACATTCCGAGACAGCCATCTTCGGCCCGATGCCTACAGCGGGAGCTGGTAGCTGCCGATCCAGTGGTCGCGCATCCAGTTGACCGCCGAGGTCCACGCGCCGGTGACCTCGAGGATGCCCACGATCACCAGCATGGCGCCGCCGATGCGGCTGACCAGCCGCGCGTTCCGGCGGAAGAAGCTGAGCACGTTCACCACGCGCTGGAACGCCACGGCCACGATCAGGAACGGGATGCCGAGGCCGAGCCCGTAGATGAACGCGAGGAACGCCCCGCGCGCGGCGGTGCCCGATGCGGCCGAGAGCGTGAGCACGGCGGTCAGCGTCGGGCCGATGCAGGGCGACCAGCCAACGCCGAACAGCACCCCGAGCAGCGGCGCGCCGGCCAGCCCGGCCTTCGGCCGCGCGGACGGGCGGAAGATCCGGCCGGCGAACGAGAACCGGTCGAACGCGCCCGCGAACATCAGGCCGAGCAGGATCGTGACCCCGCCGAGGATCTGGGTGAGCCCCGTGTTGTGCGTCTTGAGCAACTGGCCGAGGCCGCCGAGGGCGAGGCCGTACACGGCGAAAACCAGCGAGAACCCGACGACGAACAGCGCCGTCCCGGCCACGGCCCGGCCCCTGGCGGGCGCCGCGGGGCCGGTCACCGCGGCCCGGGTCCGGGTGGTGACCGCGCCGCCATCGGCGGCCGCCGCGGCCGTTCCGGCGGCACCGGTTCCGGCCTCGGCACCGGTTCCGGCGGCGGCGCTGCCCGCCGCGCCGGCGCCGGACATCCCGGTGATGTAGGACAGGTACCCGGGGACCAGCGGGAGGCAGCACGGCGACAGGAACGTCACCGCGCCCGCCGCGGCGGCGACCGGGATCGCCAGGATCAGCGGCCCGGACGTCACCAGGTTCTGGACGCTCATCCGCGCGACTTGCCCAAGATCACCAGGTTCACCGCATAACAGAGCATCGCGACCGCGGTGGCCAGCGCCATCCCGAGCGACGCGCCCGCCGCGCCGTCCCGCGTGAACGAGGACCCGGCGCCGGCCGCGGCGAGCACGGCGACCAGGCCGACGACCGTGGTGGCCAGCACCGCCCCGGCCCTGGCCTGGACCGCGCGGAACACCAGGAAGGCGGCCGCCACGATCGTCAGGATGCCGAGGATGACGTGGATCGCCAGCAGCGGGCTCGAGAACACGCCGACGGACTTGCTCGCGGTCGGGGCGGTCCCGTACAGGTTGTATGCCGTGCCGAGGGCGAACTGCAGGATCAGCATGGTCAGGGCGCCGAAGCTCGCCATGCGGATCCGTTCCGCCTGCGCGGCGAGCCGGGCGGAACCTGCCTTCGGTTCGGTCAGCATTGACATGCAACCAAGTATGACCGACTTGGCACGGTGCGCGCCTTGGCCATGCCCGTTAACCGATATCGTTGCCGTGTGAATTCGGTCGCTGTCAAGCCAGCGCGCGAGGCCCCGGGGAACCGGCTGCTCAAGGCCGGCGCCATTGCCTTCCTCGCCGTCGTCGCCAGTTGGGTGATCTACGCCGTGGTCAGCGGCCGCGGGGGGGCGCTCAACGAGGTTGACTTGACCGTGTACCGGGACGGCGGACTGATCGTCCGGCACGTCCGCCCGTACTATGACCCGCACACGGGCGCCCCGCTGTACGACTGGGGCGGCTACAGCTCGCTGGCGCTGAAGTTCACCTACACGCCGTTCGCCGCGATCACGTTCGCGCTGATCTCGTTCATCCCATGGGCGGCGATGCCAGCGCTGTCGGTGATCGTGAACATCGCGGCGCTGGTGGCGGCGCTGTGGTTCACCTTCGGCGGCCTCGGCTACACCGACCGCCGGGTCCGGCTGGGTGCGACGCTGCTCGCCGCGGCGGTCACGTTCTGGCTGCAGCCGGTGGTGCGGACGATCTACCTCGGGCAGATCAACCTGATCCTGATGGCGGCGATCATCTGGGACCTGTGCCAGCCTGATAACAGCAAGGGGCGGGTGCGCTGGTGGAAGGGCGCGGTGACCGGGGTCGCCGCTGGCATCAAGCTGGTGCCGCTGATCTTCGTCCCGTACCTGCTGGTGACAAGGAAGTTCCGGGAGGCCGCCATGACCGTGGCCGGCTTCCTCGCCACGGTGCTCATCGGGTTCGTGATCCTGCCGAGCGACTCGTCCAAGTGGTGGCTGCACGGCATGGTCTTCAGCGACGGGAACCGGACCGGCTTCACGGGCTGGGCCGGCAACCAGTCGCTGCGTGCGCTCGCCACCCGGCTGAGCGGCAGCATCGTGGCGGGCACGACCCCGTGGATCATCGCGGCCGCGATCGCGTTCATCCTCGGCATGACCGCGGCCTACCTCTTCCACCGGGCCGGTTACGAGCTGCCCGCCATCCTCACCACCGCGCTGACCGGGCTGCTCGTCTCGCCGATCAGCTGGGACCACCACTGGGTATGGGTCGCACCCGGCGTCGCCGTGACCGGGCACTACGCCATCGTCACCTGGACAAAGGCCCGGACGAACGCCGATAAGTGGCGGGCACGCGGCCTCGCCGCCCTGGCCGGGTTCATGATCTTCGTCTACGCCGCCTGGCCGGACGCCCTGTGGGAGAACGAGCGCCACCTCGGCAGGTTCTCGCTCGGCTTCCTCTGGGCGCAGCAGAACACCAGCCCCAAGCAGTTCAGCCAGCGCGGCGACAGGCCCGGCTACGTCGAATACCACTGGCACGGCTTTCAGCTGCTGTGGGGCAACGCCTACATCCTCGGCGGCATGGCGCTGCTGCTGGTCCTGCTCGGCATCGCGTTCAGGCTGCGCAACGCCCCGCCCGGCCCCCCGGCGGCCGAGTCGTCCCGGCCGGCCTCGGTCAGCCAGTCCAGGTAGGACCGGGACCTGTCCAGGCCGAGCTCGATCCCGGTGGGCAGCGGCTGGGCGAACAGCTGGCCGGCGGCGTGGTCAAGCGCGCCCCGCAGCAGGCCCCCGGGGCCCGTCGCCTCGAATCCGAGCGACCACCACGCCTCGCCGCTGACGCAGGCCTGGGTGAGCTCGGCCACGCAGCCCCCGGCGCCCAGCGGGAACCGGGACCTGTGCCGTCTCTTGCGGACGATGACCCAGCCCGCGGGCAGCACACCACCCGGGTCCGCCGGGTGGTAGCCGAAGGACCATTTCCGCCATGACTCCAGGCGGCCGCGGCAGCGGCGGGGCAGGTCGATGGTCCCGGGGCTGCCGAGGTAGGACTTCACGTCCATCCTGGCCCCGTCCCGCAGCTTCACCGACAGCCCGCCCAGGCGCGGCTGGAGCAGGTAGGCATCCGTCCGCGTTTCCATCGCTCCCGGAAATCGCGCGAACCACTCCCGCATCGCCATTTCAAGCGGGCCACGGACTATCCAGCGGACCTCCAGGCTGTCCGCTGGTTCCACGGCCGGTACCGAAAACGTCATTCCCCTCCCTCCCCAGGTGAATCGTGGGACCCCAGCATGAACGAGCGCTGGCCTGATCACGTCACCTACCGTGGGTGAAGCGCGGAAACCGGGCGGACAATGGCTTGCATGGCGAGTTCAAACGAGGCCGCGGCCGCGCTGCTGCGGGAGTACGCGGAACTGCTGGCCATCACCGGCGGCGACCCGTTCCGGGCGCGGAACTACGAGAAGGCCGGCAAGGCCGTCGCGGGCTACCCGGACGACATCGGCACCATGACCGAAGCCGCGCTCACCAAGATCCCCGGCGTGGGCAAATCGATCGCGGGCAAGATCGCCGAATACCAGCGCTCCGGCACGTTCGCGGCCCTGGAGCAGCTCAGGGCGAAGATCCCGGCAGGCGTCCGCGACCTCACCCGGGTGCCCGGCCTGGGCCCGAAGCGCGCCCTGGCCCTGAACGCCGAGCTCGGCATCAGTTCGGTCGGCGAGCTCACCGACGCGATCGCGGCCGGGCGGCTGCGCGACCTTGCCGGGTTCGGCGTGAAGAGCGAGGAACGCATCCTGCGCGGCCTGACCGTGATGACCCACGGCCGGGTGACGCTGAACGTCGCGATGAACACCGCCACCGAGATCATCGCCGCGCTGGCCGGCCACACGGAGCGGGTCACCTACGCCGGATCGCTGCGCCGGATGCGGGAGACGATCGGCGACGTCGACATCCTCGCGACCGCGGCCACCGAGGGCCAGGCGAGCGAGCTCATGAACGTGTTCCGGGGACTGTCGGGCGAGGTGATCGTCTCCGGCCCGGCCAAGACCTCGATCAGGAGCGGCAACCTCCAGGCTGACCTCCGGGTCGTCCGGCCGGGGGCCTGGGGCGCCGCGCTCCAGTACTTCACCGGGTCGCAGGCGCACAATGTCGCCGTCCGGCAGATCGCGATAAAAAACGGCCTGAAACTCTCCGAATACGGCCTTTTCAGGAACGAGGAAATCATCGCCTCGGCGACCGAAGAAGACGTTTACGCGGCCCTGTCCATGCAATGGATGCCGCCGCCGGTGCGCGAAGACACCGGGGAGGTCGAAGCGGCGCTGAAAGGGCAGCTGCCACGGTACGTTACGGAAAAGGATATCCGGGGGGACCTGCATACCCACACCAACCTGACCGACGGGGTGGCGTCCCTGTCCGAGATGATCGAGGCCGCCGAGAAAAAGGGTTACGAGTATTACGCGGTCACCGACCACGCGCCGAACTTGTTCATGCAGCGGATGACCGAGGAGAAAATGATCGC
>Ga0306920_100005210_pt1 | contig 16764 bp, 15 predicted proteins | sample flu12Cox44000170_FD_204666 | JGI IMG/M metagenome (GOLD analysis project Ga0306920, IMG submission 204666) | Lab enrichment of tropical soil microbial communities from Luquillo Experimental Forest, Puerto Rico - flux4day.12C.oxic.44.000.170 (v2)... | ecosystem: Environmental > Terrestrial >... | reverse complement strand
GCTATCCCGATTGAAGGTCTCGTAGTAGCCAGTGCCCACAGAAATGCGCTTGGTGCCGAGCGGATAACTTCTTGGTGAAAGTTTCTCGGCGATTGTAGGATCATTAACGATTCCGCGAATCTTGGAACGAACAAACTCGGCGGCGGTGTCATTGGCGTCTTTGTTGGTGAAGAGGTCAGAATACGCACCATACATAGCCAGACCACCAATGCGCCAGCGTTGCTCGTACTCGGCCTCACGCTCTTCCGGGGACACCTCGAAAGCCGACTTCAGGTTTTGTTCCGCCACGAGACCAAAAGTTGATGTCCGTGCCCGGTGACGATACCCGGCGCCGTTTGCCTCCCAATCCTCAGTTGCCTCTTCTGACAGCGGTGCATTGTGGGCAGGAACGACAAAGGTGGGAGTCCTTTGGAACACGAAGAGGTGCAACGCCTGGCTAGCGATCGTTGGAATTACCTGGACTGCGGAGGAGCCTGTTCCTATAACTCCCACTTGTTGCCCACCGAAGTCCACCCTCTCTTGAGGCCAACGAGCGGTGTGATACCGTTTCCCTCGGAATTCTTCAAGACCCTTGATATCCGGAATTTTCGGCGTAGATAGACAGCCGGTCGCCATGATGCAGAACCTCGCGGAAACCGAACGGCCCCGGTCTGTCTCGATCGTCCAGCGGCTTGTCGCCTGATCGAAGCTCGCAACCGTCACACGCGTATTCAATTGAATGTGTGGTCTGAGTTCGAACCGGTCGGCGACATAATCCAAATATCGCTGGATCTCGGGTTGGGAAGCGTAGCGCTCCGTCCACCTCCACTCCTGCTGCAGCTCTTCCGAAAACGAGTAGGAATATTCCAGACTGTCAATGTCGCAGCGGGCTCCCGGATAACAGTTCCAAAACCAAGTACCGCCCACGCCTCCACCTGCCTCGTAGATCCGCGCTGAACAACCCATCCTGTTTAGGCGGTAAAGCATGTACAAGCCTGCGAAACCCGCTCCAACGATCACCGCATCCAAGCCTTCGGGCCTGTCTTCCTCGCGCTCCATAACTGCTTGAGCCATCGCTTTCATCGAATCTCTCCAGTACGTCCTGTCTGAGTCTCGCCCTCAGGGTTGTCTGTTCGCATCGGGCCTCTCACAGTTAATCGCGCAATCTGTGAGGAAATCCGATCAGACTTCTTTTAGGAACGTCCAGAGCGGCTTTCAAGAGAGCAAACGTCCAAGCTAGGGGAATAGGTGCCAATGGAAGCCCAGTGCATGGAAGAAGGCGAGGAACTGCGAATGTCGATCACTTCACTTCGTGTGGCACTTCGAGAGGTAGGCCCGACGCCAACCAACCCTCGAAGCCGTCGACAAAAATTCTAATGTCGTTTGAGCTCTCTCGGAGCAGGATGCTCGCAGCAGTCGTAGCGCGAAATCCTTCGCGGCAGTAGACGAGGCTCGCACTAGAGGGATCGATGCGTCGCGCAGCCGCTTCCAGATCGAGCAGTGGAACGGAAATGGCACCAGGAAGATGGCCCTTCAGCCACTCGGCACGGCTGCGGACGTCAACAAGTTGCACCGGTTCGCCGCTCTCCAGGGCTTGGCAAATCCCTACACATCCCACCGTTGGTATGCTGGTCAAATCCATGTCTTCTTGGCGCCATTGTGTTTCGTCCGCCAGGAAAAAGCCGATGACTCGCTCCAGCCCAACTCGGGCCAGTCGTATATGTGCTTCTTCGGCCCGCGACTCGTCTTCGGCGACCACTACAAGTTCCTGACTTGGTCTCACAAGCATCGCCGCCCAGCTGGAAAACGGCCCGGTCAGACCAATTTGTATCGCTCCGCGGATGTGAAGCGCCGCAAAATGCTCGGGAGGTCGAGTGTCAAGGAGGATGGCGCCCTTTCGCTGCTCCTCAACGACTTGGGTGGCCGTCAAGAGACCAAGTTTTTTCGATTCGGTCATCTGGGTGACCTCCAGTATTTAGTAGCGCAAAAGGTTGCTAATTTCGATCAGGCCAGGGTGGTGTAGCCCGCTTTGACGTGATGGTCCTTCCAACAGCTCTGGTCGATCCAGAAACCGGCGCTCCAGTTGCGAGCAGCAGGTCTATTTTGTGCCGTTCGATTTCACTCTCGGGGGTAACTGCCCCACGCCTGTTCCACTCGGTCCAAACAGCTGCACTCTTGAGATACCATTGGCGCGCCTCGGCGGCCGCGGCCTGCCTCTCCCCGGCCGGGATCGAATGATCCAATGCCAGCCGTCGCTGCACATTGCCCAGACTTTCGTAGCAGAGACCTACATCGCGCAGAATCCGTAAGTCGGGAGATGTTAGTGGAAATGTATTGAGAAGTGGTAAGGACAGATTGGCATAGTGCCCGGCCCTAGCGATATCGTTCACCGCCAGCTCCGCATCGCTGAGCCGGCAATACGATCGCATCATGTACTCACGGTGCATCGGCAAATCGGGCTCGGCGCGGGCCAGTTTCTGCCTGAGCGCGTTCGCATCCTCAAGTAGATGCAACCGTTCTGTGGCTTGTTCCTTTTTGACAAGCACCGCCGCGAGCGCTTCCTCACGAATTGCGATGTGGTGCTCCGCCTCAGAGTGTGGGTTCATCTCCTTCGCAAGTTCGATGGATTTTCGGTACCATTGCGCGGCCGTCGCCGGTTGCGTCAAACGGGACGCATCCCCCATTTCAAAATAGGCATAACCTAGAGTGGTATGCGCGTCAGCATCCTTGCTGTCGCTGGCGGCCATATCTTCCGCAACCGTGATGGCCTTGCGGGCGTATGCTGCGGCGTGCGTATACTCGCCCACATTGATCATCTCGTATCCCCCTAAATGTCCGTTCATCGCCGCATAAGCGTTATATAGGCGTCGCTTCGCCGGCTTTGAAGAAGGAGATTCTCTAACCAGAGACTCGGCAATCGTTATCGCCTTGCGAAGGCTCACCGAAGCTTCTGCATGGTCTCCTAAGTGATCTAACTGACGGCCGATGAGGTTGTAGAGCGTGGGTAGCCTCAAGTCGTGTTCTGCATCGCCGTTTGGGTCACCTCCTAGAATTTGCAAGGCAGCATGATAATCCTGTAGAGCTTTGTCCGGTTCCCGGCTGACATCCTCCACATTGGCGAGACCACTATAGTTCGACGCAAGAAGACCTCTGCGAGTGGGGTCCGCTGGATTCTGCTGCCAGAAGTCGCGCGCCAATGGAAGACATTGCTGGAAGTGGTCGGTAGCCTTTTGCAGGTTTTCCAAGGAAACGTATGAATATTCCATTCTAGCGAGCCGTTGATAGGCGTCGATCAACGCTTTCGTACTCTCGTCGTCGGGCTGCCTCGAATGGGCTTCGGTCGCTATGTGCAAAGCTTCCTGATAGCTGTGGAGTGCGGCTTCCGGATTACCGAGATTTGGTCCGAACGGCGAACCTTCGAGATCGGCGACACGCATGTAGGCCTTCGAGAGTTCGACCAGTAGTCGTGGATCATTTCCAGAGCTCTGCCTGAGTTGTTCCAGATAGCCCAGGGCGCCTTGAAACAGAGCTGCCTGACGCTCGGTCGATGGTTGTGATTGCCCCAAATTCTCCGTAAGCGCTGAAATTGCGGAGTCTGCGAGGGCTGCGACTTGCTTCACTTTGCGGTCCGCGGCGCGAGACTGCCAGCGATGAAAGAGGATGGAGGCCAGCACCACAATCAACATGGCACACGCCATCAGCGAATCTACCCTGTGACGTTGTACGAACTTGCTGGTTCGATAGAACCAAGTGGACTTCCGGGCGAGAACCGGCCTGCCTTGCAAGTAGCGAAGCAGGTCTTCTTCCAGGTGCTGTGCTGAGAGGTAGCGTCTGCAAGGATCCTTCTCCATCGCCATCAATACAATTCTGTCGAGATCGCCCGTCAACTCCTTTCGTGTCCGGACAGCCAAGCCGGGGATGGAGCTTGGCTTGCGCGTTTCCTGCTCACACACGAGACGTTCCGCCGCGCCCGGGGATAGTCCATCCAGGGCGTAGGGTCGGGAACCAGTTAGCAACTCATAAAGCAGGACGCCCAGGGAATAGATATCGGTTGCGGTGGTCAGCCCCCGTCCCAGCATTTGTTCCGGACTCGCGTAGTCAGGAGTCATCAGTCGCTGCCAGCTCTCTGTTTTGGGAAGGTCCCCGGGGCAAAGTTCAGGCACCAAAGGTTTCGAGACTCCAAAATCGATGAGCTTGACCACTCCTTGCGGCGTCACCAGCACGTTGCTGGGTTTAATGTCACGGTGAATCACTAACTTCCGGTGTGCGTAATGTACGGCGGAACACACGGACCGGAACAGTTCCACTCTCTGTCGGATCGACAGGGCACGACTCTCACTGAACAGCGAGATAGGCTGGCCCTCAACGTATTCCATCACGATGAACGGGCGGCCATCCGCTGTCTCACCTCCATCAAGGATTGCGCCGATGTTGGGATGAGTCAGAGTCGCAAGGATTTGCCTTTCGGCAAGAAACCGCTGCACCAGTGAGGGCCACTCGATGCCTCTGCGGATCATTTTGATTGCGACGAACTGGAAGTACTGCTCGTCGGACCGTACGGCTAGATAAACCACTCCCATTCCGCCGCTATCCAGCTCGCGAACCAGTAGATACGGTCCCACTCGCAGTCCGGCCTCAGACGCATTGGAGACGGTGGAGAGTTGCCGTACGTCGGCTTCGATTACCGAGCGCAGCGCGGTAACAGCGCCGCTGTCACTTGCTAGCAGCGATTCAACCTCGGAGCGCAGCTCTGCGTCGCCGCCGCAAGCCTGCGCAACATATTCCTCGCGCTGCGACGGTGGCCTTTCCAAGGCGTTCCGAAAGATTTCTTCGATCCGGTTCCAGCGATCGGTCGCCATCCCACATCTTCAAGCCCGCGTGCGTGTCATCTCCCGTCGCAGCAGGGCTTGCCCAAGACGAAGTTCACGCCCAACTGTTGCTACTGAAATTCCCAGAACCAGACCGATTTCTTGTGTGGTCATGCCACCAAAATACTTAAGCTCAATGACACGACTCTTTCTTTCGTCCAGGTCTGCGAGACGCTGAAGAAGCGCATCCTCAAGTGCAAGTAAATTCGGACTTTGCTGCGCCACCACATCCATGCCGGTCTGCAGTGTGATCCTTACGCCGTGCCCGCGCTTATTGGCTTTGGGTTTTCGGGCATGATCGATCAGCACGCGGCGCATCGTATTGGCAGCCACCGCGTAAAAGTGTGCCCGGTTCTGCCACTGCAATCTAGTTTGGTCCGCCAGGCGAAGGTAGCACTCATGCACCAACCCTGTAGGTTGCAGGGTCAAAGCACGACTCTCGTGGCTCAATCTTGCCCTGGCAAGCTGGAGCAACTCCTGATAAATGATCAGCGTGAGCCGCTGTAGCGCTGAACCATACCCGTTACCCCACTCTAGGAGAAGGTTGGTGACGTTGCCCCGCTCTCTGGGCAATTGGTGGACGGGCGCAGGATCGGGCATGATTCGCCTCACTTTCCCGCCGTTGGCCCGGATTATATCAGTCTTCGGCAAACGGCTATGCGACGGTGAGATGAGGTTGTCCTTTCACTGCACGCCGGCATTCACACCCGCAGACTATCTAGCCGTGAAGGAGCAGGAAAGTCGATCAGAGACCCTAATTATTCTCTGGATTGTAACTTTCTTGTCAAAACGTCCCTACTTCTAGCGCTCATGACTGCGGGATCGACGAGACCGTGGAATAGAAACCCGCTAACTCAGTTTATGTCTGTGAAAGCGGAAAATTCGGGATCGGTTGTGTTCTGCGATTGTGACTGATTCTCGCAGCTCCGAAATCGTGATCGAAATCACGGTTCGTTTCCGCCTAAGGGAATGAACCGCAAACGAGCCGGTTCAAGAATTAGCTTCGAAGTCGCCGCGCAATTGGAACACGGAGCTGAGCATCAACAATCAAACGCGTTCCCTTCAGCGGGGCGCCTAAGTCATGGAGGAATTTGTGAAAACGAAATTGTTTGCTGTGTTGGGCGAAGGAATCGTAGGGATTGCTGCCCTCAGCTTCTTAGTGACAACGCCGGTCTCCGCACAGACCAAGTTGATGAACGCTATTCACGCTGCTGCGGTGAGTTCCGCTAGTCCGCAATTGCCGCGTGGAACGAAGATCATCGCGCACGTCCCTCTGGACGGCCAGTCCGTAACTCGTATGTACACGCAGTCGGAATACGGCCACACATACCTGTACATCCAGCACGGTCAGTATTCGTTTACGACTGTGGACATCAGTAAGAGACAGTATATACAGAAGGTGGACCACGCGCCTGGGAATATCGAGCCCCCGCTGTATGAAGAGCTCTTTGAAGGTGGATCGGTAGAGGGTTCACCTTCGTGGGCAGTGACTGCCGGCGTCGATAGCACTGGGGGTGCGGGTATGAGAAGCACTCTGGAAAACAGTGATCCCAACGATGCCAAACTGCTAAGAGCTTTTGGATCGGAGTACGCCAATCTTGCGGATCGCGATCGTCGCCTGGTGTATTTCGCCTCGCCCTCACAATTGCTGATTGTTCAGGACAACCGCATGACCGAAATCGACTTCATCGCCAACTGAGCAATTCCTTTCTGCTGACCTCGCCGGAGCCATGTGCTCCGGCTTTTTGTTCCGACGCGTGGCGAAGTCTTTAACCAGCGCTACCGAAGCTCGAAGCGGCCTCGCGTTACGTAACAAAGAATCTCAGCCAGCGGTGAGCGACTTGGACTGGCGACTTCGCCTAAATAAGTAGGCATGAACCCGTGACCGTGATTCCTGAATTCGGGGAGGGTTGCAAAGCATGAAGTCACTCTTCGATACGAATACTTTTGCACGCCACTCTGATCTGATAGAAGACGCCCACATCTATCAGCAGTCAATTTTGGACCTCATTCTGGCTGCCGTACTAAACCCTTCGTTTCTGAGCTCGAAATTGAACAAGCCACGGCTCAACAACAAAGACCTTGTGAAGTTAGCTCGCCATCGCCTTTCAGATAACCTCCTGATACGAGTTATAGAGGTTTATGACAATGACTTCGAACTCTCTAACAACAGTCTGCTGAAATTTCGCAAAAGTGGCCTTGGAGAAAAGGTAATCGAGGCATTGCTTTGCAAAATGAGCGCCGCTCCTGTTTTCGGAGCAGTTCAAGACTGAGTAGGCTGACCAGTTTCGATGAGATGATCGGATTTCATCGCAGATTTCGCCTTGGCAGATGAGCGTGGCAAGTTTCTCAAACCAATCGATATTCGTGAGGAAAAATATGAATATTCAAAAGTTAGCTCCTATTACCGCATTGTCGGCTCAGAATCCTTTATCCGATCCATACGACGAAGGCTGCTGGCAAAGTCTCTCAGCGCTTCATGCTTGCGAGCTGGAGCGGTACAACCGTGCAATTGATCAAGCCAAACGGTGCACCTCTTACCCGGAATACCAGTGCATACCGGTGACCGAACAAAATGCAGCCGGGCGAGTCATAACTAAGCGAGAGTCGAAACCCGTGAACCAAACGGCTGGCACTAGTGAGCAGGCGACAGCACCGGAGCGGATTCCTCCATCAGGGTTCCGCTCCGAACTCTAATCAACCACAAGAATCTGCTAAACGCCGCAAGAAGGACGAAGTTCCGATTGCGCCTGTCGCTCTGATCAACTGAAGTTCGGGACATGCCGTGTGTAATAAAAGTAGTGAGCGACCTGCTTCTGGTCAGACTCGTCGGAGACCTTCTGGACCTTGCTGCTGAACGCAAAGGTCGTTCTACTGGCGTCCTGACGAACTGCCGTTACTATTATTAGATTCGGCAGTTTCACGCTTGGATTGCATCTGGAATTTGAATCTCTATCCTGAGACGACTTGCGGGGTCCGCGGCCCAGGACTTGAACTCCCATTGCTTCTGTCCCCAATGCGGCGGCCCCATGGTAATTATCGAGAGACTCACTGCCGCTCAGATCCAACTTCGCGCTCCACCCAAGGTGTCCATGGCTACAGCATGAAGTCTCTATCCCATTGCGAACACATCGCGTGCCTCGTCGCGCTACCCGATTTGTGTCTTCCCCTGGAACGACTCGTAGCTTCACACGCCTCGCCACGATCAATATCACCCTCCAACATCAGCGAACGGCCAGATCCCACGACTCGCTTGCCGCTCCCACCTCAACCGCGTCCCTGCTTCGCCTACCTTCAATTCCCATAGACCCGCCGCGTCCGTCGCAAACGCGGGCGGCTTCTTTCTAACGCCCTTATCGAAAGCGCCCCGGCACTACGCTGGGGCGCTCCGCTTCGCCTTTGCACGCCGGGGCACTTCCGATAAGGTCCTAGCGTTATACGTCAAGTTGAGATGACGCCGGCTTCACGCGAGCCAGTCTCTTGGCATGCCGTCACCCGTGATCTGAACAGATATCGGATTATGAGTGATATGGCTGTTATCACCAGTTCCAGGCCATTCTGCTGGAATCGTGGCTGAGGAAAACCGTTTGCACGGAAAGTGATAGCCTTTGGAGCAGGCTGAACAGCGCGTCGCTTTCGGGGTTTCAAGTGAGGTCGACCACAGTGGAACATCACGATTGCTCCCGTGAATCACCTCGCCCGAATCGCCGCCAATTTCTTTTAACCACCGGGAGCACGCTGGCTGCCTGTGCGATCGCACCCAGCGGCCGGCTGATAAACGAGTTCACTCCACCGCAACCCTACAAAAAGGAGAACAAAATGAAAGACACGAAACCCAGCATCGTGTTCTGTCACGGCATCTGGGCCGACGGCTCATGCTTCAGCAAGGTGATGCCCGCGCTTCAGGCCGAAGGGCACCAGTGTATTGCTGCCCAATACAGCCTCAACACAACCGCGGACGACATAGCCACCGTGAAAAGCACGCTTGGGCGAGTCAGCAGTCCAGCCATTCTCGTCGGTCACTCTTATGGCGGAAGCGTCATCACTGGCGCCGGAAGCGACGATCGCGTTGTTGGGCTGGTCTACATCGCCGCATTTGCACCGGACGCCGATGAGACCTCCCAGACGCAGCCGTCCAAATTTCCGAAGACTGATGTCCTCTCGCACGTCGAGGTCGCCGACGGACGTATATGGCTGCTTCCGGAAGGCATGGATTCCTTCGCAGGCGACTTGTCCGAGCAGAACAAGAAGCTGGTTTGGGCGACCCAAACCGTGCCGGCTCCAGATCTGTTCGACGCGAAGGTCGCAGGAACGGCCTGGAAGTCGAAGCCAAGCTGGTACATCGTCGCCAAGAACGACCGTACTATCCAACCTGACTGCGAGCGCTTTCTCGCGAAACGCATGGGCGCCACGACGACCGAGGTCGCGAGCAGCCACGTGGTGATGCTGTCGCAGCCGCAAGTCGTGATCGATGTGATCCAAAAAGCGGTAAAAGCCGCGCAGGGAGTGACGGCAGCAGCCTAAAGCCGCCAAGCCTCCTCGATTCATAGGCGCGGTCGCCGCTCAGTCGGCGGCAAGCGTGTGAGCAGAGCGTGAAGAAGTATCCCAACATCAAGCCGGGGGAGGAATTTAAGGGCTACTGAGGGGCGGTAAATTACGATAGCCGGGAGTGTATAGCTATGCGAGCAGAAGTTAAATCCCGACCAGATTTGTTGCTCCTGCTGTCTCTTCTATTGGTCATTGTCTTGCACCCGCTGCTGGATCACGGAGACGTGCGGCGGCTGGTTCTAGCGGGACTGGTATTCATACCGGTCATATTGTCCACAATTCGGTTGTCGCAGATAAAAGATTGGGCGTGGCCGTCCGTGTTGCTTGTTGCGGGCGTTCTGATTTTCGGGATTGCGGACAGGTTCCGGCCCCACCCCGCTTTCGCCGCCAGCAGATTCGGACTATTGGCCGCGTACTTCGGACTCACTGCGGTCGGCCTCTTCTCCTACCTCAAGAATGCAGACTTCATCACCAATTCTCACCTCTACACCGCAGTCAGCATTTACCTGTTGCTTGGTTTTGTGTGGTTTGGGCTTTATAGCTCCATTACCAGTTTTTATCCGAACGCAATCGTGAGCAGCCAACATGCGATCTCAGACCGCCCGAGCGAGCTGTTGTACTTCAGTCTTGCGACTCTCACCACGCTAGGTTACGGCGATGTTGTCGCGGTCAACAGCGAAGTGCGCATATTGGCCGTGCTGGAGGCGGTGACGGGCGTCCTTTATGTGGCGATCACCGTCGCGGTTCTAGTGAGCAGTTACCGGCGGCAGGGATCGCGGTCCGAACCCGGAACACCATCGACATGATTCGCGTGCACAGATGGTGTCGAATACCGACGAATAATGGGCTGCTCGGAAGTTATCCGACTGGGTGGCGAATAATCCCCATATCACTCGTGATCCGCGAAGATCGCCGGATTTCGGGATTGGTGGTGTGAATGCAGTAGAAGTAGTAATGGTTCACGAGGGTGGTGGACTTGACGATCCAGGGGTAGGTACGTTTCGTTTTCGGATTGCGGCGTTTCTCGGTGCGATAAACTCTGCATTTCTCCTGCGCCTTGCCGATGAACACTACGCCTTCGGGTTGGTGGAACTTCTTGCGTTGTTGTTTGGCAAAATCGTCCTTGCGTTGTCCCTTCTGGAAGAGGATCACGGGAATTCGGTGGTCTTTGGCAAACTGCTCGATGGAAGCGACGAACTGGCGGCTGATGGGCTCCACCATGAGAGTAGAGGCCACTTTATGCCCGCGGTGGATTCGTATGAACTTCAACGTGCCCTCGACCGCCTGGAGTTGGGGCACATAGACGTTGAGGTACATCCGATCGATGCTCTCCACTTCCAACACAACATGCTTGCTCAAAACCTCGGCGACAGTCTGTGGTACGCTCATCGCGGCTCCGGTTGCGGGGTGCCTTTACGGCCAGGCGATTCGCCTTACGGCGGTCCCATCCAAACGGAGTGGTTTACCATTCCCAATGCAATGCACGCAACCGGAGCTAGCGGGAGCTAGCGGTCGACACCCGTAGTCAACGACACGCTTGTCGGTCTGAGGCGAAGCCTCGCTGGTGTAGTGCGTCATGCAGATGGGCGACTATGAAGTGCGGCGCGAGCCCGTTTGACCTTTTCCAGGATGTCGGCGGCTCCCAGCCAGCGCCTCATGAAAGTAAACGTCCCGTTCGCCTTTAGCGTCGAAGATCACTCCCTGCCGGCCGGCGAATACCTCGTTCTCACTGTCACCCCGGAGCGTTCCATCCGTATCACCAGCACCGACGGCAAGCACTCCGCCATCGTCAACACGCTGCCCAATTACGCCAAGGCGCCTTCAGCGAACAGCCGCCTCGTGTTCCACAAGTACAGAGATGAGTACTTCCTGGCACAAGTCTGGACCGGTGGCCAGAATGTAGCGCGCAATCCGATATCCAGCAAGCGGGCCATGGAGATCGCCAGCAGCGGCGGCGCGCCCGAGACCTTAACGGTCATCGCACTCGCCGATCATCGCTAACAAGTTTGTAGTAATTGAACTCTCGGGGCGCGTCCACCGTCGCGCCTTTTTTTCGCGGAAGGGTGCCTCAATAGTTCTCAACCATCCAAACGTTGCTTTCGCCGGTCGTGATATCCAGAGCACCATGTTTACCGTCCGGCGATGGAAGCACGTATTTAAATGGGGCACTCCGATCGCCCTCCAGCAACACTCTCGCATTGCCGTCCAAGTCGATGGCCAGAATCACGGGCGCGCCCGCAGGAGTGAAGCTGGCTATCAACAGAAGCTTACCGTCCGCGGACCAGTCCGCGCTCTTCCGGACTGGCCAGTCTTTTACCACCACATCTTTAACAATTCCTGAATCAACCGAAACGAACCGCACCGTGGTCCCATCATCGATCGCAAGGGTGGAACCGTCCGGCGAAAAGCCCGAGTGGGCATAACTGGGCAGCTTCGCCACCAGACGGCCCTTACCTTGGTGAAGGTCGAAAAGGTAAAAGAAGCTGCCAGAGGCCAGCAATTCGCCCAGGATGCACACCTGTGACGGCGGCTTCGCGCATATAAAGTCACTAATGCCGGGTTCGCTCAGAATCACGCGGGGTGCTCCGCCTGCAATCGGAACCGCCATAAGGTCAACCGGAGCGCTGGCATCTTCGGGTTTGTCGGTAACTGCATACAGAATCTCGCTGCCATCGCCGCTTAATCTCGGCAAATTGACTTCGAACTTACGCCATTCGGTTAGCAACTCGGGCGTCGTCGCGTCGAGCTCCTGCTTGTAAATCTTGTGCCTTCCGGAGGCTAAAAACACCACCGCCTTGCTGTCCACGGTCCAGTCAGCGGCCCAGAAGTCTGCACTCCGGTCGATCGTAAGGCGTCGGGGCGAACTCATCTTCCGGGAGCTGCCATCAAAGTCGCTGACAAAGACCTGTTCGGAAGCGTTGCTTCGCCAGAAGACCAGGCGTTTTCCGACCTTGCTCGCGCTGAATCCACCAATCCATCCCAAACCGCGAAGCATCTCTCGCGGCTGCCCCTGAGGTTCGCCTGTATTCTGATCAACGCCGATTGACCAAATGGCGTCATCGTGGCCTCGTTCCTCCGACCGCAAAGCAAAATACAGGCGACCATCCGGAGCCCAATACAAGGGAGGCGGCAGAAGCTGGACATTAGCGCCTCGAACAGACTCCATGCGTCCGTCCTGGAACAGGAATCTTGCATCACTGCCGTCCGCTCTTCGGGTGTATACAAGGAACCTGTACGCACTCGCGCTGCGGGAGGGAATACGTTCGCGCTCGATATAGGCTATGCGCTGCCCATTGGGCGACCAACTTGCCGACTGCGGGTCGGTTTCCTTTCCTGAACGGTCCAGTCTCCGCTCTACCAGACGACGCGCGTTCTGCCCATCCGCCTCGGCGAGCCAGAGCTCCCGGTCGTAAAACGACGAGCCGAGATGAACGAAAGCTATTTCGGACCCATCCGGCGACACAATCCCTTGTTCCGCGTCCTCCAGCAGCATCTGTGGATCGCCACCCAAGATCGACACTTTCCAGACTTTGGATTTGTGCTGCGGGCCCTCGCGGTTGGCGAGTAGCAGATGCGTGCTGTCGGGATACCAACTGGTTGGGATTCCGTCAAAACCTTTCGGAAGCGACAGTGGCCGCGTCTCGCCGCTGTCGATGTGCCGGATGTACACACCTGTCTGATCTGAGTAAGCCACGTACTTGCCATCCGGAGATATCACTGCTCCGGTTACCGGCACGTCGGGAGGATTGGCGGTCACCCGCTGCGCAACTACTTGTCTGATAGCCACTGGCCGTAGCCACCACGCAAGGCCGACACCCAGCGCCAGCAGCGCTATCCCCACTACAGTCAGATGCCAAAGTCGAATTTTCTTCCGCCAAAACGGTGGCTCATCGATTGGCGGTTCCGCAGTCGTTAGTTCCTCAACGACAGAATGAGGCTCGACCAACCGAAGTACGGGCGTTTCGGCACTCACCGCTGCCCGTTGCGCATCCGGCGGCCCAGGCACAGCAACGGCCACAGCCGGCAGAAATCGGTAACCCCGCTTCGCCAGTGTCTCTATGTAGCGTGGATTCTCAGCGTCATCATTCAGCGCTTGTCGCAGCTTGCGGATGGCTGAGTTAAGGCCAACGTCAAAGTCCACGAAGGTGTCGACTGGCCACAATTCCTTGTGCAGAACTTCGCGCGAGACGAGGTTTCCTGAGTTAGCAACTAACTCCACCAGCACGCGAAAAGGCTGTTCTTGCAGCTTGATTCGCACTCCGCTCTTTCGTAGCTCTGCTTGCCGCTCAGAGAGCTCGAAAGGCCCGAAGCGAAAGACCCGGTCGCGCGAGATCGACGGCTCGGTGGACACCTGCACCTCGCTAGTGGAGACATCTTAACCCGACTCTAGCTCTGCCGTAAGGGTTTCTTCGACAAGAACCCAGGTGACAATACTTCGTGTAGCTACAAAAGGCTCTCGTGAAGGATAACGGGCTAATCGGAAGCAATCCACTTTGACGAAAAACGGCTTACGCGGAGATTTGAGTGTCTCACGATTCACGTGTCCGACATGCCGACAAACCGTCAAAGTGGGTTTGTAAACACTGCCCCGTTAATCGCGGGTAATCGCCGCCGACAGGTTCATCTCTCGGAATTCCGTGAGGTTACGCGGCACTTTCACGAATAGGCCGTTTTAGTAGTTACCAGCCGCTGGGCGGTGGCCTCAGCTACATCCGACCTGGGATGACTTCCGGCTGGCATGTTAAACGGGGGTTCACAGCTGAAGATGCTTCAAAAGTCTATTCCGACATACCGTCGGGCCGCCGGAACCGCGACCAGTAAGCGCGCGAAATCCGCTCGCGATCACGTTCCTGCGTGACGGGACTCACGGCGAGCGCATTCACTCCTAAATAACATAAAAGTAGTTGTATTCTCGCTCTTCTTCGGGGTTGTTATTAAGGCCCCGGGCAGCAAGGGTTCGCATGATCGACCAAATGATCGGTCGCTACCGCCTCCAGGACAAGATCGGGGAGGGAGGCATGGGGGTTGTTTACCGTGCGTATGACACCGATCTTAAGAGAGAAGTTGCGATTAAGCTCTTGCGCGAGGATCTGGTTAAGGGTTCCCAATTTATAAAACGCTTTACGCGCGAGGCCGAGGTGCTCGCGTCGCTCAATCATCCCAACATCGCTGCCATTTACGGAATCGAAACCTGCCACGGAACGCAAGGGCTGATCATGGAGATGGTGGGGGGAACACTTCTGAGTGACCGCAATGCCTACGGAGATATTCCTCTCTCCGAAGCCCTGCGCTTGGCCAGAGAGATTGCCAACGCGCTCGAATACGCTCACGGACATGGCGTCGTCCACCGTGATCTCAAGCCCTCCAACATCAAGATCACCTCGGAAGGCGCTGTCAAGTTGCTTGATTTCGGATTGGCAAAGAGAACTGCCGTCTGCTGCTTTCAGGGGAGCTCGCACTCTTCAACCACAGCGACAACTAGGGAGACTGGACTTGGGGCCATCTTGGGAACTGCGGCGTACATGAGTCCGGAGCAGACACGAGGGGATCCGGTCGACAAGCGGACGGACATCTGGGCTTTTGGGATTGTGCTATTCCAAATGTTAGCGGGACGACACCCTTTCGCCCGGAGAACTCTTTCCCAGACCGGAGCAGCGATTCTTGAGGCTGAACCGGACTGGGACAAGTTCCCACCCAACACCCCCTTGGGCATCCGCAGGCTGCTACGATACTGCCTCGAAAAGGATCCGAAACAGCGCTTGCGAGACATTGGAGATGCGGACCTGGAAATGGCGGATGTTCAACAGGGGCCGTCACTGCCGGACACGAAGTCCGCTTCCTATGTCCACGCTGCTCTCCTCCGACGTGGCGTCTTTTTGGCTCTCATCCCTCTCATTGTGGTTTCAGTGGGCGTCGCGCTGATGTTGAGGCTGCGTTCAACGCCGGCAGGACCGCGCGCGCATTTATCGATACCTTTGCCTTCGGGCCAGCAACTGACCGGGCCGCCAGCCATTTCGCCCGATGGTCAAATCGTCGCATGGACCAGCCGAACCGGGACCGGAAGAGCGTTTCTCTATGTACGCCCGTTAAATGATCCGGAGCCAAAAGCGATTAGCGGAAGCGAGGATGCGTTTCTTCCTTTCTTTTCTCCCGACGGCGAATGGGTGGCCTTTTTTGCCCGAGGGCGACTGATGAAGGCCGCGGTCTCGGGTGGTTCCGTAACTGCAATTGCCCGACGCTCCCGACCCTTGGGGCGGCACCTGGGGGAAAGACGGATCTATCGTCTTTACTCCGGCATTCAACTCCGGCCTAGTCCGGGTTTCCGCAAATGGGGGCGCGCGGAGGCCCTCACGAAGCCGGATGGGGGGCGGGCGGATACGGACACGTCCTTATGGTTCATCGGGAAGCCGGCTCGTGGCCCACACAACTCGATGTAGTTTTGAACTGTTTAAGCGATCTCCCGCGCGCAACAGTTGCCAACTAGCGGCTGTTATCAACAGCCACTTTGCCCGTAATGAAAAATGCGCCTCCATAAAAGAGCACTCTGGATTGGGCTAACCTGCATCGGCCTCTCCCTCCTGCTGTTCGCGTGGGAGCAGTCCCAAACTCAGGGCGAGAAGAATATGGGAGGAGCAGTGCTGGGCATAATGCTTGGTGACCCGGCGTACCTCGCTGCCGCAGCGGGATTGGTCAGCCTCGTCGTGAGTGCGATCGGGTTCGTAGAGGCCAATAAGCGCTGGCGCATACCGCTCATCACTGCGACGGGGTTGGTTGTTGTCACACTAGCAACCTGTTTTGCATTGGAGAAGAGGTCGGAGCGAAAACGCCAACTTGAATATCAGACCATCACGAATAGATATGGCGAGGAGTTGAGGGAGGGCACCACTCGCGAATCCGTGGAACGGTATCTGCGTTCTCAAGGGAAAGAATTTCAGCGTTTCTGCTGCGTTGGTGCGCGGACTAAAGCATGGGCCGACCGAGTGCGAATCGGGCAAGAGCACGCTCCTTGGTTTTGCAGTCAGCACAACGTGTACGTAGTGTTTGTATTCGACGCTCTTGACCATTCTGTTGAATTGAGCAGGGACGGCAACGATAGGCTCGTTGAGGTGAACCTGTATCCGGTTTCGGAAGGCTGCCTATAAAGATTGCTGCTGTAACATCGCCCATTTGGCAAATAACGCCTGCGCAGATGCTTGGTTCGCTGTTGCACACCGAAGCATCATACAAACCCTGTAGATGTCACTCTCGGACCGGCCAAGCTCAGTCGGGATCTCGCCGTAGCTGGCCCTCATCTCGTAGCCCGCGGATAACCTTGGCATCAGGATCGGCGCTTCGCTTCACCTTGGGTCGCCGATCACTAAAAGGTTGG
>Ga0306920_100005209_pt1 | contig 16771 bp, 12 predicted proteins | sample flu12Cox44000170_FD_204666 | JGI IMG/M metagenome (GOLD analysis project Ga0306920, IMG submission 204666) | Lab enrichment of tropical soil microbial communities from Luquillo Experimental Forest, Puerto Rico - flux4day.12C.oxic.44.000.170 (v2)... | ecosystem: Environmental > Terrestrial >... | reverse complement strand
CAGGCTGATTCTACCCCCGGATGGGTTGCGAGTGAACAGGGTAATCAACTTGAAAAAGTAAAGGGCCAGTGTTCCGCAAATCGCAGGAATGTTCCACCTGGAACATTGTGCAAATATGATGAATTCATCATATATCTACTAGATATTTGACCAGAGTTCCATAACCCATTGAACAGCAATAGCTTCCATGCTTGTTCCGTCATTGGTGCAAAGCACTGCTGGACATGAACTCCATCCCGGTGCCGAAATCTCGTCGGGAATGGGTCGCTCCTCCGAGGCTGCTTCGGCGCCCCGGGGTTGGGACTTCGTTAGCGGACGAATTGGTACACTACGGCCTCGTCGGACTTCTATGCCGGAAACCGATTCACAAAAGGTGGTGCGGTTTGGAGCCTTCGAAGCGGACATGGCTTCGGGGGAGCTTCGCAAGAACGGGATTCGGATCCGGCTGCAGGAAAAACCGTTTCAAGTGCTGGCGTTGCTCCTTGAGCGAGCGGGGCAGATGGTAACCCGCGAGGAACTTCGCGAGAGGCTCTGGCCCAGCGACACGTTTGTTGATTTCGATCACGGCTTGAATACCGCAGTGAATAAGCTGCGCGAAGCGCTCAGCGATGCGGCGTCCAATCCGCGTTTTGTGCAGACGGTGGCGCGCCGCGGTTACCGGTTCATTGCCCCCGTGCACGAACAGGACGCGGCTTCTGCGACGGCGAACCACGATAAGGCTGAAGCAAGGCAGGGCGCTCAGCCCGCAGATCAAACTCTGCACCCTGAGCTGGAAGTTCCCGTGCCGCGCAGGAGCATCACGCGGGGACTCTTCATTCTGATTCAAGTGATGTACCTCATCTTCTACGTAGCTGCCTTACTGCGATGGCAGCAAGTGCAGCGGATTGCCACTGGTTTTCTGCCTGGCTGGGGAGCAGAGGCGATCGTGGTGGCGGTGCTGGTGACGGCTGGCGCCGGAATCCCGTTGCGGTTCTACCTGATTTCAGGCGCGGCATTCGATCACATCCGGCTGGGAGAGAAATTCGAATGGCTGTTCCCGGCGATTCTGGCTCTTGACGACCTGTGGGCGATTGCGCCGTTCCTGCTGGCGGACAAGATCGGTTTCGGGGCGGCGTTTGCGGCGACTGCGGCGCTGCTCTATCTTCCGTTCTCTGAGCGCAGCCTGGTGCGGCTAGCCTACCCGAACCCTGGCAGGGGGTGAGGCGCGGAGCCCGCGGCAGCGCCGAGCCTACCGTCTGCTTTCGGTAACGATCCAGATCCAAATCCTGAAACCGGATTGATAGAAATTCCTTTTAGAGCTGGTGACAGGTTAGCGAATGTGGGGTCCTTCGACTCCGTTCGGCTGGCGCCTCTCTACGCTCAGGATGACAGTTCTCTACGCAGTTTGAGAGTGACAAGCCGCCGAAACTTTCTGGAACCCGGCTCACTCTCTTGACGTACTTGCGTCTGAAGACGAGGGAGCAGCATGCCCGATCATGGTTCGCAAGGGTAAGTCCGGGCGTGCGACAGATCCTTCGCTTCGCTCAGGATGACAAGATCAGGTGGGAAGATCTATTCAGGAGTGAGTCATGCGGCGAATTTTCTGGTTGATGGTAGGTGTTGGGCTGCTGTCGGTGTTGTCCGCCCTGGCACACGCCGAGGATTGGAGCAAGACGTTTCCGATCAGCGGCACCGCCGATTTGCGGGTGGAAACGTCCGATGCCCAGATCCACGTGGACACATGGGACGAGAAAAAGATTGAGGCCCATGTGACCTCGACGAAGTGGGGTTTTGGCCAAGGTGGCGTCGAGGTTTACGACCACCAGACCGGCGATTCGGTTGAGATTGAGGTTCGATTCCCGCACGGCGTGCACATCATGAGCATCGGTGACCGCCGCACCGTGGTTGAGATCCATATGCCACGCGAGGGAAAAGTGCGATTGCACACGGGTGACGGGGACATCCGCGTGCGCGACCTGAAGGGGCAGCTTGAGCTGGAGAGCGGAGACGGGCGGGTAGAAGTGGACGGGGTGGAAGGCAAGCTGCGGGCCCACTCCGGCGATGGCCATGTGCGGGCGCGAGGGCGCTTTGATGCGCTCGACATCAGCACCAACGATGGCCGGATCGAGGCCGAGGCGCTGCGTGGGTCGACGATCGGCCAGGGGTGGGACCTCAAGACCGGTGACGGCGGAGTGACCCTCACTGTCCCCGAGAATTTCTCCGCCGACGTGGTGCTCCACACGGGCGATGGGCACATTACGCTCGACATGCCGCTCGCGGTAGAGGGACAGTACGAATCGAATAATGTTCGCGGGCAGATGAACGGCGGTGGGGCTACGTTGAACATTCACACCGGGGATGGCTCGATCCGGCTGGGAAAGTCGTAAGAGCAGCTATCAGTCGCCAGTCGTCCGCGCGCCCGGGTTGGCGTCCAAAGAACGGACGCGAACCTGGGGCAAGGTTCGGATTCGGCGGGCGGCAGAAGCATAAGGTCTCTCGACTGCGTTTCGGCTGGCGCCTCACTTTGCTCGAGCTGACAGGGATTGAACGCGTTGGTTCTGGATGTTTCCTCGATGGACACGAGTCTCGTGAGCCGGCTCTTGTAGGCTTGCGGCCGGCTTGGCCGACTACCTCTGCAGGATCGCCTTTTTCTGCTTGCGTCCCACCCGCACGACCAGCACTTCGCGATAGGGGCCGTCGAGAGGGCCGCGGTGCACCAGGGGTGCGGTCACCAGTTCACCGTCGATGAAGACAGCCTTCTCTTTAATCTTGCGCGAGGCTTCGCTGGTTGACCCCGTGAGCCCGAGGCGCGCGACGAGCTTGTCGACCCGGATGGGATACGCGGTGGTTTGCGGCTTGGCATCGGAGGTCTGAGCAGCGCCGGCGACTTCCTGCAGTGGCAGATCGACCTCTTCAATGCTCTCCGGTGTTTCGTCCTTCTGGAACTGGCGTGCCCAGTCCTGGGCGGCCTGGGAGGCGGCGTCCTCCGAGTGGAAATCGCGGACGATCAGGTGTGCGAGTTCCTTCTTGGCTTCCATGGGATTGGCGCCCTGCGCGAGCTGGCGCTTGCGGTCCTTGATCCACTTCATCGACATGTCGGTGAGCAGTTCGTAGTAAGACCACATCTTCTCGTCGTCGATCGCCATGATCTTGCCGTAGATCTCGAGCGGCGGTTCGTGAATGCCGATGGCGTTATTGAGCGACTTGGACATTTTGTCGGCGCCTCGGGTCCAACCTTCGAGAATGGGCGTGGTGAGAACGATCTGCGACTCCTGTCCGTAGGCGCGCTGCAGTTCGCGGCCGACCAGGAGATTGAATTTCTGATCGGTGCCGCCGAGTTCCACGTCGGCTTCGAGGGCGACCGAGTCGTATCCCTGGGCGAGCGGGTAGAGAAGTTCGTGCAGCGCGATGGGTTTCTCCTCCCGGAAGCGCTTGTGGAAGTCTTCGCGCTCGAGAATTTGCGAGACGGTGTATTTCGCGGCGAGGCGGATGAAGTCTTCGGCAGTGAACTTCGAGAACCAGCGACTGTTGAAGTCGACGACGGTTTTGACCGGGTCGAGGATCTTGAAGACTTGTGCCTTGTAGGTCTCCGCGTTCTGCTCGATTTGCTCACGGGTAAGCGGGGGGCGGGTGACCGAGCGCCCGGTGGGATCGCCGATCATGCCGGTGAAGTCGCCGATCAGGAAGATGATGCTGTGGCCGAGCTCCTGAAAGTGTTTGAGCTTGCGCAGGACAACGGTGTGGCCCAGGTGCAGGTCGGGCGCGGTCGGGTCCATGCCCAGCTTCACACGCAGGGGCTGGCCGCTGGCGCGGGACTTCTCAAGTTTGGCGCGCAGGTCGGCCTCGCGGATGATTTCCGCGGAGCCTTTCTTGATGTAGGCGAGCTGCTCGTCGACGGGGGCGAAAGTGGCCATGCGGTTTGATTATAACGAGCGGGTTTGGCGGGCTGCTATCTGCGAGCGGATTTCTGGCGAAGATTGAAAAAGCAGCATTTGTCGTGCCGAACTTTTCTGTTACGCTCTTGCGCGCAAAATGCGGGCGGCTGCCATCTTCGGGCTCGGCTCGTCGACGCGCGATTTGCGCGACTTCCAGAAAAATTCGTCGGTTGAGTGGATGATTGGGCTGCCCAGCGAGCCGGAATGCGTGGACGCAATCCTTGTATTCGGCGGGGATGGAACGGTCCATCGTCACCTGGGAGCACTGGTGAATCGGAAGGTACCGGTGTTAGTTGTGCCGGCTGGAAGCGGGAATGACTTTGCGCGTGCCCTGGCGATTCGCAAAGTGGCTGACTCGTTAGCGGCCTGGAACAAGTTTGCCTCAGGAGGCACTAACTGCCGCACGATCGACCTGGGTCTGGTCAAGCCGATGGGGCCGAGCGGATCGAGTGAAATCAAGCCAACCTATTTCTCGTGTGCGGCCGGAGTCGGGCTGGATGGCGAGGTTACACGCCAAGCCAATCGATTGCCACGGTGGTTGAAGGCCCACGGTGGGTATGCGCTGAGCTTTCCCGGAGCGCTGGCGGCTTTTCGGCCGTTTCGCTTGACCCTGCGTTCCGATGATGCTGAGGCGGGAGAGACTGCCTCGCGGGCAGTCATGGTTGCAATCTTCGCGAACGCTCCCTTTTATGGTGGAGGTATGAAGGTCGCGCCTCGGGCGCGCATGGATGATGGGAGGCTGGATGTGTGCCTGATCCGCGCCCTGGCGAAGGTGAAGGTGCTGGGCCTGTTTCCGTCCGTGTATTTCGGCCGTCACGTGGGGGTGGACGGAGTCGAATATTTTACGGCGGCCTGCTCGGTGGCGGAGACAGACCGCGCCTTGAGTGTGTATGCCGACGGCGAGTATGTGTGCGAGACTCCGGCGGAATTCCGCGCGGTGCGCCGCGGTCTCCGCGTAATTGTTCCCTGAATATCTCTGCGTGAAGCTCTTATTTTTCGAAGCTCCTATCCGATGTGGCGCAGGCCGTCGACGATGTGTGTCCGCGAAGCGTTGTAGGCGGGGACGGCGGCGCTCAGGATCCCGACCATTGCCGACACCACCAACGCCAGTACCGCGATCGAGGGGGTGAGCTTCATTGCGGCGGGCACCAGTGGGAAGGGCGACTTTCGGATGAAGAAGAGAAGGACGCCGGCGAAGAGGACGCCAGCAGCGCCACCCAGGGTTGCAAGCGTGACCGACTCGGCGAGGCAGAGTCCGAGAATTCTGCCGCGCGTGAAGCCCAAGGTTCGCAACAGGGCGACCTCGCGCGTGCGCTCGCGGATCGACATGGCCATGGTGTTGGCGGAGACGATGAGGATGGTGAATACCACCGCGCCGCAAATGCCGAGAATGAAGGCCTTGACGTTTCCGAGAGTGGCGATGAAGTCGAGTTGGAACGCTTTTTCGCCTTCGCTCTTGGTGGGCTCGGCCGAGTTGTGAAACATGTCGTCGATCTGGCGCGAGACGGCGGCGACGGAGGCGGGAGAGTCTACGCGCATGAAGTAGAAGCCAGCACTGTCCTTGAACCAATGGACGGATTCCTCCAGATACTTGGCGTGGAAGTACAAAGAGTTGTTGGGAGGGTCGATCTTATAAGTGGCGCGCAGGGTCAGTTCGAGGTTCGTGGGGAAGATAGTTCCCAGCAGCACGATGCGGTCGCCAATTTTCCAGCCGTGCTTGGCAGCCAGGACTTCATCGACCATGCACCCGGTGCGGTCCTGCTGCCAGGCTTTGACCTGGTCGGGCGGAACGATCTTGTCGGCGGCGACGTCCATGTACTCGTCGGGGTCAGTGGCAAACTGCGCGAAGAAATTCTCGGGGCGCTCGTCCTTGTATTTGCCGCCAAACCAGGTCATGGGGACCACGTGTACCACCCCCGGCACGGCGCGGATTTTTTCGCGATAGTACGCGGGCAGGAAGAAGGCCAGGGAGACGCGATGCCTAGTCATGATGCGGAGGGCCGAGTCGGGAGCGCCCTGGTCGATGTAAAAGCCGCGCCAGACCGCCATCATGAGGCTGAGCAGAAGAAGGGAAAACGCGATGCTGAGCCCGGTCAGCACGCTGCGGCGCTTGTTGCGGAAGGCATTTTTCGTCACGAACTGCGCGAGGGTCATTTCCGGAGTGGGCCTCCACCAAAGGAATGCAATTCTAAACGGATCGCGTGAACCTTCAGTGAAGTCCATCAATGGCGTTACTTCAGGTGCGGGAGTTGAGCGGTTGTCGCATGGTTACAGTTCTTCCGGCGCCACTATGAAGCGGAATTAACAAAGAAATAACAACGGATTGACACGGCGAGAGGCGAACTAATCTAACCTTCCAACGTGTGGCTAGGAGGAAACCGCAACGCCCGCCGGGCCATGAGAAAACTTTTGCAGCAATCGGAAAATCGGCTGCGGATGGACGGTCCTCGAAAACGGGCGTCCAGAGCGGCTTTTGACGCAAGCGAGACAGCGCATGGGAAGTGGAGAACGGCTGTCTTGTAAACGAAAGTTTTACAGCGTATAGCACATTTGGGTGTCCCGTTTGGGGCGATCTTGAGGTATGGTAGCGCCATCAAGAATCTCCCCCAAGCCAGCAATCGGCAGTTCTTGATTATTTAAAGACCCTGAGTGGTAAGACCCTTAAGAACGGAAACCCCCAGTTCCGTGTGGTAGCACAGAAAAACCCCAGGCCCCTGGCAAACGTGCTCCAAATAGGTTCGGCGACCGGGCCGTGTCAAGGCTCGTCACCACTACTCGGGAAATAAAAAGTTCGCTTACATCGCCAGACGGCTGATCGCGACAAAGATCGGCTCGTCCGGATGTGTCTCCCCTGGGCGGGTGACGAGCAAAGATTGCTTTTTGCGATCCGGGAGAAGTCTGCCTGTAAGGGGACGGGGTTGGGATCGCGGTCGCGGTGACCGCTTCGCTTGTCAACCAAGAAGGGGATGGATACGCAGGTGGGGGCGCAGCGGCTCGTGAGTCAGAGCGGCGCGCGGAGAAGGCGTATGAGCAACAAATCAATGTTGGTGTTGGGTTCCGTTCTGTGCGTGGGGCTTGCGTTCGCGGCCTCCATACGCGGGCGCAGGGGATTGTCGGATCTCAATCAGGCGGATGCGGCGTTTCGCGACGGTGTGTACCAGGCCAGGATCGATGTTGCTGGTGGACGGAAGGCACATATCTCCTCCTACCGCTGGGCAAGCGATCAGGATCGCGCATCGTTTATCTCCGGCTATCAAAGATCCTTCAAGGTGCTTACAGAACAGCGCACCGGTAAAGCCATCGAGTTAACGGCGATAGAGCTGTCCGCATACCACGACGGAGTTGTCGATGGTGCGCGGCATCGCCGGGCTGCACAGCCGTTTCAGCTCAGCAAGACCGATAACTACCGGAAGGCGGGTGGTTACGCGGAAGCCGATGGGAACCTCGTGGTGTATCGCGAGGCATACTCCAACGGCTATCAGGAAGGCTATTACCTTCCCCAGGAGAGCGCGGAGCTTCGGGCGATCAGCCAGAACTAAGCGCGGCCTGCGGATAGTACTTAGGCCCTCATAAATTGGCGTCCACTTCGGTGGACGCTGTCGGACTTTATGTTATTGGCCCCAACACAACCATGGCGGGGCCGGAGGAGGAGTGTACTTTTATGAAATCAAAACAGCGTCTCGCATTGATTGCAGCAACCGTAATTCTGGCGATGGGCAGCGCAGTTTCCTACGGAGCTAGTGGAGCAGCCGGAGCGGGCAATCCACCGGCCGGGTCAGGTGCTTCCGTTGTCGGAAAAGTGAAGTTTACTGGACAACTACCGCAGCCCGCGAAGATGAGCATGAACTCCGATCCGAGCTGCGCCAAACTCCATCCGGGACCGGTTGCCAGCCAGGAATACGTGACGGGCGGCGACAATTCCCTCGGCAACGTGATTGTGTTCATCTCGAGCGGACTGGAAAACCGAAGCTTCGACGTGCCTACCGAGGCAGTGACTTTTGAACAGAAGGGGTGCGAATACGCTCCCCACGTCGTCGCGCTGCGCGCCAACCAGAAGCTCAAGATGGTGAACAGCGACAACACCACCCATAACGTCCACCCTCTTCCCACCAACAATCGCGAATGGAACAAGGCTGAGCCTGCCGGCGCAACCATGGAAGAAAGTTTCCCGCGCGAGGAGATCGCCATCCCGGTGAAGTGCAACGTTCACCCGTGGATGAAGAGCTACGTAGCGGTCTTCAAGCATCCCTTTTTCGCGATCACCGGCAAGGACGGCAGCTTCCAGCTTCCCAACCTACCGCCGGGTGAGTACACCGTGCAGGCCTGGCACGAAAAGCTGGGCACGATGACGCAGAAGATCACGGTGGCTGCGGGAGAGACCAAGAGCCTGGACTTTACTTTCAAGGCACACTGAAGCGAATTTTACATTCCAGATAGAACGGCCGTAGGCATACTTCCGTCTACGACCAGTGTCCCCCGACAAAACTAATAGTCAATCATGGAGGTGGAGGCATGTCCATTAGTTCCGGGAAATGGAGGGACCGTCTGGGGCGCAGCTCCTGGCAAAAGTCCTTTCTAACGGTTGCCCTGTTTCTATCGTCGTTCGCCAGTCTAACCAGTCAGCCCGGATATGCAATTCCGGCGTTCGCCAGAAAGTACGGTCTTCCTTGCTCGGCCTGTCATATTGGATGGCCGATCCTGAATAATTTTGGTCTTGCTTTTAAAGACAACGGATACCAGCTGGGAAATGATAAAGATTCGCCGATTTACCAGAATCCGTCGTACTGGCCCATCACTTTTCGCGTGACTCCACAGTGGCACCTGGAAAACACAAACAAGGTGGGCATCGACGCACCGGGCACGACCACGCCGGCCACGGAGCAATCCGTCACCACGCACGGGTTTGACCTGTCGGGTCTCGACATCTGGACTGCAGGCACGCTGTACAAGAACATTTCGTTCTCGGTGCTGCCCTCGATGGCAGAGGGAGACGGATTCCACTTCGAGAACGCCTGGGTACGATTTGACAACCTGCTGAACTCGCCCTGGATGAACGTCAAGTTCGGAAAGTTCGAGCTGGATAATCTGCTTTCCGAAAAGCGATTCCTTACACTCTCGAGTGTGGGCGGCTTCTGGTACAACTACCACTTCACACCGCAGAACGACAGCAACGGCTTCGGGGGGATTGGCGACAACCAGATCGGAGTCGAACTATCTGGTCACAATTCTAACAGCTACTCCCGCTATTCCATTTCGCTGCTGAGCAGCGTCGACGGAGCTCCGGGACTAACCAGCGCCTCACAAGGCGGTACAGCCAGAACCTACGACGCGTATGTGAATGTGAACCAAGGTTTCCCGATCAAGGGCCTGGGCGTGCAGCGCATCGGGGCTTATGCGTATGTCGGACGGTCGCCCACGTATTTCCTCACGAGCGGGGGAATGCCGGTCGAAGCAAAGGGCAGCAAGAGCTTCTCGCGCGTAGGCGCTTTCGGGTGGTGGTTCATCAAGAACTTCGACGTGGAAACGTTCTACATGCATGGCCAGGACAACGCATTTCTGGGAAATGGCGTACCTTCGAATCGGCCAGATATGCTGCCCGCGGGAGCAGCTGGCCCTACCTGGAACGGTGGGTTTGTTGAGGCACACTACACGGTGAACCCTCAACTGATCTTCACCGGCAGGTACGAACTGGTGCACATGTCGAGGCAAGCCAATCCGACGACCCTGCCAAATCTCGGGAATGTGGATTCGTTCACGATTGGCTATCGCTGGTACCCGATCATGCTCAGCCGGGCTGGGCTGGCGTTTCACAACGAATACGCCCAGGCGAAAATGGGCAATCTGGCACCCCTTTCGCAGACAGATCAGATCAATCGAAGCGTGATGATCGGGTTTGACTTCGACTACTGAGGACATCGCGCCGTCGGATCAGCGGGCGGCGCGCTTGCTTTCAAGTCCGAAAATCTTAATTCTTACGGTGGAGTCATTATGACGATGAATTGGAAGCAGTGGATGGGTAGTCTGGCGATCGCGATCGTGCTCTCCGCTCCGGTGTGGTCGCAGGAAGCGCGCGTTGGCGATCTGACCGGGCATGCCGCCGAAGGGAAGAAGCTGTACCGTCGATATTGCATGGGGTGCCACGGTACGTTGGGCGATGGCAACGGAGAAAACGCGCCGTGGATCGATCCCAAGCCACGCGACTTCGTAGCCGCAACGTTCAAGTGCCGTTCGACACCGACCGGCACGCTGCCCACGGATCAGGACCTGTTCAACGCCATCTCGCGCGGCTTCACGAACTCAAACATGCCGCACTGGGATCCGTTGACTTCGCAAGAGCGCATCAACCTGGTCGCGTACGTCAAGGCGTTCTCGCCCCGTTGGAAAAGTGAAAAGCCGGGAGAACCGATCAAGATTCCTGCCGAGCCCGCGGTGACCGCGCAGAGCATCGCGCACGGGGGGGAACTCTTCCAGAAGATGGAATGCTGGAAATGTCACGGGCAACAGGGGCGCGGCGACGGACCCTCGGCTCCGACGCTCACAGACAGCAAGGACCAGCCAATCCGGCCTTATAACTTTGCCGATGGTCGGGATGACTCGCGCTTCAAATGCGGATCCTCGAATGAAGACCTTTACCGGATCTTCATGACGGGACTGGACGGCACGCCGATGCCCTCGTTCGCCGACGTGATCCAGCCCAATGACGCCTGGGACCTGGTTCATTATCTGCGCACGCTGCAGGTGCACCGGCACAGCAAGGAGAACGACGTCGCGAAGGGAATGGGCACGAAGACAACCCCAGCCGACAAGCCCCCCGGTGGAAACTAGCTCTACACGACTGCACTCGCCCGACAGAAGTTTGCCCACGGCCGCGGGTCTCAGCCTGGCCAACCCTCGGCGGCGAGTGCAATCGCTTTCCTGCTTCTCGCAACGGATCGGCCTGACCTCCTCCCCCTTCCCCGTGTTTGAGCTTTCTATATCTGCCTGCCGGGGACGTCCGTCCCGACTCAGAAACCTCCCAGACTCAAGAGTTTAGGTTTTTCCGAACGCGGTCAACCCGCACCGAGTTGGCATGGGAATTGCTCTGTTCCGTGCTGCCAATTGCAGTAAGCTAGTAACTCGGCCTATGGAATCGCTCCGGGTCGTAGTTGTCGATGATGAGGCGAATGCCTGTACCTTCCTTCGTGCCGTTTTCGAGGGTGAGGGACACTTGTGCCATACCTTTCTTCGGGCCGAGGACGGCGAGAGATTCCTGGCAGAGAACGAGGTCGACCTGGTCATGGTTGACGTGTACCTGGGCGCGACCAACGGCATCGATTTGCTGCAGCGCCTGCGGGCGAGCAAGCCAAACCTCTATCCCGTGGTGATGACGGCGAATGTGAGCGTGGAAACCGCGGCGCGGGCCATCTCAGAAGGCGCGGTCGACTACGTCAGCAAACCACTCACTGTTGATCAGATTCGGGCCATCGCTGCGCGAGCCGACGGCTACCGTTCCCAACGGCGGCAACCCCCGGAATTCGAAATCCCTGAACCCGGTGATTCAGCGATTGTGGGACGCAGCCCAAAGATGCTAGAGGTCTATAAAGCGATCGGACGCGTGGCCGCAAGCAACGTCAGCGTCCTTATTACGGGCGCCAGCGGGACAGGAAAGGAACTGGTTGCGCGCGCTATCCATCAGCACTCAAAGCGAAAAGATCAGCCGTTCACACCGGTGAACTGCGGGTCCTTCACCGAGACGCTGCTGGAGAGTGAGCTGTTCGGTCACGAGAAGGGAGCCTTCACCGGAGCAGCCAATGCGCACCGGGGCCTTGTCGAGGCCACAGACGGCGGCACGCTTTTCCTGGATGAGATCACCGAGACGACCTTGTCGTTTCAGGTGAAGCTGCTGCGCGTGATCCAGGAGCAACAAATTCGGCGGGTGGGGTCGAACAAGTATATCCCGGTGAATGTGCGCATCCTGGCGGCGTCGAACCGCGACACGGCGCAGCTGCTGAAGCAGGACCAATTCCGCGAAGACCTCTACTACCGGCTGGCGGTGGTGCGGATCGACCTGCCGGCGCTCGAAGAGCGGCGGGATGACATTCCCCTCTTGGTGCGGCACTTCCTGCGGAGGTTCAACGAGAAAAACGGATTGTCGGTGACCATCGACCCCGCTGCCGTGCAGCGCATGCAACAGCTGCGCTGGCCCGGCAACGTGCGTGAACTCGAAAACACGGTGAACCGGCTGGCGATCTTCGCGCCTACTGGCGAGATCACGCTAGCAGATGTGGAATCGGAGACGCAGCGCAGTCCTCAGGAGGACGAGGTCCCGGTGCCATCGGCGGTGGCTCCCGATCGCCTGATGGAGATGGAACGCCAACATATTTTGCAGATTCTTCAGCAAACCGGCGGGAATCGCTCAGAAGCCGCGCGCCGTCTGGGCATCGAGAGGAAGACGTTATACCGCAAAGCCTTGCGGCTGGGGATTGATCTGCAAGCGGCAGACAAGAAGTAAGCCTTATGCAAAACAGCGCGATAGTGCGGCGCGGCTGGGGCCAGCTATGCGGACTGGCGGGGGTGCTGTTCGTCGTGGTCTCGCTGTTGGCCACCATTCCTCTACTCCGCGATTGGCAGGCGCGGTTCACGGATAGTTTCTTTCGATTTTCACCGGCGCCAGAAACAAAATCCAAGGTCGTGCTGGTCATCATCGACGATGAAAGCCTCCAACACTATGGCCGCTGGCCATGGTCGCGGACCTTGCTGGCGAAGCTGACGAACAATCTGCGGCACGCGGGTGCGGGCGCTATCGGGTTGGATATCCTCCTGGCCGAGCCGCAGTCCTTGGAAGCGGACAAGATCTTGCAGGATGCTCTGCAAGCGTCCCACGCGGTGATTGTCGACAAAATCGCGTCCTACCCGGAAGGGCCGCGGTGGATGGAGCCCTTGCCGCAGTTTGAGCAGGTGGCCGGTGCTGTGGGGCACGCACAAGCCCCACTCGATGCCGACAGTGTGTGCCGGAGATATCCGCCGCGCGAATTGACCATGGATGGATCGCGCTGGGCGTTTGCGGTGGAGATGGCGCGGCGCATCGACGCTTCGCAGGCGTCGAAGTTCCTATCTTTTTACGGTATCCCCGATCACGACGAATCCCTGTCGATTCTGGTCGCGAAGCCGGTGTTGGTGAGAATTCCATTCCGGCGAGGCGGATTCGACACGGTTTCAGCGAGCGCGGTACTTCAGGGAGCCGACCCCTCGTATTTCGGGGGCAGGCCGGTTCTGGTCGGCTTTGGCACTGCCGAAATTGGAGACCGGCTGAACACGCCGCTGCATCCTGAGTTTCCCACTCCTGGGGTCGAGGTGCACGCGCAGATTCTCGATGGAATCCTCAGCGGACGTAAGTTGCAGGACGTGCCCGTATGGGCAGGTGCCATCGCCGTGTTGGTTACATGTGCCGTATCCGTGGGAGTGTTTCGCGCGTGGCGGGGGCTGGTCGCGGTTGGCGTATTCGCGGTAACCGCCGCAGCACTGACGGCAGTTTCGGTATTGGCCTTCGTCATGGCCGGGAGGATGTTGCCCGCCGGTTCGATGCTCCTGGCGGTGATCCTGGCCCCCTTGTTGGTCTACACGGTCGATTTTGTGCAGGTGGAGCACAGCATCAATCAACAACTGGTGGGCTTGCGGGCCTGGCTGGCGTGGCAGGGCAAGCAGCCGGGTGGCGGTGATCAGGAGGATCTTTCCTGGCGGCTGGAATTGCTCCAGCAACTGCAAACCGAGCTGGGATCCTTGTATGAGCTGCACAAGACGCTGCTCGAATCGACACAGGATCTGGTGGCGATCTTCGACGATCGAGGCGAACTGTTGCTGCGAAACCGCGCCTTCGCGGAAGCCTTCGCCCTGAGCTCCGAATCCCGCCTGACCTTGAATGAAGTACGTTCGCGCTGGATCGCGAGCACTGACGCTCCGCTCGTCTTAAGCGGGCCAATCGAGGAAGGCGAGGTCTCGGTCGAGGGCGAACTCTATGCGGCCAGGATCAGCCCCCTGCCCCCGACACGCCTCTCCCCACAGGGCGGGGCGGTGCTCAGGCTGTCAAACCTGCGGACCAGGGTGGAGCGGGACCGGGCCCGGGCGGAGGCGCTGGGGTTCATTACCCACGAGCTGCGTACGCCCCTGGCGTCGATTCAAGGGTTTGCGGAACTGATGATGACCTATCCGGAGTCGCCCATCACGGCAGCGGCGCCGGAGACGATTTTCCGGGAATCCAAGAGACTTCTGGCGCTGATCAGCAGCTACCTCGACGTTCTCCGCCTGGATGCTGGAGCCAAAGCGCTAGAGCGGGGAAGAGTGGAACTGGCCGGAGTTGTGCAGCAGGTGTTTGACATCCTGCGGCCGCTTGCAACAGCGGCGGGGATGCAGCTCATCTATGAAGACGGCGAGGCCGGGGCGATAATGGGGGATGCCCCCCTGATCAGTGGAGCGGTCCTGAACCTGGTTAGCAACGCGATCAAGTACGGCCAGGTCGGGGGAGATGTGCGGGTCCGTTGTATTCGCGATGACAATGAAGTTATTATCGGCGTGCAAAACGAGGGTAGGCCGATTCCCGAAGACGAGATAGAACGGCTATTTGACCCCTTTTATCGAGCATCCAACGCTGAGAGGGGCAAGCTGGGCTGGGGACTGGGGCTGGCATTTGTGAAGCGCATCGCGGAAAAGCACGGGGGTACGGTCCGCGCCGAAAGACAGAAATCCGGGATGCTTTTCGAAATCCGCCTGCCGGCAAAGACCGAGCCCGCTATGGTCGCGAAGGAGGTCCAATGACCCCGGTGCGAAATTTAATTGCGTGTCTGTCCATTTTGCTGCTTGCTGCGGCGGCTTTCGCGCAGAATCCAACGCTGGCAGCACTGCCGCTGGGTTCGGCCGCCGTCGCGGAAATCAAGGGAGACGCGAAGATTCTGGATCCTCAGGGCGCCGACGTTCAGGCTCAACGAGGCACCGTGCTGGCTCCCGAGACGCGAATCACCACGGCCAAGGGGAGTGTCCTGCTGGACCTCCCCGACGGCTCGCAGGTATTGGTAAAGGCGAACAGCGAGGTCGTGCTGAAGGTGCCCGACCAGGGCAAAGGATATTGGCTGGAACTTTTCCTGGGCAGGATCAATGCCAAAGTCCAGAAGCGCTTAGGGAACGCCCCGTCGTTCCGCATGGGAACGCCGACGGCGGTGATCACCGTTCGCGGCACGCAGTTCACTGTGGACGTCGACAAGAAAGAGCACACCTACGTGGAAGTCTACGAGGGCGTAGTTGAAGTGGCTGGCTTCTTCCATGGTGCCCCAGTGATGGTACGCCCCGGGTATTCTACGGGGGTCGATCCGGACCGCGATCCGGAGGAGCCCAAGGGAATTGAGAACCGGGAAATGGATAACCGCTGGAACCCGGGCGGAGCCCCCGGAGGCCGCGGGGAGGACGAGCAGGAAACGCGCCCCGGAACCCGGCAACCCTCGAATCCACCCACCAACCCCGGCTCTCCCGAGCATGATCACGAACCGGAATAGCTGATCCTGGGGTGCCTCGAATCTCCCCTTCGGCGCGCCCCAGTTCAGAGATGTCGCTGCCTCACCACCTGTAGTGTCCCTCAACCTTGTGGCCGTTGTTGCGTCAGAATTGGGTCGCGATGACACAGGCGCAAGCCGTTTTCACATCCCTTCGGAGGTGTTTTTGTGAGTTCAACCGGCTTAAAATCCCCGATCTTCGTGGTTACTGAAGTGCTTCAGTACTTAAGACAAGGTAGGCGAAGGGCGTGGCTGAATTGGTCTCCAGGCGAAACCGGTGGGTGTTGGCGGCATTCGCGTGCCTGGCGCTGCTCCCGTTCGCGCCGGGGATGGTGGCGCAGAAGACGAGCACGGTTACTCGCAGCCCTCATGGCGATCTAAACATTCCTTGCCAGAACTGCCACACGTCGATTGGCTGGAAGCCGATTCGAGCCGTCCCGGAATTCGATCACAACCAGACAAAATATACGCTTCGGGGCCTGCACCAGGGCGTGGCTTGCACTCAGTGCCACGCCAAGCCCGTGTTTTCCAACACCGGAACCAACTGCGCGGATTGCCACGCCGACATCCATCGCCGCCAGATGGGAGCCAATTGTGAGCAGTGCCACACGGTCAAGGGGTGGAACATCGTCCTCCAACGTGTGCGGGAGCACGAAAACCGTTTCCCGCTGGTCGGTGGGCACGCCGGCCTGGACTGCGCAGACTGCCACAAGAGCGCGGCCGTAGGACAGTTTCAGGGCTTGTCGACGCAGTGCTACTCCTGCCATCAAAACACCTTCCAGCAAACCACGGCACCGAACCACATCACAGCCGGTTTCGGGACGCAATGCGAGCTGTGCCACACGATCAACACCTGGACGGGTGCCAAATTTGATCATGCTGCGCCGCCAGCGAATTTTCCGCTGACCGGAATGCACGCTACGCTGGCCTGCACCGCCTGTCACCTTGGAGGCAAGTACCAAGGGACCCCCGCAGCTTGCGTGGGTTGCCATTTGTCGGACTTTCAGAAAGCGAGCAATCCGAACCACGTTGCTCTCGCGCTGCCGCAGACTTGTCAAACTTGCCACACGACAGCCAGTTGGTCGCCCGCGACATTCAATCATGATTCGGTCGGGTTCCCGCTGACTGGGGGACATGCGAACCTGCGGTGCGATCAGTGTCACAAAGCCGGCAACTTCAGCCTGACGACCACGGCCTGCGTGTCATGCCATTTGAAGGACTACAACAATACGAACAATCCGAACCACGTGAAGGTCGGCATCCCGCAGCAGTGCGAGCTCTGCCACGGCACCAGCAACTGGACTACGGCCACCTTTAATCACGCAAGCACGGGATGGC
>Ga0306920_100005208_pt1 | contig 16775 bp, 14 predicted proteins | sample flu12Cox44000170_FD_204666 | JGI IMG/M metagenome (GOLD analysis project Ga0306920, IMG submission 204666) | Lab enrichment of tropical soil microbial communities from Luquillo Experimental Forest, Puerto Rico - flux4day.12C.oxic.44.000.170 (v2)... | ecosystem: Environmental > Terrestrial >... | reverse complement strand
GCAGGTCCTGGTTAAGTCGGACAAAGCCTGGGGATAAGCGCCTCGTCGGCGGGACAGCGCTCGCATTGCCGCGCACAGTCGCGGCTCGTTGCGAATCGCGAGGCGTGTGAATGCCCGGCTTCGTCCACCTGCATGTGCATTCGTCCTATTCGTTGCTCGAAGGCGCAATGACGATTGCGCGGCTGGTGGAGCGTGCGAAGGCCGATCGGCAGCCGGCACTCGCGCTCACCGATACCGACAACCTCTTCGGCGCGCTGGAATTCTCCGACAAGGTGGCGGGGGCCGCGATGCAGCCGATCATCGGTTGCTCGCTCGCGCTTGATTTTGCCGATCAGGAGGGGGCGTCGCGCAATGGCAATGGCCTTGCCCTCAAGCGACCCCGGATCGTGCTGCTGGCGGCGCGCGAAAGCGGCTACCGCAGCCTGCTGCGGCTCAACTCCCGCGCATTTCTGGAAACGCTTCCGGGCGAGCAGCCGCATCTCAAGCTTGCCTGGCTCGAGGGGGAAACCGAGGGGCTCATTGCGCTGAGCGGCGGCCCCGGCGGGCCGCTCGATGCGGCATTCACGACTGCCCAGGCAAGCCTCGCGCGTCATCGCTGCGCGCTGCTGGCCCAGCTTTTTGGCGATCGCTTCTACATCGAGTTGCAGCGCCATGGCACGGCCGCCGAGCGCAGCACGGAGCCTGCGTTGATCGACCTTGCCTACGCGCTCGGCATCCCCCTCGTCGCCACGAACAAGCCGCTCTTTGCCGAGCTTGATGACTATGAGGCGCATGATGCCCTCATCTGCATCGCCGAGGGCCGCCTGCTCATGGACACGGAGCGGCGCCGGTTCACGCCCGAGCACCGGTTCAAGACGCGCGCGGAGATGGCCGCATTGTTTGCTGATCTCCCCGAGGCCGTTGCTTCGACCGTGGAGATTGCGCGCCGGTGTGCGTTCCGACCGCGCGTGCAAGCGCCGATCCTGCCGCGTTTTTCATGTGACGCACTGGGCTCCTCGATGGACGAGGCGCAGGAATTGCGCCGCCGCGCATATGCGGGCCTGGAAAAGCGCATCGAGGCGCGTGGCTTGGCCGCTGGGCATGCCATTGCGGATTATCAGGATCGCTTGTCCTTCGAGCTCGACGTCATCGAGAGGATGAAATATCCAGGATATTTCCTCATCGTCTCCGATTTCATTCAATGGGCAAAGGCGCGTGGTATTCCTGTGGGGCCGGGTCGCGGCTCCGGGGCGGGCTCGCTCGTCTCCTATGCGCTCACAATCACAGATCTCGACCCGATTCGTTTCGGTCTCCTGTTCGAGCGCTTTCTGAATCCGGAACGCGTATCGATGCCCGACTTCGATGTCGATTTTTGCCAGGATCGGCGCGATGAGGTCATTGCCTATGTGCAAAAGCGGTACGGCCGCGATCGGGTGGCTCAAATCATCACTTTCGGCACCCTGCAAGCCCGCGGCGTTCTGCGCGACGTCGGGCGCGTATTGCAGATGCCCTACGGCCAGGTGGACAAGCTGTGCAAGCTGGTCCCGCAGAATCCGCTCAATCCGATTACGCTCGCCCGCGCGATCGAGGACGAGCCGCGCCTCCAAGCCGCCCGCGATGGCGATCCGTTGGTGAGGAAAGCGTTTGCCATCGCTCAGAAGCTTGAAGGGCTGCACCGCCACGCTTCAACCCATGCAGCCGGCATTGTCATTGGCGAGCGGCCGCTGACCGAGATGGTGCCCCTCTATCGCGATCCGAAATCGCTGATGCCTGTCACCCAATTCAACATGAAATGGGTCGAGCAGGCGGGCCTGGTGAAGTTCGACTTTCTTGGCCTCAAGACGCTCACGGTCCTGGAGACCGCGGGCACGCTGCTGCGCAAGCGCGGCATTACGCTGCACCTTTCGGCGATTCCGCTGGACGACGAGAGGACCTACGCCATGCTGGCCCGCGCCGAGGCGGTGGGCATCTTCCAGCTGGAGAGTCAGGGCATGCGGCGCGCTCTGCTCGACATGCGTCCTGATCGCTTCGAGGACATCATTGCCCTGGTCGCGCTGTATCGGCCGGGACCGATGGCGAATATCCCGACGTACTGCGCGCGCAAGCATCGCCTGGAGCAGCCGGATTATATCCATCCCAAGCTCGAGCCCGTGCTGCGCGAGACGTTCGGCGTGATCGTGTATCAAGAGCAGGTGATGCAGGCAGCGCAATTGCTCGCCGGCTATTCGCTCGGCGAGGCCGATCTCTTGCGGCGCGCCATGGGAAAGAAGATCCGCAGCGAAATGAAGAAGCAGCGCACTCGCTTCGTGACCGGCTGCGTCGAGCGCGGCATCGAGCAGGCGCAGGCGGAGATGATCTTCGAGCTGCTCGAGCGCTTCGCCGATTACGGATTCAACAAGAGTCACGCCGCCGCGTACGCTCTCGTCGCCTACCAGACCGCCTTCGTGAAGGCGAATTATCCCGTTGAGTTCCTTGCCGCCTCGATGACGCTGGACACCGCCAACACCGACAAGCTTGCGGAGTTTCGCGACGAAGGCGGGCGTCTCGGCATCACTCTCGAGCCGCCGTCGATCAACCGCTCCGGTGTTGCTTTCGACGTGGAAGGCGACACGATTATCTATTCACTCGCGGCGCTTAAAGGCGTGGGTCGCCAGGCGGTCGAAGCAATCGTGGAAGCGCGCGGCGACCGCCCCTTCAGCGATCTTGCTGATTTTTGCGCCCGCATCAATCCTCGTGCCATCAGCAAGCGGGTGCTGGAAAGCCTTGCGGCCGCGGGTGCTTTCGATGCGTTGGAGCCCGATCGCGCCCGCGTCTTTGCGGCGGCCGATGCCATGCTCGCGGCGGCACAACGCCAACATGACTCGGCTCAAAGCGGAGCACTCGAGTTTTCATTCGGCGGGGAGCATGCACGCAGTGAAATCCGGCTGCCGTCGATCGAGTCCTGGATGCCCGCCGAACGACTGCGCAACGAGTTCGACGCCGTCGGGTTCTTTCTCAGCGGTCATCCGCTGGACGATTACGCGGACACGCTCAAGCACCTGCGCGTGCAGTCGTGGGCAGAGTTTTCGCGCGCTGTACGCGCGGGAGCGGGGGCAGGCCGCCTGGCCGCAACCGTGCTTGCGCGCGCCGAGCGGCGCACGCGCAGCGGAGGCCGAATGGGGATTGTCGACCTTTCCGATCCCACCGGGCACTACGAGGCGGTGCTCTTCTCGGAAGGACTCCAGCAGCTGCGAGACGTGCTGGAGCCGGGTGCGGCCGTGCTGCTGATGCTGACCGCCGAAATGCAAGGCGAGGAGGTACGCGCGCGTATTCAGAGCGCTGAGCCACTGGACCAGGCTGCCGCCGGGCTCTCCAAGGGGCTGCGTATTTTCGTGCGCGATCATGCCCCGATCGAGAGCGTGGCGAAACGGCTGGAGAATGGCGCTGGCGACCGCTCTTCGCAGACGAAAGCCGACGGGGAGGTTGCGCTCGTTCTGATGCTGGACGAAGGCACGGAAGTGGAGGTCAAGCTGCCGGGCCGCTTCAAGGTGTCTCCCCAGATCGCCGGAGCGATAAAAGCGGTGCCGGGCGTGGTGGCGGTCGAGGCGCTGTGATCTTTCGCAGATCCATTCTGTCGACGATAGCCATGGCTTGTCATGGTGGCTACAAGTAGCTAAATTTCTGCGCATGGCGACCGTATCGATGAAGGAGGCAAAGAACCGCCTGACCGCCTTGGCGCGGCGCGTCGAACGTGGTGAGACGATCGTCGTCACCCGCAACGGCAAGCCGGTCTTGGACCTGATCCCACATCGGCACAAGCGGGGCCTGAACCTCAAGGCTCTCGCGGCATTCAAGCGAAAACACCGACTGCGCAGGATATTCACTTACATTGCAGACGATTTTGACGCTCCGTTGCCGGAGGATTTCCTGCTGCGGCCTTTGCCCTGAGCGTCGTGCGGCTTTTGCTCGATACGAATGTTCTGATACCTCTTCTCGACGAGCAGCTGCGGACACTCGCGGCGCCAATGCAGCACGCCCTTCGTGACTCCGGTGCCGTGCTTTATGCCAGCGTTGCAACGCTATGGGAGATCGCCATTAAAACGCGGCTGGGGAGACTCACTGTCCGGGTGCCCCGCGCGCTGCTCGCAGAGGCGATTGAACGAGCAGGGATACAACTCATTCCGATAATTCGTCACCACGTTCTGGTGGACGTGGAGCCCGAGCCCGCCACTCGCGATCCGTTCGACCGGCTTCTTCTCGCGCAATGCCTGGTCGAGAATCTGCGATTGGTGACCGCCGACCGAGCCCTTGTAACACACCCACTTGCTTGGCAGCCTTGACCGTTAGCTGATTCCGGCATGCTGACTCTGGCATGCTTGCGCGGTCCGATTCATGACTATATAAGGCGCGCAATCTCACACGCGGGCCTTGGCCACGAAGGCCGTCCGGTGGTCCTCCAGTCGACCTGACAGTCGACCTGGGGGGCTCACGGGCCCGCGGCGGCGCAACCGGAGAACACAGGTGTCGCTTCCTGAATTCTCGATGCGCCAGCTCTTGGAGGCTGGCGTCCATTTTGGCCATCAGGCTCACCGCTGGAATCCGAAGATGTCCGAATACATCTTCGGCGCCCGCAACAACATCCATATCATCGACCTCGCTCAATCGGTGCCGATGTTGCACCGTGCCTTGCAGGCAGTGAGCGACACGGTTGCCAACGGCGGCCGTATCCTGTTCGTCGGCACAAAGCGCCAGGCGCAGGAGGCCGTCGCAGCGGCGGCAAAGAAATCGGCTCAGTACTATGTCAATTCGCGCTGGCTCGGCGGTACCCTCACCAATTGGAAGACCATATCCCAGTCGATCTCTCGCCTGCGCAAGCTCGATGAGATGCTCTCGTCCGGCGAGTCGCAAGGCTACACCAAGAAAGAGCGCCTCACCCTGCAACGCGAGCGCGACAAGCTCGATCGCGCGCTCGGCGGCATCAAGGATATGGGTGGTCTGCCCGATCTCCTGTTCGTCATCGACACGAACAAGGAGGATATCGCCATCAAAGAGGCGCGCCGGCTCGGGCTGCCGGTGGCCGCCGTCGTGGACACGAATTGCGATCCGGACGGCATCACCTATGTCGTGCCCGGCAACGACGATGCGAGCCGTGCCATCACCCTCTATTGCGATCTGATCGCCAAGGCGGCCATCGACGGCATTTCACGCGCCCAGGGCGAGATTGGGGTCGATACCGGCGCCGCCGTCGAGCCGATCGAGGAAGCGCTGCCCGCTTCCGCGCAGGGACCGGGCTATGAAGTCCTCTCGGGCCCGCGCGGGGTTGCGGATGATCTCAAGAAGCTCCACCACGTCTCGCCCGCGATCGAAAAGAAGTTCAACGATCTCGGGATTTTTCATTATTGGCAGTTGGCCGGGCTTGGTGCTGAGGCCGCGCGCAAGATCGGTGAGGAGGTTGGATTGCCGGGCCGCATGGACGGTTGGATTGCGCGTGCGAAGGAATTAGCCGCAGAGTAGCGCGTCAGCGCCTCGCGACCCAATGAATTAGGCCATTGCGGCAGCAGTCCGGCAAATAGCGAACAGAGGATCACGCCCATGGCGAACATCAGCGCGCAAATGGTCAAGGAGCTCCGCGAACGCACCGGGGCCGGCATGATGGATTGCAAAGGCGCGCTCAATGACACCAACGGCGACATGGAGCAGGCCGTAGATTTGCTGCGCAAGAAGGGTCTGGCCAAAGCCGCCAAAAAGGCTGGCCGTATCGCCGCCGAAGGGCTGATCGGAGTTGCCGTCGAAGCTGAAAAAGGTGTTCTCGTCGAGGTTAACTCCGAGACGGACTTTGTCGCGCGCAACGATTTGTTCCAAGATTTGGTGAGGAAGATCGCCCGTGTGGCGCTCAGCGCTGGTGCGGACATCGAGAGGATCAAGGCGGCCAAGATCGCCGGCATCAGCGTCGATGAGGCCATTGCCGATGCCATCGCCAAGATCGGCGAGAACATGACGCTGCGGCGGGCGGCGTCCTTGTCGGCTGGCAAAGGAGTCGTCGCGAGCTATGTCCACAATTGCGTCGGCGAAGGATTGGGTAAGATCGGGGTGATCGTCGGGCTTGAATCGACAGGCAACTCCGAGCCGCTTGGTCGCTTCGGACGCATGCTCGCGATGCACGTCGCCGCGGCCAATCCACAGGCGCTCGATTCCGCCGGGCTCGATGCGGCTCTCGTGCGCCGCGAGAAGGAGGTTCTCGCGGACAAGGCCAGGCGCGAGGGAAAGCCAGCACACGTTGTCGAAAAGGTCGTCGCCTCCGGCCTCAAGACCTTCTACAAGGAGGTTTGCTTTCTCGAGCAGGCCTTCATCCATGCATCGGAGAAAACCGTGGCGCAGGCTGTCAAGGAAGCAGAGACCGCTTCAGGCGCTCCCATCAAGATCACGGGCTTTGTGCGTTATGCGCTTGGCGAGGGGATCGAGCGGCCGCAGACCAATTTCGCAGCTGAAGTGGCAGCTACAGCCGGACAAGGTTGATGCTGCGCACGAGAGCTGGGTCATGATCAGCGGCACAATGACCTGAACCGAGCACCATGGCCGAGCCGCATTACCGCCGGGTGGTTGTGAAAGTATCCGGCGAAGCCTTGATGGGGCCCGACAGCTTCGGGATTCATCAGCCGACACTCGAGCGCATTGCCAGAGACCTCATCGCCGCCCACGAGCTCGGCGTGGCCATGGGCATCGTGGTCGGCGGCGGCAACATCTTCCGCGGCGTGAAAATCTCCCAACAAGGGATATCGCGCGTCACCGCCGACATGATGGGGATTCTTGCTACGGTCATGAATGCGCTCGCGCTGGAGAGCGCTCTCGAAGCGGCAGGTGTTGCGGCGCGTACGATGTCGGCGCTGGCTATGCCGCAGATATGCGAAAGCTATGAGCGGCGCCGGGCCCTGCGCCACCTTGACGCGGGGCGAATCGTCGTGCTTGCCGCGGGCACCGGAAACCCGTTCTTTACCACTGATACGACGGCTGTGCTGAGGGCGGCCGAAATGGGCGCACAGGTCGTGCTCAAGGCGACCGATGTCGATGGGGTATACAGCGCGGACCCGAAAAAGGACCACGCCGCTCAGCGTTACGACCGCCTGACTCACCAGGAGGCGATCGAGCGCAACCTGAAAGTGATGGACAGCACTGCCTTCGCGCTTGCTCGGGAAAACCGGATGCCTATCATCGTATTCTCGATCCGTGAGCGCGGGGCGATCGCCGCGGTATTGGGCGGGAAAGGGCGTTTCACCATCGTCACTGAATGAGGGGACGAGCTCTCGGCCGCAGGAGACGCACGCCGCAGCTCGACCAAGCAATCGAGGGCCGCCATGGCAAGTCCAACGCACGACCTCAATGAGCTCAAGCGCCGCATGCAGGGGGCGACACAGCTTCTCAAGCAGGAGCTGGGGGGACTGCGCACGGGGCGCGCCTCGGCAAGCCTGCTTGAACCTATCCACGTCGAGGCCTACGGCACTCATATGCCGCTCAACCAGGTCGCTACCATCAGCGTGCCCGAGCCGCGGTTGCTTTCTGTGCAAGTCTGGGACAAGTCGATGGTCCATGCCGTAGAAAAAGCTATCGCCGCGTCGAATCTCGGTCTAACTCCGTCGACGGAAGGGCAGCTTCTTCGCCTGCGCATCCCCGAGCTCAATGAGGAGCGCCGCAAGGAGCTGGTGAAGGTTGCGCACAGGTATGCCGAGGCCGCCCGCGTGGCGGTGCGTCACGTGCGCCGCGACGGCCTCGATGTGCTTAAGAAGCTCGAAAAGGACCACAAGATCAGCGAGGACGAGGAAGAACGATCGGCCGAGCAGGTGCAAAAGATCACTGACGAGACAATCTCGGAGGTGGACCGCATGTTAGCAACGAAGGAGAAGGAGATCCTCACCGTCTGAGGTTCGAGGCAAGATGCCCACAACAGAGCCGCTGCGCACTGCCCGGACCGGAGAGTTTGCCGTGCCCCGTCATGTCGCCATCATCATGGACGGCAACGGCCGCTGGGCCGCAGAGCGCGGCTTGCCTCGCGGCGAGGGTCACCGGCGCGGGGTCGAAGCGCTTCGCCGCACGGTGCGCGCCGCGGGTGATCTTGGCATCGGATTTCTCACCATCTTCTCGTTCAGCGCGGAGAACTGGTCGCGTCCACTAGCGGAAATCCGCGAGCTGATGGGGCTGCTGCGCCGCTTCATTCGTCATGATCTCGCAGATCTGCACCGCAACGGCGTGCGCGTTCGCGTCATCGGCGAACGGAGAAATCTCGACGTCGAGATCCTTCGCCTGCTCGAAGAGGCCGAGAAGCTCACCCGCGACAACGACAAGCTGATCCTCATCGTTGCGTTCAATTACGGCGCCCGCCAGGAGATTGCGCGCGCGGCACAGCGCATGCTCGCGGCTGTTGTGGGCGGAAACCTCAAAGCCAGCGACATCAGTGCCGATACGCTTGCCGGCTATCTTGACGCCCCGGATTTGCCGGATCCCGACCTTATCATTCGTACCAGCGGCGAGCAGCGGCTTTCGAACTTCCTGCTTTGGCAGTCGGCATACAGCGAGCTGGTTTTCGTCCCAACCTACTGGCCGGATTTCGATCGCGTAACGCTCGAGAACGCCATCAGCGAATATCACCGGCGGGAGCGCCGCTTTGGCGGCCTTGTGGCGCGCACCGGATCATGATCCGTGACGCGCCTGGAACGCCCGCACCGTCATGGCAGCAGCGAGCTTGTCTTGCGCATCTGCTCGGCGCTGGTGTTGGCGCCGCTTGCCGTCGTCACCGCATATTACGGCCGATGGCCCTTCGCGGCATTCTGGGGAGCCGCCGCCGTCGGCACATTCATCGAGTGGGCTTCGCTGATGGCAAATGGCCGATCGCGCAGCGTGGTGGCCGCAGGTAGTGCTGCCATTGCGCTTGCCACCATTCTGATAGCCGCCGGTCGCGGCGCGGGGGCCTTGCCGGTGCTCGTGGCAGGAGCCATTGGCGTGGCTGTGGTGGCGCCCGCGGGCCGGCGCGTGTGGATCGCCGGCGGGGTTGCTTATGCAGGCGCGGTTGCCGCTGCCGCTGTCGTTCTGCGCTCCGACCCGCAATATGGCTTCGCTGCGATCATTTTTTTGTTTGCGATCGTCTGGGGAACCGATACTGCTGCGTATTTCGGCGGGCGGCTCATCGGTGGCGCCAAGCTCGCTGCACGGCTAAGCCCCCACAAGACGTGGGCGGGCGCGCTTGCGGGACTGCTCGCCGCGACAGTCGCGGGCCTGATCGTTGCGCAGCTGGCAAGGCTGCCGGGGCTAGCGGCGATCGCGGTGCTGGCTGCAATCTTGTCCATATGCGCGCAAGGCGGAGACCTCTGGGAGTCGGTCCTCAAACGCCGCTTCGGGGCCAAGGATTCCGGCCGCTTGATCCCGGGACACGGAGGGCTGATGGACCGGCTGGACGGATTTGTCGCGGCCGGCGTTGTCGCGATGCTAATTGGCATTGCGCGCGGCGGCTTGGAAGCGCCGGGACGTGGCCTGTTGGCGTGGTAAGATGGTAACGCTCGATCAGTCGCGCGATGGGGTTGCTCGATCTGTGCGGCCGAATGGCCAGCGCACAGTGACTCTGCTGGGCGCGACCGGCTCAATTGGGGTCAGCACGCTCGACCTCATCAAGCGCCATGGCGACCGCTTTCGGGTGGAAGCGGTCGCCGCGCACAGGAACGTCGCCATGCTTGCCCGCGTGGCGCGCGAGGTGGGTGCACGCTTTGCGGCTGTCGGCGATACCGCCGCCTTCACTGACCTGAAGGACGCACTTTCCGGAACAGGCATCGAGGTTGGGGCCGGGGAGGAGGCGGTGATCGAAGCCGCTCAGCGGCCCGCGGACTGGGTGATTGGGGCGATTACCGGGTCCGCGGGGCTCAAGCCAACGATCGCCGCCGCCGACCGCGGTGCAATCGTCGCTCTCGCCAATAAGGAAACGCTGGTCTGCGCCGGGAGCCTGTTTATGCGGCGTGCCGCCGCATCGGGGGCCACCGTCCTCCCCGTGGACTCCGAGCACAACGCCTTGTACCAGGCCATGCGAGGCAGCCGCCGCGAGGACGTGCGTCGGGTCATCTTGACCGCCTCAGGCGGTCCGTTCCGGACCGCAAGCGCTGCGACGATGAAAGCGGCAACCCCGGAGCAGGCGCTCAGGCATCCCAACTGGTCGATGGGGCCCAAGGTCACGATCGACTCCGCGACACTGATGAACAAAGGGCTCGAGGTCATCGAAGCGCATCATCTGTTTGCCCTTCCCGCTGATCAGATCGATGTCCTCGTGCATCCACAGTCGATCGTGCATAGCCTGGTGGAATACTGCGATGGCTCAATGATCGCTCAGCTCGGCAGTCCCGACATGCGCATACCGATTGCTTATTGCCTCGCCTGGCCGGAGCGAATTGCCGGTCCCGCGCAGCGGCTCGATCTCGCGCGTGCCGCGACACTGACCTTCGAGGAGCCTGACGTTGTCCGCTTTCCCGCCCTGGGCCTCGCTCGCAGCGCGCTCAAGGCCGGCGGAGCGGCTCCCACAGTGCTCAATGCGGCCAATGAGGTCGCGGTAGCCGAATTCATGGCCCGCAAGCTCACGTTTTCGGGTATGCCGGCGCTCGTCGAGGCCACACTTTCGGCCGCGCAACGCCACAATTGGACCAGGGAACCGCAGAATGTCGAGGAAGCACTATTTGTTGACCATAACGCAAGGATGTTGGCGCGCGATATGTTGCCAGAAATTGCCGCAAAGGCATCCTAGACTGAACGGTCTCGCGACGGTACGGGGCGGCCGGGGATATCCAATTCATGAGTCTTAATTTTCTGTCCGGGATCAACATGCTGGGCTCAGGCGTGCTCGGCATCATCGTACCGTTTCTCTTTGTGCTGACGCCGGTGGTGTTCTTTCACGAGCTCGGCCATTTCCTGGTCGCGCGCTGGTGCGGCGTCAAAATCCTGGTTTTTTCGATCGGATTTGGTCCCGAGCTCCTGGGCTTCAATGACCGGCACGGGACGCGATGGAAGATTGCCGCGATCCCGCTCGGAGGATTTGTGAAATTCTTCGGCGATGAGAACGCGGCGAGCATTCCTGACCAGGCGGCGATCGCCGGCATGACGCAGGAGGAACGCCGCCACAGCTTTATCTACCAGTCGGTTGGGCGCCGGGCCGCGATCGTGGTTGCCGGGCCATTGGCGAATTTCGTGCTCGCTATCGCGATCTTTGCCAGCTTGTTCATGATCTTCGGTAAGCCGAGCACGTCGCCTCGCGTCGATGCCGTTCAGCCCGGAAGTGTCGCCGAGGCCGCTGGGTTCAAGCCCGGGGATTTGGTGCTGTCCATCGACGGCAAGCCGATCGAGAGCTTCACCGACATGCAGCAAATCGTCAGCACGAGCGCTGGCGAGCCCCTCGTGTTTGAGGTGGAAAGAGGCGGCGCGCAGGTGACGCTCAAGGCCACGCCTGCGCTCAAGGAGATCAAGGACCGCTTCGGCAACGTGCACCGGCAGGGCATCCTTGGCATCACGCGCTCGCCTGCGCCGGGTGATGCCCGTTTTCAGCCGGTTGGTCCTTTGCAAGCCCTGCAACTGGGCGTGCAACGAACGTGGTTCATAGTCGACCGCACGCTTTCGTATATCGGCGGTGTGATTTCCGGACGTGAAGCGGCCGATCAGCTCGGCGGGCCGATCCGGATAGCCCAGGTCTCGGGCCAAGTGGCCACCGAAGGTCTGGCGTCGCTATTCAGCTTGGCGGCGGTGCTGTCGGTTTCTATCGGCCTTCTCAATCTCTTTCCGGTGCCGCTGCTCGATGGCGGCCATCTCTTGTTCTATGGCATCGAGGCGGCGCGCGGAAAGCCGCTTTCGGAGCGCGCCCAGGAGGTTGGGTTTCGCATCGGCCTCGCCATAGTCGTGATGTTAATGATCTTCGCAACCTATAACGACATCCTGCATCTCGCCGCCCAATGGACGGCATCTTAGACAGGTGTCAAACAGCGTGAACGATCGGGAGCAAATCCACTGAAGCAACGGCCTAGGGGGTGACGACCTTTCTCGTGGGCGTCTTAAGTCAAAGGCGCTCAAAGGGGACGAAAAGGCGTAGAGGGGAATGAGGTCTGGTTTGTGGCTGGCTCGAGGTCTGGGCATCGCTTGCCTTGTCCTCGGGGGCATTTTGTTGAGTGTTGGCGTCGTGTCGTTCACGGCACGCGATGCCTATGCGCAAGCGCTGACCGTCCATTCCATTATCGTCCAGGGCAATCAGCGCGTCGAGGCCGATACCATCCGCTCCTACTTTCGGCCGGGTCCAAGTGGCCGGCTCGACGCATTCCAGATCGACGAGGGCGTGAAGGCGCTCTACGCCACCGGCCTTTTTCAGGAGGTGCGGCCGAGCATTCAGGGCGGCAGGCTCATCATCACGGTCGTCGAGAATCCCGTGATCAACCGCATCGCATTCGAAGGCAACAAGAAGGTCAAGGACGAGCAGCTCAAGAGCGAGATTCAATCCAAGGAGCGCGGCACCCTGTCGCGGCCGGTAGTGCAGGCGGACGTCGCGCGATTGGTGGAAGTCTACCGCCGCAGCGGGCGCTTTGACATCCGCATCGAGCCGAAGATCATCGAGCTTCCGAACAATCGCGTGGACCTCGTCTTTGAGATCGACGAAGGCCGCAAGACCGGTGTCAAGGTCATCCAGTTCATCGGCAACCGGTATTATACGGATTATCGCTTGAAGGAGGTGATCAAGACATCGGAAACCGGATTGCTGTCTTTTCTGCAGACCGGCGACATTTACGATCCCGATCGGATCGAGGCCGATCGCGAGCTGCTGCGCCGATTCTATCTTAAGCATGGTTTCATCGACGTGCGCGTCGTCTCCGCCATGGGCGAATACGATCCGGCTCTGCGCGGCTTCGTGGTGACCTTCACCATCGAGGAAGGCGAGCAATACCGCTTTGGCAGCATCGATGTGCAAACGAGTATTCGCTCCCTCAACCCCTGGCTCCTGCGCTCGAAGCTGCGCGCCTACCCAGGCGATGTCTACAACGCCGAGGCGGTCGAGAAGACGGTGGAGGACATGACCATCGAGGCCGCCAGGCAGGGTTTCGCCTTTGCCACGGTGCGGCCTCGCGCTGCGCGGGATAACCAGACGCGGACCGTGAATATCGTGTTCATGATCGATGAGGGGCAACGCGTCTACATCGAGCGCATCAACATCCGCGGCAACACGCGCACGCGCGACTACGTCATCAGGCGCGAGTTCGACGTGGCGGAAGGAGATGCCTACAACCGCGCGCTGGTCAATCGCGCGGAACGCCGCTTGAAGAATCTGAACTATTTCAAGACCGTGAAGATCACGCCCGAGCCGGGCTCGGCGCCCGACCGGGTCATCCTCAATGTGGATGTGGAGGAGCAGTCGACCGGCGAATTCCAGGTTTCGGGCGGTTATTCGACGCAAGATGGCTGGCTTGCCGAGGTCAGCGTCTCCGAGCGCAATCTGCTCGGGCGCGGCTTGTTCGCCAAGGCGGCCGTGCAGTACGGGCAATATGCGCGCGGCGCCTCCGTGTCGTTCGTCGACCCGTGGTTTCTCGGCTATCATGTGGCCTTCGGCATCGATATCTTCGGCAAGATTCAAAACCCGACGAATTTCATCTCCTACTCCACGACGACGTACGGCTTCAGCACCAGGCTCGGCTTTGCCCTGCGCGAGGATCTCGCCCTGCAGGTGCGCTACACGCTCTCACACCAGCAAGTCTCGCTGCCGACCTATCTCAACGATTGCATCCTGTCCCCCAACGCGATTATCAACGGCGGGGCAGGCGTCATGCCGGGAGATCCGTGCTATCTCAACGGCGAGGTGTCGCTGGCGGTGCGTCGCGACCTTGCGAACGGCGCGGTGCTCACGTCCGCGGTTGGCTACTCGCTGACCTACAATGTTCTCGACAACAACAGGAATCCGACGGAAGGCTGGATGGCCGAGCTGCGGCAGGACGTGGCCGGCGCTGGTGGCGACGTGAAATTCATCCGCACCGCCGGTGACGTGTGGGGCTACCACGAGGTCGTCAGCGATGTCGTGGCGTCGCTGCATCTGCAGGGCGGCTACATCACCGGATGGGGCTGTTCCAAGGACAACAATACCGGGAATCCATTGACGACCCCGTCCGAATGCCTGCGTATGCTGGATCAGTTCCAGATGGGGCCCAACCTGGTGCGCGGTTTTGCGCCCGCCGGCATCGGCCCGCGCGATCTGACGAATTTTGCTTTGACGGGCACCGGCGACGCGCTCGGCGGATCGAAATATTGGGGCGCGAGCCTCGAGCTGCAGACGCCCTTGTATTTCCTGCCCAAGGATGCCGGCATCAAGGTCGCCGCCTTTGCCGACGCCGGTTCGCTCTGGGATTACAGCGGTCCCAGCTGGTGGGCGGCAACGGGCGAGGTCATTTCCGGCTCGCTCTGCTCAACGCCGCCATGCCCCATCGACAACGGCATGCATATCCGGTCATCGGTTGGCGTGGGGCTGATTTGGGCCTCGCCCTTCGGGCCGCTGCGGTTCGATTATTCAATTCCCCTGACATCAGAGCCCTATGACCGCACCCAGCGGTTTCGGTTTGGCGGCGCCGGGAAATTCTGATACGAGCACGAAAGCGTGCAGCACGCTCACCCTCCCCTGGATGGGGAGGGTCGCGCGCCGAAGCGTAGCGAGGCGAGCGGGGTGGGGTGAATATTCCGACGCTTCGCGCTCACCCCACCCCGCCCGCTGTCGCGGGCGCGAAGCGCGCCTCGCCAGCGCGCGAGCCAAGGGCAGAGGGGCGATGACGGTTGCGGCAGCAACGCTGGAATCGGCGGACATTTCTGCGATCCTCAAGGCGTTGCCGCATCGCTATCCTTTCTTGATGGTTGATCGCATCATCGAGATGCATGGCGACGAGTCCGCCATCGGCATCAAGAATGTCACCTTCAACGAGCCGCAACTCCTCGGCCATTTTCCCGCCAATCCGATATTTCCCGGCGTGCTGTTGATTGAAGGAATGGCGCAGACGGCGGGAGCGATTTGCGTGCTGTCGCAACTGGCCGGCGACCAGGCCACGCAGGTTTACTTCCTCACCATCGACAAGGCCAAGTTCCGCAAGCCCGTGATTCCCGGCGACACCGTCGAGTACCACGTGCGCAAGATCGCCCGCAAAAAGAACATGTGGTGGTTTCGCGGCGAGGCAAAGGTGGCGGGAATGAAGGTGGCCGAGGCCGAGGTCGGCGCGATGCTGGCGTAAGGTGCTTGATGGCTGCGATCGATCCAACCGCCCGCATTGAGCCGGGCGCGACGATCGGCCACGACGTAGCGATTGGGCCCTATTGCGTCATAGGCTCGCGGGTCGTGATCGCCGACGGCTGCCGGCTGCTCGGCCATGTGCACATCGCCGGCCACACCACCATCGGGCCGCGCACCGCGATTTATCCGTTTGCCTCGCTGGGGACACCGCCGCAATCCGTCAAGTATCGCGGCGGGCCGACCCGGCTGGTTGTCGGCGCGGACTGCGACATCCGCGAGAGCGTCACGATGAATATCGGCACGGAGGATGATCGCGGCATCACTGAGGTAGGAGATCGCTGCCTGCTCATGGTCGGCTCGCACATTGGTCACGACTGCAAAGTCGGCAATGACGTGACTTTCGCCAACAACGTGGTGCTCGGCGGGCACGTGACGGTCGAGGACTATGTCGTGTTCGGGGGACAGGCGGCCGTGCGGCAGTATGTGCGCATCGGCCAGTGCGCCATGGTGGTGGGAATGAGCGGGGTGCGCGCGGATGTCATCCCATTCGGTCTTGTTCAGGGCCCGTTGGCGGATCTCATAGGCCTCAACGTCGTCGGAATGCGCCGGCGCGGCTGCTCGAAGGCGGCGATATTGCGGTTGCGCAAGGCTTATGAGGCTCTGTTCTTTGGCCCCGGCACGTTCCAGGACCGGCTTGAGCAGGTCGCGGCGGGGGAGGGCGGCCATCCGCTGATCGCCGAGGTCATCGCCTTCATTCGCGCGGGAAACCGACCGTTGACCGGCGCAATTCGGCGCGCACGCACGCCCAGTGAGCCATGAGCAAAGAGACGGCAACTCACTCGGCGAACGATGGTCCGCTCGCAATCATCTGCGGGGGCGGCAGTCTGCCGTTTGCAGTCGCCGACGCGGTGGCGCGCGGCGGACGGCGCGTCGTGCTGTTTGCCATCAAAGGCTGGGCAGACGCGAATCGCACTGCCGCCTACCCCCATCACTGGGCGGCATTCGGTCGGTTCGGGTGGTTCTGTCGCGTGGCGCGCGCCGAGGGATGCCGCGACGTGGTTTTCATCGGCTCGTTGGTGCGGCCTGCACTCTGGCAGGTACGGCCTGACCTGAAGACGTTGGGGCAGCTGCCGCGGGTTCTTCGCCTCTTCCGCGGCGGAGACGATCATTTGTTGTCCGGCATCGCGGCGATTTTCGAGGAGAACGGATTCCGGCTGATCGGCGCGCACGAGGTTGCGCCGGAAATCCTCATGCCGGAAGGGCCGCTCGGTCAAAGAGTTCCGAGCAGGCGCGACTGCGACGACATCAGCAAGGGGCTTGCGTTGCTCGATGCGACCAGCGCCTTCGACATCGGCCAAGCCGCCGTCGTGGCGGACGAGCGGGTCATCGCGATCGAGGCCGCGGAAGGCACCGATCAGATGCTCATGCGCGTGGCTCAGTTGCGCCAGAACGGGAAAGTGCCGGCAGCTGAGGACCGCGGTGTGCTAATCAAGGCGGCAAAGCGCGGTCAGGATCGTCGACTTGATTTGCCCTCGATCGGTCCGCAAACGATCGA
>Ga0306920_100005206_pt1 | contig 16777 bp, 16 predicted proteins | sample flu12Cox44000170_FD_204666 | JGI IMG/M metagenome (GOLD analysis project Ga0306920, IMG submission 204666) | Lab enrichment of tropical soil microbial communities from Luquillo Experimental Forest, Puerto Rico - flux4day.12C.oxic.44.000.170 (v2)... | ecosystem: Environmental > Terrestrial >... | reverse complement strand
GGCTAGTCTACGATGGCGATCGCACGCCGCTTGGCCGCGGCAATTTCAGTTGCCTTCGACGGTGCGCCTGCCTCCCTTGTGAACTTGCAATCCGTTGAGAGCGATCACTTGTTCGGGCGAAATCCCTCGCCAGGGGCGCAACGGCGCGGGGAGCATGTTGCAACAAGTCTGTGTCCAGAAGACGACCGCTGCACATTGCAATGCGAGCCAAGAACACTCAAATGCCAAGTTGCCGAAGTAGAAATGCTGGCTCCTGCTGACCTACCCACGGTGCGGTGACCCACAGTGCTGCGGGGCAGTGCGCTGGCAGATCCGCATTTCGTCATGCGGATTCGATAGGTGCCGGCGCAAGAGCTAACGGCCGCCGCGCGTGCTGAACACCGTCCCATGCTAGCTTGTGCGCTGAACTTAGAAGATAAATCTTCTCCAAGCGGGCACGCGGGACCGACCCCCAACAGTCCGCGTCAGGCTTGTCGCGGTCGACTGACGGGCTTGAACGCGCGATCGTCACATTCGCCGGCTTAAATGCTCTATTGCGCAATTCCTCGCGATGTCAGATTTGCGTTCGGCTGTCGCTCCATTGGAGGCCGGAAGCGTCGCCGTTGCGTTTGTGGTCGAGGTGCTCACATTCGGCGTGCGCACGCCAGAGCCGGCTTGCAGCAGTCCAACCACGGCAGGAGGAGGCTGACAACGGGACATTGTTGACGCGTGTGGCCGGGCGTCGGCGCATCGTGTGTCCGAGCCAACACATGGGTCGTTCAAACTGACAAGGAGCGGTGCGGGCCAAGGCCAAACGAGCGTCGTTGGGGAGGCTGTTCGTTGTGAGAGAGCCTGCGCTGATAAGACGGGGTCGGCGGCGACGACAGCTGCTATTCCAACGAGTTGCCGGCGCTGTCGCCGGCGTGGTGACCATGCTAGCCCTAACCGGCGAGGCCGACCGGGCGAATGCACAAGGTGGCGCACCCACCATCGAAATTACCAATACGATACTTGCGGAGCCGGCCACGCAGATACCCTTCTCGATACGGGTCGGTCCCTCTCGGGCAATCCCGCGCAACAGTTTCGTCAGAGTGCGCGGATTGCCGCCGATGGCTGCCCTCTCGGAGGGCTACTCGATAGCGCCCGGATCATGGGCGGTGCCGCTGCAAGCCCTGCCCGATCTCAAGCTCACGCTCCCAGGCGCAGCGGAGGGCCGAGCCGATGTCGCCGTGAGCCTGATCGCGGTCGACGGCTCGGTGCTGGCCGAGGGTCGAACGACGCTGATTGTGAGCCCGCCGCCACGCAGCGGTGCACGACCGCCGTCGGGGGTCCCCGCCTCAGCTTTAGGAGCCCGCGTACCGCAACCGCTCCCGACGGCGCCGCCGGAGCGGGGTTCCCAAGCGGCGTCGCCGCCAGCGGTCGCTCCGCCTCCTGCGGATCGCGAGCGGGCTCTCCAGTTCCTGAAGAAGGGCGAGGAGCAATTGGCCCAGGGACTTGTCGCCCCGGCCCGCTTGCTCTTTGAGCGGGCGGCGGATCTCGGGTTAGCAGAAGCGGCGATGGCCCTGGCAGCCACCTACGATGCCGTGGAGCTCAACAAGCCGAACCTGCGAGGCATCGGCCCGGACGACACGCTTGCCAAACGCTGGTACGAGCGCGCGCGCCAGCTGGGTGCTAGCGAGGCCGATATACGATTGCAGCGCCTCGGCACAAGGTAGTTGGCGTCGGTGGGTGACAGTCAGCCAAGGTGATCTACGAGTGGTACTATCCGTCCAGCAAGGTCCATGCCTGAGGAAAGGTGCGCTTATGCTGCCGAAGGAACGATTGACCTACTCGCCCATCTCGCAGCGCGCGCAACTCGTGCTCCCACAGCACAAGCGCCTCGCCGTATGGGTAATCGTCAACGTCGAGGAGTGGGACATTCGCCAGCCGATGCCGCGCACGGTGATCAGCCCTCCTGCCGGTGGCTCGCCCATGCCGGATATACCGAACTGGGCGTGGCACGAGTACGGCAACCGCGTGGGCTTCTGGCGGCTGCTCGAAGTCTTCGATGAATTCCGCATTCCGGCGTCCTTTGCCGTCAACGGCTGCGCCATTGACGCATACGAGCCGATTGCGCGCGCAGCCCGCGACCGGGACTGGGAGTTCATGGGCCATGGTTTCACGCAGAAGAACATGCAGAAGGTGGAGAACGAGGCCGCCGATATTGCGCAGACCACTGCGGCGATCGCCAAGTATCGCGGACGGCGCCCGCGTGGCTGGCTTGGACCCGGCTTGACCGAGACCTGGGAGACGCCCGATCTGCTGGTGGAGGCCGGCTACGAGTACGTCTGCGACTGGGTGCTCGACGACCAGCCCGTAATTCTCAAGACGCGCTCCGGTCCGATCGTTAGCGTGCCCTATACCCAGGAATGCAACGACGTGGCGATGATGCTCATCCAGCACCACAAGGCATCGGAATACTCAGACCGTGCTATCGATCAATTTGAACAGTTGCGCATCGATGCCAGAGATTCCGCGCGCGTGATGGCCGTCGTCATCCATCCCTACATCATGGGCGCTCCGCATCGCCTCAAGTACTTCCGCAAGGTGATCGAGCACATTCACCGCTCCAGCGACGCACTCTTCTGGACGGGGGAGCAGATCCTCGACTGGTACAAGTCCTCGCGATAGACAGATCGCGCTACCGACCGCCTCGGAATGCGGGTGGGCGGCAATCGCGGCGCGTAGGGTGGCCTCGGCGGCGCAGGTGCCGGCGGCGATCTCCGTGATCGCCTCCTTTGTGGTCGCTCCCGCGGCCCTTATAGCTTTTCGGCCGTGATGGTCTCGACACAAGCCGGCCAAAGCGCATTCACTCTGAAGCGCCTGATGCTCATCGTCCGCAGATTGACCGCCTGGAAACACTGCGGGTAGTCGTAGATCGGATGCAGGGTGGTACCCCCGAAAAGCCAGATGAAAAGCATGGAGACGAAATAGTACATCCGTTGGGCAGCCCTCTGCGGCCACCGTCCGTGCGGGAACGAAAAATCGCCGATCAGCACCTTGCCCCCCGATCTTGCCATTCTCGCCAAATGACCCATCACTTCCTTCATGGTGGATTCGGAGAAGACGTTGAGGAAGAAGTTGGAGACCACGATGTCATAGTAGGCATTGCGGCCGTGGTCGCGCACGTCGCAGCAAATGACCTCGATGCCCTGGACGCCAGCCGCCTGAAAACGTCTCGCCGCTCGTTCCAGCATCAGCGGCGATGTATCGAGGAGGGTCACTTTGACATCAGACCGCGCCACCAATGCCGCTTCTTCGCCAGTGCCGACGCCAGCGAACAAGATCCTGTCACCAGCCCGTATCTCTGAGCTTTGTGCGGCCTTGAGTGCGCGAATCTTGCCCCCGCTATAGAGATGCGAGAGCACATCATAGAGGGAGGATAATCTGTCGTAGGCCTTACCTGGGTGCTGCATTTAGAATCCTTGACCAAAGAGGGCACGGAACTTTTCGCCCGTCACCGTAGTGCGGGCAGCTCATTTGACTGTTCCCTGGGGAACACGAGCAGTTCTCCTTGGCAGTTCATCCGGTTGGCAGAGGAGGAAAGGTTCTAATGCTGCCGCCGTCAAATGGCTGCTGGAGGTTAGATCCACTTTTCAAGCTAACATGCTTCATCCGCGCTGCGTGTTCGCAGCGGGCACCTATGGCACGCACGCATCCACAACGGGGCCACATTTTCCGTTAAGCGCTGCTCCCTGGACAAGAAAAAGTACCGCCGATTGCGGTGGCCCAAGTGAAGATGACGCAGAGGCAAACGCGACGGGGTGTCTCGAGGGAAACGAGATTTCGGCCCACCTCGGCAAAACTCTAGCTGGGCCAATCGGGTTAAACCCCAGGCGACATTTGGGCGCAGGCCGCCTCAGGCGGTGGCCAAACCGCTCTTCACCGACTCCGCAACCAGGTTGCGGGCGAACTCGCGCACCCGCCGTCGATCCTCTTCGAGTGTCAACGCCAACGCGACGCCAGGGACCACACGGTCGTGGCAGTAGGTTGGGATGGTGGGCCCATCCCGCAGAATGCGATAGTCGAGGTTCTCGCCGTTGCGAACCGCGCGAATGCCTCGCCGGATCATATTGCGCATCATGGTGACGCCGCGGTCGGTGGCGGCGAGATGTTCGAGGCCGTGCCGCGCGACGCCGCCGTGAATGCTGACCTGCGCGTCATAATCGCCCGGAACCCGCTGCCGCTCCTCATAGGAGCGGCTACCGTCCTGGCCGAAACCGGCGCCGCGACGCAGCTCCCTGCCCCCGGGGGCATGGTAATAGCCGATCTGCATGGTGTGCGTATCGTCGAGCGGTACCGCCCAGGTCGTGGCCAGCGGACGATTGATCGAGTTGCGCTGCGCCATTGGGTCGGCATTTGGCGGAAACTGATGAATGTTAGGAAGTATGAAATCAGCGACGCGCACCCAAACCCGATCACCGTACCGGCGCGTATCGATGTAGACCATGCCGATCGGCGTCTCCATCCAGTCCCATTCGCCCAGCTCCTTGAGGTCCTCGGTAAAGCCTTCGCTGCCCGGCAGGGTATGTAAAAAGGCCAGGTGCGCCGGGTCCATACTGTTTTCCTTGACCTGAAGCCAATTGCACTCCCACACCGTCGGGGCGCGTGCGTTGAGTTTGTAACCCGGCAACCCATAGGTATCTAGGAGTGGGAACGCTGGCCGCTTTTCTGGCGGTCCCATATAGGCAAAGACCAGCCCCGCATGCTCGTGCACGGGATAGGCGCCGTGAAAGAGGCGGTCTTTCAGAGTGCTGTCTGCGGGCTCGCCCGGCGTTTCGAGGATTGTGCCATCGACGTCGAACAGCCACCCATGATAGCAGCATCGGATGCCCTTCTCGCCAATCAGGCCAAATTCGAGCGAAGTGCCCCGATGTGGGCAATACAATTCCAACAATCCGATGGCGCCTCGCTTGTCGCGAAAAACGACGAGATCCTCGCCGAGAACGCGGATCCGCCGCGGTAACTCGCCCAATTCGCTGGCGAGGATAATCGGTTGCCAGAAGCGCCTAAGAAATTCTCCGCACGGCGTGCCTGGCCCCACACGGGTCAGCTCTTCGTCCTCGGTCGGTCGCTCGCGATGGTGATAAGCACTGTAGGCGGTGTTTAAGAAAGGCGCTCGCTCAACCATGATGTTCTCCCCTTCGGGCGGAAGCGACCCCTTGAATTGATCGCGGGTCCCCTCTGCCGTCGAGTTGGGCGGGGGTTGGGGCGCTATCGCCAATGGATGGAAACCCAGCTAGCGCTAGGGTGGCCCTATCTCCCCCTCAACTCTCCGAGAAGGTCTGGCATCCGTGTGGTCCTGACGAAACGACCATGGCGCTTTCTTGCTCCGTGTTCAACCACAAACTCTGGAGCCGACAATTGCTCCCCTGCGCGCCCCGAATGGTTGCGGCGGCCTATCGGCGGAAGGCCAAAGTGGTCGATGCGATGTCCGCGAGCCATTGCCAGTGGTGATACGGCTCCGCGTCGGGCCGCGCAAAGGATATCATGGCCACAGCCACCCCCGGGGCGTGTGCATGTCGCCCTACGAGGATCTCCAACTGCGACGACCCTGACGCGCACTCAGGGTTGCCAGTTGTGCTCGGGCACGGCTCATTTGCAGCTGACCGGCGGAGCGCGCGTGTCAGAAGAGCCGCGCCATTGTGGGGCCGGCATTCAGGATTTTTCCATCACCAAAATCAGGTTCGCTACGGATAGCAAAGCGCTGGCCACGATGAGCAAGGTCAGCTTGGCAGGGTGGGTCGTTTCTCCTGAGAGAGTGTCCTCCATTGTGCAAACCTCAGGCGAGGCGCCGATACCGAGGGGAAGCAGCGGCCAAGCCTACTTGCTCGAACGCGGCGAGGCTACTGCGGGCTGTGGAGGTAAGGCAGGCAACTGCAACATCCCTGGGGGAGTTATCCGTGCGGGTCGGCTCGCTCGGCAACTGATGGCGAAATGCGAGGCGGCGTAGTGAGTGGGCAGGCATAACCTTTGATGACGACGAAGAGGACAGGTGAGCGCTATCGCAGGAGTAGTCGCCACTCTTATCCGTTCTTGAGCCGGCTCGTCGGTAATAGCGCAACCCGACGGGCAAATACCGGGCGTCTGCTTTTTTCGTCCTTGCGCGGAAAGTGGTCAGGCCATGGTCCTCGAAAAATCAATTTGCTTAGTATGTTGCGCAAGTCGGGTGCTGAGGCGGCGGCAAATCAGATAGCACCGACCGCCTTGTCCGATACGGACGCCGAGCTAGCACCCAACCGGCGTTACGCCGAGGCCTATCACAAAGGTTACCTCGCGGGGCGACGCGGCTGCACCGGCGCAGACAATCCCTACGAGAACGACAGTCGCGACGCACGGGCCTGGATCATGGGGTTGCTAGACGGACGGACGCGCCAATTGACGGTCGTGCGAAGCGAATGACGCGTGCCGCTCGATTTTGGTGATCCAAGCGCCTAATCCCTTTCGAACAAGCATCATCTCTTCCGGTTGGCCGCGCCCGGGCTTGCGTTTTCACCTTGCGCCAATCCCGGCACTCGCCCTTGCGATAAGGCGCGGAGCGCGGCATTGCTCACCACGCCTTACTTAGGCCGTGCTCGGCGATCTTGCACAGCGCGGCCAGCTAGAGCTTGGCATTTACTCCCAGGCGGCGGGCGGCCACAGAACGCGGGGCAGACTCTGACCGGGCACTGCACATGCTGGAGTCGCCATTCCTGGCGTAGGTGATCCTGCTGGTGTCGCTCGTCAGCTTACTCGCTAGTTGTTGCGTTGGCGGCATCAAGTGCATCCCGCCCGTTGCGTTCCAGGCGGCGCTCTCTCAGCCCGCAAAGCCGGCGCGACGTGCGAAAGATCGAGGCTGTGGCCCGCGCCGGCTTCAAGAACTTTGCCGCCTCGAAATCAGGTTCCCTACGGATGGCATAGCGCTGGCAAGGATGAGCAAGATCAAACGTGGCAGGGTATGCGCGTTCTCCCGAGCCTACCTGCCAGGCCATGGCCCCCACCAAATCATGTGAGCAGCGTGGAAGGCCAGGTCACTGAGATCCAGTAGCGACGGCATGCCTTGCCGTCTGTGGCCGTCGCGGTCGACCATTGCTCCCGCGGCGGCTTTCCCTTTGCAGTGCGTGCGACGATCCTCGCGGCATAAGCCCGGCACACCTTTATTTGGGGACCTGCTGCCTGCTCAGCCGGTTCGCGAGTAAGCCAAAGGGCGTCCCGCTTGCGAGGCGCCTCTCAAGCTCTGCTCAGTTGCTAGCGGCTCCATGCGCATGCACCGAGCTACATCATGCCTAGCACACGCGGAATAACCAGTGTCAACCAGGGCCAATAGGTGACAATCACCAGGAACGCCAGCATCGTCAGGAGCCACGGCATGACCGCCTTCGTGAGGTCCGTGATGCCGATGCGGGAAATTCCGGAGGCGACATACAGATTGAGGCCAACAGGGGGGTGGCAAAGACCCACCTCCATGTTGACATCTATTAGTATGCCGAAATGCACGGGGTTGATGCCAAGGCCCATGGCCGTCGGGAACAAGATAGGTGCCATGATCAGAATAATTGAGGATGGTTCCATGAAATTGCCGGCGAGCAGAAGCAGCAGGTTGACGAGGAGCAAAAAGCCCCACGAGCCGAGCTGTAGGCCGAGAATCCAGTCGGCCAGAGCGTTGGGGATATTTTCGTTAGCGAGGACGAAGGAAAAGAGCACCGCGTTCGTGATGATATAGAGCAGCATGGCACTCATGTTGGCGGATCTCAGCAAGACGCGCGGAACGTCTTTGAGGCGCATCTCTCCATAGACGTAAACCGATATGATGAACGCGTAGACCGCGCTCATGGCCGCAGCTTCTGTGGCCGTGAAGATGCCGCTATAGATGCCGCCGATGATGATGACCACGAGCATCAAACCCCAGACGCTCTGGCGAAAGGCGCGCCAGGTTTCGGCCCATTGGGCCCGTTCCATGCGCGGATAGTCATTCCTTTTCGCGATGTACCACGTGACCGCGCAAAGCATGACGGTCAACATGCTGCCTGGCAGCAGGCCGGCCACGAACAGGGCGCCAATCGAAGTATTTGTCGAGATTGCGTAGATGACCTTCGGAATTGATGGCAGCATCAAAATGCCAAGTGACCCGGCCACGGTAATGACCCCGGCCCCAAAGCGCATGGGGTAACCGTGGCGAACCATCTCCGGCAGAATAATGGAGCCAATCGCAACAACGGTTGCCACGCTCGATCCGCACACCAATGCGAACATGGCGCAAGCCAAGATGCCAGCAAGGGCCAGGCCGCCGTGCCAATGACCTATCAGCGACGTCGCAAAGGTGATCATACGCCTGGCGACACCACCATGGGTCAGAAAATTTCCCGCAAGGATGAAGAACGGGATCGCCATGATCTCGAACTTCTCGATCCCGGTGAAGAGCTTTAACGCGACGACGTCGATCTGGACCTCGGTCATCGTGAAAATGAAGATCAGCACTGTGAAGCCGAGCGCAATCGAGATCGGCATTCCAGTCAGCATCATCGCTATCAGCAAGGCAAAGATAATGACGACGCGTGGTCCAGGAGAGATCAAAATCAATCCAAATTTGTTGGCGAAACACACGCTAGCAAGCAGAAGCGGCAGGCTTATGATGAGCCAACCAGCTGGTCCAGGACGGCCACGGACTTCGGCGGGTGCTGGAGCTGTCGCTACAGTCATTACACGGCTCCCCCTAAAGATGTCGCGTGGGTGGCCTCTGGTGCCCTTTGCCGTTCTATCCCCGCTACGTGGCTATCATCGGTGTGCGGCAAACCGCCGGTGAGCGCGAAACGCAAAGCCACTTGGACGAATCGCAGACACATCAGATAACTCCCCAGTGGAATGGCCAGATACACAATCCACATGGGGGCCTCTAGGTCGCTCGATGTTTGCTGCGTTTCGTACATGTGCCACACGAAGCGTGCACCAAAGGATCCAATGACAAAGGTAAAGAGGGCCCCGCACGCGAGGCCGAATAAAACAACCCAATATCGAGAGCGCTCTGCGAGCTGGTTGAGAACGACGTCAACGCCCACGTGAATGCCGGTTCGCACACCGTAGGCGGCGCCGAACTTGGCCACCCATACGAACATAAAGATGCACAGCTCCTGTGCCCACGATAGGTCCCATGAAATGACCCACCGAAATACGCTGCTGGCGATTTCGGCAAGGCCAGTGAAGTCGCGCGCAGTTGCCCATCGCGCGAGGTCTGCAGAGAGTCCGGCGCCATAACGGTGCAGAACGGCCACAAAGATTATGAGAGTTGCGGCCGCCATGAGCACAGCGATCAGCCATTCCTCGAGGTGGTCAAGAATCCGTGAGATCATCGGCGCGGTATCCTCCAGACGTCTGCGTCACAGCCTAACCCGGCTTCCATCCGTCGCGATAGGGCGGTCGCGCCAGCGGCGTTGATCGTGCGCCATTGCCTGGCATCGATGCATTGCATGCGGATCCGCGTCGCCCGACACAAACGTCAAGATCCCGCGCGCCTGAGGTTGGTGCGATGGACCGACGTAAGGGTCAAAGGAGGCCGTATGGCGGCAACAGCGGTGGGGAGGCGCAGATATACGCCGGACATTCCTCGATCGCACTCATGCGGACGTTGGTGGATGATCCTAGCTGACTGCAGTGTCTTGTCCGTGCCCAAGACGGGGGTGGGGGCGGGAAAACTTGTCCGGCATCGGAAAAGTTGGAGAGATGTGGTCCACGCCAACAACCCTTCCGTCATTGGCAGGAACCGTCCTTGGTCGGCCGGTCAAGCTGCCGTTCGCTCCGCCCCCGCGCCGGTCAGCGGTACCTTCTCGTTTGTTCCCGACTCCGGCATCAGGGCCGCGGCCTTCAGGCCCGCCTGTACCTTGGGCACCGTGGCCTTCACGTCGGTGATCGGCAGGCCGTGAGTGGGCGCAATTGTCTTGACGCCGAGCCGCTCGATCAGAAGGTCGAGCCGATCGCAGTAGGCGTTCATGTCGGCGAACTTGGTCCAGAACAGCGCTAGGTCCGCGAACGTCGAGGACACATCCGGCAGGTCGAGCGAGGTCGCCTCCTCAGCAACCAAACCACAATGGCCGTCCTCGTGATAGTGGCTGTAGGCGAACCCATCGCCCGGGAACAGCACGCGTTCGCGCGTCTCAAAACCCCACCAGGTCGTGCGCAGGTCGCGGATTACCGGCTCCACTGCCATCAGGCTGCGGCCGCCGAGGTCGATCTCTTCCCCCTCCTGCATCCAGCGCATGCGGTGCTCGTACTGCGGGAACGCCAGGTGATAGTCGCTCACGTCGCCGCACAGTAGCGTATCCGGAAAGGTCTGCAGCACGCGGCCGAGGCCTCCACAATGCGGCGTCTCCTGGTGGGTGACGAACAGATATTTCAGCGGCGGCACACCGCTGGCGAAGAGCTCGCCCATGTGCCGCTCGATGACCGGGAAATCCTTGGGATGCCCGGTCTCGACCAGGCATGACGCCGTCTCGCCGGCGATCAGGTAGGCGGCGTTGTAGCCGTGATAGATCTTGCCCTTGTGGCGCTGCGCCAGGCAGTCGCCGATCCAGAATACGCCGGGCGCGATTTCGCGCGGCATCTTGCCAGCCATCCTCAGCGCTCCTCGTCGCGAAAGACGTAGCGCGACACCGCCACGCTCTTGTCGCAGGCCTTGAGAAACTCATCCAGCATCCGGTAGTGGCGCGTCACTACCTCGCGGCCACGCAGAATGCAGCCGTAGCCCGGTGCGATGGTCTCGACGTCGAACTTGTCGAACACGTCGGCGATTCCGCGCCGGATCTGGTCGGTGGGTGCGCCCTCCAGCCACCAGTAGCGCGTGTTGAGCATGAATGAGCGCAGCTCGCGCTCGGTCGTGCTGTCAGCCTCGTCGGTCACGACCCAGGGCCCGTGCGCGTGATTGCGCCACACATGGGTGAACAGGTCCGAGCTGAACAGCGTGCGCGTGGCGCGGTCGTAGAGCCAGCGTGTGGCAATCAGCCGAATCGGCGCCTGTACGACGTCGATCGGCCGGCCGGTCTTGCCGATCTCGATCGTATCCGCACGCGTCACCGCGGTGACCCGCATCGACTCCAGGATGCTACGACCGTCCGCCTTGGCGCCAAAATCGAACCACAGGGCGGCGTCGACATTGCTGGTGTAGCACTGCTCGACATTGAAATGCGCCGCGAAAGCCTCGACGTTGTTGATCGACATGAACTCGTTGAGCCGCAGCGGGAACATCGACAGTGGGAGGGCGGCCGGTATCAGGGTCTCGATCTGGCCGCGGATTGTCGGTTCGTCTTTGCCGAAGCCGGTGTCGATCAGGAGCGCGGCATCGCTCTCGGTCAAGAGGTAGCTGTTCGCCACCGAGTACCCGCGCGCGCTGCCGGGATAGGCGCTCACTCGGCCGTCGAGCGCGAATGGGTTCTGCAGGGCGTAGAGCTTGCCCTCGGCAAGGGCCGCTATGCCGCCGGCGAAGCGGCCCGCCTCGCGCGCTTTGTTGGGAAAGTGCTCTACCGACATGGACATGACAGCCAGACCTTATCGGTCCTTGGCGCCGAAGGGAACAGCGCAATTTTCGAAGGAGCCATGCGGCCCAAAGTTTGCTTGGCCACGCACTCCATCGGAGGGTCGAATGGCCGGCCGCCAGCGCCAATGGGGATACGGGCGTTGACGGCGAGGGAGAAGCCATGGCGGTGACCTCGACCATCGACAATCCGGCGCTTGCGCGCTCTGCAAGGTCGTCGCCAAGCTCGAGCAGACTGACCGGCTCCGATCGGCTCTGGGCGCTCGCGTTTGCAACGCCCTATGTCCTCGTCTTCTTCGCCTTTGCGATTTACCCGATTTGTGATCCACCCGATCGCATTCGGCCGATGGCTTGGCAGCGATCAAGCCACCTATCCCTCAGCGCTCCGCAACACGCTCATCTACCTGCTGGTGGCGGTGAACTTGAAACTGCTCCTGGCGCCGGCAAGGGCTGGTGGACCAAGACCTTGCTGCTGATCTCATCCTGCCCTGGGCCGTGCTCGCCATCCCCGGCTACATCTCGATCCACTGGATGCTTAAGGGCCAATGGGGTCTGGTGAACAATGTGATCTGGAGCCTGTAGCAGGCCGACCGCCCGCCCTGGCTCGACAACGCAAACCTCGCGCTCGGCTCGGCGATCGACGGCTGCCCTTCTGCACCATCATCTTGCCGGCCGGCCGCATGGCCATCCCGACGGAGCTCTACGAGGCTCGCAAGGTCGACGGCGCCAGCAGCCTCGACCCCTTCCGGCACATCGCCCTTCCCATGCTGGCGAGCCTCTGTCTCCTCTAGGCGCGGTGTGAGAACAGGGCCCAAAGGCCGTGCCGCTCAATAGGGCAGACCATCGACGGGCAACTGCACACGTGAGCAAACCGTGGAATACCCTACTTCAGGGCCAATTCGTAAGGCCACTGGTCGACGCCGATGGGGTCGAGGCATTTGCCGGCGTCTCGGTCCAAGTGCAGGCCATGAGGCTCGACTTGGATCTCTGGGGCGACCGCAAGATCTGGCCGGATATGCAACTCGAAATCGAGGCGCAAGCCAGTTCAGCGTGCGCGAAGGTGCTCGGTGCGGTCCGGTGTTTGCGCCTTGGAGCAAAACAGCTCTACACCCCCGATGCAGGCGGCTGCCGCACTCCCTGGCTCCTTCGCTCTCTTCGGCGCCGCGGTGTGCATCGCTCGGCGGTTCGGACCCTTTCGTGGTCAGTCCGCCGTAGAGCTGGGTGATTGACTTCAGGCCACGAGCGCCTCGGTTTCTCCCACGAGCAGAAGCAGTTCGCGCACGGCCAAAGCTGTGTGAGAATTGCAAGCCTGTTGAAGCGCACTGGCCACGCGCGCGCTGAAGCCGTTCGGACAGGTTATGAGCTGTTGCGTGCCCAATACGGCTCCCTTCTCGTTGAGAAGGTAGGTGCCGTTGATCGCGAACAATACCTGGCAGAGACACGCGACAGACCGCAAGCAGCAGCCTGCCACATACGCCACGTCATCAAGGGCACGCCCGTGACGCGCGTTCTCCATGGCAAAGCGCGCCTCCCACAGGAATGTTCTGATGAGGCCCTGCCGAAGTGGCTGCGGGTAGGGAAGGGTCTGGTGCTTGAGCAGCTCCAAGATGGCGCTCGGGTCCCATAGACGTTGGCAATAGGCAACTTCGCCCATGTAGATAGCCGAGACGAAGGCATGGGGATGCCCAGGCTGATAGTGCCGCTCAATTTGACCCGCACGACACTGGCCAATGACTGATCGGACGCGATCCAAATCGCGATACAACAGGTCAACGCGCTTGCCTCCAACGGTAAGCCAACCGCCTCCATTTATCCACGGACCCCAACCCCCAATCGGCGTCACGCTCGCAGCAGGACCAGCATCGTCAAGCCTCGCGATTGTCTTCATCAGTGCGCTGTTATCGAGTGGATTGTCCCCATCGTAATATAGGCCAAGATCGTAGTCTGAGTGCGAAGTGGCAGTCCCACGTGCTCTGGAACCACCGAGAGCGATCGCGCGCACGCCAGGTACTTTTGACAGCTCAGTCGATAAGTGGCTGAGCAGCCGTTCGTCATTCATCGCACTCATAATCGTCCTCATAGCGCTGCTGCGATCCGGTGCTCACAGGGAGTGGCTCAACACAGCCATTCCGTTCACGTCGCACAATAACGAGATTTTTGCGACGCCAATCACCGAACGATAGCACCGCGTGCCTCCTGGTTGTGATCTCGACCTTATGGGGGATTGTACCAGCAGGGATTGCCTCGACCAGTACAGACGTTCACTTTGAGAAAGGTTCGAGCGGTGCTTGGGAGCGCGATTTTGCGAAGCGAGTGGTGGCGAGGAACGTCTCGCGGGGATCGGGTCGCAATCGGTTGGCGGTTGAGATGGTAGAAGCGCTGCGCTGCTACCGCTGGCCAACCAATCGAGCTGGAAGCCAGGTTGTGGAGAGCCGAACGGCGCACGAGATAAAATTGTTTGCATCTTGAGGCTGCAACCAGCCTTGATTGGCCTGGCAACGCTTGCTCTCGAGTGAGAATCACCGGCAGCGTGTCCGCGACACCTGCGAAGCAATGTCGTAGAGGTTATCTTGTGCGCAATATCGGAAACGGCTCTTGTTGAGCCATTCCCCGAAGAAGCCCAGGAGCCTGTAATATGTTGGATCACGTAACGATCGGCGTCTCTGATATCGAGCGCTCGAAGAAGTTCTACGACAAAGCACTCAAGCCACTGGGCATCGAACGCCTTTATGCCGAGGGTGAAGGCTCCGCAGGTTACGGATCAAAGAAGAAGGCGTTCTTCTGGATCGGACTTCGCGAAGTCGTGCGAACTGGCTCACATATTGCCTTCGTCGCAATGGACCGGGCGGCAGTCGACGGATTCCACGCGGCTGCCCTCTCCGCTGGTGGTCGGGACCACGGCGCCCCAGGTCTGCGCCCGCGCTACCACGCCAATTATTACGGGGCATTCATTCTCGATCCGGATGGACACAATATTGAGGCTGTGTGTCACCATCCGGTGTGAGCGGGTGACTACCGCGAGATGCTATGAGGCGGTGCCCAGCATGTTCGCTTGCTTGGGGGTGAAAGTCCCGAAAGCGCCGGTGTCCGCTGGCGCGGTCAGCCGGCGAAAGCCGCTCCGAGCAAGGCCGTTAGTGAGTGTTGCGTGAGCCGGCGGACGTCGCTTGAGGTCTGGCACTACGCGATCAATGCCGACATAGTCAACCCCCATAATCAACGCCCATAATCAACGCCCATAATCGACGCCCATAATCAATGCCCATAATCAATGCCCATAGTCAATGCCAAGGGAGCCGATCCCTGTCGGGCTCGAGGAGCGTGTTGGCAGCGCTCGCCAAGGCTGGAGCACCGCTCCAGCACGCTCGGTCTTCTATTTAGCTATGAGTTGTATTGCGGAGATAATCATGCGCAGCGTTTTTTATCTTCTATCTCAGTCACGTGCGGCTCATGCTGCACAAGCGGTAGATGGGCGCGTGTGTATCTATAGGTGACGGGTCACGTGGAAACCAATTATCCACAGACAAAAGACCCCTCGGGCCCTTGCGGCCCGAATCACTTTGGACACCCTGGCAGGTCGCAAAGTGTGAGGTCTCAGTATGAAGTTGTCACTGGTCGCTCTCGCGCTATCTTGTTTGAGCGGATGCGCCGCGGAACGCGCCATTCTTAGTCTCGCGCCTGATCAGCAGTGGGCGACAGAGCCTCGCCCCAAGGTCAAGGTCGCTAAGCTGCCCGGGTCTAACCCAACAAGTGTTCACGCTAGGGCGCCAGAGCTCGCTCTGCCAGCGTGGAACGTGCCGTTGCCGAGACCTGCACGGGTGTTGAAATACACCCTGTCGCCGCCTCAGCTTTTCAAAACAGCGAGCCCAGCGGTCTATGCGGTGCTGGGGCAGGCGACCACAATTGCAACCTCCCAGGGGTCGGCCGTCGCGGTTTCATCGAAGGAAGCGATCACAAACTGCCATGTTGTGGCGCGGGCCAAGACGATCACGCTCGCCAATGCCAGCACGACACTGCGAGCCGAAGTTATCGCGGCGGATCGCAAGACAGATCGTTGCTACCTCAAAGTGCTGGATGGCGAGCTCGAGCCCGTCCCGGGCTTTCGCGACTACGCTACATTGTCGGTCGGGGAAGCCGTCTTCACCATTGGGTCGCCGAAGGGTCTGATCAACACGCTCGGCGACGGCTTGTTGTCGGGTTTGCGGCGATCCGAAGACGGCGTTGAATACATCCAGATCACGGCGCCCGTGTCACCGGGCTCAAGTGGCGGCGGCGTGTTTGATGATCGGGGCAACCTCATCGGTATCACCACGTTCACAATCCGCGATGCGCAGAACTTGAACTTTGCGATTGCCGCATCCCACTTCTGGAGGTGATTGCATGGCAACCAAGCCAAAGGGTGTGCAAGGACATCCTCGGCTGCGCCATTACTTTCACTGGGGCGCACGTGAGCCCCAATGGAGACGGCGCCGAATCGCACGCTGCTTACGACCACGGCGTCGGACAACCGAACTCGAGGGCAGTCAACCGCCCGATGTTGCCAACAGCCGGACGGTTGCGGTCGGTTAGCGCCACGTGGATCGGCAATGCACAGGTGCGCTGCTGGGATTGAAGACGGCTACGTTGATGGCTGCCTGACCCTCTACAAGAACGGAGGAGCCCGGCGGCGCGTGTCGACTGCCGGGCTCCAGGGACGCTGGTGCTCAAAGGGAGGAGAAGCACCAGCAGAAGACGATGACGTTTCGCGGTCTGTTGTTCCGTCGCTCAAATGCGCGTGAGTTTGATCGGAGGCGATCGGGCTGGCTCCGGAGCCCGGGCAGGGGCATCGACTGTCCAAGAATGTCCCCGCATCGCGATTGCGAATTTTACAGTAAACCTACCGGCCCGGCGTCGGCTTGATAGAGCCGCGACCACCGCACCGCGGGCATGCCTTGTCCCTGAGGCCGTGATGCATTGGCACGCGGCCGCTCCCCCTGCATTGGGGGCATTCGGTGTTTTCCGGATGCAGGGCCCGTGCGCTGGCGGCGGTCTCCAGTGCGAGCATCGTCACGTGTGCGTAGATCACCGCGAAGCCCTGCTCTGCGAGCAGAGAGCGATACGCAAGCCGCAGCCGGTGCATATTACCCTCGGGGCCTCCGGTCCAAGGGCCCATCTGCCGAACGATCGCGGGTAGAGCGTCGAAGGCGTCGGTACCCTCCCGGCAAAGTAGATGCAGATCCTTGTCCTTGTTGGATCGCCAGACCTTATAATGCACTGAGAACC
>Ga0306920_100005204_pt1 | contig 16780 bp, 14 predicted proteins | sample flu12Cox44000170_FD_204666 | JGI IMG/M metagenome (GOLD analysis project Ga0306920, IMG submission 204666) | Lab enrichment of tropical soil microbial communities from Luquillo Experimental Forest, Puerto Rico - flux4day.12C.oxic.44.000.170 (v2)... | ecosystem: Environmental > Terrestrial >... | reverse complement strand
GGGGTCCCGGCTGGGGTGGGGTCCCGGCTGGGGTCGGGGCGGAGGCTGGGTTTGGGTTCCTGGCTGGGGCTGGGTCTGGCGCTAGGACGACCCTGCTCGCCGCTCCGGCGGTACACCGATTTACTTTTGTCTTCAGGTTCCAAAACGGCGTGGAGTGAACGCAGATGGCCGATCTCGTAGAAATCGCGTTTCCGTCCGAGGAGAAAGCCGAGCAGGTTCGCCAGAAGCTGCTCGACATGCAGAAGGAGTACCTGATCGAGTTGAGCGACGCGGTTATCGCGGTCAAGCAGCCGAATGGCCATGTCAAGCTCAATCAACTCTTCAATCCGACCGCGTCCGGCGCGGTCTCTGGAACATTCTGGGGCGCGCTGATCGGCATGATCTTCCTGATGCCGCTGGCTGGCGCCGCGATCGGTGCGGCCTCCGGCGCTCTTGGCGGCGCGCTCGCCGATGTCGGCATCAACGACAGGTTCATGAGGGATGCCGCGCAAAGCCTGCAATCCGGCAATGCCACACTCTTCCTGCTCGTCCGCAAGATGACGACCGACAAGGTCCTGGCGGCCTTGCAGGGCGAAGGCGGCACGGTGATCCGCACCTCCTTTGACGAGAGCAAGGAGGAGGCTTTCCGCGCAGCGCTTGCAGGTGCCACCCCGTCCGCCGCGCCACCCGCCGGTTGAGTACCCTGCGCATCGGAGCCTCCTTCAGCCGGGCCCCAAAGGCCGCCCGAGCAATGCCCAGGCGAGAAACAAGCAGGATCCAAGCGACGGAGATAGAGACCCCGTAGGGGAGCATCACCGCAGCCACGGTCCCAACACCCGCATCCTTCTGGTAGCCCTGCACGACTACAATCACTAATTGAGTGGGTGACCGCATGTCGTTGCACCTGCAGCAAATCTACAGCGGAGTTTCTCCCTGAGGTTGTAGTGACCGCCCAAGCAACGGGCGTCGACCCCCAACGCTTTTGGCGAAAGCCAATCACGCATCTGCACCTCATTCGTGTAATCGACGACTCGTTCAAGAGCCGCAATGACCAGTAGTATGGTATGCGAATAAGGCAATTTTGCGGACGGTTGTCATCGCAACAGGCTGCCACCTCCTTCACGAATTCTCCCGATCCGTTGTTGGGGTCAGCTCTGCGGATCCGATTGGCCGAAGGAGTGGGTTATAAGGCAGGCAGCAGCTATCGCTGGGCTCGTCGTCTCGGATAATCTCCTATTCGTCATTTCGGGTCGTCTCCCCTCTCCGAGCAGCTCGGTGCACCAGATTATGACGTGGTTGGACCTGGGTATCGGCGGGGCGGCGGTTCGCCGGGTGCTTGCCTTCGCCGCCGCTGCGCCGAAGACGCCCTCATAATTGGGTAACCCGCATCTCCAGAGGCGCGCCCGGCGGCAGTTCACGCCTTGATCTTCCATTCCCCGCTCGGCGTGCGGCACCATGTAAGACGGTAGTTGTGACCTGGTGGCCGTCCGGCGACGATGATGTGATGCCGCACTAGGTGGCAGGCCATCCCGCCTGAGCGGAACACCCGGAGTATAGTAGAGGTGCCGGAGCTGTTCGTCTGCGGATTGCTCCACGCCTCGGAGCGTCCGACTTGGGTCGGCTCGGCCGCATTCAGTCGTGCTACGCTCTCGAACAACAGTTGGTTGTCCTGCGGTGCAAGGCCCGGCCCTCCGCGGAACGGGTTGATTTGGGCCTGCGCGGCCGCGGCCAGGAAAATGCAGGCCGCGAGCGCAGCCGACAGGCCATGTGATGACCGAGGTCTTATACACCTCTCCTTTGAACCTAAGTAGTGGCACCCATAGTGGAGTCTCAAGGGTTGCCGAACCGGCTCTCCTCCTGCAAGTACCCGATTTGACTCAACTGCGCGTAGGTCCCGGTCGCGTCGCAACCGGTGGGTTCGCTTCAGCCGCCTGCCGTGCGTCGTGTGGCTACGCCGTGGCGAGGGGGGCAGCGTTCACTGTCGAAGGTCAGGCTGACCGTGTCCCCCGAAAATCTCCCGGTGACTTTCGAAGAGGGAGCGCGTCTTGATCCTGACAAGCTCGCCTGTGTAGTTCCCGAGAAGCTCCCGTCCGGCATCAGCACCACCTTCTGTATTGGCACGGTCGCGCGCGCATGCGACACCACGCCGGACAGTTGACCCCGCGCATTGGTCAGGCGCACGAGCCACTCGCCGCAGCGGCGGGAACCAGGGACTCGTGTTCCCTGCACGGTCCAAGTTCCGTTGGTGAGCTGGGCTTGCACCGGCACGACTGCTGCAACTGACACGGATACTGCGATGAACAGGAACGGCAATGACCTGCGAAACACGGTCCAGCCTTTTCGATCTATGATCCAACTCCCTTATCTAGAAGCGCCACCCCGTCTTGAAAACGAGACCGGCCACCCACTGGGTATAGGCAGCCCCCGACACGTTCGACTAGTTTCGCTCTACCCCAATGAGGAAGTCGGCGGCGGGATTGCCCAGTATCCGCGCCGCGTCCACCCCGCCCAACCAGCCGCTCGGGATTACGTATTCAACAACGCCGACCGGCTCGACCGTCAAGTTTCTTTGATTGACCCCATTAATCGTATCGAACCAGCGGCCCGTCGTCGGCATCGAAAAGCTGGTGTTCCACTGCTCGGAAATAACGTATGCCGCGGATGGGTTGAGGAACAGCGCATAGGACTGAGGAGCCGGATCCCTGAACCGGCGCTGTCCCCCGGCGCCGAAACCGAATGACCAGACCGTCGCGCTCGAACTGTTGGACCCGAACGGGATCCTGTTAAAGTCACCGTCGAAATTGAACACCTTGTCGACACCCAAGTTCAGGTCCTGCCTAGTGGAGAAGTTGTTCGCAAAAGTGGGATCGAAATCCAGCCGCGGCACATATGATAAGAAGGGTGAATAATCCTGGTCGTCGTTGGGATTTATATATTGTGCCCTTGCCGAAGGGCGGATGTAGTCGATAGCAGCGTCAGGGGCGTTGACAAACCTCTCGGATTCGACGCTGGCGGCGCCCGAGACCCTGATCGGCAAATCGAACAGCTGGCTTGCCCAACCGAGACGAACGACCGGGCTGCCCTCCAATGCCTGGCTGCCGCCCGAGCTCAGAAACTGGGCATTGGAGTTGAAGAAAGCCGGAGCCAGAACATTCAGGGTGAACTGCGGCGTGCGGGCGGCCTGCTCGACGCCGGGCGCGGTAGCGAAAATGTTGTCCTGCAGGACCGGTGTCTTCTGATTTGGTGTCGCCAATATCGCGTCGAAGAGACCATCCTGGCCGCCCTCGAGACCGGCATTGCTGTTGGCCGTCTGAGCAACCGAAGACTTCGTTTGCGTCGCCGTAACGATCATAATGGTCGCGCACACGAATGCGCGCGTCGGCCCAAGGTGGTGCCACATCATGTTCGATCGACGGAGGTTCGCTGGTGTTCTGCCGGAGAGAGGCGGTTCATGATCGCCAGCAGCAGGGCGGCGAGGACGAACGCGATTAGAATGCCGACGCTCCACGCCAGCTCGCGATCGCTCGCCGGGCCGAGTTTCATGAAACTCTCCAGCACGTGAATAGCCGAGATGGCAAACGATCGACGTCAGCAATTTGACCTTGAGGTCTCCAAAGTCGACATGACCCATCAATGGCGGCTTGTACTTGTGACCTTCCAATTCGAAACGAGAGACGAAATTCTCGTAGCAAGCCAACATCACCATCAGCACGAGACTGGCGCAGGGAAAGATCGATCAGAGACAGGACGTTGGTGATCACGTCACCGCTGCTCGAAGGGAGGGCATCGGCGAGAAGCTCGACCGTCTTCTGGCCAAACTTGATCAGCAAAACGACAAGGCTGACGGCGAGACCGACATAAAAGGGCGCCAGCAGCCAGCGACTGGCGAAAATCGTCCGTTCCACCAGGCGCTCGGTAGCCGTGTGCGGCTCCCTCGATAGCAGAGAGTTGTCCATCACATCCTCTTGGCGGCGGCAGAAAGGTGATACGTCTCGTTCGTATCATGACTCTCTCCTTTCGTTCGAGCGGCAGCTAGCGATGAAGTCCCTGCGGGCTGCCTGCGGTTTGCCTCCGACGAGCCAAGGGGCGCAGCCCAAAGCGACTGCACCACGCTGCACCGAAAGAGCGATCCCCCTGCGGTGCCGATTTGACCGACGGCGAAGGCCCGCGCGGCATCTGTGGCCACGACGGCGGCGTGCATCAGCATGCTGGGATTGCGGGCGCAGGCCATCGTGCAGGCATTACAAGGGTCACGTTGGTCCGGAAGCCGATCGAGGTCGGAAAACCGAACCCCAATGGCTCGTTCCAAGCCTCGCAGCGCCAGATGTCGAGGTTCCAGTCCAAATATAAGTACTTGTAACCGCCGATGCAGGGAACCGCCTGCCCCTCGCCGCGGACGTAGCGCGCGACCTCAGCGAGCGACGCCCCGCGGGTTGACCACCGGAGACCGCTTTCTCAACCGGCCGAGCGCGGCGAGCAGTTCATCGTGGCCGAGATCGACCAGGTTGGACGCCCGGTAAACCAAAGAGGTGGACCCGAGCGGCTCGCTGCGAGGATAGTAAAAACGAGACGTCGTCGAACCCGAGACGCCGCAGCGTGTCCGGCAATTCGTCGTAATACACCAGGCGGCTGACGGTTACAGAGGCGCCTGCACCGGCTAGCCGCTAGCGCGCGCTTGCGCCGCGTCGGCATCGACATATCGCGCTGGCCAGTCAGTGTCTTGTCGCGTGCGAAACCGCAGAAGTCGCAGGCAGCGTTGCAGACATTGGTTACGGAAACGTCGCAGACGGCGGGCAGCTCAAAATTTAACATTCTCGAGGCTCTGCTCCGCTAATGCCCCAAAGCCGACAACGATTCTGACCTGCACAGCTTACATGGAGCTCGCACCTCTATATTAGAGTACCCCGGGACACGGTCACTGTACGACCCGAGCGCGGAGCCGCTGATATTCCTCGTTAGAAATCACGTTTGAATTCTTCAGCCTTTCGAGCTTTTCGAGCTCATCAGCCGCGCTGAAGCCAATCATTTGGTGCAGATCGTCTCGAGCTTGCTGGGCCCGCTGATGCTGCCGCTCCGCCATCCCACGGCCTTGCGAGATCAGGTAGACGAACACTCCCAAATAGGGGAACACGATCAGCACGATCACCCAAAGGGTCTTGCCCAAGCCGGACACGTCGCGTCGGCGGAACAGGTCGCCTGCGACCGTGATGAGCAACCAGAACCACAACACGAACATAAATATCGAGAAGGCGTCGACGAGGAAGTTCGTGAAGCTGAAACCGCCTTGGAACATGTTCACTCTCCCTTGTTATGATCGGGGCAGGAACGGCATCAGCTTGCCGAAAATGCGCCGCGATAACCAGGTAGGTGTTCGGTCACTGGGCGCATTCAGCCTCTGGCTTCAGCTTTCCCGCCACAACCGGAGCGAGAGGCGCCGGACGCGAGATGCGAATGATCAGCTTCTCCGCCTCGACGACGAGGAAGAACACGAGCCCACCGAGAAACAACCACGGCCAAATCCAGAGCGGGAGCGCTTCTGTCTCAAAGAGAGTTTCGAACGGCGGTGCATAGGTGAAAAGAAGCTGCAGGATCAGGACCGCGCCGATCCCCATCGCCAGATACTTATTGCCGAGATGGGCTTTGACCGACAGCGACGAGTCCAGCTTGTAGCGGCTGTTGAGTAGATAGAATACCTGACCGATCACGAGCGCATTCACCGCGACCGCCCGGGCCAGCTCGTCGGACGCGTCCTTCGATTTCATCCAGAAGAATGCCCATAAAGTGAGCGCCAGCAATGCCAGTCCGACGAAGACGACGCGCCATACGCCAAACGCGTCCAGGATCGGACGGTCGACCGCGCGCGGCTGCCGCTGCATGACGTCGAGCTCGTGCGGCTCAAAGGAAATGACGAGCCCGAGCGCCACCGACGTCACCATATTGACCCAGAGGATCTGAGGCGCCGTGATCGGCGCGGTAAAGCCGACGAAAATCGCCACCATTATGACCAGCGCCTGGGCGACGTTTGTCGGCAGCATGAACAAAATGGCCTTTTCGATGTTGTTGTAGACGGTGCGCCCTTCCCTAACGGCGGCGGTGATCGAGGCAAAGTTGTCGTCGGCCAGCACCATCTCGGCCGCCTCCTTGGTGACCTCGGTGCCCTTGATCCCCATCGCCACGCCAACGTCGGCCTTCTTGAGGGACGGCGCGTCGTTAACGCCGTCGCCGGTCATCGCCACGATTTGTTTGTTCGCCTGGATCGCCTTGACGAGGCGGAGCTTGTGCTCCGGGCTCGCGCGCGCGAAGACGTCGACGTCGCGAACCCGCTCCAGCAATGTCGCGGTATCCATCTCCTCGATCTCCGCCCCGGTGATCGCGGTTCTCCCGTCGCCAATTCCGAGCATCTTGGCGATCGCGGCCGCGGTGACCTTGTGATCGCCAGTGATCATCGTCACCCGGATGCCGCCGGCATGGCATTCCGCCACGGCCTCTATCGCCTCCGTCCGCGGCGGATCGAGCAACCCGATCAGGCCAAGCAGAACCAGGTTCTTCGGGAGATCCGCCGGACCGAGGTTTCCGGCCTCGACGCCTGGATCTTCTAGCCACGCCAAGGCCAGCACGCGCTCGCCCTGCGCCGCGAGCTCGTCCGACGCCTTCACGAAATGGTTGCGGTCGATCGGCGCCGCCTGCTCGCCAGTAGCTGCCTGCCGATTGCAATGCTCAACGATCACCTCGGGCGCCCCCTTGACCAGCAGAAACTGCTTGCCGCCGGCGTCTTTGTGCAGGGTCGCCATGAATCGGTGTTCCGATTCGAACGGGATGGCGTCGATCCGCGCATAGGCGGTCTGCTCGGTCTGCCGTTCGAGGCCGAGCTTGTTGCCAAATGGATAAAGAGCCCCCTCGGTCGGGTCTCCCTCCACCTTCCAGGCTCCTTCTTCCTGGTGAATCTCCGCATCGTTGCAGAGCATTGAGACGCGCCCCATCAGCTCGAGAACCGAGTCCCCCCCGGCCGATACCCCGTCCTTCAGGACCTCGCCTTCGGGTGCGTAGCCCTGGCCGGTGACCTTGTAGGCAGAGCCGGCGGTAACGGCCGACACCACCATCATTTCCATCAACGTCAAGGTTCCCGTCTTGTCGGAGCAGATCCGCGACACCGAGCCCAAGGTTTCCACCGCCGGCAGCCGACGGATGATGGCGTTGCGTTGGGCCATGCGCTGCACGCCGATCGCCAGGGTGACGGTGATCAGCGCGGGCAACCCCTCCGGGATCACCGACACGGCGATGCTGACGACCGCCTGAAAGATGGCCACGAAATCCATGCCGCGAACCCAGCGGCCGTAGGCGAACACGATCACGCTCACCACGGCGATCACGGCGGTGATCGCGTATCCGAACTTCTTGATCTGGCGCAACAGCGGTGTATCGAGCGCGCTGACCGCAGCCATGAGCTGGTTGATGCGTCCTAGCTCGGTGTCGCTCCCGGTAGAGACGACCACGCCTGTCCCGCGCCCGGACGAGACCAAGGTTCCCGAAAAAGCTATGCCTTCGCGGTCGCCCACTGTCGCTTTCTCCGAGACCGCGTCGGTCGTCTTGTCGATCGGCACGGACTCGCCGGTCAGCGCCGCCTCTTCGGTGCGCAGGTTCTTTACGTCGACGAGGCGAAGATCGGCCGGGATGCGGTCGCCCGATTCGAGAAGCACGACGTCGCCGGGCACGAGTTCCTCGGCCGAGATAAGGCGGGTCTCGCGGTTGCGTATGGTCCTCGCCTCCGCCGAAAGCATGTTGCGGATCGAATCCAGAGCCTTCTCGGCTTTGCCTTCCTGGAAGAAGCCGAGCAAAGCGTTGATGATCACGACCCCGAGGATAACCGCAGCGTCGAGCCATAGACCGACCATCAGCTTAACAAAGCCGGCGCCGAGCAGGACATAAACGAGAATATTGTTGAGCTGGGCGAGGAACCGGAAGAGCGGCCCCTGCTTTTTCCCGTCCGGCAGGCGGTTGGGACCATATTGGGCAAGCCGCCGAGATGCCTCGGTTGCATCCAATCCCGTTGCCGGGTCGGTTTTTAGCCGGCCGACCACTTGATCTGCCGGGATAGCATGCCAGGCGACGGTTTCGGGGCCGGGGTCGGCGCGCACTGCCTCATACATAATGCGTCCCCCCTGGTTTTTCGCGCTGCCTCATGTGCTCTCGGCGACAAACTGAATGCCTTCGAGCGACGCCAGATCATCGTACGCGCCGTTCATCGAGCGCTCGGGAAGTGTCGCCTTCTCCTGCTGGACCTTCTTGTAGGGAACCAAGTTCAGCAGGTGGCGGATGCAATTGAGTCGCGCCCGCCGCTTGTCGTCGGAGCGAACAATGTACCAGGGCGCGTATTTCGTGTTGGTGGCCTTGAACATTATGTCCCGCGCCCGCGAGTACTCGTACCATCTGCTTCGCGAGCACAAATCGGTCGGGCTCAGCTTCCACTGGCGCAGCGGATCATTGATGCGAGCCTCGAAGCGGCGCTTCTGCTCTTCGTCGCTGATCTCCAGCCAGTATTTGATCAGCAGGATGCCGTCGTCGACGACGTACAATTCGAACTCAGGACACACCTTGAGGAAGCGGCGGTGCTGCGCTTTCGTGCAGAAGCCCATTACGTATTCGACGCCGGCCCGGTTGTACCAGCTGCGGTCGAAGATCACGATCTCTCCCGCCGTCGGAAAATGCGAAAGGTAGCGCTGGAAGTACAATTGCTCCTTCTCGCGGTCGGACGGCGCCGGCAGCGCGACGACCTGGAATACACGGGGGCTGACCCGCTCGGTGATCGCCTTGATCGTGCCGCCTTTCCCGGCGGCATCGCGTCCCTCGAAGATCACCACCACGCGCGAGCCGCTGTGCCTGACCCAATCCTGCAACGCACAAAGCTCCACCTGCAGCTTGCGCAGCTCCTTTTCGTATTCCTTTCGCTTCATTGGCTGTCCTTGACTGTGCTCATCGATTTCCCGCTATCAGCCCGCCGGCTGTCTGCCGGAGGCAATCCGCAACGACTCGGCCAGACGCCACGCGTGGTAGAGCGCATTGTCGGCCCACGCGAGTGTCTCGAGCTCGGCGCGGGCCGCCGCTATCGGCATACGTTGGAGGGCGACGGCTTCCAGGGTCTTTTCGCGGATGGTCTTGCGGTCGGCCCTCAGCTGCGTCGAGGCATCTTCGACTGCCCGGACAATGGCCGTATCGGGAGCCGCCTCGGGGCCTTTCGTCGCGTCGAGCCATGTGACAAGTGCCCGGTCTCCCGCTCCAAAGCTAGCGGGGAGCTGCCAGCCGGTGACATCTGAGGGAACGCGCGTCAGGTCGTCATGCAGTTGGTCTAGATGGTCGAGTGCATGGCACAGCCGGACGAGGCGGGGTTCGATTGTGCTCAGATCAGTGGTCTCCAGCGAGAGCGACTCCAGAAATTGTTCGATCTGTCGGGCCGCTTCGACCGGCGGATCATAACCGACGGATTCGCCGGTGAGCCGGCGGCGGACAGCGTCGACCGAACCGTGCGCGAGCTCCAGGGTCGCCCGCCACGCGGCCTCGAGCGCGACAGACCCGCCCGCCTCGGCCAGGACCGGATCGAGGCGGCTGACAGCCGATTCGGCGCCTCTTCCGGAGATCCTCTCGATGAGGCGGGAGAAGCCATCGAGCCACGGGTAGAATGCGGCAACCCCCACGAGCTTGAAGATGCTGCTGAATGCCGCCAGGGCGAGCACCCCCTGCGGATCATCAAGTCGAGAGCCCACCCAGTCTGCGGCTGCTGTAATCGGTCCGAGCAACAGGATCCCCAGGATGCCGACAGTAACATTGTAGACGATATGCGCCAGCGCCGCCCGCCGCACTGCCAGTCCAGCGCCGATCGCGACCAGCGCGCTCGTCGCTGCGGTTCCGACGCTTTGTCCGACGATCATCGCGCAAGCTTGTTCGAACGTCAGCGAGCCGGCGTGCAGCGCAACGAGCGTTGTCGCAGCCGCAGCGCTCGAACTCTGCATGACAATAGACATCAAGATCCCGATTCCGGCGAGGATCCACTGCCAGCCGAAGCCGCTTCCACCCACGGCATCGAGGTTCCATGAAATGCCATCCATCCCCGTTTGGAGGTATTCGATCCCGATGAAGAGCAGTCCGAAGCCCGCCAGGATGGCTCCGGCCGAGCGCGTTCTGCCCTTGGCAATCAACCAAAGAAAGGCGCCGATCCCGAGCATTGGCAGGGCTGCGGACGAAACCCGTACGCGAAAACCAAAAATCGCCACCAGCCATGGCGTCGATGTCGTGCCGAAAGTCGCTCCGATGATGACCCCGACCGCCTGCGTGAAGGTGACCAATCCCGCGCTGACAAAGCCGATGACGGTCAACGTCGTCGCGGTCGAGGATTGAACTGCCACGGTGAAGAGCGCACCAGATACCAGCGCGCTCAAGCGGCCGCCAACGAGCGTCTGCAGTGCGCGGCGCAGCGAGTCGCCCGCCAGACCCTTCAGACCCTCGGTGAGGTGGTGGATCCCGAGCAAGAATAAGCCCAAGCCACCCACAACCGTGACAGCTGAGGTCTCGTTCATCGCCGACCCCGGGAAACCTTGCTCCCGCCCTCACCCGCGGGATCTCCGACCCTGATCCCGCGCCGCCGCACGCGCTAAAATCCCCTCAGAAGCTCGCCAAAGTCTGCGCTTGGCGACGGGACGAAGGCTCGCGGCGTCCCCAGCGTATGGATCTCGGCTGGAAATTCATCACCGGTCGCGTGCTTGGACAGAACGTCGAGGACGGAGTGGTGCCACTCAAACCGAGCTTCGAGCCGATACCGCGGACGGAGGGGTTGTGTCGCAAAGGTATCCGGTGTCATCGTCCCCTCCCAGGGTTTATGCCGAAGCCGTCGCCCGCGCCGCAGCGAGCAACGCCGTTCGGCTGCAAGTTTAGCCATCGACACCGATAATGTAGGGCACTTGTCAAGTCGATTCTGCGTTATCACGCGTTGCCAGAAGCGGGACAATTGTCGATTGGGACGTCGAGCATAGTTCTGGGACTCCCAGCCCAAGACAGAGCCATACGATCTGGTTACGTTGTCCGGCTTGCGACCGGGTGCCGCTTAGATTGAATTCCTTAGGACGGCGATGTCAGCCGGATATGCTATTCACATATCTCGAGCTGCTTGTCGCCCCCGGGTGCGAGACAAACACAGAGCCGGTGCACCCAAGGTGGATGTTGATTGACAGTTTTACATATAAATGCTATTCAAACAACATCCAGTTTGTTCCATACTTAACCATGGGCCGGCGCACGCACGCCATGCGCCCCGGATTTTTGCACTCTTGTCAACGAGCTGACGGGTAGCACGCGCTATGGGCTGTCAGTCCGCTGCTTTTTTGTTCGCCACGCCGCCGGCGGTCTAGGATTCCTGCGGCAAGGGAGCGGTCCGTCGCTGATAATTTCCTGTAAGAAACAGCAAAAACAGCGGGGCTTTCCGAGGGGGACTGTTACAATCGATCTGTGGATCCCGTAGGTCAGCCGGGAGGGAATGATCAATGCAAACGCCGCTCGACATCGCTAAGGCAGCTGAACTCGCTTGTGTGGGCTAGCGCTTGCCGAGGCCTTCACACCCTATCAATAGGTTCGCACCGACGGTTTGCAACTGCGCCCGGACGAGCTTGGGTCCAGTAGCAGCCTTTCGGGGGTCGACGACCTTGCGCCGGGGAACGTCGGCGGCGCAAGGGCACTCACGGGCGCGACAGAACGAGATGGTTAGCGCCACCCTGGCGCTCGGCGGCGCCCGATGCGTGGGAATGTGGGAGATGCTGGATGGATAAGCGGCCGCAAAAGACGATCAAGCTCGCCCTGCAAGGTGGCGGATCCCATGGCGCTTTTACTTGGGGAGTCCTCGACCAGCTGCTGGAGGACGAGCGAATTCGCATCGAGGCCGTCAGCGGCACCAGCGCCGGCGCCATGAACGCGGTTGCCCTCGCCGACGGCATGGCGCGAGGCGGCCCAGGCGAAGCGCGGAAATCCCTCGAAAAATTCTGGTCGGCCACCAGCGCCGCGGCTCAATACAGCCCGATCCGCCGCTCGATTGTCGACGTATTCATGGGCAATTGGAGCCTCGACACCTCACCTGTGTATATTTTGATGGATCACCTGTCTCGCATCTTTTCACCTTACGACCTCAATCTATTGGATTACAACCCGCTGCGCGACGTCGTCGCCGCCTGCATCGACTTCGACCGCGTCAATGATCAGGCCGGCATAAAATTATTTCTGACCGCAACTAATGTCCGAACCGGCCGGCCGAAAGTCTTTCGGCGGCCTGCGATCACGCTCGACTGCGTCATGGCTTCGGCCTGCCTGCCGTTTCTGTTCAAGGCAGTCGAGATCGACGGAGAAGCCTATTGGGATGGAGGTTATATGGGCAATCCGGCGCTTTTTCCGCTGGTGGACGAGTGTGAGGCCGGGGATCTGGTCCTGATCCAAATCAACCCCTTTTATCGTCCGGATGTCCCGCGGTCGGCGCGAGACATCCAGAACCGGTTGAACGAGATCACGTTCAACGCTGCCTTGCTGAAGGAACTGCGCTCGCTCGCCTTCCTCTGGGAAATCATCCACCACGAGAACCTCGAGCGCGAGCGTTACCGCGACGCACGTGTTCACGCTATCCACGACGAGGCGACAATGCTCGGGCTCGGCGTCTCCAGCAAAGTCAACGCGGAATGGGCCTTTCTGACGTATCTCCGGGATCAAGGCAGAAAGGCCGCGCAGGACTGGCTGTCGGAGCATTACGACGATCTCGGTGTGCGCAACACCCTGTCCCTCGCTTGGATTTTTGACGAAAGCCTCAGACCGGCACATCTGCCCGAAGATGCCGATCGGGAGTACAGCATCAGGGCGCTCGCCCGGTGACTGGTTGCTGGCAATCAACGAGCTATTGAAACAACGTGTGACGCGATGGGACTGTTCGGCATCCTGCTCGGCCTGGCACTTCTCGTCTGGCTGGCGTATCGGGGTTGGAGCATCCTGCTGCTCGCCCCCGGGGCCGCGCTGATCGCTGCCGCTTTCGCGGGAGGGCCGCTGCTCCCCTACTGGACGCAGACCTTCATGGACAACGCGTCGCGCTTTATCGCGCAGTTTTTCCCGCTGTTCCTGCTTGGGGCTCTGTTTGGTAAACTGATGGAGGACAGTGGGTCCGTTTCGGCGATCGCCGAATTCATCACCAAACAGTTGGGGCCGCAGCGCGCGATCCTCACCGTCGTGCTGGCCGGCGCGCTGGTTACTTATGGCGGCGTCAGCCTGTTTGTTGCGTTCTTTGTGCTGGTGCCGATGGCGCAGGCCGTGTTCCGCACTGCGGGGATTCCCAATCGATTGATTCCCGCTACGATCGCGTTGGGCACGACCAGCTTTACGATGTCGGCGCTGCCGGGAACCCCGGCGATCCAGAATGCGATCCCGATGCCATTCTTCGGCACGACGCCCCTGGCAGCACCCGGTCTCGGCGTCATTGCCTCTGCGATCATGCTGGCTTTCGGCCTGTGGTGGCTTGGACGCGCCGAGGCCGCAGCTCGGCGTAGGGGCGAAGGCTTTGGCTTTGTCTCTCCCGTTCCCATCGATGAAACCGCCGAAGACGAAACCGTGCGTCAGCGCGCTACCACCGCGCGCGAATTCGATCCGCCGGAGGTCCATCACGGCCGCCCGAGCCGCGAGGCGCCGCCGATCGTCTTGGCCGCGTTGCCGCTCCTCGTGGTGGTCAGCGTCAATGTTCTAATGTCTCTGGTCATCCTGCCGAGGCTCGATGTTTCGTTCCTCGCCGAGGAGCGGTTCGGCGCGACCTCGCTCTCTGTCGTGGGCGGAGTGTGGTCGGTGGTGTCGGCGCTCCTGGCCGCGATCGTAACGGTCATAGTTGTCAATTGGCGGCGCCTGCAGGGTTTGCGAGAGACTATGGATTCGGGCGCCAATGCGTCGGTGCTGCCGGTGCTTAGCGTCGCGAGCCTCGTCGGCTTTGGCGCGGTGGTTGCCGCGGTGCCGGCATTCGCCATCGTGCGTGATTGGGTGCTATCGATCGAGGGGGGACCCCTTGTCTCACTGGCGGTGGCGACCAACTTGCTGGCCGCCCTTACCGGTTCAGCCTCGGGCGGTCTGACGATTGCGCTCGATGCGCTGGGCGGCACCTACATGCGCCTCGCTGCCGAGCACGGCATCGATCCCGCCCTAATGCATCGCATCGCCGTAATGAGTGCCGGAACGCTCGACAGCTTGCCGCAGAATGGTGCCGTCGTGACTTTGCTCGCCGTCTGTGGGTCGACGCATCGCGAGAGCTATTTTGACATTGTGATGGCCTGCATTGCCGGCCCGATCATCGCGCTCGCCGCGGTGATCGCGCTCGGTTCAGCACTCGGTTCATTCTGAGCTCGTGGACCCGGTTTGTAATAATGACGCTTGTCATCGTTCAACTGTTCGGCGATCGTCTTCGCCACCATCAGAGGGGAAGGGCAGTCATGAGATGGAAGAGATGGACCGTTGCTGCGGCGCTGGTGTTGCTCGCTCCTTGTGCACCGCATGCCGCGACGGAATCGAATTTCGGTGCCGCCACCACGGCCGACTTGGTCGAGCTTTGCACCGCGGCGTCCGACAACACGATCGGAACGGCAGCCGTCAATTTCTGCGAGGGCTTTGCACAGGGTGCGGTCTTGGTGGAAATGCAGAACATGGCTGCATACCGCGGACCGAAGCTGTTCTGCATGCCGGACCCTCTGCCGTCTCGCAACCAAGCCCTGAGCGAGTTCGTCAATTGGGCCCGCGCGTCGCCGGATCGCATGGCAGCCACGTCCACTGACGGCTTGTTCCGGTTCCTGAGCGAACGCTACCCCTGTCCGCCATCGCGCTGATCAACCGTTCTGGGGAACGCCATGAAAAGGTTACTGCTGTTCGCGACCATCGCTGTGCCGCTCGTTGCTTGCGCCGATATGACCCCGACCCAGCAGCGGGCGCTTACCGGCACCGCTGCGGGCGCCGGCGTGGGCGCCATTTTTGGCGCCATCGGCGGGAACGCCGGGCTCGGTGCGGCCGCCGGGGCGGGTGCAGGATTGGTCGGCGGGCTTCTCGTTGATCGGTCCCGGCAGGCCCAGGACCGGGCCTTCCAGGACGGTTTCGCAGCCGGACAACAGCGTCGGTGAGCGACTGACTGTCGGCGACAGCTCGAACCTTTAGCGATCAGTGACCGCGTCGAAGGCGCGGCAGCCTTGGTGCAAGGTGGGTGTTTATTCCTTCATCAGGTGGAGATCGACCCCACGACCGCGAAACTCGGCGAGATAGCCCGTAACCGCGGCGGACCCTGTCTCAAACTCCATCCGCACTGGCATCATACGGTCGCCTGCGATCAACCGGGCATACCAGATCTTGCCCCGCCGGTAGGTATCCTCGTTGCGGTCCGAATTTACTACGAGATCCTCGCGCACGATCTGACAGACTTGTGACAGACCGGCAAAATTCTGACGCCCGTCAGCGGACAGCATTTCCCGCTCAATATCAGTGAAGCGGAGATTGTAAAGCGCGCTGCCATCAAAGACGGGAACCGTCAGAGTGCAGGTGCCGCGCTGTGCGATCTGGCGCTCTAAGATGAAATACGCGGTGAGCTGGTCTACGGTGCCGCGGATCTGCTTTTCCGCAAAGAATAACGGCGCCCCGGTCAACGGTGGCGCCGAGACATTGGTCACGGCCCCGTCGCCGCGGTAATCGAGGCCGTAATGACGAGCGGTGCCGTTTCTGCGCATATCGGCGCGATAGTCGGAGGGGTGCGGCACGTCTCCGCTGAGAACTCCGTGAACCTCCGAGTGGCTCGTGATATCGGCGAATACGCTGGCGAGGCCACGGGTATCGAGATCCGCCGCGATCGCGTATCGGTCCGCCGTTTCCTCGATCGTGGTGCGGGTTGTCAATATATGAAACCCAGCAAACCCGAAGATTTCAAACCGGGCGTCGACCCCGGCCTCAGCCTCACGCGATGTTGATGCGCCAAGAATCAAGTGGAGGGCGGCGGCGATCGTCGGGAGCAGAATAGCGCGAGCGAAAATCATGATCGCACCAATCTCTACGAATAGCTCAGGATGTGCGTCCGACAGTTCGGAGAGTTTCATCAATATATGAAATCCTCCAGAAAATTGATCGTTAATATGACGACATTCAAAGTTAACTTATTCGCTATTAATTTCGGCGCGTCAGCGTCTGCGGCTGGCGACTATTCGCTGAGTGGTTACCCATACGCCAAATGAAATCCCAACCCGGCCTTCAGTGCCGCTCGCTGAGGCATCAGTTGGAGCCGGAGCTTGCCAGACTTGTGCCGCGATGTGGGGTGGATAGGCCGCCCCTCGATTTAGCGCGAGCGCTTGGTCTTCCTGGGGTTGGGGCCAGGAGGTCGATTTTTCGCCGTGAGGGTCCCCGCAAGAGGGACCGAGACCAAAGCGAGAGAGCGATCTGCGAGATCCCCGAGCTTAGCGTGCCGCGGGTCGCGTCACGCTGGCAGAGCCGCGACCGCGGGGCCACCGGTGCTAGCTGAGTTCTCGAACGAGCCGCCGTTTCCGGGCGCGGTCACAAGACGCAGCGGAGTGGCCGGGCTATCACGCGCGCGGGAAAGGATCGCGAGCCCTGGCTTGAGCCCGACGGCGACCGCAGGGTCTTGTCTCCGTCGTGCTGACCTCCGACGGGATTTCGCACGCTTTGTTTACAAATTATCGGCCGGCTCCCGCCGGGTGCACTACGGGACGATCGCCCAGCTCGAAGCGCCGACCGCGAGACCCTCGGCCGCCATCCGGCGGTA
>Ga0306920_100005202_pt1 | contig 16781 bp, 16 predicted proteins | sample flu12Cox44000170_FD_204666 | JGI IMG/M metagenome (GOLD analysis project Ga0306920, IMG submission 204666) | Lab enrichment of tropical soil microbial communities from Luquillo Experimental Forest, Puerto Rico - flux4day.12C.oxic.44.000.170 (v2)... | ecosystem: Environmental > Terrestrial >... | reverse complement strand
GGCAGCAAACGCACCCCGCACGAACGGCGACGGCAAGGTCGCCGCTGCCGAGGCGGCGGCGGTCGCGAGAATCGTACGACGTGTGAGCGACTTAGCAGCCATTGGCGCCTCCCGCTGTTTGTCGCAGAGCCTCGGCGGGCCCTATCGTTCGTTTTGGTGCAATTATAGCACCATTTTTCGCTTCTGTATCGGACCTGAGGTCTACCAGACGCCCGCCCGCCACCGCGCCTCGCTCGGTAGGCGAGTCGGGTGAACGAAAGTTACAAGGTTGTTCGGTGGCACCAGGCAGAAAGTCACTGCGCCGCAACAGCCTTAAACAGCTATACAGTGGCATAAGAGACGTGCCGAGCGCACCGATGTCATACCCGCGCTTGACCCGCTCCTAACCATCGTATCGCAGCGCACAAAGTAATTCCGAGCGCTGGCACGAGTTGATAGCTTAACCTGCTTGCGTGGCCTTCACGGCGTCCTAACGAGGTGATGGAGTGAAACGGCGGGAGTTCATCGCCCTTGTCGGCGGCATGGCAGGTACTTGGCCGCTCACCCCACACGCGCAGCAGGCCAATCGGATGCGCCGCATCGGCGTCCTAATGGTTCTCCCGGCGGATGATCCGGAAGCACAAGCTCGCCTCACAGCGTTTGCGCAGGGTCTACAGCAGCTCGGGTTGGACCGTCTGCCAAAACGTCCGCGTCGACTACCGATGGGGCAGCACCAATGCCGCTGCCATGCGTACTGGGTCGGACTTAGTGGCACTAAAACCTGACGTCGTACTCGCACATTCCAGCGGGCGGTGACAGCAGTGCTGGAGACGAGCCGCGCCATCCCAGTCGTATTTTGCGCTTGTAGCCGACCCAGTTGGTGCCGGCTACGTTGAGAGCTTGGCGCGCCCTGGCGGCAACGTCACGGGCTTCACGCTGCTGCGAGCCGACAGTCCGTAGCTGATCTAAAAGAGAACTCGATAGCTACCGCTTGAAAACGTCGGCGTACTCAGCTCGTGGGAATTGCTCGCCAGCGGGGACCGTCATCATATCGGTATAGAGTTCTAGTCGATTGCCATCAGGATCGAGGAAATAGAAGGAGCGGCTGCCGCTACCCCCCATGAAGCTGCTTGGACCATCGCCGCCCTCGGGCCCGTGAATGAGCGGTCCGGAGACTATTTCAACCCCTTTCTTCCGCAAATCCGTGAGCGCCTTCAGCCATTCGTCGCGGCTGTCGACTTCGAACGCAATGTGCTGGAGCGCATTGTACCCGGCGTTGCGGTTCTCAGCGGTGACCTTAGTGGGATGCGTGAACAGCACTATATTGTGGTGGTCGTTGTCAAAGCGCATGAAGGCCATCTCCCCACCCCCAAATGGCCAGCGCCCGGTCAGCGTGAGGCCCAGGATGTCCCTGTACCACGCCAGCGAGCGGTCGAGATTCGTAACATGGATACCGACATGCCCGATGCGACTGATCGTGAATCCCTTCGTCATGTTGCCTTCCTCCTTGTGGCGGGTTGTGCTCGCGAACCCCCGAATTGTGCGACTTCGTGGATGACAGTGGAACGTTGCCTTCTAATTCGCAAGGTTCTTCGCGGGGGTAGTCGCGAGACGCTCGCAGCAACCTGGCACGCTGACCACTACCATTGATGTGATAGGCCTTAGCAGTCGAGCCGGTCGCGATCCCGAAACTGGGCGGACGCTATGTTGGCGGAGTTGGGGGTTGAGCTGCCGTGCTCGCTAGGCTGCGGGCATGCCTCTTCATGACCCATATCTGCCCTCAAATTGAGAAGAGCTCTGGACTGGTTCCCGTTCATTGGAGGAGCATGCGAGCGATCTCGCCCCTCGAACTCGGGGAGCGGTACGCTGTCACCAGAATTCAGCCAGACCTCACTTTGGAGGAAAGCATGATCAACGGAATGCACGTCATTATCTATTCCCGCGATGCCGAGGCCGACCGCGACTTCATTCGTGAGGTGCTAGGGTTTCCCTCGGTGGATGTTGGCGGCGGTTGGCTGATCTTCGCGGCGCCGCCGTCCGAGCTCGCCTGCCATCCAGCGGAGAACAACGACAAGCACGAGCTCTATCTGATGTGCGATAACGTTGAGAAGGAGGTGGAACGGCTCAAGCAGAGTCGCATCAAGTGTGGACCCATAAGTCGGGAGCAGTGGGGTCTGCTAACAACAATTGAGCTACCTGGCGGCGGTCGGCTGGGTCTTTATGAGCCGCGGCACCCGCGGTCACATGGCTGACTGCGTGGGGCGGGCGGCCATCGGCTGCTCTTTGGTGCGGACATCCGCGCCGTCAAGGCTGGATCGCGCCGGCCGCGCAACGCGCCGGAGCTAACCACGCTGCACCTCGACTTCGTCAGGCGCGAGCGGTGGTCGAGCGTGGCCGCGGACGGCCCCGGCACAGTCCCAGATGCGGAGAATCGCCTTCCATGGCCGAGCTACGCCATCAACTACCTTAAAGCCGCTCACCTACATGCCGGTAATCTAGGGAGAAGCGGTCACGGATTCGAAGTGCAGGGAGGTGGGCAAAGATCGGCCGCCATTGATGTGGTGGACGGCGGATTATTGTCCGTTTTCAAACTTCACCTGGAAGACCAGCGATCGGACTGGTCCCCGGCTACCATATATTGTTGTTCCCCCGGATCGCGAGCCGCAATTCAGCAGCGTGAAGCTCAGCCGTTACTTACCCTCCGTGCGTAGATCCGGGCGCCATCTTCGCCTTGCAGCCGAGTTTTCCCTCACCGCTGTCAAGGGCTCCAAACCTGCCTCGAACGGCAAGGCTGCAGGTCTTCGATTTCAGGCCACGCTCAATGGCCGTTCTTGAAAACAGAACCTCGCGGGGGCAAGATGGCAAAGCCTTGCGCCTTTTCGCCGCATGACGGAGCACGGCACGGCAGGAATTCCAATAGAGGAGTTGAGCGTGTCCAGCGAGGCAGCATCGACGAGCCCACCGGTGACCTCAGCCGCCGAGGAAGATCAAGCCATCCGCGAGCGGGTACGTGTGCTGATGAGCCAAATCTTGCAGCAGGGCCAGATCGACCCCGAGGGCGTCAAGGAGGTCATGCGTGCGGTAACCGGCTCTGGGCCGTCCGGAACGGCCCCCACCGCCGATCCCTCGGGAATGGAATTTGTCGCTGCTGTGCGCCGGCTGGATGCGGCACTTGTCGTCTCTGCCGAAGCAGCCCATTGTGCGTTGGAAACCGTTGCAATTCGAGGCAAAGATGTCACTGACAACGACATTAAGGGTGCGCTCGTCAGCCTGATAAAGCTACGGGAAGATTGCCTTGCCACCGCGAACCTGGTGGCCCAGCGGGCAAGTGGTGAGAACCTGCGCCGCGAACTCGATCAGCTTGCTGTCCATGCACAAAACGTTGGCGTGGAGGTCAGCGCACGCGTAAGCACATTGATGAACGATTTTGCAACCCGCATCGCAGGTACCTATCGCGAAACCACAATCCCAAGCCTGGAGGCGGCACGTGCGTTCAGCGCTCGCATGGCACTCTTGACGAGCGGTATCATCGCTGGGGTCGCCGATGCACTCAGCGACCAGAGCGGATCGAAGAAAGCGAAATAGGTCCGCCCATGATCTGGGGGACACACAGCGCGGCGCGTGACCTGTCACGGCTGCGCGAGATCAGTTCAGTCCTCATCCGGCACGGTCTGGGAGATCTCGTGCGACGCACGGGGTTGGCCACCGCGCTCGAGCGGGCCGGGCAAATTCTGCACTGGGGTGAAGCCGGCAAGTCAGCCGAAATCGAGCCACAGCAGCGCTTCCGGCGCTCCCTCGAGGAGCTTGGGCCGACGTTTGTGAAACTCGGCCAAGTGCTGTCGACACGACCAGACCTGCTTTCGCCAAGCTGGATCGCCGAGCTTGAGCGTCTGCACAGCGATGTCGCGCCGGTTTCCTTCAATGAGCTCTTACCGCAGATTGAAAAGGCGCTTGGCCGATCCCCTTTCGACGTGTTTGCCGACGTCGAGCGCGAGCCCCATGCCGCAGCTTCCATTGCGCAGGTGCACCGAGCCAAACTGCCGAGCGGAGCACCCGTCGTCCTCAAGATCAGACGTCCCGGTATCTCCGCCAAGATTGCTGCCGACTTGAGTCTTCTCGACCACCTTGCCAACTTGATCGAGCACGAAATGCCCGAGGCGCGCCGGTTCGCGCCAGTCCGAGTGGTGGCCCAATTTCGGCGTTCACTGGAGCGAGAGCTCGACCTCGGCGTCGAGGCCCGCCATGTCGAACGGTTCGCGCGCAACTTTGCGGATGATCCGCATATTGTTATACCGAAGGTGTATTGGGATTTTACCAGCAGCCTAATGAATGTGCAGGAGTATGTGGCCGGTATCCGCGGCAATGACTTCGCTGCCATTGCCGCCGCGGATCTCGACCGCAAGGTGCTGGCGGCCCGCGGCTCCGATGCCGTGCTCAAGATGATTCTAGTCGACGGCTTCTTTCACGCGGATCCGCACCCAGGCAATGTGCTTTATCTCCCTGGCAACCGCATCGCCCTGATAGACTTCGGGATGGTCGGGCGCCTCTCAGCGCTTCGTCGGAATCAGATGGTTGATTTGTTGGCCGGAATTGTCGGCCAGGACGATCAGGCCATGCTTGAGGTGCTGCTCGATTGGACGGGAGAGCATGGAGTGGACGAAGCCCGCCTCGCCGGCGACGTCGCTGAACTTGCCTTCGACTTCGCGGACACACAGCTCAGGGACGTGCGCATCGGCGCGTTGCTGCAGCGTGTGGCAGCCCTTCTAAGGGAGCATGCGATCCTGTTGCCGGCCGACCTAACGCTGATGTTCAAGGCGCTGATCAGCCTTGAGGGGCTCGGCCGTCAATATGACCCTGAGTTCCGGCTCGTCGACCGCGTCCGGCCATTCCTCGACCGCGCTCTCTCGGAGCGGTATCAGCCCGTCGTGACGCTGCGTCGCACCCAAGCGACTTTGGCGAACGCCTTTGGTCTTCTCGCCACCGTGCCGCATGACCTCGCCCGCCTGGTCAAGGATGCGCGTCGCGGTCGCATGCGGGTCGACCTCGACCTCAAGCGCCTCGATAGCTTTGGGGAACGCCTGCACAACACCATCGACCGTATGACGATCGGAATCATGACGGCCTCGCTCGTCATCGGTTCATCGATCGTCATGACTGTTGGGGGCAGACCTACACTGTTCGGGGTTCCCGTGCTAACCTTGCTTGGCCTACTTGGCTACATCATCGCATTCTTTAACAGCCTTTGGATCATCCTCGCGATTTGGCGTTCGGACCGATGATAGAAGCGGATGCAGGGTGCCGGAGAGCGTCCGCTCGTGGCAGGGGACTGACGATCCCTATCCCTGCTGGAACCTGGTATGGAGTCTGAGCCACATGAGAAGCAGCGCGACGGATCGCAAACTTCTGCGACGCTTTTGATGGCGCAAGGCCGACGCCCATCGCTGCAGTGTAACGGTAATAGGCTATGACCCACCAGAAGAGATCCCGGAGCAGGCCGTCGGAAACAACCGCCGCCGCCTCAACATAGGGACGTGCGCTTCACCATATTCGAAAACTCCGCGGATGATCGCGAGGACCTCGACCAGGTGCTTGAGTGAGCGTCCGAGCCGATCTGGGGACCAGCCGCGATCATGTGAACGCGCGGCAGCGACCTTCAGCAGGGCGTCGATGGACCGATGCGCCGCCCTCGAGCGGGGGCCATGGCGCGGGGTGTCCCGAGCGCGACTGTGGACATGGCGCCCGTGCACCTGAAATAACAGGGAAACGTGTGTGCCAATAAGGGCGTCAGCATGCGCAGCACGTCCGGGTTCAGCGACACACTTTCTCGTTCATCTCATCGGCCCGCGAGCATCGTAGTTGATGGCCGGGTCGGCACCGCACCCGCACGTGATGTCGACTGACCGCGCCAATCCCAGGAACTTCGGAGGAGGATTCAGCCCGTCGAGGACCCCGCTCATCGCAGGTCCATGGATCAAGCCTTAGCGATCCCGCGCTACGTCGTCCGCCTGTGCTTGCACCAATAGCATGCCACGCCCAGTTATGTGGCAACATCTGATCAAAGGATATCACATGCCAAGGGCTGTCCATGGATTCGAGCTTGCTCGCGAGGAGAGGATTGCCGAGATCGCCTCGACGGGGCGCCTTTACCGCCACCTCAAAACAGGCGCCGAGCTACTGTCATTGGTCAATAGCGATGAGAACAAGGTGTTCGGCGTCACGTTCCGCACGCCGCCTGCAGATTCAACCGGCGTTGCCCATATTCTTGAGCATTCGGTTCTGTGCGGCACGAGGAAGTATCCAGTCAAAGATCCGTTCGCCGAACTCGCCAAGAGCTCGCTCTGCACCTTCCTCAACGCGATGACCTACCCCGACAAGACCACCTATCCAACGGCCAGCACCAACCTGCAAGACTTCTACAATCTGGTCGATGTGTACCTCGACAGCGTCTTTCATCCCCGGCTCGAGCGCGAGACCTTTCTCCAGCAGGGCTGGCACTACGAGATCGAGGGCGCCCAAGGTGGCATGATTTATAAGGGCGTCGTCTTCAACGAGATGAAAGGTGCCTACTCTTCGCCGGACAGCGTGCTCGCCACGTGGTCGCAGCGCTGTCTCTATCCCGACAGCACCTACGGCGTCGACAGCGGGGGAGACCCCAAGCACATTCTCGATCTCAACTACGACAAACTGCGGGCGTTCTATCGCCGCTATTACCATCCCTCCAATGCGCGCCTCTACTTCTACGGCGACGATGATCCCGATGAGCGGCTTCGCAAGCTCGATGCAGTCCTGAGCGAGTTCGAGCCGATCGAAATCGATTCGTCGGTGCCCCTTCAGCCGCGCTTCGAGGCGCCGTGGCGCATCTCCCGCACGTTCCCAGGCGGCGAGGAGGGCGACAAGGGCCGGCGCGCAATGGTGACTGTCAATTGGATGCTCGACGAGGTCGGCGATTCCGAGGCCGATCTTGCGCTTCGCATTTTGGATCACATCCTAATCGGCACGTCGGCCTCGCCCCTTCGCAAGGCGTTGCTCGAGTGCGGCCTCGGCGAGGACCTCGCCGGCGGCGGGATCGACCAGGATCTGCGCCAGGCGATGTTCTCCGCGGGCCTCAGGGGCATTGCGGTGGCCGATGCGGGCAAGGTCGAGGCCCTAATCCTCGACACGCTCAAGGCGCTGGCCGCCGACGGGATCGACAGAGCGGCCGTCGAGGCATCGCTCAACACCGTCGAGTTCCACATGCGCGAGCAGAACACCGGTGGCTTTCCGCGTGGACTGGCACTCATGCTGCACACCATGCGGCCCTGGCTCCACGGCTTCGACCCCTTCGCGGCGCTCGCCTTCGAAGCCCCGCTTCGGGCGGTCAAGGGCAGGCTCGCGGCAGGGGAGCGGCTGTTCGAGGGTCTGATCGAGCGCCACTTCCTGGCCAATCGCCACCGGTGCACCATGATCCTGAAGCCTGACCCGGCCCAGGCCCGGGGCGAGGACGCCGAGGAGAGGGCGCGGCTCGAGCGCGAACGCGCCGCCATCACAGGCGGCGACCTGGAGAAGCTGGTCGAAGAGACCGCCGCGCTGCGTCGGCAGGCCGAGACGCCGGATCCCCCCGAGGTGCTCGCGACCATTCCGACACTGCGGCTCGCCGATATCGCGCGGACCGTGCGCGCGGTGCCCACCAGCCACGCGATGATTGCCGGTACGAGAGTGCTCGCCCACGAGTTGGCCACCAATGGCATCGTCTACTTGGACATCGGCCTCGATCTCGGCGTGCTGCCGGTCGATCTACTGCCCTGGGTTCAGCTGTTCGGCGCGGCTTTGCTCCAGACTGGCGCCGGCAATCGGGATTTTGTCACCCTGACCCAGGATATCGGCCGAATGACCGGCGGCATTCGAATGTCTGCCTTTGGACTCACCGAAAGCGGTTCGGATCGAGCCCAGTGCTGGCTCTTTCTGCGCAGCAAGGCGACGCCTGAGCGTGCAGCAAATCTCGTGAGCCTTCTGGGCGATATCCTGATGTATCCACGCCTGGACAACCGCGAGCGCATACGCCAGCTCGTCTTGGAGCACAAGGCATCGACCGAAGCGCGCGTCATCCCTGCGGGCAACCACATGGCACGAATGCGCCTTGCCGCGGCCCTCTACCCATCCGGACTCGCGGAGGAGCGAATGTTCGGCGTGAGCTATCTCGAGTTCCTGCGCGATCTGGCGCAGCGCTTCGAGGCCAGCTGGGCAACGATTGCATCAACTCTCGAAAGGATCCGCGCGACACTTGTCAATCGCGGAACAATGATCGCCAACGCGACCGCGGAGGCCGCAGCACTGGCGTGTCTCGAACCGCATCTGACCACCCTGCTTGAAGGACTGCCGACCGCCAACCCGATCCGCGCGACGTGGCGCCCGATTGAGGGCCTTACGGGCGAGGGCCTGACGGTTCCCGCCAAGGTCAACTATGTTGTCAAAGGCGCACGCCTTTCGCAGCTCGGCTCTACAGCGAAAGGCTCGACGCATGTCGTGAAGTCCTACCTCGACATCAACTGGCTTTGGCACAAGGTTCGGGTGCAGGGCGGTGCATACGGCGGCGGCTGCGTTCTTGATCGGAGGTCGACACTGTTCGCATTCTACTCCTATCGGGATCCCAATCTGCTTGAGACTCTCGATGTGTTCGATGGCACCCCCAAGTTCCTGCATTCGGCTAAGATCGGTCAGAGCGAACTCGAGCGCTGTATCATCGGCACCATTGGCGAGATCGAGCCCTATCGCCTCCCCGACGCCAAGGGGTTCGAAGCCATGCAACGTCACCTCGTCGGCGATACCGATGCGGTGCGCAATCGAGTGCGAGAGGAGGTGCTCTCGACCACTGTAGCCGACGTGCGTGCCTTCGCCGATGTCGCAGCCGAGATCGCTCGGCGCGGACGGGTGGTCGTGATCGGTTCGAAAACTAGCATCGAGGACGCGAGCAAGGAGCGCCCGGGATTGTTGGCGATGGCGAAGCTGCTCTGATGCGCCGTCACAGGTATTTGTCCGACAGGTGCGCGGTCCAGAGGATCGCGAGGAGCGTGAAGAACCAGGCGAGACTGCCGGAGAGCTTGGCGGCGGTCTGGCGGGGCTCGTCTCGGAACATCCGCACAAGTCCGATGAGCGCGATCCCCCAGAAGATGAGGGCGATGCCGAGAGCGAAGTCTTGGAATTGCTGCTGCAGCCGACTCACGAGGCAAACTTCATGTGTGTAGATCACTCGTTTGTCTTGTTACGGAGAGTTTTGTATGAGGGCACAGGTGCATGTTCTGGCCGTTAACTGCGCCTAACCCTTGTCTCAACGCTGATGACGCCGTTTACCGGAGGCTACCGGGAGAGCAGTTTCGTTGAGTGGCATACATCTGAATTTTCGTTGATGCAGGATTCCTGCCAACTTCTTGAGGGAAAGCAGTAGTTGCCCGACTCACTGGCGGTCATCCGGCCGTCGTAGGCCTCGGCCATCCTTCTACCAGCAGATCCAATACCTGCTTCTCGCGGGCGCTCAATAGGGCATAGCGCGAGGCATTTTGTTGGATTTGCTCAAGGCTATCGGCGAGCTTACCTAATCGGAGCAGCGCGACGGATAATCACGCGGCACCCGGAGCGAGGAGGTAACCACAAGCGGAGTCAGGGCGCCAGCGTGCTGCTGGTCGAGCAAACCATGACCGGTCTTTCGGCGGCCGACCGAGCCTATGTGCTCGACCACGGCCGCATCGTGCTTGCGGGAACGACCGCCGAGCTTGCCGAACATTCGCTGCCTCCCAGCACATGTAGCTGATGACGTAGTACGCCGAAAGCAGACTGTTGCTTTGGGCCGACGATGATCGACCGCACCGAAGTGCGGAATGTCCGCTGGTGTATACCTGAGGTAGCAGCGTAGCTTCCTGAGCCAATATCCGGTAGCGCGACCACCGCTTCGTCACGTACACGCGCACAGGCCGCGCCAAGACGGACTGATTGGCAGGTCAGCCATTCGATCGCTGGCAAGGCGCGGCGATTCGTGGAAGTCAGCCGCGCCGCGCCCCCTTGATCGCGGCGACGTCGATCTTCTTCATGCTCATCATCGCATCAAACGCGCGCTTTGCTTGATCGCCGCCGGCAGCCAGCGCCTCGGTCAGCACGCGTGGCGTGATTTGCCAGGAAACGCCCCACTTGTCTTTGCACCAGCCGCACTGGCTCTCCTGGCCGCCATTGCCGACGATGGCGTTCCAGTAGCGGTCGGTCTCTTGCTGATCGTCGGTGGCGATCTGGAACGAGAATGCCTCGTTATGCTTGAACACAGGACCGCCGTTGAGCCCGATACACGCGACGCCGGCGACTGTGAATTCCACCGTCAGCACGTCGCCTGCCTTGCCGGAAGGGTAGTCGCTGGGTGCACGGTGGATGGCGCCCACCGAACTGTCGGGAAAGGTTTCGGCGTAGAAGCGGGCAGCATCCTCGGCGTCCTTGTCGTACCATAGGCATATCGTGTTCTTGGCCATTGAGTGTCCTTTCGCTTAGCTTGCGCGCGAGTTTCTATCGATGTGATGCTGTCTCACCCACGGCGCGGCAGCCAAGTGCGCACAAAGTGACCGGTGAGCCACCGGCTCTGTGACTAGGGCTGCCACACGCGAACCTTCAACCTGTCGTCGGTTGCACGATGACCATCCATTGGACGCCGAATTTGTCGGTAACGCCGCCGAAGCGTTGCGCAAAAAATGTTTTCCCGATCGGCATTGTGATCTTTCCGTCCGCTGCGAGCGCGTGGAAGATGCGATCGGCCTCCGCTTCGGTTGGCAGGTTGAGGGAGAGGGACACGCAGTCAAAGTCCGTTGTTCCGGAGCGCATGCCATCCGACATGAAGAGCTCGGCACCGGCGATCCGCACACACGCGTGCATGATGCGCTGATCAAACGCTGGCGGCACCTTGTCTGGCCCTGGCTTGTCGGGGTTGTCCTTGAATCGCATCTGCATGAGGACCTTGGCGTCAAGCTTGGCCTTGTAGTATTCGATTGCCTCTTCGCAGCGACCGCGGAAGAACAAGTAGGGCTGCACCGTAGCACGTTGCGGCGGCGAGGTCGGGCGCGACTTTGCCTCGACATGGCGCGCGAAGTTGTCAAGGATCGACTGCCATCCCTGCCGTTGCTGCTCGATCGGATGCGCCTGCTCGCTGTCAAAGGTGACGCGCACCGCGACGCCTCGCGGGCCCGGTGTGAACTCGACCCGCGCCGCCCGGTCGCCGAAGGAGTACTCGATCAGCTTATTCTTGACGATCTTGGTATAGGTTCCGGCGAAATCGAAGCCCATGCTCCCGTCCTTCGCCTCCATGCGCGAAGAGAACTTACCTCCCTCGCGCAAATCGACCGTGGCGGTGGTCGTGTGCCAGTCGGTGGAGGCCGCATTCCATTGCTCGATGTCCGCGGGTGTCGTGTACGCACTCCAGACCTGCTCGATGGGAGCCGCGACATTGGTCTCGACGGTAATTTTCATGATCGCTTTCCTTTCTGGTTGGCCGGATTGAATAGGTACTCGATGTAGTGGCACAGGTGATCAATGCTGGCGGTGGCGATCTTCGCGTCGTGTTTCGCCTTGGCCAAGATGAACGCGCCCTGGAGGACCGCTTGCGTGTGCAGAGCGAGGCATTTTGCAGTGCACTCCCGGCGAAGACCGCGTTGCCGCATCGCCTCGGCGATGTCAGTCTCTATCTTTGCCGCATGCCCGCTGATGCTGGCTTCGCAAGCCGCTCGAATTGCCGGACTCGACTCGAATGTCTCCTGCACCATCGTGCCCACAAGGCACGTGAACTCGGCAACGTCGCCTGTGAGCAGCTGTTTTCTGAACTCGAGGTAGCCGAGAACGCGCTCCAATGGGTCCGCGTGCCGGTGATACGGCGCGGCCGCAAAAAGCTCTCCGGTGACATCGGACCAATGCTGGACGGCTGCGACGCCGAGGTCCTCCTTGCTCTTAAAGTGGTGGAAGAAGGCGCCTTTGGTGACATCGCTCGCCGCGCACAGGTCGTCCACCGTTGTCGCCGCGTAGCCCTTGGCGCGAATGACCATCAGCGCCGCGTCAAGGATCTTGGTCTTGGCCGAGGATGTTTGAAGGCGCGGTGTCACGATCAGTCTCCCTTTCTCGCAACAATAATTTCCGCCAGTCGGTAAGCTATCGGGCGGCGCGAGCACAGGCGGTGCCATTTGCCGCGCCGGCGCACGAAGGTGGCGATGTTCAGCGAGGCGGAGACGATGCCGACGCCGTAGCACACGATCTGCGTGGTGATCAGGAGGGTATTCATGTTCGCGTCCTCTTGCTCCGCACAATGTTCGGCTCAGGCCAGGCTTTCTGGATGACGAGCACCCCTCGTATCGGCTACATACCAACTAGTCGGTATGTTTGTCAAGTGGTAAGTTTGTCGAGTGGTCTGTTGCGTCAAGCTCCTCGAGCGACAAGACGCCGAATATTCTATTCAGCTGTGTGTCTTGGCTGCGTAAGAACGCGAGCGTGCTGCCGCGCCAACGATTTTCGACCGGTGTCCATGAACTAGCGGACATTGACGTACCCGGCACGGACGTGCCTGGGTCCGATCCGCGTCATGTCCGTTGAAACGGCCGGACCGCTATCGCTCATCGGAGTATGTTGCCCTGCGGATGGAGGCTCGCATTTGCTGCAATCGCGAGCTTCAATCGCCATACTGGGACGCGAAATGACAGAAGCACAATTGCGCGAGCTGTTGTCGCAGGAAACTCTCGCGTGGGCGGAGAGGTCGCCGGCCGACATCGTTGCTGAGCTCGCAAGGCCGCAGACCTATCGCCGAGGTACAGGCGACACCTGGCACGAAATTGAAGTGACGCTTCTCGAAGCCACCGACGACTACATCCACGTCAAGACAAGCATACATGATGGCAGCCTCGTGTGGGCTCTCAAGCCAATAACGTCGAGCTTCCTCATTTATCGCGACGGGCGTATTGAGATTTGATCGTCGCTCGATGACGCGAGGCCAGCACTGCGCGCCCGCTGCGTGCTGTCGGCTCACATGGCGGACATGCTCGACCGCAGCCCCATCCACGTCAAACCTGGATCGCTTAATATCCGCAAATGTATAGCCGGTTCCGATGGGTAGGGCTCACACGTTGGGGTGATGTCCAAGGGCCATGGACGGTTGCAGCGATCCGAAGCCAGCCATCGGCCGACAGACGCGATGTGCCATAAATCGTCGCGAGCATGTACAGCGACGGTTGCGAACAGCATTTGCCCATTCCATCGTGCCAGCCTAGGGGGGCCGTCTCGCTTCTCATTGAAGCGCAGCGTTCTCTGTTGACAAGCCACAATTGCTCCGTTAGGAGCCGCTTCCCTGCCGAACGCCGAGGGTACGGGCTCGTGGAGTCCCGTCTGGCGCGCACCGCCTTGCGGCTTGTGTGTTCCGCGTTCGATAGGCCGAGGTTGTAGCTCAGTGGCAGAGCGCCCGGGCAACCGGGAGGTCGGGGGTTCGATTCCCTTCAGCTTCTCCGCGACTAGCTCATTGGTAGAGCATTAGGCTTCCGTCCTAACGGTAGTGGGTTCGAATCCCACGTCACGACCATGTTCGTTTTGACCGAACACTCGCCTGTTAAGCGAGCCAATAGATCGGGAAGCCGGCTGCTTCCCTGCTCCGCCAGCTAGACATCGAGGCTGTGGCCGCGATGGCGGCCGGAGTGGCAAGCGTCGAGGCGCTCTGCGCCGGCGCGGATACCGCCCCAGTCCTCGGGCCCGAGGGCCTGGCACCGGCGTGCGCGATCCCCGGATCGGCACGGACGCAGCCAGGTGCAATGGCTTGAGGGCTCGGGCTCAAGCGCTGGTCCGTGGCCTCGCCGTGGGAGTGCAGCCGGTGACCTGCCGAGCGAGTCGCAAGTAACTGAAAAGACTACCGATTGGAGACTGTGTCGTGCTGTTCAAGTTCAAGATCGTCGTGAAGGACGATGAGCGTGCATTTCTGATGCGCGACGGCCGGTTCGAGCGTCTGCTCGGCCCGGGCCGCTTCATCGCGCTCGACTACGGCCGCCGCCTCGCCGCGGAGACCGTCAAGGTCGCGCGCACGGAGATCGCGGCCGACAAGGCGCTGCTGTTTGCCAAGGCGCACCCGGCCGTGGCCGCGGAGCACTTCGAGATCGTGCAGGCTGGCGCCAACGAGCTGGCCATCGTCTCGCTCGACGGCGAGCCGAAGCATCTGGTGCTGCCGAACACGACGCGGGCGTTCTGGAAGACGATCACCAAGGTCGAGGTCGAGCGGATCGACGCTGCGGCCGAAGTGCGCGTCGCCAAGCGCCACCTCGACAAGCTCGACCCGGCGCGGACGCCGATGGTCGTGCTGGCGCAGGTGGAGGCGCACGAGGCGGGCCTGCTGTTCATCGACGGCAAGCTCATCGAGCGTCTGCCGGCGGGCCGGCACGCCTTCTGGGCGGTTGGCCGCACGGTCAAGGTGGCCAAGATCGACACGCGGCCGACGCCGCTCGAGGTGACGGCGCAGGAGATCCTGACCAAGGACCGCGTCGGCATCCGCGTGACGCTGACGGCCTTCACCCGGGTCGTTGATCCGGAGAAGGCGGCGCTGGCGGCGGGCGATGTCGCCAACACGGTCTACCGGCTGGTGCAGTTCGCCATCCGCGAGGCGGTGGCGACGCGCACGCTGGATGAGATCCTGGCGGCACGCGACACGATCGACCGTGAGGTGCGGGCGTTCGCGACGGAGCGTGCGGGCGCTCTCGGCGTCGAGATCGGTGAGATCGGCGTCAAGGACGTAATCCTGCCGGGCGACGTGCGCGAGCTCCTGAACAAGGTCGTGGAAGCGGAGCGGATGGCCAAGGCCAATCTGATTCGCCGCCAGGAGGAGACGGCGGCCACGCGCTCGCTCCTCAACACGGCCCGGCTGATGGAGGACAATCCGCTCCTCCTGCGGCTGAAGGAGCTCGAGGCGTTGGAGAAGCTGGTCGAGAAGGTCGGCCGTATCGACCTGCACACGGGTGCCGGAGCTGGTGGCTTCGATGCTCTGCTGCAGAACCTCTACCGCCTGCGCGGTGAGGCCGACGCGGCCAAGCCGGCTTGAGGCATGGAAGGAGGAGGGGATGCCGCTGGGCGTCTCCTCTTCACACTCACCACGGATCGCTCCGTTAGCAGACAAGTCACGCTGTTGGGTTTTCGCCTCTTGACTATTTGCGGCGTTTCGGTCAAACACACCGCCCGCTGAAGATGTTTCAGCGCGCCAACTGAGGACGCCGATGCTGTTCAAGGCATCACATATCGCCGCCGCGCTCAGCGCCGCCACTGCCGGGTTCAATCGACCCAGCGATTGGCGGTTCGTGGGTGCGCGCGCTTATCTGAGCTCCTCCAAGTCGATCGATCGGGCCGGACAGGGCTCGATACGTAAACCGGAATAACCGCTGCACGGTCCGCCCTCCGCCGCCGAGGCAGGAGGGCAGATGGCCCGCAAACCCAACCACAATACATCGAAGCTCGTCTCATACGCCGGCACAGCGCACGTGCATGCGTGGGTGAGCCGTTCCATCACAAGATCGTGTGGGCGATGCTGGAGTAGGCGGCCCACCGCGCCGTATAACTGGAAAACTTGAACGGCTTATCGCGCCGCGACGCTGTCGGTAACTTGGCGCTACTTGTTACGGACGACGCGGCCACCGAGCCGACATCTTAACGCGTCAAAGGGGGAGATGACCGGGCAAAGAAAGCAAAAGCCACCACAGAACGCCGAGACTGACCGCGCTCCAGCCGGCGACAACACCACGATCAAGCCACGCCATCATTGGCTTCGCCTGATTGCCCTGAGTTTCGAGGTGCGCCCGTAACCGGTGGACGGCGATAAGGCTGGGCACGCAGAAAAGCGCTCCAAGCGGTAGCGGGTCTACCAACAGGCGGATAGAGCGAGAGGTCAGCGCCGGCGCCAGACTTGCGAGGGCTGCGAGCCCGACGACAAGGAAGCCGACGGATAAGAGCCTCGTGGAGAGAATGCGGCCTCTGGAGAGCTCCAGCGACTCGATAGGAACGTCCAACTTCAGAGACCCCAACGCAAACCGCACCCAGAGAATGATGACGACCGCAGCGAAGCCGACGCCGAACATACCGAACATGACTTACTCCATCAACTCAGGCACGGGGCATTGCCTTCAAACCGGCAGCCCGCCTCCTCTTCGCATTCCTCGGCCTTGCATTTCCCATCGACGGCATCAAGCACCGCGTCCCAAATCTCCTCGGGCAGAACGCGATCGCGAGTGATATATTCCGTCTGAAACCAATCAGGCGCCGCTTCTGTCACAGTTTCATCGCTCTCATACACCTCTGGAACAGCGGTTGCGCCCGTTCCCGCCGTTTCAACTCGACACTCAGAAGTTGCACTCGAGTTCTTTCACGAGGGGGCCTCCGAGCTCGGCCCTTGCTGGGCGCCTCTCGCCTTCTGCCGGTCCGACTGACTAATTCAGCTCGACGCGCCAGACCTTCACCTTCGGGTCGACGGGCGACGGCACGTAGTGGACGGGGAGCTTCTCGGCCGCCGTGCGCCCGACGGTATCGCCATCGGCGCAACGGGGATGCAGGACTCCCATAACGCCCTCCTGACACGCCGCCGGCTTGGAGATCCCACCACAAGAACTCTCTGATGTCCCAAGTCAAGCACAACGTACGCGATAATTCCTCTCCACACGTACCGGCGTGAAGTTGGGGTACAGGATGTATCGTGCAGAGGAGAGGGCGGGACCTGAAGACGTCGGTGAACAAGCTCTGATGCGCGGGTTGGATACCGCATTTCCGTTTGTTCGTCTGGGGCTGTCCCTGTCTAT
>Ga0306920_100005200_pt1 | contig 16784 bp, 10 predicted proteins | sample flu12Cox44000170_FD_204666 | JGI IMG/M metagenome (GOLD analysis project Ga0306920, IMG submission 204666) | Lab enrichment of tropical soil microbial communities from Luquillo Experimental Forest, Puerto Rico - flux4day.12C.oxic.44.000.170 (v2)... | ecosystem: Environmental > Terrestrial >... | reverse complement strand
GACGCGACTAAAACGACAGTTCGAGTTTGCTAGAAGCATCAAGACCCTTGTTCCGGTGAAGGCTCTGTCCTATCCGAGAACCGTCACTGCTCTGCCCAGGGTTGTAGAAGCGATCTTGTCTGACCAGATGCGCGAAGGAAGAACCGAGTGAGCGGCATTCTTGGGATTTGGCATTTGGATGGTCGCCCTGCAAGTAATGAGGAACTTGCCTGTCTCAGTGCTGGGCTGTCAAGTCGTGCCGTGGATGGGCAGGAAGTTTGGACGCGGGGTTCGGTGGGGTTCGCCTACCAATATCTCCGGGTCACCCCGGAATCTGTTGCTGAACGCCAGCCATTCGTGGCCCCTTCGGGGAAAGTCATCGTCTTTGACGGTCGTTTGGATAACCGTGAAGAGCTAACGCTTAAAGTGGGCGGCGGGGGACCGGGGCCTGGTGAAGCGTCGTCTGATGCTGCTCTAGTCTCCACGGCCTACGAGCTTTTCGCAGAACGGTTCGCGGAGCATTTGAATGGGGACTTCGCTTTGGCACTTTTTGATCCCCACAAACAGCAGCTTCTGCTGGCACGCGACGCCATTGGTGTGCGCCCTCTCTATTACTGTCACCTACGCAATACTTTTGTTTTTGCTTCTGAGATTAAGGCCATTTTGGCCCATCCGGAAGTTGACAGACGGCCCAATGATGATGCGCTGGCGGACCTGCTTATGCCCGGGGATGCCCGCTGCCGGGATTTGACCTGTTTCCGAGGCATTTTCCGTCTTGTTGCCGGCCACTTGGGAACGGTCACTCCAACACGAAGATGGGCAGTCCGGCAATATTTCACTTTTGATTCCGGCAGGAGTATCCGCTACAAATCGTTTCCCGAATACGCAGAAGCGTTTCGCACGCTTTTTGATCAGGCCGTTCGTCGCCGCATCCGCAGCGCATACCCTACCGCCGTTTCGGTCAGCGGAGGTTTGGATTCTTCGGCGATCCTGTGCACGGCGGCGAATTTCAAGAACTCAGGATTTTCAGTACTGGCGACGAAGGGAATCTCCTTAACCTACGAAGACGGGAGCCGTGCCGATGAGAAGTCGTTACTTTTAGCCATCGAGCGCCAATACGGAATTGATATCCAGCGTCTGCCCAAAGCCGCGCCGGGATATCTGAAGGGGGTAAGAAAGTTGCTTTGGCACGTTGAGGTGCCTGGGCTTGATTGCCAATGGAACACGAACCAGCAGTTGTTTCGCCTTGCCCAGGCGGGCCAGAACCGGGTGTTGCTGAGCGGTGTTTTTGGCGACCAGATGCTTTTCGGCCAAGCATACCTACTCGATTTGGTGCATAGTCTGAGGTGGGGCAAGGCGATGCGAGATCTGAAAGAGTTTTGCCTCTGGATGACGGACGTAGACCCGCAGGAAATCAGAGACCTGTTTTGGCTGGACTTGCTCAGAGCCTACATCCCCAGACGATTCCTCCCCTTTCTGCGGAGAATTCGGGCTAAGACCCAAGCGGACCTTTACCCCCGTTGGTACAGTAAGCCATTTCGCAAACGGGCCATGGACCGGGCCACAGTTCAGACCGGCCTGCAAGGCAAGTTTGCCAGCAAACACGCCGAAGAGTGTTACGGCCACGCCCAGTCGAAGCATCACCTCAATGTTCTGGAGGAATCCAGGAAGATGTGTGCGGTTTACGGCCTGGAGCCGGCATATCCCTTTTTGGACCGGGATTTAATCTCTTTCGTAATGGCCATTCCGGGCGAAGTTGTGAACTGGCAGGGGGTTCCGAAAGGCCTGTTTCGCGAAGCAATGAAAGGAGTCCTTCCCGAAGCGATTCGCTTGCGCAGATGGAAGGCAGATTTTACCGAGTTCATTAATGCGGGTACAGCTCACGAATATCATGAGATCCAAAGCTATTTCGAATCCAATTGTCTGGCCATTGAGTTTGGTTATGTGGATGGAGATGCCGTTAAACAGACGCTGGAAAAAATGAAGCCTCGGGTTCAGAATCCCCATAGCGACGCAGTTCCGACTTGGCGTATTGCGGCATTGGTGTCCTTGGAATTGTGGTTGCGGGTGTTCTTCGGAAAACCGTGCTCAGACCGGCAGTATGCGCATCCAGGCTTGGCTTGGACTGCGATGGCCTAGGGTGCCCACCCTGGGGAGGAGGCCGGTACCGAAAATTCGCAGATTCACGCCGGCATTCGTGGGCAGACCTGCGAGCGTCGCCCTACTTCCATTCTTGCATTCTTGTGCAAGATGTTGCACCGTTTTTGGCAATACGAGGACGCAATATGATTGTTTGCAATTCATGACGATGGCAATCGAATTGCCATAAGTACATGAGCGACTGGGCTTTCCCCGCCCGCGAGCGGTCGTGGCGTTATCTTTCAGTCGGGAGAGAAATATGCGGAACCGGATTGCTGTAGTGGGCCTTTTTATAGTACTGCTTCTTGCAGTACAGACCGCGTTCGCGAACTCGGTGGTGAACTACGTCACAAGTGGAACCTACAACTCTGCGACTCCGACAACACCATTGACTGCGCCTGGCAATACTTTCTCTTTCTCGTTTAGCGTACCGACCCCGGTTAGCCTTTCGGCAAGTGACGCCATCAGTTTTACGACAATTGTGCCGGTTTCATACTCGTCGGGATCCTTCACTGGCACAGTGTCCGGAACGGGCGTCATCTTCTTCACAGCTATTCAAGGCGGAGGGTTCGATATCAACGTGACGGTCGGCGGAAATAACTACTTGTGGGAATTCTTTGGGGCTTTGCCGTTTTTCAGTGGGCCGACTTCCAACCCGACCCTGCTTACCGGCTCTTTTTTTTATGGTGGCCTCTCGTTTGGATTCAATGGCAGTTCTGGCGTCATTGCTAACACCAACGGCACAATTGTAGCCAGCAGCCCGGTAACGACCGTACCTGAGCCCGGCAGCCTGACCTTGCTCGGAACCGGAATTGTGGCCTTCGCTGGTGCGGTACGCAGGAAGTTGCTAAGCCGTGTCCAAGGCTGACGTTCGAGACTTCATCGGTTTCAGTCTTTTCCAATATTCCAGCCGGACATTCCCTAGGATCATGGCGGCTCGCGTGTCTCGTTTTTCCCAGGCAGCGTTGCGGGAATTATTCCTCGCCGCCCTCTCAAGGTTGGGGTTTCTTATTTCGTCCTTTATCTGCCAGCAATTTCAGCAGTTCCCGGGCCCCGGGGTCTCCCGGCAGTCCCTTCGCCTTAAGCTCTGCTTCGGCCTGATCCGGTGCTGAAATCCTGAATTTTGGAGGGTTATAAGGCTTCCTAGCCTTTGATGGCCTATCACCACTGAATGAGCCGGCATTGCTGGACGGCATGCCCTGAACCTCCTGGGTCTCTCGGATGACACTCCCCACCGCGAAGGTTAATTAAATCACGTGCAGCCCGCTGGAAAGAAATCATTTCTGTTCTAGAAATGGAACAAGTCACTTCCGCTCGAAGCACACCGACCCCTGCGAGTCGTCACCGCTGCGAGGATCGACCGATGGATCGCGCCTGTGGCAGACGATTTTCGAACCTGGATGCAGCAGCGCGGCTCACCTCGGGAACCTTGGCGTCGTGCTGGGTGATACTTCTCCCCTGCGGCGAAATGTGCATTACAATCGAGCCATGCAGGAGCCATTTACCCGCGATCGCATAATCGAGGCGCTCCAAGCAATGCCGCCAGATGCTACCCTCGACGACGCCATTGAGCGGCTCGTGTTCCTGGCCAAAATCGAAACTGGATTGGCCGAGCTCGACAGATCCGAAGGCGTTCCACACGATGAGGCCAGGCATCGCTTCGGCCTGTAATGCGCATTCTATGGTCGCCACAATCGCTGCGCGATCTTGACGCCCTCCACGAATAAATCGCCAGCGATTCTGAGCATTACGCAGATTTGACCGTGGCACGAATCTTCTCTGCTGTAGAACGGTTGATCCAGTTTCCGTACTCTGGGCGTATTGTGCCGGAGCGAGATAAACCCGAAATTCGCGAAATTATCGTTGGACGTTTTCGCGTGGTGTATCGGGTTCGAGATGAGCTGCTTGAAGTAGCAACTGTTTTTCGGGCGTCAAGAGAATTTCCGGAGAGATTCTGATCGACGGCGCCGAGGTTACCCAAAGATTCGGGCCACCCCGCCGCGAAGGTTAATCAAATCACGTGCGGCCCGTTAGAAAAAAATCATTTCTGTTCTAGAAATGGAACGAGCGCGAGGAATCCTTACACGCGTCCGCATCCTGGTGCTGCTGCGATTAGGACCCAATGATGCCCGGGCATCACTGACTCCAGGATCTTGCTGGGCGGTGATTTCACGTGGGTGTTCGGCGTCGGCCACCTGGAACCGGTTGTCCCGCCGCTCCCCGAAAGAGCAGCTGATGTCGCAATGTTGTCAATCGTTTACTGGACTCATCACTGGACCCATCGTCACGAATCGACTTCGCAAAACGAGGAAATACAAATTAAAATCAGGCCGATTTTGCTATCGGGTTTCGTCGCCTCCGCGATCGGGTGGCTCTTCGATGCGCAGCAGGAGCGCCCAGCGCAGATACCAGGCGATCGAGGTCCTCGGGTGGGAGGCTGTGGCGATAACGACTCGAGAACCACGCAGTAGCACACGCAAAAAAGGGTGCAAGAGCCCGCAAGACTAGCTTAATAAAGAGATTCAAGGTTCCGCATCGTTATCTGAAACAATTATGCTGTTAAGTGAAAGTGGTGTACGCTGGCAGGGTCTGCGGGTCGAGACTCGACAGTCAGAGCAGTGCTTCTGGGCTATCAAAAACCAATATGGATCACGAAAGATTCGCACTCAATACGGAAAGCGGTCTTCCTCTGTACCTGCAGATTGCCCACGAGTTCGTTTACCGAATTGAAACAGGGCAACTCCAGCCGGGAGACAAGCTGCCTGGCATCCGCAAGCTCGCCAAGGAACTCCGGGTTTCATTTCTCACGGTGGATAAATCTTACCGATGGCTCCGAGCGCGGGGAGTGGTGAACACTCGACGCGGAGTCGGTGTAAGGGTGGCTCTGTCCCTGGACCCTTCCGGCGAGCAGGCCCGCATACGTGCGCAGATCAACAAGTTCGTCGAGAAGATGATGGCTCAGGCTGCGAGCCTGCACTTCGATCCTATGACGGTTGCGCAGACCGCATTGCACCGGGCTACGGCTATGCTGCGCCGGATGTCACACCGCAAAGTCACTTTTGTTGAATGCTTGCCAGAATATGTCGATGACTACACTGCAGAGTTACGGCGCGGGCTCTCGGACCCAAGAGTGCACATCAGTGGATTGCTCACGGGCGATCTTGCGCGGATGATCAAATCAAAAAGGCTCGAGTCGAAGGCTTCCCTCGATGCCGACTTCGTTATGACCACCCTTTACCACTATGATTTCGTGCACCGCGCGGTGACTCCGATGAACCTACGAGTGGTTGCTCTTTCCCATACCCTGGATGGGGAAGCCATCCGAAGGATCGTCAGTCTTCCATCCAAAACCAAGCTCGCGGTGTTACTCGGTCCGACGGACCCCCCCGCGGCGATCGTTCAGACCGTTGAGTACTATCGCGACTTGCCGTCGGGATCGATACCGTTTGCAATCGCAACCGATGCGAATGCCGTGAAAAAGTTGATGGCCAAGGCCGATGTGCTGCTCTATACGGGAGGTTGCCGATCACAGGTTTCCTCTCTCAAGAAAAATACTCGGCTCGACACCATCCTGATGCGCTTCGTCCCCGACCAGGAAGCCGTCAATAAAGTGAAAATGCTGCTCGGCGCAGAGGATGCAAATGGTCATTCCGTAAGCATGCTAAGAAGCTCCCTGCACAATCAAGGCTGATCGGGCACGATCGGAATGCGAACGAACGATGGGTACTTCGCATCGTGGTATATGGATTGTTCTGCAGTCTTGAGACTGGTCGTCTTCCCCAGAGTTTCCCCTGTGTTCTGGTTGCGATCGTATTTTGGAAACGCGCTGGACGCGATTTCCAGACGAACGCGATGCCCCTTCCCAAGTTGCTGGCAGGTGTTCCAGAGGTCGATATCATACGTATAGATCTGCCCGGGCTTGATGAGCGAGGCACGATCACCACCCTCCCGATATCGGGCTCGTACCATGCCATCGTAAAGCCGCTGCGCAAAACCTTCCGGCCAGACGTCCAGCAACTTCCCCATGAAGTCGGTATCGCTGGCCGAGGATGCTGCAGAAAGCTTCACGCGAATCGGGCCGCAGATCGTGGTCTCGCGCTCAAAAGGGTCCGAGGTGAACACCAGTACATCGTCGCGCCGCTCCACCGGCCGATAATCATCAGGACCTCCAAGTTGGGCGTAAGTGGGCTCCATCAGGAAGGGTACCGGCATTGCCGGGTCGTAGGTGTAATGGTCTGGTGGTTCGTCTGCATCGGGTAGAATCGAGAGTGTGCCGTCCCCATACAAACTGTTGGCGCGGCCCTTGCTGTGCAAATAGTAGTCGACGTACTTGGTGCGCCCGATCGGCCATTCTTTCTCGTCATGCCATTTGTTTTCGCCCATTACAAATATCCGGACCGGAGGCTCCTTCATGATGCCCGTATCAGTCCCTTTCAGCCAGTAATCGAACCAGCGAAGTTCGTAATGATTCAAGTCAATCACGGCGGAAGGGCCGAAATCGATGTCTCCCAGACGGGTTGAAGAGTTCACTGCGTGCGGCCACGGTCCCATGAGGAGTTTCTGGCTATGCCGAATCTCCTCAGTCGCGCCTTTGGTCGTCATCCCGATGTAGTTCATGGTAGCGCCGGCCTGCTCGTCGTCATACCAGCCGGAGATGTGCATGATGGGAACTCGCACCCGGTCGTACTTGTTCTGGTAAATCAGTGGATCCCACCACTTATCGATGCCGGGATGATCAACCACCTGCCGCCAATACGGGGAATCCAGTCCTGAGGCCTTATCCATCGTGTAGACCGGCAGGTGCAGGTACACCGTGGGCCAGTCAACTGGTGCCAGGTTATGGAGGGTATGGCCAGATGTGAGCAGGTGCCAGCTCATGTAGGTAGGCGATTGAAGGCCGGTGGGACTCTCCACAAATGGGTCAGGAGGGGTCGTCATCACGATCATCGTGGTCAAATGAGGTGGCTGCTGCAGGGCCGCAATCCACTGGTCATAGCCCAGATAGGAGGCGCCGATCGTGCCCACTTTCCCCGTCGACCATGACTGCTCAGCACACCACTCGATCGAGTCGTAGCCGTCGAGGCCCTCGTTGCGGTACGGCGTGAACCTTCCGTCGGAGTCACCCCGACCGCGAACGTCCATCGCTACGTAGACGTATCCTCGAGCAGCAAAGTAGCGGCCCAGCTCAAGGTGCCCGCCGCGCGGAGTGCTCTTGTTGTAAGGGGTCCGAGAGAGAATGACCGGGAAGCGTCCCTCTGCGTCGGGCCGGTAAATGTCTACGGAAAGCTCTACGCCATCACGCAACTTCACCCGGGTGCTGAATTCGATCTTCACGTTGTAGGTAGGAACGGACAGATCAGCGCCCAGGGCCCACAAGCACGGGATAATGACTGACACCGCCACTAGAACGGCGAAGCGAGTTCTTCTTGGCATTTTCTCGTTCTCCAGAACACGACAACTTCGGTTTTACGGCAAACTCATTCCGCCCCTGCAGCTTGCTGCTTAATCTGGCGTCCGTCTTTCATGACGAAATTCACCTGTCGAAGCGCCCTGATGTCCTCGAGTGGGTTCTGAGGGGTGGCGATGATGTCGGCGGCATAACCGGAGGCTATGCGTCCGCGCTGATCGGCAATACGCAGAAGCTCTGCATTGGTCGTGATCATGGCTTTGAGGATATCGGCGGGAGGAATGCCGGCCCGTACCCATTGATCGAGGTAGTCGAGCATCATCTGTCCGCGGGTTTTACCAGGAAGATCGATCACCGTGTCCGTGGAGAAAACGATTTTCACGCCAACTTTGTACGAGCGGCGCAGGCGATCGACCTCCTTGCGGTCCTGCTCCTCAGCCAGTTCCGGGGAGCGATACATGCCCACCAAGTGTGCTTTGGGGAATTCCGTGCCCGAAAGGAACGTGCCGTGCTCCTTCATCAACCGGAGCAGATCATCATCGAGATTGTGTCCATGCTCGATGGAGTCCGCCCCTCCAAGGATCACGTTGCGCGCTGCTTCTCCGCCCAGCACGTGGACAGCAACCGCCAGTCCGGCACTGTGCGCTTCGTCAACAGCCGCTTTTACCTCGTCGACCGAGTAGTGATAGATGCTGTTGTCGGCGACCAGCTTGATGCAGTTTGCGCCGTAGAAGATATTACGGCGGACGGCCGCGCGAACTTCTTCCGGCGAATCGGCATCGGCGAAATCGTGAGTCCAGGTGCGCCCGTACTCTGGCGCCACCCGATGATACTGCCCACCGTACGGCCCGATGATCTTGCCGCAGCTCTGAATCGTCGGCCCGATAAACCAGCCCAGGGCAAGAGCGTGGCGGACGTCGCTCATCGCATACTCCCCTTCGATGCCGCCGACATCGCGCAGGGTAGTAAATCCTGAATTCAGGGCTTCCCGCGCCAGCTTGATCGCCATGAGGGCCCGGAACGCGGTGCTGGTAGTCTCCAGACGCGCATAGGTTCCCTCGTCTCCCCAGCCGCTGTTCCAGGAGATGTGGGTGTGCGCATCCATCAGGCCTGGGAGCACAAACGAATGCGACAGGTCGATGACATTCGCACCAGTCGGGATTTGCGTCTCCCCGCTCACCCGCGTGATCTTGGTTCCTTCAACGAGAATGACCTGATTGCGACTGAGCGCGCCGGTGCCCGGGTCGATGACGGCTCCGGCACGGATCGCTGTCACCTGCGCGTCAGCGGGCATGACCGCGAAGAAGAACAGCAGAACGACCCAGCGTTTTAGGTTCATGGGTTCCCTCTGAAGTTGAGCTAGTTTCCAGTTACTTCCCGCAAGACGCGCAGAAAGTTTCCACCCAAGATCTTCTTGATATCTTCGTCCGTGTAGCCGCGGTTTTTCAGCGCCTGCGCGATCTTGACGATGTCAAGCATGCTGTCCATGCCTTCCGGCGTCGATGGAGCGCCATCGAAGTCGGAGCCCAGACCTACATGGTCCACGCCCGCAACTTTGACGGCGTGATCGATGTGGTCGATGAGCGTCGAGAAGGGCGGCCGGGGAACGCCATCGGTGTAGTGCTTGAGCTCGTACCAGCTCTTGCGCGAGGCCTGGTCGGGGTCCAACGTTTGGTTTCGTGCGTTGTTATTGAACTGGGCCAGCAGGTCCTTCTTCCGGGCAAGCATCGCGTCACGGAAGTGCTGGTCGACGAATTCGGAATAGAAGTTGATGCCCACCACTCCGCCGTTCTTGGCTAGGGCACGCAGCATGTCGTCGGTCGCGTTACGCGGATGGTTGTCGAGTGCCCGGCAAGAGGAATGCGAGAGGATTACTGGTTTCGTCGTCACCTGGAGCGCGTCGTAAAACGTCTCATCGGAAACGTGAGACAGATCCACAATCATGCCGATGCGATTCATTTCCCGTACTACGCTCTTGCCCAACTCATTCAGGCCGTGCCAGCGTGGGGTATCGGTCGATGAATCCGCCCAATCGTTAGTGTTGGAATGCGTGAGCGTCATGTAGCGAACGCCTAAACGATGGAACATCCTCAGGGCGGCGAGATTGTTCTGGATCGCGTGTCCCCCCTCGATGCCCATGAGCGCCGCTACTTTTCCCTCCTTCTTGAGCCGGATGACATCGGCGGCGGTGACCGCTAGACCGATGCGGTCAGGGTTGGCATCGATGGTCCTGTAGACCACGTCGATGAGCTCAAGCGATCGGCGAATGGAGTTGTGCGGAACAAAAACTGGATCCGGCCAAATCGAAAAGAAGATACCGGTCACACCGCCGTCGAGTAGCCTGGGGATGTCGACATTCCCGTCTGCCAGTCGCTTGCCGATGTCAACACCCTCAATGGAAATCCGGCTCGGAGTATCGTCGTGCGTGTCGATCACGATGGCGTCGCGATACATCGCCTGTACTACGGGTGAGATCGTCGTTGGTCCGGTGTCGAGCGTGTGGTTAGCAGAAATCCCGGCCGGCGTAAGCAAAACAACGAACAAAGCAGTAAGGATTCGGCGTCGTTCCATACCCCTCCCCCCACCATGCACAATGACGCATTGTTACAGCAAGTTGTAGCGCGCCGATCGGCGGCGACGCGTTGCCGCTACGTGCCGTCCTGCGTGAAGAAGCCGCCGCTTAGGCGTTCTGCGCAGATCACAATCTTTGCTGCACGGGAACAATTTTTCGCGCTTGACAGTACCACAGTTATGGAGTAGTAGAACAGTGGTTTTTGAGGGGGAGGGTGCTATGTCGACCTGGTGTAGGCGTTCTCTTGTCTTGTGCGCCGCCGCGCAGCTGTTTCTCTTCTCTGTTCGGCTGTGCACTGCGCAACAAACCACAGCTGCAATTCGGGGTCAGGTAGCGGATTCAAGCGGAGCTGTGATAACTGATGCCGTACTAACCCTGATCAATGCCGGCACAGGTGCGTCCCGAAACACGAGGTCATTGGACACGGGAGCCTATGCCTTCGAGTCCGTAGCTATCGGTAACTACAAGCTCACCGCCAGCAAGCAGGGGTTCTCGACCAAGGTTGTCGGCAACATCGTAGTAACCGTGGGTACGACGGCGGCTATCAACATTTCACTCGCAGTGGGTAGCACCACCGAAGAAGTAGTGGTTCAGGGTGAGGTTCCTTTAGTCGATACGAATGAATCCCACGTTGGGACGGTCGTAGACGAGCGGGCGGTGCATGACCTCCCGCTGCAGTCCCGACAATTTCTTAGCGTCTCGGTACTCACTCCCGGAGTGACGCTGGTGCCCAACGGCGATCCGACAGCTCTAAATCGCCTGATGCCATCGATTGGTGGAAGCCGCGCTCGCTACACGAATTTCAATGTCGACAATGCCGATGACAACGAGGACCTCGACGGCGGGCTCTTGCAAACGATCAGCCTTGAAGCCGTCCAGGAATTCCAGGTCATTACGCACCGTTTCTCGGCCGAGCAGGGGCGCGCGGGCTATGGCGTCATCAATGTGCTAACAAAGTCGGGGACGAATCGGTTCCACGGGAGCGCCTTCGAATTTTTCCGCGACAAAGCGCTGAACTGGAAAACGCACACCGAGGTGATCTCCGACTCGCCGAAGAGTTCCTACCGCCGTAACCAATTCGGCGGATCGTTCGGCGGCCCGATTGTGAAGGATCGGATGTTCGGCTTCTTCGCAATTGAGAAGCTGAAGCAGACCACAATCGACATCGTGGATACGCAGGGAATTGATCCAACGCAGAATGGCTCATTCGATGTGCCACAGACTGTGTTCACGGTTCTTGGGAAATTGGATGGCGAGATATCCAAGAACAACCACGCCAGTTTGCGCTATTCGCGGGAACATAATACCGACACCAGCGGAGTCACCAACCGAATTCCAAAGTCGACATGGGGCTCAAACGTGAACACCTACAACACGGGTGTCTTCAACCTGACGAGTATCATCGGTCCTACCAAAGTCAACCAATTCACGGGCGAGTTTTCTTCCTGGCGCAACGATCTGCCGCCGAATACCTTCGGTCCCACCCTGAATTTCCCGAACGGTGTTGTCCTGGGCCAGGCGCCTTGTTGCCCGCAGAGCACAACACTTACCAAGATACAGACACGCGACACGTTTTCGCTGGTGGCCGCCGGGAAAGGAACTCACAATTTCAAATTCGGCGGAGAGTACGTCTTTACGCGCCACCCGGGTGGAACTTTCAACATCCAAAAGACACCGCAGTACACCTTTCTTGGCGACAGTTTGACGGCCCCCGTCAGCCAGATTTTCTATTTGATCGGTGATGGAGTGTTCGAGTTCAACAGTTTTCACCGCGTGGGATTGTTCGCCCAGGACGACTGGAAGGTCAACCGCAAGCTTACTCTGAACCTGGGCCTGCGCTGGGACTATTACGGGGGCGTTGCCTTCAACCAGAGCTACAGCACCACTTACAACTTCCTGCAGACGGTACTGCCCACTTTTGCCGGGCGCCAGATGCGGACGGCAGGAGACAATTTCGGCCCGAAAATCGGTTTCGCATACGATCCGGTTGGTGACGGCAAAACTGTGATTCGGGGTGGCTATGGGTACTATTACAATTTCCCGATTCTCACAACCTTTTTCACGATGGTTGAACGGAACCCGAATCCGCTCCGCCTAGGATATCTGGTGGTTGACACGAGTCTCGACAACAGTGGCATCCGAAACCCTGACGGAAGCATATTCAAGTACGGAGAGCCGCTGCCCCCGAATCAGCTCACTTCAAGTCCAATCCCGCTTGAGGATTCGGTGGTCGATCCCCGCAACGTCGATCCTCGCTATCAGCACGCGACGATTGGTTTTGAGAGACAGTTATCCACGAAAACGGTTATTGGTGCAGATTTCATTTGGTCTCGAGGTGATCACACGCCTTTTGCAAATCAGATTAATCGATTTCCGATAGGCGGGGGTGTCCGCCCGTTTGCAGAAGCGGGATACAATTTCCCGATCCGTATCGAAGACACGTCCGGCCAAAGCCGTTATAAGGCCCTCAACATATCGGTAAACCACAACTATTCACGAAATTTCCAGTTGACCGCGTGGTACACGTATTCGACCTGTGACAGTTTTGACATTATCGCGTCCGACCAGGGATTCGACACGTTTCCGGTCAACGAAAACGATCCTCACAACCGTCAGGGTTTCGGACCCTGTCAGTTTGATCCGAACCACAAGCTCGTCTTCAGCCCAATCTTCACGCTGCCCTTGGGGTTTCAGATCTCGAGTATCACTCGGTTTACCACTGGACGTGCTTACAACATCAAGGCAGGTGCTGATCTAAACGGAGACGGAATCAGCAACGACCTTCCCCCTGGCGTCGCTCACATCAACGCGGGTACAGGCGCGAACTTCTTCCAATCTGATATCCGTGTGTCCAAGATCTTCAAGCTGCCCGGCGATTTTGGCCGAATCGAGGGCATCTTCGAAATCTACAACCTCTTCAACAACACGAATCCTGCTCTTTACGACGGCAATAAGCTGTCTAACACGTTTGGGCAGCCGACCGCGTTTGCTGGGGACCCATTGCAACCGGAGGCGCGACTGATCCAGTTAGGAGTTCATTTCAATTTTTAGTTGCCTAAGCCGGGGAGCAATAAAACGTCGATGCCGATTAGCGGTACTGTTGCTTCGAGCTTGCCTTCCTGCTGCGAGATGGACAGACGATGAGCACTCTACGGAACGACCTTCTCGCGTTCTCATTGATTTTCCCTGTCCTGCTTCCCCCCTTTACCCGGGCGCAGGCCCCTGACTCCAGTCGTCAGGGGGCTGCCTCCTATGGCGGAGAGATCTTGCCTTCTCAGGCTCGAAGGGTGATTGCTCCGCTGTTGCCGTACTCCACGCTTGACGCAATTACCAACGAACTCTCAGGCGAGCTGACCATGCAGCACATCCAGGTGATCAGCCTGTTCCATCGGACTGAGCCTTCCTTGGAGTTCAAAGAGTCTGCGGAGTATGTCGAGCGCAAGCTGAAGGAATTCGGGCTCGCCGACGCCCACATCGAGAGTTTCCCGGCGGATGGCAAGATCATGTACTCCACATTCCGGTCTCGACCCCAGTGGGATGTGGAGTCCTCGGAGCTGTGGCTGGAGGCACCCAACAAGGAGCGGCTCGGTAGCTATGCCGAGACTGCGGTGTCAGTTGCAAATAACAGTCGCTCCGCTAGCGTGACGTCGGAAGTTGTCGATGTCGGCAACGGGACCGCTGATTCGGATTATGCTGGCAAGGACGTGGCGGGCAGGATTGTTCTCGCCGAGGGTGACACTAATCTCGTTCATCGCAAGGCGGTGTATGAGCACGGAGCCGCGGGCATAATCGACTATCGCCTAAACCTGATCCCCACCACGCGCCAGCAGGACATGCTCGACCTGGTCACGCAGGGCGTGATCTGGCCGCTTGATCCCGAATACAAACAAAAGGCCAAATTCGTCTGCATGATTTCTCCCCGCAAGGGACGGCAACTCCACGCGATGCTCCGCGCTGGGGAGAAGGTTGTCGTTCACGCGGAGATCAAGACGCGCGTGGGCCCCGGCGAGTATCAGGTCGTTACTGCAACGATCCCAGGCGGGAACAAGAAGGCAGAAGAGTTCGTGCTGAGTTGTCACCTCGGGCACCCGAGGCCGGGCTCAAATGACAATGTGAGTGGCTGTGCAGCGATCCTAGAGATCGCCCGGGGATTGACCCGCTCCATTGCTACCGGCGCACTGCCACGCCCAAGGCGAAGCATTCGGTTCATGTTCCCCCCAGAAAACTCTGGCACGATCATGTACCAGGTGACACACCCTGACGCCAAACTGCACCAGGTTGCGGCGATGCAACTCGATTCGGTGGGTGGGAACCCAACTATTACGGGGAGTGTCCTGCACCTGTTCCGCACGCCATACTCCATGGCGACGTACCTGAACGATGTCGCTCAGAACCTGTTCCAGTTCGTATCCGATACGAACGTCGAGAAGATTCCTTACCGTGTCGCCTTCCCACACCAGTTTGAGCCACGCATCACTTCAGTCACAGGCACGCGTGACAATTTCTGGGGCAGCGTCGACGAGTTCTTTGACGGTAGTGACAGCTTTATTTATTCCGATAGCTCTGTTGGAGTCCCGGCCGTTTACTTGGAGGATTGGCCGGATCCATACTTTCACACCAGCGGCGACCTGCCGGAGAATCTGGACCCAACCAAGCTGCGGCGCAGTTGCGTGATTGCCGCATCGGTTGCCTACGCCTTGGCTAACGCCCATGACGAAGATGTGGTTCGGTTTGCCTATGAAACTGCGAATCGGGCCCGCGAGCGCGTAGCAGCTCTGGAACGTGATGCTTACGACAGGCTTTCGCTCTGCGACGCCGTGCATTTTGAGGATTGCTACACCACGGCTGCGAACGCAGTCGAACAGGCCTACAAACGCGAAGGGCTCGCCATCACCTCCGCCAGCCGGCTCGCAGACGAAGCCTCTCGGGTTCAGCCCCAACTACAAGCTCTTCGAGAGCAGTTTCTTAAAGCTCAAACGTCTTCCCAGGAACGATTGGAGGCGTATTCGAGCTGGCTCGGGGGAGTGCGGCGGGTAGGATTCTCAAAACGTCAGCCTGGCAAGGAAGAGAAAGAGGCTGCAACTCGATTCCCGAAGAGAAACCGTAACCTGATCGGCCCCATGGACAGCTTCGCCTTCGACTACCTGACGACCAAGCTCGACTCGCAATACCGGCAGCGTTATGACATCTTCAATCTTCCGGCGAACTCGTATGCTTTCGAGACTGCGTATGAGGCGCTCAATTTTGCGGACGGCACTCGCAGTGTGCTGGATATCACGAATGCCTTGCAGGCCGAGTTTGGCAACGTACCCCTAAAAGCGGTGGATCAATACTTGGCGTTGCTTGCCGACAATGGTGTAGTCCAGTGGGTCAAGCCCGAGGATGGCAATAAGCAATGATCCACGGTGTGGCGAGAAAGGAAAGCTATGATGTGCCGGCCTGGTGAGATTCAATTCACGAAGGCTTCAGGAGAGCAAGCAATGAGACTTCATTGGGCAAGCGACGTGCTCGTCGCGGTTCTGGTGGTCGCCATGGCGGTTGGTTCCGCGGCACAGGAGGCGTCCACCTCCGAGATCCCGCGAGCCGTGGAGGTTACGCCGAAGCAAGTGACAGCCGAAGTGGGGCAACAGCTCAAGTTCACAGCCGTCGCCAAGAACGCAGCGGGCGAGGTAATTCCGGGCGAGCCCTCGCTGTGGTTTGCTGCGCCCTTCGATCTGGCGGGAGCCGAAAAAGGCGTGGTCACCGTCTATCAACCGGGCGAGATTCGGGTAGGTGCAGTAATCGCCGGCAAGACCGGATACGCCACGGTCACCGTGCTGCCGCCCCCTCCAAAGACCGTAGATATCGTGTCACCGGGACCAATCGTGGTCGGTGGATCACGGGTCTTGCAAGCAACGGCCCGCAATGAGAAGGGTGATCCGCAGCAGAATGCTCCCATCGCCTGGAGTTCGGAAACACCCTCGATTGCCAGTGTCGACAAGGCTGGAGTGGTAGTGGGTCTCCGCCCCGGGCAGGCCAAAGTACGTGCCACTTCCGGGAAGGCCAGTGGCGAGGTGAGCTTTGCGGTGGAGAAGAATCCCGTTGCCAGCTTGAACGTGCAGCCGAGCACTGCGCAAGCAAAGACCGGTGACGTGGTGCGCTTCACTCCACAGGCCAAGGACGCGCAGGGCGGAAGCGTAAAGAACGCTTACGTTTCCTGGGAAGTGATCGGAGCCGGCGCGACGATCTATCCCGAGGGTGCGTTTGTGGCCGAAGAGCCCGGCACATATATCGTGAAGGCCACCAGCGGGGGACACGGTGCCACCAGTTCCGTGGCGGTGTCACCGCGCAACCAGGAACGTCAGCTCGATGTCGTCGCGCACGTGATGCCGAAGGACTCAGAGACCGCCGAGCAATGGATTATCGGCAACTATGCATATCTTGCGACCGTCAGCGACAAGCTGCGCGTCTACGACGTTTCCGATCCCTCTTCGCCGAAATTGCTGGACACGCTGACGGTCGACGCGAGGCTCATCAACGACGTCAGCACGACCCCTGACGGCAAGATCGGTGTCATCACGCGCGAGGGCGCTTCGACCCGAAAGAATGGAATCGTGTTCCTCGATACATCGGATCCGAATCATCTGAAGGTTTTGTCTGATTACACCGCAACGGTGACCGGCGGAGTTCACAGCGCATACATCAACT
>Ga0306920_100005199_pt1 | contig 16784 bp, 16 predicted proteins | sample flu12Cox44000170_FD_204666 | JGI IMG/M metagenome (GOLD analysis project Ga0306920, IMG submission 204666) | Lab enrichment of tropical soil microbial communities from Luquillo Experimental Forest, Puerto Rico - flux4day.12C.oxic.44.000.170 (v2)... | ecosystem: Environmental > Terrestrial >... | reverse complement strand
CAAGCGCGCCCTCGAGGTCGCCGGCGATGACCCCGGCGTCCTGGCGGATGCCGCCACGGCGCTCGGCTATTTCGGTGAGGACATCGGCGCGATGATGGCGCTGGTCGATCGTGCGCTGACGCTCAACCCGAGCTTCGCGCGCGGCTGGCAAGTCAGCGGCAACCTTAGATTGCGGGCAGGTCAGCCCGACCTCGCGCTCGAGCACGTCGAGGCCGCGCTGCGGCTCAGCCCGCGTGCTCGCGTCGGCGTTTCCCTTCTTACAATAGGCGGCGCGCATTTCTTCAGCCGGCGCTTCGATCTGGCCGTGCCGAAACTCCTCCTCGCGATCCAAGAAAATCCCACTTTCCCAGAGCCGTATCGCTATCTCGCCGCCTGCTATGCGCATATGGGTCGGCTCAAAGACGCTCGCGAGATCATCGAGCGCCTGCGGGCCGTCGCCCCTATCGTGATCCCCGATGTCGACTACTTGCGGAACCCCGAACACCGCGAACTGCTGCTGTCGGGCCTGCGCTTGGCGATGGGTGAGGGATGAGCCAGAGCGGACGGCTCGCCGCGGCTCTGTCTGCGAGATCCGCGACACCCCGCCGCGGGGTTTGACCGCACAAGCCGGCTGCCTCAATGCGACAGCGCCGCCGCCAGATCCAGTTGGGCGGCGACCGCTTGCAAGCGCCGGTCGCGGGTCCACAATTTGCTGCCCGCAGTCAGTAGCGCGGCCGCCAGCAAGTGGGCATCGACATACCCGATGCCGCATCCGAAAAGCGCGTGACGATCGATCAGACGAAGCACCTCCTCGTCCGAGGCCACGACCGCCTGAGGCAGATCCTGCAAATGACTCAGAAAAGTGGCGCGCCGCTGCAGATTGCCGAGCGCAAGCTCGCCCACAACGAAGGGGTGCCCGAGGACTTCACCCCTGTTGAGCCACGCAGTGAGCCTCTCATCGCCGATCCGCAGATGCTCGACCCAGACGGACGTATCGACGAGGATCACCCGCGTTTCGTGCGCCGCCGCGGGATCGCTGTGAGACCGGGCTCGCTGCCGCCGAGACGTGCCAGCCGCCGCGCAGCCTCGCGCTCAATCAACGCCCGGAGCGCCTCGCGAACCAAGGCGGATTTCTCGCGTATTCCGGTGTACGCCTCGGCTTTCGCCAGCAGCTCATCATCAAGTGCAAGGGTCGTGCGCATTTTCATCCTCCCGGAAAGGCACGAATTCTTCATCGTTTGATGTCGTAGTCAATGTCGATGGCGGCTGAGCTCCGCAGACGGGCCATTAGAAGGCCGGCGTGAGTAGCGGGTAGCCGTCATCCCGCCGCACTTGCGATTACCCAACAGCGCTCTCACTTTGCCGAAAACGCTGGTCGTGGGCATCAGGACGTGTCGATCTCGGCAGTAACCACTGCGCAATCGGGTGCCGCGCGGGCGGAACCGCGGCTCGGAGCGGTCGCGGCGTGGCTGTTCGCGTGCTCTGCATTGATTTTTCTAATGGTGATGGTCGGCGGGATCACGCGGCTCACGCTCTCGGGCCTGTCGATTACCGAATGGAAGCCGGTCATCGGCGTCGTCCCGCCGCTCTCCGAAGCCGACTGGGCCGCGGAATTCGCTAAATACAGGCAGATTCCCGAATACCGGGCGATCCATTCCGGGATGACCTTGGCGGAGTTCAAGGACATCTTTTACTGGGAATACGCCCATCGGCTGCTGGGCCGGCTGATCGGGGTTGCCTTCACCGCGCCCTTCCTTTGGTTCCTGGTGCGGCGGCGGCTGCCGCGACGGCTGGTGCCACCGCTCTGCGGCATTCTGGTGCTCGGCTTCGCGCAAGGCGGGCTCGGCTGGTACATGGTCCAGAGCGGGCTCGCTGACCGGGTCGAGGTCAGTCAATACCGCCTCGTCGCGCATCTCGCGCTCGCCCTTGCCATCTATGCTGCGATCCTGTGGACGGCGCTCGGCATTAGCCGCGGTTCTCGGCGTCTCGCTGCAAATCCGGGTTGGCGGCGGGCGGCCGAGGCCGTCCTCGGGCTCGCCGCGGTGACGATCCTTGCCGGCGGGTTTGTCGCGGGCACCCGCGCCGGGCTCACCTACAACACCTTCCCACTGATGGACGGCAAGCTGGTGCCGGTTGGCTACGCCCAGCTCCATCCGTTCTATCTGAATTGGTTCGAGAACATTGCTGCCGTGCAGTTCGATCACCGCGTGCTCGCGGTCGCGGTCGCCGCCAGCGTCTTGCTTATGTGGGTTGCGGGCCTGCGCGTGAGGTTGCCAAACCGGGCCCGCACCGCGCTGCATATGCTGCTCCTCGTCGCGGCGCTGCAGGTGGCGCTCGGCATCGCGACACTTCTGCTTGTTGTGCCGGTTGCGCTCGCAGCTGTCCATCAGGCAGGAGCGGTGCTGCTGCTGACCGCGGCGATCTATTTCCGCCATACCTTGCGGAAAGCTGCACCGATGGACGAGAAAGTGCTGGCGCCCATATAGTCTTCATCCGCCGCGGGAGAAGACGATGGCCGATGACGGCGCCTTTCCGGCAAAAACCCTCGATGACTGGGCACAGCTCGCCCGGTCGGAGCTGAACGACAAACCACTCGACCGCCTCGACTGGATCACTCCGGAGGGCATCCGGGTCAAGCCGCTCTACACCGCCGAGGACCTCGAAGGCATCGAGTACGTGGGCGTAACGCTGCGCGACATGATGCCGGGGCGCGCACCCTATTTACGCGGGCCGCGGGCGACGATGTACGCCAACCGGCCGTGGACGATAAGGCAATACTCCGGGTTCTCGACCGCCGAAGCGTCGAACCGGTTCTACCGCGACAACCTGAAGGCCGGGCAGATGGGCCTGTCGATCGCCTTCGATCTGGCGACGCATCGCGGTTACGACAGCGACCACCCGCGGGTCGTCGGCGATGTCGGCAAGGCCGGGGTCGCGATCGACTCGGTCGAGGATATGAAGATCCTGTTCGACGGCATCCCGCTCGACCGCATGAGCGTGTCGATGACGATGAACGGCGCGGTGCTGCCGGTGCTCGCCGGCTATATCGTCGCCGCTGAGGAGCAGGGCGTGCCGCAGGAAAAGCTTACCGGCACGATCCAGAACGACATCCTCAAAGAGTTCATGGTCCGCAATACGTATATCTACCCGCCCGGGCCGTCGATGCGCATCGTCGCCGACATTATCGAATACACCGCCCGGCACATGCCGCGCTTCAACTCGATCTCGATCTCCGGCTATCACATGGAGGAGGCGGGGGCGACGTCGGTCCAGGAGCTCGCCTTCACTCTGGCCGACGGGCTCGAATACGTACGCGCGGCACTCTCACGCGGCCTTGAGATCGACGAGTTCGCGCCGCGACTGTCGTTCTTTTTCGGGATCGGCATGAATTTCTTTATGGAGATCGCGAAACTGCGCGCCGCGCGGGTGCTGTGGGCGCGGCTGATGCAACAATTCGCGCCGCGGAACCCGGCGAGCCTGGCATTGCGCACGCATTGCCAGACCTCCGGCGTCAGTCTCACCGAGCAGGACCCGCACAACAACATTATCCGCACGACGTTGGAGGCGCTGGCCGCAGTGCTCGGCGGCACCCAGTCATTGCACACCAATTCCTTCGACGAGGCGTTGGCATTGCCAAGTCCCGCCTCGATGCGCGTCGCCCGCAACACGCAGCTGATCCTCGCCGAGGAAACCGGCATCCCGCATGTGATCGATCCTCTCGGCGGCAGTTATTACGTCGAAAGCCTGACGCATTCGTTGGCGCACGCGGCAATGGCGCTGATCGACGAGGTCGAGGCGATAGGGGGCATGACCAAGGCGGTCGAAGCCGGCATGCCGAAATTGCGCATCGAGGAAGCCGCGGCAAGGCGGCAGGCGCGCATTGACCGCGGCGAGGAGACGGTCGTCGGGGTCAACCAATACCAATCGGGCGAAGAGACTTCGATTGAACTTCTCGATGTCGACAACGCCGCGGTGCGCGAGCAACAGATCGAGCGCCTCCAACATGTGCGCGCCGGCCGCGACCCGAAGCGCTGTCAGGCCGCGCTCGCGGCAATGACCAAGGCAGCAAAGCGCGGCGAGGGCAATCTGTTGGGATTGTCGATCGATGCGGCGCGGGCGCGTGCGACGGTCGGCGAGATTTCCGAGGCGCTCGAAAAAGTCTTCGGCCGCTATCGCGCGCAGATCCGCGCGGTCAGCGGCGTTTATGGCGGCCAATACCAGGACGACGAGGCCTTTCACCGCGTTCAGCGCGAGATCGAAGGGTTTGCGCGCGAGGAGGGGAGGCGACCGCGCATGCTGGTCGCCAAACTGGGCCAGGACGGGCACGACCGCGGCGCCAAGATCATCGCCACGGCCTTTGCCGATATCGGCTTCGATGTCGATATCGGCCCTCTCTTCCAGACCCCAGAGGAAGCCGCCCGCCAGGCGGTCGAGAACGATGTCCACATCGTCGGCGTCTCTACCCACGCCGCCGGCCACAAGACCCTCGTCCCGGCGCTGATCAAAGCCCTGAAACGGGAACGCGCGGCCGACATCCTCGTCGTGTGCGGCGGCGTCATCCCGCCCAAGGACTACGCTTTCCTCAAAAAATCCGGCGTCAGCGCGATCTACGGCCCCGGCACCAACATCCCCAAAGCCGCCGCCGAAATCCTCTCGCTGATCCGGAACCATCGGCTGGCCGCTTGAGCAACGCTGGCGGCACAGAAATCGAACCGTTTTTGTGCCCCTATTCAAAAGCATGCTTCACAACATCGGCGTCGTGGTCGTAGGCCTCGGCGTCGCTTTCATAGGCACGAGATTCGATTCACTATTGGGGCTACGCGATTTCAGGTCAGTGTCCACGGCGGTCGCGGGTTCTCTTCTTTTGATCATCGGATTTTTGACGAGAGTATGGGCGACATTCTATTTCTATAAGGAACGAATGAAGGTGATCTCGCTGTCCCCGCAGAGAACCCTGATCACGTCTGGCCCCTACGCCTTTTCGAGAAATCCGCTCTATCTGGGAGGAAACGTGTTTGTTTTTCTGGGGGCGGCGCTGCTCTTCGGATCACTGGCTGCGGTGCTGATTACGCTCATCCATTTCCCGTTCATCGATCTTTTCGTTCGGCGGGAGGAAAAACAGCTTGAGCGAGATTTCGGCGACGACTGGCTACAGTATCGAAGGCGGGTACGCAGATGGCTCTGACGGCGCAATGGCTCGCCGCTCAGCTAACGAGTTGGTAAGCCAGGCGCGGTCTCGCCGATTGACCAGAGAATCGGCGGTTCACCGGCGGAAAGTGCGGGATGACCTCGCGGGCACCGTCGACGCCGATCGGCGCCGAGAGGATCGGCCGATCGACCCCGGCTGCGGTCGGCTTGCGCGTAGCCCCTTAAAGATGGCAGCGTAAAACCTGCCGGCAGAACTCAGGACGATTGAGGAATGGCAAAGGGCGTGGAACTGCGCGGGTGGACGGCCATGATCTACGTCGCCGACAGCCGAGACGTTGCTGGTGCCGTACGGCGCAGTCAGCGCTTGCACTGGACGCTACAAGACGCTCAGGCAGAGGCCGAAAGCTGGGCAAGTGAATTGGGTCATGAGATAGTTTGGGAAAGCGTCGACAACTTGACGTTGATCGGACGCATGCCCGGCCATTTTGTGGTAGTCGCCAGCATCTTATTACCAAAAGGTGCTCGCCGAGCGGCCCCGGCGAAAAAAGGATCTCAAGCTCACCGCGCGTCACCGGCCTGATCGAGTGGGCCAGACGCCGTCGTGGTGAGGGAAGTCCGAGCCCCACGTCATGTTGTCCTCGCCGATCTCGTCGACGGTACACGCAATTGGGGTGCAGAAAACCAGTGGCACTGACATCATTATCAGTTCAAAGCACGACTAGACGGGCTCACCTGAACCCGCAAGGCTACCTGGTCAACTGGGAGCGTGAGTATCGAGAGGAGCTTCAATTCAACGGTCAGAAACGCTCTTTATCGGGGTAAATTCCAGCGTTAGACCTAGGTACATGCGCCATGTCCATACCCCACACCTATAGCTTCATGCGTTACCTCGCGGCCAAGAAGAGCGTGGACGACCGGGCGATGAATTGGCAGGTCTGGCAGCGCTTGGTCGAGGCTCTGCCAGAAGCCACCCCTGAGCAACCCCTGCGCATCCTCGAGATCGGAGCGGGCATCGGCAGCATGGTGGAGCGGCTCTTGGCTGGTGATGTGCTCACCCATGTGATCTATACCGCAATTGACATGGCGCCCACGCTGCTGGCCGAAGCTCGCCGCCGTCTCGCCCAGTGGGCTGACGAGCAGGGTTTTCAAGTGCAGGAGAACGACCAAGGACAGCTGCGTCTGCAGCGGGGAGGGCAGCGTGTTACCGTAGAAACCGAGGCGATCGATGTGACGCGTTTCATCGCCCGCGAGCACCGCCGACCGGCCTGGGACCTGCTGATCGGGCAGGCCTTTCTCGACTTGATCGATGTGCCCTCGGCCTTGCCTGGACTCTGTTCCTTGGTGCGCGCAGGCGGGCTGCTGTATTTCCCCACCACCTTTGACGGCGGTACGGTCTTCCAGCCGGAGGGCGACCCAGAGTTCGGTCGGGCCATTGAGGCCTGTTACCATCAGACGATGGACCAACGTGTGCTGGACGGCAAGCCGTCTGGAGACAGTCGCACCGGACGACGTCTGTTTGCCCACCTCCGCGCGGTTGGGGTGGATGTGCTAGCCGCCGGCAGTTCCGACTGGGTGGTTTTCGCTGGCGCCGACGGCTATCCTGCGGATGAGGAATATTTCCTGCACGACATCATCCACACCATCGGCACGGCGCTCACCGAGCATCCCCAGCTGGACGCAGAGCGCTTGAGCAGCTGGGTGGCGGACCGGCACGCTCAAATAGAACAGGGTGCACTCGTGTACATGGCGCATCAGTTGGATGTCCTGGCACGCGTCCCCTCGCCGATCGCGGAGCGATCGGGCGGGAATTCTTAGAGGTCACATGTCTACCGGGGGGGATCTGCTGCGCGAGTCACATTTCCTTGTTGTTGCAGCAGGCGTCTCTCGACGCCATGCTGCATGCGGCGGGTCTCTCTATGGGCGCCTGCGTGGTGCTAAGCGAGCACTACCACGTTCCTACCCGGCCGGATGAGGAGTGTGACCGCCTTTTGCATGCGTATCTGCTCGACGGCGCCCACCGGGGATATATCGGAGGGATGCTCCTGGAGAAGTTTTATAATCGAGGGTGGGTCGACTATGTCCTGCTCGTGCTGAAGCCACACCGATTCGCCAGTCGCTGAGGCGTCTCTCCCACGCCCTACCACACCGCCATCGCGCCGCCATCGACCACGATGGTCGTCCCTGTGATATAAGAAGCATCATCACACGCCAGGAAGACCGCAGCTTTGGCGACGTCCGCTGACAGGCCCAGCCGACGCAATGGTGTGCGCGCAATTTCGCGTGCGGTGCTATCCGCTTCGACAGACGGTTGTTCCCCCAGCCGCTCGGTAATGATGACGCCGGGAGCGATCGCGTTGACGCGGATGCGGTGCGGCCCGAACTCTGCCGCCAGCGCATAGGTCAGTTGCTGCAAACCACCCTTGCTTGCATCGTAGGCGCTGCCCCCGGAGCTGGCGCCGCCGTAGTGACCCGAAGCGGACGTGATGTTGATGATGGCGCCGCCACCCTGCTTCAGGGCGGGCAAGGCATATTTGGCGCAGAGCCAGGGCCCTTTCAGGTTGACGTCCACGACATGCGCAAACTCCGCGGCGGTGAGCTCGTCGATCGACTTGAAGGGAGCAACGGCCGCATTGTTGACCAGGATATCGAGACGGCCGAAGTGTTGCACGGTGTGCGCTATCATGCCCTTGACCGCTTCCTCATCGGCGACGTCTGCCCGCAAGACGACGCACCTTCGCCCCAGTGCCCTGATCTCCTGCTCGCTCTCTGCGGCTTTCTCCATCGACCGGCCGACGATGAGTAGGTCTGCACCCTCCTCGGCCATGGCCACAGCGATCGCATGACCGATGCCACGCAAGCCGCCAGTGACCACTGCCACTTTCCCTGTCAGTTTCACTGCCGTGTATCCTCCGCTTCATTGTGTCATCGGCGGCGAAAAGGTCGTCTGCAGCGCCAGTGCCCGTCCCTCGCGGGCGGAACGCAGCGCCGTGAGCATGACGTCCAGCACGTGCCGGGCGTGGGTAGCACTGTTGACAGGTGCCGTATCGTGCCGGACGCAGTCGACGAGGTGGGCCACGCCTTGCACCCAATCGTCGTCACGCGGCCAGCGCGCCGTCGATTCTTCCACCGTCCAGCCGTTGTCTGTTCGAAAGATATGGATCGGCGTATTGGCATAGGTCGGGTCGCCCGACAACGTGCCGTTCTCGCCATACACTTCACATGTGACGTTGCGGCTGGCCTGAACGCACCACGAGACGTCGAGTGCGGCGAAAAGGCCTCCGAAGTCCAGGTGCAGGTGCACGGAATCCTCCACTTCGGTGAGCAGGCGCCTGCCGGCTGCGGGACCATGTCCAATGACGTGCTCGCTGATGATCGTGCCGGCCATGGCGCTCACCCGCATGACGGGACCGAGGAGACCGGTAAGGGCGGCAAGGGCGTACACCCCGCCATCCATTAGAGGCCCACTGCCAGCGCCAAAATACCACGCCTGATCTGGCGAGAAACCATCCCAGGTGGCCGGAGCCAGTAGCTGAGCGCGTGCAAACGTGGCACGACCGATAATTCCCTGGGACAGCAAGTGCTGCCAGCACTGCATTGGCGGCAGCAGCAACGTGATCGGGGCGCAGGCGAGTTTGACTCGATACCGCTGCGCGGTATCAATCAACTGCGTGGCATCCTCCACGGATTGCGCCAACGGCTTCTCGGTATACACATGTCGGCCAGCCGCCAAGGCTGCCATCGAGACCGGCACATGGGCTTGGTGCGGCGTCAGATTGACGACAATCTCGGCGTTGCTCTCAAGCAGAAAACGGTCGAGATCGGTGTAATAGGTGCGCGCACCGAAGCGCTGCTGGGCTGCTCTCGCCCGCTCTTCAACCTGGTCACAGACCGCTACAAGGGTCGCCTTGCCGTGCAAGCGGTGAAACTCTGGCAGATAGACACGCTGTGCCACCTCGCCGCACCCCACCACCCCAACTCGTATGGTGCGCATGGCGAAACACCCCCGTTCTGGACTGCGGGTTCACGGGCGGGCGCGCATGGCATCCCGCAACATCCGATAGCCGATCACCTGAATGCCGGTGTGGCGAATATAGTTGGACAGCTCTGCACTCTGGAAGGCGGCATGGTCGGCCACTCGGGAGCGCCAGTCGGGCGCCATCGCGCGCAGTTCGGGAGTATCGCAGGCCGCGTGCACGAGGAAACACGTCAATCCTGGTGAGACGGCATCGAGAAGACCTTTGGCCTGCTGCACCCGATCATCCCGCCAGTTCGCGGGAGGCGAGCCAGTGACATGATCGAAGATCGGCATGCCCTGGCCTTCCCACTGCCGGATCCATCGGGCAATCTGCGGCGCATCTTGCTCGCTGTAGGACCAGTGCCGCACCACCAACGCCGGGACCGCCTCGGCAAAGCCCAGAGCGACATATGGCGGCAGCAGCCTGGCCTCGAAGTGAGCAAACATGTGGGAATCGAGGTGGGTAAACTCGAGGCCCGCCTGTCGGGCACGTGCGACCTGGGCCTGCATTTCCATGCACGCGGCGGCGATATCGATGTGCTGCCACAGGGTTTTTGTGTCGCGCGGGAAATAGCCGTCCTGGTCGAGCAGTCCAGTGGCCGGATCACGCGTGCTCAGGGGACCCCAGCGATAGGCTGCCCATTCACTCGTCAGCGTCACATGCAGGCCCACATCCGCTGTTGGACAATCACGCAGGAGGGCCGCGGCCTGCGGAAACCAGGCACAGGGCGCCATAACCGACCCGGAGGTGACAAGCGCCGCGCCAAGCAGGTCGACAAAGGCCGGGAGAGCCGCTTGGCACATGCCGAGGTCATCGGCATGAATGACCACCACCCGATCCGTCGCCGCAAAACCCAGGTGGCGCAGCACTGGATTGCCGATCATGACGGCTCTTTTGTCAGCGCATAGACGACATCGTTCAGCTTCGATACTCGTAGCGGGAACTGCCTCTCGAGGCTCACCAGGTCCGCAAAGGTCATCATGCACCCGAGCTCGTCATGATACGCGTCCATGCCGATCTGACAGGTCAAGATCCGGCCGTGAGCTCGCAGCACCGTCATATAATTCTCGAGCATGATAGAGAAATGCTTTCTGCAGCACGCGAAAGATGCCAGGTTATTGTCGATGATAAAATCGTAATTGTGCGGGAGCACCGACACCACTTTCCGGCCGTACTTATTGACCACATGCACAGTATAGTTGGCTATTGCCAGTAGATCGGCGCTGGTTTTTTCATTTTGGTGTACGGTAATGCCATCGACGCTGCGAACCCGGCCGGCAAACCGTCGGGCCAAGCTCGAATTTCCCACCCCGACGTGGAGTATCTGCGCCTCCGTGAGCGCCAGGGTGTCGAGCGCAGCCTCGATTCGGGCTTGGTCGGGAGTGGTTTCTTGCCGGGTCCAATCTATGGCTTCGTCGTTCGATGCCACACCCGGCTGCTCACTGCCACAATCCTCTCTGTAGGTCGCATAGGCGCGCGTTTCTTCTGCCATCGTATGCTCTCCTATGGCGGCGCTGGAGTGCTGCGGTCAAGCCCGGTTTTGCAGACGAACCTCGAGGAAGGTGTCCATATCCTGCGCGCGCTGCACAATGATCGCCTGTTGGTGTGAATCGGGAAGGACGAAAAAGCGTTGCTGCTGCACCGCATCGACGACGATCTCGCCGATCTGGTCGGGTGTCATCAATAAGCTATGAAAGACGGCCGAACTGGCGGCCTCGGCCTGGGCCCTTTCGGGCGTGATGCCGATGGCGCGTTCGGTCTCGTGCAGATTGGTGTCCACAGCGCCGGGGCAGAGCACCGAGACGTCAATGCCTCTGGGGCGCGCATAGAGCGCCAACGCTTCTGAGAGACCGACGACGGCGAACTTCGACGCCACATAGGGTGCGCCCTCGCCAGTGAGGGCGATCAGCCCGGCGACAGAACCGGTGTTGATGAAATGGCCGCTCCCGCGCTCCAGCATATGCGGCAGAAACGCGCGTATCCCGCGCACCACGCCGAGGAGGTTGATGCCGAAAGACCACTCCCAGTCCGCCACCGAGATCTGCTCGAGTGCGCCCCGCAGCACCACGCCGGCATTATTCATCACGATATCGACACGCCCCATTTCGCGCAGCGCGGTTGCCCCCAGGTGCTCGACATCGGCATCATTGGACACGTCGCAATGCACGGTCAGAGCATGCCTGCCGAGTGCGGCGATCGCGGCACGCGTGTCCTCCAGCCGTCGGTCGTTGATGTCGGCGATGACGAGATCCGCGCCATGTCGAGCCATGGCCAGCGCCGTGCCGCGGCCGATCCCACTGGCGCCGCCGGTAATGACCGCGACTTTCCCTGCGAGCTGCATGGTACCCGGCCCTCAAGCTGCTAATGCGGGCATCACCTCGGAGGCGATCAGTTCCAGCGCCTCGAAGTCCGCCGGGTCGTTGTGTTGGAATATCACCCGCTCCACCCCTTCGTCCGCCAGCGCCCGGAGGCGGGCGACGATCTGGCTCGGCGTGCCGACGATCCAGCCGTCCCTTCGGAGTACCTCTGGCACGGCAATCGGGTCGAGTAAACCCAGACTCGGGATCAACCGCTGCATCGCTGCCGCACGGCGGCGCAGTGCCGGTGCATCGTGCCCGATCAGGTAGGCGGTCGAGACACAGCGGCGGATTTCGCCGGGATCACGGTTGATATCGCGGCAGTATGTCTCCAGCCGCACGCGTTTGGCGCGGTACGCCGCTGACGAGGTGATGCCCGGCGCATCCCACTCGTCCGCATAGCGGGCAACGACCCGGAGCATGCGCCCCGCACCCGTAGTACCAATGAGCAGCGGGATGCGAGGCTGCTGTATCGGTTTGGGGAAAGGGTTGGAACCCTCGATCTGGTAGTAACGGCCGTCGAAACGGGCCGGCCCGTCACCCAGCAGGCGCAAGATGACCTCGATCCCCTCTTCGAGCAGATCGATGCGCTCCGGCAGGGGCGGGAAGGGGATGCCAAAGGCGCGATGCTCGTGTTCGTTCCAGCCGGCACCGAGGCCCAACACCAGGCGTCCACCGCTCAGGGTGTCAACGGAAGCGGCCATCCGCGCCAGAAGAGAGGGATGGCGAAAGGTCATCGGGCACACCAGCGGTCCGAACCGCAGCCGCGTCGTTTCCGCGGCGGTCAGGGTCAAGGCCACCCACGTTTCGATCGCGTCGCGGCTGCTGTCCTCCAAAGACATGAAGTGATCCGACCGCCAGAGCGACTCGAAGCCCAGCGCTTCCACCTTGGCCATCAGCCGACGCCAGAGCTCCCAGCTCACCCCCTCTTGACCTTCGAGCATCACCCCCAGTTTCATGACGTCGTTCAGCTTCGATACAACTACCGGAACCTGCCTCTGGCGGTTTACCAGTCGGCGTAGCTCACGGTGTAGCCGAAATCGTCATGGTAAGCATCAATGCTTATCTGACAGGTGGCGATCCAGCCAGCCGGCGGAAAAGTCTTCGCTGGACCAGCCTCAGCCGCCCTCGCCCGGCTTAGCCGACGAGGTCCGTAGCCGGTATGTCGATCACCGTAGCCGCAGCGCGGCGGCGATCAATTCACAAACCGGTGGAGTTTGGGATTATGCCGTTCAGCCAATACCCTTCCAGTCGGCCTCCAGGTTCTCAATCCGCGTCTTGTCTTTGTTCCAATCCTTAACTTTGTGGAGCTTGTAGGCGAATACCACGCCCTGCGCGAGCCTGATCGTCTGCGACCCGTGCTTGCCGCCTTTGGCGGTGACGTCCAAGGCGTTTCCGACAGCGCTTGCCGATACCGAGATTGAGCCGGAGGTTGAGAAGTGCTCGGACAATTCTCCCTCCGTCACGACCCAGACTTCCGAGACAACCCGTCCATCGTTCCCCTCGTTGGCCAGGTACTTGCGCGCCCCATCGGCATCCTCGTTAAGCATTCTCTGGAGCGGGCCCTCATCGATGGCGAAGTTGATCAGCTCGAGCTTGGCAGTTTTGGCCTTGTCATAAGTACCGTCCACTGCGGCATTTATGTTAATCCCGAAAAATTTGAAGGCACCTTCAGCTTCTACCTCTGTCTTATTCGTCTGACTCCAATCGATCTTTGTGGTAGTGTTATACTTGACACGGCTCGCGAGGTAGATCGGTTTAATTGCGTCCTGAACGTCCAGGTAAGCTTTAGCACCGATCGGATCCTTCTTTTCGCCAAAGGACCCCAGTTGCAAGCTATGTGCATTTCCGCGAAAATACTTGTTAGTCTCGTATTGGAAGTACTGTTCCGTGATCTTCGTTTCCATGTTGGCTCTCCAGGCGCTGAGGTTGCATTTGCAATCAGTATCGGACTTCCACACGACAATCTCATTCGCATCGAAGCCTGACGTGTGATCTCTGAGCCGGATATTCCCCAGCTAACATTCTGCGGTCTTGGTGGCCGCTTCCCTAAATCGAGATCCTGTTCGTGACGTACCGCGATATCGCGCCGGCGTGAATACGTGCGACCACGTATGCAGAGGTCGATTGGCACGGAGACATCGGGCATGCGGAGGCGTCGGAGCCTGGTATGGTGAATTTCGCACCCGATTGGTGACCGCGGTTTGCATCACCTGGCCACCAATACGGACTCCTTAGGGGCCGCCCTGCTCGCCACCGATGCCCGCGACTTCTGCCAGACCTTCCGCTAGCGGGTGGGGCAGCCGTTAAGCCGAATTACGCGCCCAAGGTCGAAGTAATTTGATAGGGCGGGTGCACCCCTCGAACGCAACGGCTACTGGGGAGTGCGGGAGAGGGGCTCACCGCGTTGGCACTAATTGACAAACCGGTAGAGTTTGGCGGCATTGTCGCAAACGATCTTCTTGCGGGTGGCGTCGGGCAGGTGCCCCAGTTCGCGCTCGATGTATTCCTGCGAGTCAGGCCAGATGCCGTCGGGGTGCGGGAAGTCCGAGCCCCACATCATGTTGTCTTCGCCGATCTCGTCGACGAGCTTCACGCCGATCGGGTCGCTCTGGTAGGTCGCGTAGCACTGGCGGCGCCAGTAATCGCTCGGCGGCATCTTCAGGTCGAGGTCCTTGAACTGATCCTCCCACTCGGCGTCCATGCGGTTGAGGATGTAGGGGATCCAGCCGGTGCCGGCCTCGCCGATGACGAGCTTGATGCTGGCATGGCGCTCGAGCACGCCCGAGAAGATCACCGACAACAAGACCTCCGACATGTACATCTGGAAGCTGGTGATGCCGGCGGCGCGGGCGGCGAGCGCCACCTTGGGCGCGAGTTTCGTGAAATCGCGCCGCACGCCGCTGCCGATCGTATGGAAATGCACCGGCAGCCCGCTCGCCGCGATGACGTCCCACATCGGGTTCCACCAGGGGTCCCATAGCGGCGTCATGTCGCCGCGGCGCGAGATCTCGAGCCCGCGCACGCCGCCGCGCCGCGCCACGCGCTCGATCTCACCGACCGCAGCGTCGATGTCGTGGTTCGGGATGCAGGCGAGCCCAGCGAAGCGATCGGGGTGGGTGTTGCAGAAACCGGCGAGCCACTCGTTGTAGATGCGCAGCATCTCGCCCGCAGCTTCGTTATCGTTGATGCGGCTGGTGGCGCCGAGAATGCCGTAGAGAACCTCGGCCTGGATGCCGTCACGATCCTGATCTTTTAGCCGCATGTCGGGGTCGGTCATGCGGCGGATGCCTTTCTTGCCGTCGTCATAGATCCCCTCCGAGGCCATGCGGTCGGAGCGATGGATCTTGCCCGGCTCGTAGAGGCGGCCGGCCGAGCCCATCCCGTTCATCAGCCCGAACGAGGCGCCCGACTTCGTCATCCACTCCTTGCCGCGCTGGCCATCGGTCACATACGGCATGCGGTCCTTGAGCTCCGCCTTGGCATTGGAGGTGAACAGATCGGGCGGCAGCCAGATCAGATCGATGTGGCAATCGGCCGAGATCACGTCGTATTTCATTGGCATGTCCTCCGTGCGAGCCTGGCATTAGCATGACTCGCGCGCGGACGATGCGCGATTGAAATTTCCGCTGCGGTGGGGCGCGAAAAAGCGATGGTTGAGAGGCCGGCGAGCACGCCGCTTTCGGATGTGACCGTCATCGATTTCGGGCAGATCTTTCAGGGCTCCTATGCGAGCCTGCTGTTGGCCAAGGCTGGCGCGTTCGTGATCAAAGTCGAGCCGCCGCGCGGCGAGCCGGGTCGCCGGCGCGCCGAGCCGGGCAAGAGCGCGACTCTGCCCTTCGCAATGCTCAACCAGAACAAGCACGCGGTCACGTTGAACCTCAAGCACGAGCGCGGCCGCGAGCTGCTGTTCCAAATGGCCCGGCGCGCCGATGTACTGCTCGAAAACTTCTCGCCCGGCACGATGGACGAGCTCGGTGTCGGCTGGCTCCGGCTCCACGAGATCAACCCGCGGCTGATCTACGCGACTGGCACCGGTTTCGGGATCAGCGGGCCCGATCGCGACAATCTGGCGATGGACATGACGATCCAGGCGGCCTCGGGGATCATGAGCGTGACCGGCTTTCCTGACGGGCCGCCGGTCAAGGCCGGTCCCACCCTCGTAGACTTTATGGGGGGAATCCATCTCTATGCCGGCATCGTGACCGCGCTCTACGATCGCGACCGCAGCGGCGAGGGCCGCCTCGTCGAGGTCGCGATGCAGGAGGCGGTCTGGCCGACCTTGGCCGCGAGCTATGATTATTACTACCGCACCGGCGAAATCCCGCCGCGCACCGGCAACCGCCAATCCGGGCTCAACAGCGCCCCCTACAATGTCTACGCGACCGCCGACGGGCATGTCGCGATCCATGTCGTCACCGAGGCGCATTTCCAGAACCTCTTGAAAGCGATGGGCCGCGCGGATCTTGCAGAAGACCCGCGCTTCGCGACGAATGCCGCGCGCGTCGCGCACATGGACGAGACCGATGCGCTCGTCGAAGCCTGGACCCGCACGCTGCCCAAAATGGAGGTGTTCGCGCGGACGAAGGCGTACCGCATCCCGTGCGCGCCGGTGCGCACCGCGCCCGAGGTCATGAACGACCCGCACATGCATGGCCGCGGCATGCTCGCGCGCATCGACCACCCCGGACTGGGCGAGATCGTCGTGCCGACCACGCCGCTGCGCCTGCACGGCACCGACCCGGTCGAGCCCGGCCCCAGCCCAACGATCGGCCAGCACAACGCCGAGATCTATGGCGGCTGGCTCGGGCTCTCCCCAGCAGAAATCACCGAACTGCAAGAAACCGGCGTCATCTGACCGGGACTGAAATATGCCGCTCATCCCCCGGCATCCCCGGCCGGAATGGGCGGAACCGCGGTCCCGGTATACGCTCTGACCTCGCGTGCGGCCGGCAGCCCGGGGAGGGGAGGGAGAGGCCCCGGCCAGCGGGAGGGTCAGCGGCAGCTGCGGCCGGAACTCGCCCGATCTCCGACTGACCGCGGCGGGGATGCCTTCGTGCGCGACGATCTCGCGGACCTCCGGCCGAACTCGGTCATCGTGGCGTAGAGCGCTTCGGGGGAAATCAACGACAGCCGCTTCGCCAAGGCGAGGCTCGCTCGCGCAGTTCGGCACGTGGCACGTCCCGATTGACCATGCCGAGCTCGAGCGTCTTCCTGGCGTCGATCGTGTCGCTGAGGGATCGCACTGCTCGACAAACAGAGCAGGAGGAAGAGTTATCGTGAT
>Ga0306920_100005197_pt1 | contig 16785 bp, 14 predicted proteins | sample flu12Cox44000170_FD_204666 | JGI IMG/M metagenome (GOLD analysis project Ga0306920, IMG submission 204666) | Lab enrichment of tropical soil microbial communities from Luquillo Experimental Forest, Puerto Rico - flux4day.12C.oxic.44.000.170 (v2)... | ecosystem: Environmental > Terrestrial >... | reverse complement strand
CTTCGGACACTCCAAATTACGCCCCCGCTGTTCGGTATGTCGTTCTTCCTGTATTGCTCCTTTCGGGATTGTGGATGTGGAAAGGCCATGTCGTTCGACGACTTATTTCGAAGAGATCGGCGAAACGAGAAGCGGCAGCGAAACTACCCGCATGAAAACGGAACAACAATTGGAGGCACAAACATCCAATGAATCCATCGCAACGTATTGACGAGCTGATCGCAGGGCTCACAGACTGGCGTGGCAAAACGTTCGCCAGCATCCGCAAGAGCATCCTTGAAGCCGACCGGGAGATAATCGAGGAATGGAAGTGGATGGGAAGCCCAGTGTGGTCTCGCGACGGGATGATCGCAGTCGGCAACGCCCACAAAGATAAGGTGAAGCTTACCTTTTCCCACGGGGCGAGCCTCCCAGATCCTGATAAGCTCTTCAACGCCGGCTTCAAAGGCAACGCGTGGCGAGCGATCGATTTTTTCGAGGGCGATAAGATTAATGAGCGTGCTCTAAAAAGTCTCGTCCGTGCCGCCGTTGAGTACAATCAGCTCAAATTGAAGAGGAAAGCGCCCGGGGGTAGTCGAGCAAAACTAGGTAAAGCTAAAAAGTGATGAAACCACAGCTTTTCTCACTAATTCCCTGTGCGGGCGAGCCTGACAAGCGCGCATGAGCTCTCCGTTCGGCAACATCGAAGTGCGCGGTGCGCGCGAGAACAATCTCAAGAACATCTCGCTCGACATTCCCCGTCGGCAGATCACCGTGTTCACGGGCGTCTCGGGCAGCGGGAAGAGCTCGCTGGTCTTCGACACCATCGCTGCGGAGTCGCAGCGGCTCATCAATGAGACATTCTCGACTTTCGTGCAAATGTTTCTGCCGCGCTACGGCCAGCCGGACGCGGACGCGCTGCACAATCTCTCGACGACGATCGTCGTCGACCAGCAGCGCCTCGGCGGAAATCCGCGCTCGATGCTCGGCACCGCAACCGACGTGTACACGATGTTCCGCGTGCTCGTTGCGCGCATCGGTTCGCCGAAAGTGCCACACGCCCTCGCGCTGTCGTTCAACGATCCGCGCGGCATGTGTCCCGAGTGCGAAGGACTCGCGCGCGTGTCGAAGATCAAAATCGATGCGCTCGTCGACAAGAGCAAATCGCTCGCCGAAGGCGCGATCCTTTATCTCACGTTCAACGTCGGCGGCTATCACTGGTCGATCCTCGCGAATTCCGGTTTCTTCAACGTGAAGAAGAAGCTGCGCGATTACACCAAGGCTGAGTGGGAAAAGTTTCTGTACCTCGACGCTCCCAAGCTGAAAGCAAAATCGATCGGCAACATGAAAAGCCCGTACGAAGGTCTGGTTGTCAAATTCAAACGCCTGTACCTCGGCAAAGATGCGGGGAAGATGATCGCGAGCCTGCGGCCGCATTTTGAACGCATTGTGACGCGCGGTCCGTGCGACGCATGCGGTGGCACGCGCCTCGGCGAAGCGGCGCGCGGGTGCAAGATCGAGAAGAAGAGCATCGCGGATGTTTCAATGATGCCGATCAGCGAATTGCTCGAATGGATAAGCAAACTGAATGCTCCGTCGGTGGCACCGCTGCAGGCGCGCATCGTCGAGCGGCTCGAGCATCTCGTGGCGATTGGCCTCGGCTATCTCACGATGAGTCGCGAGACGGCGACGCTGTCGGGCGGCGAATCGCAGCGGGTGAAGATGGTCCGCCACCTCGGCGCCGCGCTCACCGAGATGGTGTACGTCTTCGACGAGCCGACGATTGGGCTGCATGCCCACGACGTCGAGCGACTGAACCGCGTGCTCCGCATGCTGCGCGATAAAGGCAACACTGTTCTTGTCATCGAGCACGAGCCGGAAGTGATGGCCATCGCTGATCACATCGTCGACATGGGACCCGGCGCCGGAAAGGAAGGCGGCACGGTAGTGTTCGAGGGGACGTTCGCGGCGCTGCAGAAATCGGGCACCAAGACGGGAAAGCATCTCGCGCACCGTGCGGCGTTGAAGGCGGTATATCGCGAAGCGAAAGGCCATCTTCTCGTCGAGAAAGCAACCCTCAACAATCTGCGCAATGTCACGGCGAAAATTCCCAAAGGCGTGATCACCGCCGTCACCGGCGTCGCGGGCAGCGGCAAGAGCTCGTTGATTCACGGCTGTCTCGCACCGCTGTATCCCGATGCGGTCGTCGTCGATCAGACGCTCACGCCGGGCTCACGACGGAGCAATCTCGCGACGTATTCAGGGATGGCGGACGCGATCCGAAAAGCTTTTGCGACGGCGAACAAAGTTCAGGCTGCGCTTTTCAGCGCGAATTCCAAGGGCGCATGTCCGGCGTGCGAAGGGCTCGGCTTGATCTACACGGATCTGCAGCACCTGGATCCCGTCGCCACGCGCTGTGAAGCGTGCGAAGGCCGCAGCTTCACCGACGAGGTTCTCGCGCTGAAGCTGCGAGGAAAAAACGTCAACGACGTGCTTAGTCTCTCGGTGCAGGAGGCGCTCGAATACTTCGTCGAGAAGCCGGTGCTGGCGACGCTGCGCACACTGCAGGACGTGGGACTCGGTTACCTTGCTTTGGGACAGCGATTGAACACGCTCTCGGGGGGTGAACGGCAGCGACTGAAGCTCGCGGAGGAACTGGGTAAGCCTTCGGAGATCGTGATTCTCGACGAGCCGACGACCGGGCTTCACATGGCCGACGTTGCGGGACTGATCGGATTGCTCGATCGCATGGTGGACAATGGCTCGACGGTGATCGTGATCGAGCACAACCTCGACGTCGTCGCGCGCGCGGACTGGGTGCTGGACATGGGGCCCGGCGCAGGAAACGAAGGCGGAAAAATCGTCTTTGAAGGTGTGCCGGCAAAACTGGTGAAACACGCCGCCTCGCTCACCGGCCAGCATCTGGCGAAACGCGTGGCGTAAAACTTCGCGAAAGACGAGAAACGGCGAGTGTTCGTCTCCCTCCGTGAGCAGCGCCACCGGAGAGCGGCCACGTAGGCTTCCGCGAACCAGGCGAAAGAGCGGCGCCACCACCGGCGAATGTAATCCGAATTGCGCGTTCGGGCGTAAAGCCCGGTCCTTTAGGGAGGGGATATAAGCCCGTTCAGAGTGGTGTTTTCTGTTGTCGGATATAGTCCTTCAGAATGTTGATCGGTGCACCCCCGCTACGAGCAGCGAAGTAAGACGGCGACCAGAGCACGCCTTTCCAATAGCGAGCCGCCAAGTCAGGTCTTTCCTGTCGGGCATTCTGCGATACGCATTTGAGCGAGTTCGGAGAACATCCCTCGAAGTCTCTTGATCGCATTTCCATCGAATACTCGATGCCGATACTTTGTGATGAAGACCAAGTGTACGTGCAATGCGAAGACAAAGTGTCTGCCGTGGCAAACGTCTTGATGTCTTGCCATGGAGCAACTACGATACTTCCGTGCTGAGGGTGCAAGGCTACCAATTCGAAGCCCTGCCGAATGGCGAACAACTTCGCAACCTGCGACGCTTTGCCGGCTCGTGCCGCTTCGTCTATAACCAAGCCTTGGCGTTGAACAAACAACGCTACGAAAACAAAGAAAAGCGGCTCGGTTATGCGGGCATGTGCGCTTTACTGCCAAGCTGGAAGACCGCGCACCCGTGGCTTTCCGATGCCCCGTCGCAAGCGTTGCAGCAATCTTTGAAAGATTTGGAGCGAGCCTATACAAACTTCTTCAACAAGCGAGCCGACTTTCCGGACGAAAAATGCCACAAGACATTGCGCGGTGCCCGCAGACTGATGGCGCATCAACTAGCGGGCGAGACCGAGACGGCGGGGCGAGGTTTGAGAAGGGAATCAACCAGACGGTACAGAAGAAGAGCCGCCAGAATAGCGCCATAGAGAAGTGGCAGGCGATGATCGGATTTCACAAGCCAGTAGTAATGAACGACGCCGCAGAGAGCTGTTACGTAAATAAGACGATGCAAAGCCTGCCAGCGCTTGCCGCCGAGCCGGCGAATCCAGCCCTTCGTCGAAGTCAGCGCCAGAGGAATCAGCAGCACGAAGCCAAGAAAACCCACGGTGACAAACGGCCGCTTCACTACGTCTTTCCACATTCCGCTCAGACTGAACGACTGGTCGGGACCGATGTAGGTGAGGAAATGCAGGCACGCGTAGCTAAAGGCGAAAAGGCCAAGCATGCGGCGGAAGCGGATTAGGTTGGGAAGGCTGAGCAGCTTGCGCAGCGGTGTAACGGAAAGCGTGATGAGCAGAAGGCGCAGCGTCCAATCACCCGTGAAGTGCTGGATATATTCGACGGGATTCGCGGTGACTTCGCCCTGATAGGCACGCAGGCCGAGGTAGCCAAGGGGAAGAAGACAAAAAAGAAAGACCGCAACTTTCGACCACTTGCTGACGAGGAGCTTACGAAAAAAATCGCGCACGTCAATAATATTTCTTCAGATCCATGCCGGCATACAAGCTCGCAACCTGGTCAGAGTAGCCGTTAAACATGAGCGTTTTGCGCTTGAGGATTTCGCCAAGCCGGCGCTCGGTGGCCTGGCTCCAGCGCGGATGATCGACGTAGGGATTCACGTTGGAGTAGAAGCCATATTCGGTGGGAGCGTAGCGGCTCCAGGTGGTCGGCGGCTCGCCCTTGACGCAGCGAATCTTGACGATCGATTTAATGCTTTTGAAACCATATTTCCAGGGAACGACCAGACGCACGGGCGCGCCATCCTGGTTGGGCAGCGATTCGCCGTACATGCCGACGCAGAGAAGGGTAAGCGCGTTCATGGCTTCGTCGAGACGCAACCCCTCGACATACGGAAAATCGATTCCGGCGCGGCCGGCGAGCGGCATCTGCGACGGGTCATAGAGAGACTGGAAGGCGACGAATCTTGCTTTTTCGGTCGGCTCGGAAAGTTTGATGAGCGTGCTAAGCGAGTAGCCAATCCACGGAACGACCATGGACCAGCCCTCGACGCAGCGATGGCGGTAAATGCGCTCTTCAAGCGGAGCCAGTTTCACAATGTCCTCGATGCTGTACTGCGCCGGCTTTTTCACTTCGCCTTCAACCGTAAGCGTCCAAGGAGAGGTGCGAAAGTTTTTTGCGTATTTGGCGGGGTCGCCTTTGTCGGTCCCAAACTCGTAGAAATTGTTGTAATGCGTGACATCGTCGAACGTGTTTGGTTTTTCGGTGGTGCTGAAAGGGCTTTTCACGGTGACGTTCAACTTCGCACCGGCGAGCGCTACCGTCTCGGGCGAGACCAGATGCGACACGACTCTTCCGCCGATGGCCGCGGCTCCGACAATGCCCATCGCGCGAAGAATCTGGCGGCGATTGAAGTACACCGACCTGGGTGTGACATCGGCGTAGGTCAGATCACCTTCCTTGTGAATGGACATGCAACGGCCTCCCTCGACACAATCAGAGCGCGAAGCCCACTAGGCGTGGCCGCTCTTATTGCATGAGATTCGTCCCCTCATATGAAGTTACAACCAAAGAAGGCATTTGGGGAGGGGGGTAGTTACTCGAAGGGCATTTGTAAGGACGAGGTGGCTTGCTGCGGGAGCGTGCCAGTCAAGATATACACAGATTTTGACTTGACAATCCGTGAAGGGACGTCCATCGTAGAGGGCTTTGCTTCTTCTGCGGTGGTGCTCCTGAGGAGGTTAGCCTAATTCGTTCCCTATGACCAAGGTCCGACTCTGTTTTCACGATCGCTGCTTCGATGGCGCCGCTTCCGCGGTGCTTTTCTACCGTTTCTACCGGGAACATTTCGACCCCAAGGCCGAATTTCGCTTCAGCGGGATGACCCACAAGGCAAAACACCCGTGGGAGGAGGCGCTTTTCGACGGCGATGAAAATGTAATCGTCGATTTCAAGTATTCCAACTCGCCTAAAGTGACCTGGTGGTTTGATCATCATCAGAGCGCATTCTTGACTCCGGCTGACGCCGAGTATTTCAAGAGATTTCCGGGCGAGCATATGTACTACGACCCGGAATACAAATCCTGTACAAAGCTGATCGCCACAGTGACGAAAGACAAATTCGGATTTGATACCAAGCCGCTTGCGGATTTGATTCATTGGGGAGACATTATCGACGGCGCGCAGTTTCCTACCCCGGAATCCGCAACAGAATTAAAAGAACCGGCGACACAACTGGCGTTGGTAATTGAAGCCGCGCCAGAAAACGGTGTTCCGGCACAGATTATTCCTGAACTGGCGCACCGGCCGCTCGAGGAAATGGTGCAGTTGCCGGTTGTGGCTAAGCACCTGGGACCGTTGCTCGAGCGGCATCGGAAATCGATCGATATTTTGCGGCAAAGGTGCGAAGCGCAGGATGGCGTGATTTTCTTCGACGTAAGCGATCTGGATCTGGAAGGGTACAACAAATTTATTCCTTATTTGCTCCATCCGGAAGGCGTATATTCGGTGAGCGTCAGCGCTTCACCGACCCGCGCGAAAGTGTCTTTGGGCACGAACCCGTGGAACCAGGCGACGGCTGACAAGAACCTGGCGACACTGGCGGAAAAATACGGCGGCGGCGGCCATCCCCGCGTGTCCGCGATTTCGTTTGACCCAGAGAATCTCGACCGAGCGAGACAAGTAGCGCGCGATCTGGCTGCAGTACTGCGCACGAAATAGGCAAAAATTGGTGCTTGAGCGGGGACCGCGCAGCTGCGCACCGGAAACCCGTCTCTGGGGAGCGTTTGCGGTGGCCACAAACCGCTTGACAATCGCAGGTCACGGCGAAAAGCTAACTTGCCTTTTTCAGTTCCGATAGGTCTTTCGATATCGCTATGCGATAGAAAGGAGCTGGACATGAATTTGTGTCGCAGGCCGCTGGGGAACCGCGCAGTCGTGGGAGTCCTCGGCGCTGTTTGGTTGCTTTTGAGCGTTCACCCTGCGTACGGGCAAAATCCACCGCGAGTGATCGGCTCGTCCAACACGGTAACCGCCGACCCGCCGGTGCCTCGTCCCCACGAAACACCGTGCGTGGTGCAACTTTTCTCCGGCTTCCAATTTGTGAACTTCAACATCCAAAGCTTCCCATTCACGCCTCCGGCGAACTGCCCGGGCCCGTGGAAGAAGATTGTGTTTACAGCGGATTTTAACGTGACTGCAGGGCGACAGTTCGACCGTACCGCGATCGTCGACTTGGGATACGTGAACATCTATTTCGGGACAACGCCGGAACCACGAAGCAACTTGTCGCCATCGTGGCACGTGGAGCGTGACGAGACTGACTACGCTGCACTGTTCAGCAGCCCGCAAACAGGGCACGTCATTTTGGGCAATCTCGTGAACAGCACCTATACAGGCGTTATCTCGGGGAGCGCGCAGTTGGAGTTTTACCCATCGCGCGAGAATAACGAAGGTGACGGTGGACGCCGTGCAGACGCGGTTCTGCCGTTGACGCAGTCGAACAGTCAAGGCGGAATCAACGAGCCCGCGTTTCTATTCACGTCGACAGATAAATTGGAGACGACGTTTACGCTTCCACGAAATATCGAGCGCGCGTATCTGGACGTGATCACGCAAAGCCAGATCGGCGATGAGTTCTGGTATACGTGTGTTCCGAACGATGTAACCGCGGAACTGCAGAGTTGCGGCAACACCGCGTTCCGCGAAGGGGAAATCAACATCGACGGAGTGCCCGCCGGTGTCGCGCCGATCTATCCGTGGATCTACACGGGTGGAATCGACCCGTTTTTCTGGGAACCCATTCCGGGAGTTCAGGCGTTGAACTTCGTTCCCTACCGGATCGATTTGACGCCGTTCGCGGGTGTGCTAAGCAACGGGCAACCGCACACGATTGCGCTGACCGTTTACAACGCGGACAGCTACTTCTCCGCGACGGGAACGCTATTGGTTTACCTGGACCAAGGCGCGCAGCAGGTGACCGGGCAGGTAACGGAAAACACGATCGGAAGCGGTCCCAATCCCACGATCAACGAAAACGTGCAGACGGATTCATCGGGCAACATCACGGCCACGGTGACGACAACGTCATCGAGGGAATTCGAGGTAGCGGGATTCGTGAATACGTCGCACGGAAGGGTGGATACGCAAGTAAAGCAAACGGTGAGTTTCAAAAATGACCAGAACTTTGAGATCACCGCATCGACTTACACGCAAGACATTTCCCAGGAAACGGAAGTGAAGTCGACGACCGATACACGGCAGGGACAAATACTCTTCGAGACGGAGGAGAGATTCAGCTATCCCCTGACAGTCGACTATATGCTGACATTTGCGGCGGACGGGTCCGTAAGCCAGCTCGGGAACGTTTCTCAGGAGTTCAAAAGCGCGTTCTGGTCGCCCTTCTTTGCCAGTTTCGTGGACAACAAGGTGAATTCGACAGACACCCTGGAGCTCAGTTCATCTTTCAGCATAACGGGAAATTCCGGAGCGCAGAGTTCGCAGAGTTACAGTTCGGCTGATACTCGAGGGCACGAATACTCGTGCACGGTGAAATCGGCAAACAATGCGCTGACAAGTGTGAGCGAAGGCTGCGGAGGGGACAAATAATCACAGTTTTACCATGCGATTGGGCTTGCGAGTGGATTTCTTAGGAGGTCCAATTGGTCGACAGGAAAAATCGAACTGTGTAAAATAAGCAATTACGCGTGGACCGGTAGCTCAATGGTAGAGCAGCTGACTCTTAATCAGCGGGTTGCAGGTTCGAGTCCTGCCCGGTTCACCATTCATTCCGCGTGATTTAACTCCCTTCCGCAGTTTCCTCGAAAACCCCTGTGTTGTTTCACGCCTGCCCAGCACAAAAAAAACGGCCGGAACCACGAAAAAGTCGGAGGAGATTATCCTGTGGATGGCGGCTTTTCCAACTCCAATCCAGGCGGAACCTCGTCGGTGCCAAGCATGACCGTCTCGGGCTTCACAAGCACGAGGACGGATCGCCAACCGTTCCAGAGTTGCGAGAGCTAGGTCCAGAGGAAGCGGTCCGCGACACTGAGCCGTAGTTTGCGTGAGCGCTTGCCGCGTTGAAGGACCAGAAGTTGATGCCGGAGGGCGATGATCTCAGCGTGGAGCGCGGCTCGAGTCTTGAGGCCTTGCCGACGTAAAGAGCAAATATATGGCGGCTCCAAAAACATGATATGTAATTGAGGGCAAAATCACTATCATTTTGACGGTTTACTCGTGGCGCTAAAGCAGAGCAAGGCGAGGGCAGTATAAGAGGGGTCAGGATGGACACGCCGTTGCAGAAGCGAATCTCGATGAGGAGGAAATGAAGTTTATCCCTAGGCTGGAAGTGGCGCCCAGACAAATGACAAGAGTCGATTAATTATTGGTTTGCCGCCGATGAAGTGTTGCCGGCGGGTGAACCAATCGGGAGGGATTTGGACCGAAACTATACTACGGTAGAGCTTCGATATGCCACAAGTGGCGACAGGGAAAATCCCTATGCTGAATTCGTTAGGGACAATGGTGGTTGCGGCACTCACTACATTTCAAGCGCTAGGAGGAATCCTATGTCAGGAACATGGCAGAGCCTACTTCATCAACCCACATTTCAAGTAAGCACCATGCTATTGCTGTCGAATGGCACAGTCATGGTGCAGGAAGAAGCGACGCCCCATTGGCACGCGTTAACACCCGACGACACTGGCAGCTACGTCAACGGAACCTGGTCGAGCTTAAAGGATATGAGTTTCTGGCGGCGTTATTATGCGTCAGGCATGCTGAAGAGCGGCAAAATCGTGCTGATTGGAGGGGAGCAAAGCGGCGCAGGCGGCGATACCAATAAGGGGGAAATTTATGATCCAGTTTCAGACACGTGGAGCCCGATGCCTTCGCCCCCGGGCTGGTCGACAGTAGGCGACGCAGCGTGCAACATCTTGCCCGACGGGATGTTGATGATCGGTGCCTTGTTCCCTTCGACGGCATGCGCCATTTACGATCCGGTCTCGAATTCCTGGTCAGCAGCCGCCAGCAAGGCGACCTCACCCAACGAGGAGACTTGGATTCAATTACCTGATCGCACAATCGTGACTGTGCAGTGCTGGGCTCCATTTCAGACAGAGAAGTACATCATCTCGAGCGACACCTGGCAGAACGAAGGGGCATTACCCGTGGCGATTGTTGACCAGGTCATGCACGAGATCGGGCCTGGCATGCTCATGTACAACGGTAAAGTCATTTTCTTCGGCGCGGCCAACAACGGTGGCCAGGGCAAGACGGTGATCTATGATCCGCCGGGAATTCCTAACGCCGTCGGCACCTGGGCAGCAGGACCCGATATCCCCAAGGTCGGTGGCCAGACGATGGTGTGCAACGATTGCCCCGCGTCGCTCTTGCCGAATGGCCACGTTCTATTCACGTCGGCTCCTTTTGTCAGCGGCTACTGGGGATCCCCCGTCACATTTTTCGAGTACGATCCCGTCAGCAACAGCGTCTCCCAGGCGCCCACGCCGCCCAACAATGGCAACATCATTTACATGAGCCGGCTGATGCTGCTTCCGACCGGGCAGGTGCTGTTTGGAGTTGGAGGAAAGAATCTCCAGGTCTACACACCTCATGGTAGCCCGCACGATGCCTGGCGGCCGACGATTCATGCTGTGCATTCGCTGGGCGGTGGTCACTACCTGTTGAAAGGCACTCAACTGAACGGCCTCTCGCAAGCAAATATCTATGGAGATGACTGCTATCCGGCAACGAACTATCCCCTTGTTCGGCTGAAAAATGAAGCCACGCACAAGGTCTACTACTGCCGGACTTACGACTTCAGCTCTATGGGGGTGGCGACCGGTGGAACCTTGCAAGCGGTTCGTTTCCAACTACCGAACTTGCCCCACGGGCATTATGACCTGTGCGTGGTGGCGAATGGCATCAGCTCGCATTGCGTAGATTTCCCGCACCACAGGACAAGGAGGCATGAGCGCGAGCACGAGCACACGGAAGCGTCGTGCTGTAAGCCTTGCTGCACATGCTGTGGCTGCAATTCCTGTCGCTGCCCGGAGGACGCCATGGACGATGCCGAGATTCGCGAACTACAGGATGAGGTGAGGAGATTGCAGAACAGCGTACATCGCCTGACCTCGATGGTGCAGAAAGAAGACGTCTACGAAAAGAAAGAAACCAATAAAGACCGCGACCGCAAGAGAGAGGACCGGGACGACGATGACGAACGTAAGAGAGGCCGAGAGAAATCGAAGAAAAGCTGACGAATGAGTGATCTTACTCTATACGATATACAGGTCCTGGATGCTAGATTGTTCGAGACTGTAGTGGCACTCTTTCGGGTTGCCCATACAGAGCTGAGTCGCCGGCCCCTGGGGAACAATTGATCGGCGGGTCACGTTCGCAACTCCAGAGCCTTCGATTGGGCGCTGCAGGCCGTGTACGGATGTCGGGTTCACCCCGGGTGCGTTTCGCAATGTCAGGGTAGGGCCGGATGAGCATCCAGAAATTGCACCTTGAGCGCGAACGCCGGCTGGTAACAACTGAGGTAACAACCACGACCAAAAGAGCCGATTTCTGACCATTGCTGACCAATCGGGGGGTTGCAGGTTCGAGTCCTGCCCGGTTCACCAACATATTAAAGCACTTAAGCTAAAATCCGGCAACACCAAAAACCCCCACTGACATCGAACTTACGTCGATTTCAAGAAAGTGCCATCGCTGGTCTACGGCTGCCATTGCGTTCTTTATCTTAGCTGGCGCTGCGATGGCATATCTCCTGAACACCGACGCTGTCAGGTGGCCACTGATCTTCATGGCGACCGTCTCGGGAACCCCAGCGAGTGTCAGGTTACGAACACCTGATCGTCTCAGATCGTGGATGAGGAGATCTGGGACCTTGGCTGCTTGCGTGGCAGCGCCCCATTCTTTACGCAGATTGCTGTCCTCGCACAAAGGCTCACTGTCTTTCCTGAACTGCTTCTTGACTATTGCAGTCAGTTCTGACGACAGTGGCAGGGTGATGGCGTCTTTGTTCTTCACGATCTTGCCTGGGAGTGTCAGCATCGTGCAGTCCTTGCTGAGCATGTTCCAGGTGACACAAACGTTTGCTCATGCTCGATTTCCTTCCTCGTGTCCATAGAATGGGAATTTCACAACGGAGCGGTATCCCATTCTTGTGTAAACGGGCTGACCTTCGCTGGTAGCATGAAGGATTGCTCGTTCGAGACCAGTTGCTTTTCTTGCGCCTTCCAAGCTTGCCCGGATCACTAGTTCGGCAAAACCCATTCGACGATAGCTTTTCGACGTCGCCACCCATCCCACGTAAAGCGCGCTATCAATCCGCAGAGCAAACGCGCCGGCAACAGGTTCTCCGCCGATGTACGCGATTCGTCCGAATAGCGGTCCTCGCCAGAGAGCAGCGGAGCCTAGCGCTTGCCTGCCCCAGTCCCTCGGAACGCCGTAAGCGTCGGCGTTTAGATCCGCGAGAGCGAACCGGCTCTCCTCATCGCTAATCCACCGGAGTTGAACATCCGGCAGACGGCGAGTTGGAGGGCTCAACCGTTCCGCCAGCATCCCCATCAAATCCAGCTTGTGAACCAGACCGATGCGCGAGAGAATCGACTCCGAATTGAATCCAAACCAGTCTTCGCTGGCCCTCAGGACCCAGGGGTTCTCCACCTCGAAAATGCTCCTGGGCTTCCTGCGCTCTACGTTTAAGATCGGGTTGGTTGATGCTCGGGCGGCTAAGCATCGCGACGTTCATGAAGAACCACGGCTGCTTTGCATTGGCGATGCTAAGGCCGTCTTGATCGAAAACCTCGCCTCTGGGACTCACCTGTGCGAATAGTTTCCAGAATTCGCGGGAATGACGATTCGATTCTTCAATTTCAGCATGCGCCACCTCACTACCTCCATTACGTGATTTACAGCTCTGCAACACCCAATCTCGCGAAAACACTCGTTACTCCATTCCACTACTTGTTTGCGTCGCGATGTGGCGCGGCTTCCAGTGCGGGAAACATAAACGGCAGAGCGATGCCGCCAATGACCCACCGAGCAACCAAGTAGGGCCATCGATTGTTCGGATAGGCTGGAGTGGGATGCACACTGGTGTAGAGCGGCCAGAACAGTACGCCGGTCCCCACCAGACCGCACATGAACCAAGCGGTACGCCGCGTTTGAAAGGAAATCGTCAGCTCTGCGGTGTTGACACCAATATAGACAAGAATCAGCGCCAGGCTTCCGATCGTACCAAGTAGCCGCAGTAGTCTGCAGGTCCAACAAGCGGTGCCCAACCAGGAGTATCGCGAGACAGACGAGGCTGGTAAGAAGAATAGCGGTGCTGGGTGTGCCGTTGACGGGATGTTTGTCGCCGACCCGCAGCCCAAGCCCGTCCCTGCCAAGCGCAAACAGCAAACGTGCCGCTGCAGTCAGCGAGCCCAAGGCACACGAGAATGCGCTGGCTGCCGCCGCCAGATCGATGGCCGTGCCGAATGGTCTGGATACATATCGAACCGCGAGTTCGTCAGTGGCGCGCTCGAGTTCGCGAGCCGGGTCGTTGCGTCGACGCCAAATCCTATGACTTGCGCGTAGCTCACAGACACATAGAAGACGCCCGCAAGCACGCAAGTGGTGAGAATTGCGATGGGTATGTTCCGTTGCGGGTTTTGTGTCTCTTCGCCCAGCGTGACTGCGCCCTCGAGCCCGCAAAGGAAAGAACGCAGAAAACAAGGGCGTATCCAATCCCAGACCAGGCCTTGAAGCCTGGCGCTGGGATGAACGGTGCCGCGGAGAGTCCCTGCGCGACTCCAACTCTGATAAGCACTGCAACGGATAGGGACAATATGGCGAATACGGAAATGCCTTCCAGCAGGAGCATTAACCAACCCGCGAGCCTCACGTCCCGGTGCACGCAGAAGCCCGCGAGGAGAAGTCCCGCAAGGCTGAACCCCAACCATAAGCCTTTGAACTGAATTCCAGAATTCTGCGCAGCCGCCTGAAGAAAGTTGCCAACTAAGGCGCTGACACCAGCGGCATAGGTCAGATAGGTAAGCAAGAGTGTCCAGCCGGCGACAAATCCCCAACGCCACCCAAACGTCTGACCGATGTAGGCGTACGCCGAACCAGCATGCGCAACGCGCTTGCTGAACGAAACAAAAGAAAGTGCCACGGGGCCCAGCGCAATAGTCCCGATGACGAAAGCTAGGGGTGCCGCTCTTCCTGCCGCCCTCACCACCTGTGATACGTTGAATGCCATCGCCATGGTGGGCCCCACGATGGACAAAGAGAGTGCCACGGCTTGTGGCAAGCCCACTTTCCGTTGGAACCCTCGCGCCTTAACTGGCATTCCCGGTGGTGAAACGACACATTTATTGTTGAGAGCCATGGCGCTTTTCTCCTAGTTCGTGTTTCCTCTTACGTACGCTGCTGGTCACCAAGCGATGAAGTCCTCACTTAAGGCAGAAGGGTTGGCGTGAACAGATTTTCTTCCCCAGACAGTCCACATCATCGGCGAGGGCATGAGGAAATCCTCCTCATCAATACGCTTTAGATCCGCTTCGAATTCCTCTCGAGAGATCAGGCCAGAGCTAACCATTGGCTCACGCATCTCCTCGAAATTGAGCTTCATAAGGCTGGTTCCGGTGGATTTCCCACCCCAAAGGGAAACGGTGGCCTCGACGCCAACTTGCACGAGCCCATTCGCTTTCAGTTCATGAGCCAACAAGCGGCCGCAGTGCAGATCGACTCCCCGGGCCGTTAAGGCTTCGTCGAAAGCCTGTCTGACCCGCAGATTCGCCTCACCAGGATTGACAGCCGGTTCAGGCAGAAAAGTTAAGGCGTCAAATTCCTCGACGACGATCCATCCGCCCGGTTTCAGAGAGTCGATCATTTGTTTCAACGCCACTTCGCGGTCCGGAAGATGGATCAACACCAATCGGGCATGTGCCAGGTCGAATTCTCCTTTCGGTAGACCTTCGGTGCGAATATCGTGCCGGCGAACTTCGAGGTTTGTATAAGAAAGGTCCTCAAGGAATCGAGGATTGAGATCCGTCGCCAGCACGCGACCACGAACGCCAACTCGCGTACAAAGCCATGATGCAATTGACCCACCGCCTCCGCCAATTTCCAGGCAAGACCATCTCCGGTCGATGCCGCGCTGTTCGATATGGCGCATCGTATTTTCGTCGTACACTCTCGATAGTTCGCGATACCGTGCCTCCGCAACTCTGCTCGTGTTATCGAATACATACCCTGTGGCTGCTGTCGTTCCCACGCTATTTGCTTGCCGTTCTTGCACTTCCTTCCTCCTCTTTCGTTTTTCTATGACCATCGGGACGGCCGATCGCAACTTTGGCGGCCATTTTGGCCTGAACCGCGAAAGCCCTCCCGCAGATAACGTAATTGCGCGAACGGCTGTCTAACGTCTTTAGGGCCCCTTTGGTATTTCCTTGCAGTAATCTTGAGGTTCCAATGCCGTTGACAGAAAAGGAGATGTACGAGTTTGGTCCTTTCTCATTGGACCCAACGGAACGCGTAATTTTCCGCGATGGCACTCCCGTACCACTGACTCCCAAGGTTTTCGACACGCTGGTATACCTCGTGCGTAATCGCGGGAGGCTTCTCACGAAGGATGAGCTTCTCACAGAGATTTGGCCGAACACGTTCGTGGAGGAAGTGAACCTCGCCGTGAACATCTCGGCCCTTCGAAAAGCGTTTGGGGAGGGCCCACAGGACGGTCGCTATATATCGACGATCCCGGGAAGCGGTTATCGTTTCGTTGCCGAAGTGCGGAAGGCCCCAAGTAAGAATGGGAATGAGCAGAATTCAATCACGGGCGACGGCCGCGCGGTGGCTTCCCAAGCGCACGCGACACTGATTGAACACGGATCGACGGAACCGGGCCACGAACAGTCGAATGGCGCCGGCCAATTTTTGGTGACGCCGAGATCTCCGAAGAAGAATCGGCCTTGGAATGTGACAGTCTCAATTCGAATTGCACTTTTGTTGGCAGCGACCCTCTGCGCCTACCTGCTGCTTGGACGATGGAAAAGGGATCCCTTGCCGGCGGCGGTCCCCTCGATCGCGGTTCTGCCTTTTACTGATCTGAGCGTAGCCAAAGATCAAGAGTATTTCTCCGATGGGCTGGCCGGAGAATTGATCGACCATCTCGCCAAAGTACCCGGCGTCCGCGTGGTGGGGCGCTCCTCATCGTTTCAGTTCAAGGGTAAGAACGAGGATCTTCGTGCTGTCGGAAGAAAGCTCGGCGTAACGAATATTCTGGAAGGCAGTGTTCAAAGGGAGGGCGATCGCGTCCGCATCATGGCGGAACTGATCAAAGCCGATGACGGGTTTCAGCTTTGGTCAGAGACTTATGACCGTCAGATCGGCGACATCTTTTCCGTGCAAGACGAAATTGCTCTGGCAGTGGCTGGAGCCCTGCGGGTGAAACTTCTAACCGCCAAGGGGCTGGCGATTTCTGCAAACACCCGGAGCGCTAACTCCAAAGCCTACGAAGCCTTCCTGCGTGCCGGATACTTTAACAGTCGCGGCCGAGGCAAGGCCGACCTTGAGAATGGGCTCGCTTATGTCGAGCAGGCTATCAAGCTGGATGAGAAATACGCGCCGGCCTTGGAGCTACGCTCATACATACTGGACACGATGGCGGACGTTGGATTGCTGGAACCTGCCGTCGGATTCCGCAGGGCGCGAGAAGATGCGGAACGTGCGATTGAGCTCGATCCGAATAGAGCTGCGGGCTACCTAGCATTGGCTTGGGTGCAGATGAATCGCGACTGGAATTGGGAAGGCGCAGAACTTTCCTTGAACAAGGCAGCTGAACTGGAACCTGGGAGCGCTGCTGTTCTGCGCTTCCGATCTTTTCTTTGTC
>Ga0306920_100005194_pt1 | contig 16788 bp, 17 predicted proteins | sample flu12Cox44000170_FD_204666 | JGI IMG/M metagenome (GOLD analysis project Ga0306920, IMG submission 204666) | Lab enrichment of tropical soil microbial communities from Luquillo Experimental Forest, Puerto Rico - flux4day.12C.oxic.44.000.170 (v2)... | ecosystem: Environmental > Terrestrial >... | reverse complement strand
GAGTTCGCCTTCGATTGGCTCGATGCGCCGGTTCTCCGCATTGGCAGGGCCAATCTGCCGATCCCGTTCAGCAAACCGCTGGAAGCGATGGTGCTTCCCGATGCGGCGCGATTGGCTGCCGATGTGACTGTGCTGGTGCGTGGCAGATAGGAATCGAAAGGACTCCGGGCATGCCCCTCGATCGCAAGACAAGTCTCTCGATTTTCGAGCGAATGCTGATGATTCGCCATTTCGAAGAGGCGGTCATTGATCTCTATCGGCAGAAGAAATTTGTCAGCCATTATCATCTCTACATCGGGCAGGAGGCGACAGGCGCCGCCGTCCTCGAGGCGTTGAATGAAGCCGATCTTGTATGCACGACACATCGCAATCACGGTCACATCATCGGTCGCGGCTGCAATCCGATGCGGGCCCTGGCCGAAATTCTCGGGCGCGTAGACGGCTTCAACGGCGGCCGCAGCGGCACCTTGCACATTTCGGATCGCTCCAGGGGGTTCCTTTCGACCTCAGCGATTGTCGGCGGCTGTGCCGGGCTGGCGACCGGCGCGGCCTTCGGCATCAAGAGCAAACGCGAAAGCAATGTCGCCGTCGGATTCTTCGGTGACGGCGCACTGGAGGAAGGGCTGGTCATCGAGTCCTTCAATATTGCGGCGCTGTGGAAGCTTCCTGTCCTTTACGTCTGTGAGAACAACTCGGCCGGAGCCATCGGACCGCAGCAGGGCGGCTATCCGACTGCCATATCCGCAGCGCAGAGCTTCACGCAGCTGCCGGCCGCCTACGGCATCGAGACCGTGAAAGTCGACGGCGCCGATATGCAAGCGGTCCATATGGCGGCAAAGACAGCAATCGACCGCTGCCGTCGCGGGGCGGGTCCAGTATTCATCGAGGCGGTCACGCTGCGCTGGCCAGGGAGCAGTCCGCTGTGGCCGGAAGCTGCCACGACGACCGACATGCGCGCAGCCTGGGAGCCGTCCCGCATGAGCGGGCCACATGTGGATTGGCTGCGCAACCACGACCCGCTGCTGCGCGCCGCGCGCGAGCTCATCAGCGCCGGCCACGCCTCCGAGCAGGAGATCCTGGCACAGGACGAAGCGGCGCGCGCGCGCATCGCAGCGGCGGCGACGGATGCCATGGAAAGCCCATTCCCTTCGCCGAGCACGGTCACCAGCCACGTCTTTCATTCGGCAAGGAGCGGTTGATGAGGAAGATCAGCTACGCAGCCGCCATCGTCGAGGCCTTGCGTCAAAGCATGGCCGAGGACCCGCGCGTCAGTCTGGTAGGCAGCTATGTGCTCGGCCTCGGCCCCAAGCGCGTCCTGATGGATCAGATCCGCGCGGAATTTCCCGATCGCATCTTCGACCCGCCAACCTCCGAGGCGGCGATCGTCAGCCTTGGCGCCGGAGCGGCGATGGCTGGCGCGCGGCCGTTCGTCGACATCGGCACGGCGAGCTTCACCTACGTCGCCTGGTCGCCGCTGGTCAACGAGGCCGCTGTCGCCTGCTACATGTCCGGCGGCTCTCAGCGCGTCCCTGTCGTCTACCACATGCTGCACGGGCTGCGTGGTGGCGGTGCTGCGCAGCACAGCCATAGCCCGCAGGCGATGCTGTGGAACGCGGCCGGACTTGAGCTCGTGCTCCCGTCCAGCCCTTACGACGTCAAAGGTCTTATTCGCAGCGCCATCAAGAGCGACAATCCCACCCTCGTGGTCAATCACGCCCGTCTGATGGACATTGAAGGGGACGTGCCCGTGGATGACTATGAGATCCAACTCGGCCGTGGCGACATCAAAAGGCGAGGCCGCGATGCAACGGTCATTGCAACATCCTTTATCGTGCAGACGGCGTTGTCAGCGGCTGAGCAGCTGGCCAAGGAAGGCATTGAGACAGAGGTCGTCGATCCGCGGACATTGGTTCCCTTGGATCGCGAGCTGATCCTGGATTCGGTCAAGCGCACGGGGCGCTTGGTCGTGGCCGACGAAACCAACCTGAGCTGCGGCATTGCGTCGGAATTATCGGCCATCGTGGCAGAGCATGGGTTCAAGTCCTTGCGCGCGCCCATTCTACGGGTAACGCGGCCTGATATTCCGACGCCGTTTAGCAAGCCGCTGGAGGACGCCATTACGCCGACAGCGGAACGCATTTGCGCGGCGGTCCGACAAGTCGTGGCGTGGAAATAAGCGGCCAATGTCGGAAACGCTGCGTTAGGCAGGCTTTTGTTGGTCTTCGATAGCAGCGCAATAATAACGCCCGTCGTAATACTTGCCTGGATCGGATAGCTGCCTCGGCGGCGTTGCGTATTCGCTGCGCAGACGCAGAACCGTCGCCGCGCCGGCGTCGTCCTCAAACCGCGCTTCATCAAAGCCTTACTCAGTAACCGGGGTACGACATTGCGTAACCGGGATACAACTGCCATTCTAGGTAAGAAGGCAGGACATGCAGGCCGCACGTCTGATTTTCGCTTGCGTGCGGCCGTGGTCGCTCGCGCCATGGTTGATCGCGGCGATGCGCGTGCATTTGCTATGGGGCGGCAGATGCTTGAGCGGCTGCGGGTAAGCTGAAAATGGCATTGACCCAACTGCAAAGCGACATTCTCCGCCGCCTTGCCAAGAACCGCTCAGAAACGATCGGGCGGAAGGAGAGAAGAATGTACACCCGTCCATCACGGCGAGAGCTTCTGCGCAGTGCAGTTGCCTCAAGCAGCTTTGGTTTCGTCATCGGATATCCCTCTCTGAGTGTCGCGCAAAGCGCAGCTCCCACACCACAGTGTCACGCCGGAGACGAAGCAACGGTACGTCAAGGAGAGGGGCCATATTTCAAGCCGAGGTCGCCGGAACGCGCTGATCTAGTGGAGCCTGGCACCAAGGCGCAGCTCGTCGAGATCAATGGCCGCGTCCTGACCCGCTCGTGCCGCCCGGTGACGGGCGCTCTTGTGGATCTATGGCACGCCGATGAGCACGGGCAATACGACACCGCAGCCTTCCGCTACCGCGGGCATCTCTTTACAGATGACGAGGGCCATTATCGCTTCCGAACCATCCTGCCGGCTTTGTATCCGGGCCGCACGCGTCATTATCACATCAAGGTGCAAGCCCCGGAGCGGGCAGTGCTCACGACACAGCTTTATTTTCCCGACGAGCCGGCGAACAGGCGCGATGGATTATTTCGCCGCGAGCTGGTGATGCAAATAGCGCAACTCTCTGACAAAATCGAAACGCGCTTCGATTTCATCCTCGACATGGGCTGAACGCCGATTCATTTGATTCGATGAGAGCGTTCATTGCGTCCTGCCTACATCTTGAATTAAAGCAGGTTCCGCTCACACGTCATGCGCGGGCTTGTCCCGCGCATTCACGTTTTCCGTGGAACAGTCAAGACGTGGATGGCCGGGACAAGCCCGGCCATGACGGCGTGTGATTCCAACGGACCGGGACATGCTTTAGTACGCCGACGCGGATTGCCATCGCGCTACGTGATAGTGCATATTGATTGCGACCCAAATTATCTCATCAATCTCACAACGGAATAGACCATGATGCTCAAGATTGCGCGTATTTTCGCCTGCGTCGCCATGGCGGCGTACATGGCCGTTTCGCCCCCGGCTTTGGCTGCCGACGACAAGGCTGCGCTTGGCGACCTGAAGGAAGTGAAAGTTGGTTTCGACCTCAAGGAGGGCGACGGGAAGCTCCTGCTCAACCGACTCGAGATCATCGACGAGACCCGACAGTCGTTGATTCAGCAGGGCGTCAAGCCGCACTTTATCCTCGCTTTTCGCGGACCGGCGACAAGGCTGGTGCAAACCGATCCCGAGCTAATCAAGCCCCAGGATCGCGAGATGGCAGCGAGGATTGCCGCGAAGATCAAGCAGATGAGCGCCTCCGCAGGGATCGACGGTTTCGAGCAGTGCGCTGTGGCGGCGCGCGAGCAGGGGACCAAGGTCGAAAAGGTGCTTCCGGAAATCCGCGTCGTCGGCAACGGCTTCATCTCTCTCATGGCCTACCAGGCGAAGGGCTATGCCTACATAGCGCCCTGATTCACCTGCCTGCGGGCCCCGCGGTTCCGTCCCGGATAAAACGAGGTGATCGGCAAGCTGACGCCCGCCCGTGCTGATGCTTTGTTGGATTGACCTGACGCGGCGATCGCAGCTGCCCTATCATATCCGCAAGCCGCGGACGAATGCTGCTTATGGCGACACACATGCCGCTGACGTTGAATCCCGGAATCCTGATCGCCGCATCGGCATATCCCGATCCGCCGTTCGATCTGATGGAGAATGAATCGGCGAGCGGTTTCGACATCGAGCTGATGCGCGCGATTTGCGCGCAGCTCGGATTGAGCTTGCGGCCTGTGCCGTACTTGGGCGACGACTTCAACGGCATCTTCGAGGGCCTGGCAAATCGGACCTACGATGCAGTGATTTCGGGGACTACCATTACTCCCGAGCGGTCCCGCATCGTGCAATTCTCGCAGCCTTATCTTGAGTTCAACCAGGGAATCGCGGTCAATCGGCGACTCACGCCCAACGTATCGTCGGTTGACGGCCTGCGCGGCCTCACAGCGGGAATTCAATCCGGCAATACGTCCGACCTTGTCGCCAGGCGCCTACTGGCGCAAGGAGCGATCGCCGATATCAGATACTATCCATATCACGGCATCGACTCCGCCCTTGATGACCTTGAAGCCGGAGCTATCGGTTTGGTGATCAAGCTCTTTCCCGTAATCTCCTGGCTGGTGAAGGATCGTCCGGCCTTGTCGGTGGCAATGCAGGTGCCCACCCAGGAGAAGCTCGGTATCGCCTTTGCCATGACCAATGACCATTTATGCGAGGCAGCGAACGCGGCGATGAATGCACTGCGCGGAAATGGGGAATTTGCGCGCCTGCAGGCTCGCTGGTTTCCCGGTTCACGCCGGTAATGTTTGAGGTCGATGATGCTGCATGCGTTCAAGCTTTACACCGGCAGAGACAATGCCTCACACGTTGAGGAAGGAACGGTTGCGCAAAATGTCCGCGCGGATGTTATTGCAATTCACTTCAAGGAGTCGGCGTCCCATTCCTCGTTCGATTGGCATGACGCACCGGAGTCGCAGTATGTGATCACGCTTTCCGGAACGCTCGAGTTCACGACCCGCGATGGTGAGAAGTTCATCTTGCGCCCGGGTGATGTCCTGATCGCCGCGGACGACGTCGGGAGCGGACACAAGTGGCGCCTGCTTGACGATGATCCCTGGCGCCGTGCCTATGTTGTGCTGAAACCTGGTGCTGGGGACTGTTTCGTACCCTTGACAAGATAGTCCATGTCAGCGGGGGATCCCGCCTTGCAAGACTAGGAGTCGTCACATGAGTCACGCTTTGCCCCTTTCTCGCCTGGCGCGCGTCCCGCTCTTTGCGATACTGGCAGGCCTGCTGCTTACCGGCTGCGGCATCAACAACATTCCGACCTACGACGAGAACGCCAAGGCGAAATGGTCGGACGTGCAAAACCAGTATCAGCGCCGCGCCGACCTGATCCCGAACCTCGTCGAAACCGTAAAAGGCTATGCAGCGCAGGAACGCCAAGTGCTCACGCAGGTCACGGAGGCGCGCGCCAAGGTCAGCCAGATCAAAGTCGACGCATCGACGATCACCGACCCGGCAAAGTTCAAGGAGTATCAGGATGCGCAGAATGCGCTTACCGGGACGCTTGGGCGGCTGCTGGTCACCGTCGAACGTTATCCAGACCTGAAATCCAACCAGAACTTCCTTGCGCTGCAGTCTCAGCTGGAAGGCACCGAGAATCGCATTTCGGTTGCTCGCCGCGATTACATCGAGGGGGTGCGCGTCTACAACACCGAGCTCAAGACCTTTCCGGGCAGATTGTGGGCATCGACCCTCTACCACAGCTATAAACCGATGGAGACCTTTACGGTCGCGGAAGAATTGCAAAAGCCGCCGGCGGTGAAGTTCTGACGGCTCGGCACCCTCGGGTGCTGGCGCCATGCTCTCTCGCCTGCGAGCGCTATTGGGCCGCGCAGCCCTTGCCCTGCTGCTGTCCCCGGTCGCGTACGATGCGCATGCGCTGACGTTCCCCGAGCTCACTGGACGCGTGGTGGACAATGCCGGGGTGCTCGATCCCGCGACCAAGGCCAGCCTTGAGCGCAAGCTCGCCGAGTTCGAGACCAAGACCACCGGGCAGCTTGTCGTCGTCACCCTCAAGTCGCTGCAAGGTACCTCGATCGAGGATTACGGCTATCAGCTTGGGCGGCATTGGGGTATCGGACAAAAGGAAAAGAACACCGGCGCCCTTCTGATCGTGGCGCCGAACGAGCGCAAGGTGCGCATCGAGGTCGGCTACGGCTTTGAAGGCACGCTGACCGATACGGTATCGCGGCTCATCATCGAGAATTCCATCCTGCCTCGCTTCCGGGCAAATGACTTCGCCGGCGGCATCAGTCGCGGGGTAGATGACATCATCCAGGCGGTCTCTGTTGATGCCGAGGAATGGAAGGCGCGCGCGAGGCAGCGTCCCGACGACCAGCCGGATGTGGCCGAGGTGCTGACATTCCTGTTCCTGATGCTGATCATTCTCATTATCGTCAGCAGCATCGCCAGGCGCGGCCAGCCGCAGGCGCAAGCGGATCCGCGCGCACGCCGCACGCAGCGCGGACGCATTATCCTGCCGATGCCCGGCTCGTGGGGTCGCTCCGATTCTTGGTGGGATTCCGGCGGTGGTTTCTCCGGTGGCGGCGGATTTTCCGGTGGCGGCGGCTCCTTTGGCGGCGGCGGCGCTTCCGGCAGCTGGTGAAGCGATGATCTCGGAAGCTGACAACCGACGCATCAGTGAAGCCATTCGGGTAGCCGAAGCGAAGACCTCTGGTGAAATCTACTGCGTCGTTGCGCACGCCTGTGCCGGTTACTACCTGGTGCCGATCGCCTGGGCGGCTTTGCTTGCGTTCGCTGTGCCATGGCCGTTGATCCATTTCACCAAATGGCCGGCTGGGACGATCTATCTTATCCAGCTCGCCACGTTCATCGTGGCGGCATTGATATTATCGGTTCCCGCCATCCGGTTTCGCATCGTGCCGAGGCGCAGCCTGCACGGACGCGCACATATCGTTGCAATGCAGCAGTTTCTGGCGCAAGGCATCCACCTTACCGAGAAGCGCACGGGCGTATTGATTTTTGCGTCTGCTGCCGAGCGCTACGCCGAGATCGTGGCTGACAGCGGCATCAACGCCAAGGTAGCGCCCGATGCGTGGGCCAGAGCGGTCGCCGTCATGGTTGCGGCGATCAAGGCCGGGCGTGCGGGCGACGGCTTCATCGCTGCTATCGAGCTGTGCGGGGCGGAGCTCGCCCGAAACTTTCCGCCGGGCGAGCTCAATCCGAATGAATTGCCCGACAGAATAGTTGAGATTTGAAGGGAATGAACACAGCCGCGATCGTACGCATGCTGGCCTCCTCGGCATCAAAAAAGGGAACGGGCGATGCGGGGCGTTACTCCCGCTCTTTCGGCTTGTCGGCGTCCCTTGCATCGCCGCCTTGCGGAGAGTGGCAAGCCGACTGCGTCACCGCAGCGATCGCCCGCAACTGAATTCGACAACCCATCGCCTCGGTGACCACGCAGGAGAGGTCTTACCAAGGCTCAACGCTGGTGGTGGGGCAGGGAAGCGCCCAGCACCTGTCAACCAAGTAAGGCCGCGGCTGGGTTTTGCAAGATTTGCTGATCGATGCTTTCGACAGGTCCGGATTTCGTCAGCGCGTAGATGTCACCTGAATTGGCCTCGATCGGCAGCGATGCAAGCCACGCCGCGATCTCCCCGGCATCCAGCCAGTGGCTGTGGATTAGAGAGTGGCGCTCCCCCAGGATGGCGTTGAAGCGCCCATAGCCGAGCTTCGCGCAACGCGCGATCGAGGCCGCGGCGACCTCGGGCTGAATTGTCGTGAATTCAAACGAAAGTGCGGGAACCGCATGCGTCAGTCCGGCCAACACCTCCGCCTCAAACCCCTCGACGTCGATTTTGACGAATGCCGGCATCCCATGCCGCTCGATCAGAGAATCAAGCGTGGCGGCCCGAACATCGATGCACTTGCTCCATGTCTCGCGGCACCACCCGGGAGCAGCATGCGCCGCCTGCACGAAGGCGGTCGAGGCGGTGGAAATGGTTGGATTATCCAGATTGAGCTTGAGCTCGAGCCTGCCGGCGGAGCCAGCGATTGCGACCGGCTCAATGCGGATTGCATGATCGCGACCGTAGAGGAGCCGCAGTGTCTTTATCAAAGCGGGTTGCGGCTCGACGGCGACGATGCGCGCCCCCAGCTCGCGAAACACGGCAACACGGTCGCCCACATGTGCGCCGATATCAAAGACGAGATCGCCGGGTTTCACGAAGCGGCCGTAGAGATGCAGCATGGCCGCGCGGCGCTCGCGGTCGCCATAATAAAGACGCAGCGAGCGGACAACGCCGCGCCCGGCTCGCCACGCTTCGTGCATGTGCAGCCGACTCGCTAATACCTCCCCCTGAAAGGGGGAGCATAGGCGGCCTTCGGCCGCCGTTCTTACGCGCCAAGCACGCCGACGCGAAGCGTCGGCTATGCGCCGGAGCGCAGCGAGGCGGTCGGGTGGGGGTCCGTTGATGACTGCAGTTTCTTGGGCTTTGACCCCCACCCGGCTTGCTCCGCAAGCCGACCTCCCCCTTTCAGGGGGAGATATGCCGCGTCTGCTGCCGAGGCGTTGCGTCAGCTCGATGGCGGGAAGCTTGAGCGCAAGAAGCTCGGGAGGAGGCACGCTCTCTTCGGGCAATCGATCAAGCCCGAGCGCGATAAGCGCGCGCCCCACTGCGGGGGATGCGGTTGCAACGGCAAATGGAATCGCCGCGAGCGGTCCCATTGCAAGCAACAGGGCATAAGGGATCGCCCCGGGGGCGCTAGCCGCAAGGAGAAGGATGGGCAGCAGCCCAATCAGGGTCTGCGGCCATAGCTGTCGCGCCGCAACCGACCATGGCACCACATGATCGTCGCGCGATTGCTCGCCCCATAGAATTGTGCGTCCGAGCAGCAGCCGACCGAGGAAGACGGTATGGCTTGCCCAGCTGACTGGAGAAAGCAGCAACACGAAGACGACAGTGATCGCGAAGCTCGCGCAAAACCGAATAGCTCCGCCAAACAATTGGCGTTGCCTCGGCTTGGTGAGCACGTCGACGACCGTTGCAATGTTCGGTGCAAACCACATCACCAGCACGAGCAGGAGAAGCGCGATCCCCGCATCGGCGCGCATGAAATCAGCCGGTGTCGGCGCCATCGCTGTCCCAGCGGCTCCGAGCAGCAGCAGTCCGATCCACGCCGGCGAGCCCAGAAACATGAGGATGCCGAGGAGGAGCTGGTATCGGCTCACGACTCGCAAGTCCGGCGCGCGCAGGAACTGCCAGTATTGCATGTTGCCCTGGCACCAGCGCAGATCACGGCGGATGAATTCAAGCAAGGTCGGCGGATTTTGCTCGAAGCTGGATCCCTCTTCCGCCAGCACGCGCACCTCGTAGCCGGCTTTCTGCATCAACACAGATTCGATTTGATCATGACTGAGCACGTGTCCCTTCACGAGCGCGCTCTCGTCGAGCACCGGCAGCTTGCAGCACGCAATGAAGGGGGCGAGGCGAATGATTGCGTTGTGTCCCCAGTAGACGGCGCAGTCCGTCTGCCACCAGCCGCTGCCGATGGTGTAGGAGCGCATGGCCAGCCGCATTCCGAACTGGAAGATGCGGGCAAATGGGCTGGCCGAGGGCATCCCGATCACCAGACTCTGCAGAATGCCGATCTTCGGGTCGAGCTGCATGATGCGCACGAGCTTGAGCACCAGGTTGACGCTCATGGCGCTGTCGGCATCGAGTGTGATGGCAAAATCATGCCGCTTGCCCCAGCGTTCGCAAAAATCACGAATGTTGCCGGCCTTGTAGCCGGCGTTGCTCGTCCGGCGCCGATAGGTCAGCGCAACGCGGCCGCGCCAAGCATCAGCCATTGCGGCGAAGCGGGATTTCTCGGCTGCGGCGATGTCGGGAAGGCTGGTGTCGCTGAGCACGTAGAGATGAAAACGCTCACCCGAGCCGGAGGCGGCGAGGCCCTCCAGCAGCGGCTCGATAAGACGCGCGACCCGTTCCGGCGCCTCATTGCGAATGCACAGCAGGATCGCAGTGGAAGCCGTGATCGGCTCATCGCCGCGAACGCGAGCAACAACCGGGGTGATCGCCGCGATCGGATCGCGTGCAAAACCCAGGATCAAGAGCCCTATTGTGGAGTTCCAGAAGCCGATCACGTACCAGGGAAGCGTGATCGCAAAAAGCAGGACCAGGAGAAGGTCGAGCCAAGTGAAGCCGCCGGGGGAGAGTGCGATCACGCCCAGCCAGAGAAAGCCGGCACTTGTCGTTCCGACGAGAAGGAAAAACAGGGCGGGGCGCCAGTTGGCACCGGCGGCGAACGCAGAAATCGCGGCGTCGCGGAAGGAATGCTCAGGCATGGAATGTTGTGGATTGGCCCCCAATGCGGCGAAAGAATATAGCCCAGCGATCAGAAATTCCAATCCATCCGAATGCATGTCCCGGGCGCTACGCTGCATCCGGGACACCAGCATGATATCACACCTGCCATGCACGGCGATGGTAACGTCTTGCGCGGGAAAGCGCTCTGGTATGTCGGCCGCGAGCGGGTAGAGCTTCGCGAGGAGACGGTTGTCAAGCCCGAGCAGGGCGAGGCTCGGGTGCGCGCGCTATTTGGCGCCATCAGCCGGGGCACCGAGCGCCTTGTCTATTGCGGACGCGTGCCGGCGAGCGAGCACGAGCGCATGCGTTGCCCGCGGATGGGGGGTAGCTTTCCGTTCCCAGTCAAATACGGCTACGCCCTGGTTGGACGGGTCGAGGCGGGGCCTGCGGAATTGCGCAACCGCCTGGTCTTCATTCTGCATCCGCACCAGGACCTCTTCACCGTGCCAGCAGAGGCGGCGATTCCGCTTCCTCAGGATGTTACCGCGCGGCGCGCCGTCCTTGCCGCCAACATGGAGACTGCGCTCAACGCGGTATGGGATGGGGCGCCCGGACCTGCCGATCGGATCGCGGTGGTGGGAGGCGGGCTCGTTGGTCTGCTTGTAGCTTATCTCTGCACCCGATTGCCGGCTGCGGAGGTAACGGTAGTTGACGTGGCTCCTGCGCGCGCGAGCCTGGCGCGCTCCATGGGAGCACGCTTTGCCGATCCCGGCAGCGCGCCGCTCGATTGCGATGTCGTTTTCCATGCGAGCGCAACGGCGGCAGGCTTGGCGACCGCGCTTCGACTCGCAGGAGAAGAGGCAAGCATCGTCGAGTTGAGCTGGTATGGATCGGGCGAGATTGCCGCGCCGCTGGGGGAAGCTTTCCATAGCCGCCGGCTGCGGCTCATCTCCAGTCAGGTCGGCAAGGTCGCGTCCTCGCATCGCGCGCGGTGGAGCAACGAGCAGCGGCTCGCGGCGGCGCTGGCACTGCTCAAGGATCCTGTCCTCGACGCTCTGCTCGCGCCGCCGGTTTGCTTCGACGACCTGCCTGATAGGCTTGCGCTCGTCTTCAGTGCGCAAGGCGCCGGCCTCTGTCAGCTGATCGAATATCCGGAGTAGCTCGTGTACGCGGTCGAAGTGTCGGACCAGATCATGATTGCCCATTCCTTCCGCGGCGAGGTCTTCGGACCTGCTCAGAAGGTGCATGGCGCAACGTTCGTGATTTGCGTGGCATTTCTTGCTCAGTCGCTCGATCCGAACGGCATCGTCGTTGACATCGCTCGCGCCCACGCAGCGCTCAAAGACGCGCTCGCTCCTCTCAATTACCGCAATCTCGACGAGCTACCGCAGCTCGCGGGGATCAATACGACGACCGAGTTTTTGAGCATGCATATTTTCGATCGCGTGGCCGAGGCTGCGCGATCGGGCAAGTTGGGCCGCGACGGACGAGAGCTCGCGGCTATACGTGTGACCGTTGCCGAATCGCCGCTGGCGCGCGCCTGGTACGAGGCGCCATTGTGGTGAAGAAGCTTGTTGTTGCCGCGCCGGGCGACCTTTCGACCGCGACCGGCGGCTTCGTCTACGACCGCCGCCTCGTCGCCGAGCTTGTGTCCCTTGGCTGGAACATTGAAGTCCTTGATCTCGGCAACGGGTTTCCGCGGCCCACGGCGCAAATGCGTTCCGATGCCGCCATGACGCTTGCGGCTTTGCCGCATGGATTGCGGGTGGTCGTCGACGGCCTCGCGCTTGGGGCTCTTCCTGAAGTCGCGCAGGCGCTGCGGGATACGCATCGACTGATTGCGCTGGTGCATCACCCGCTCGCCCTCGAAACCGGATTGAGCGCGAAGGAGTCAACCGCCTTGCGCGCGAGTGAGCAGGCGGCGCTGGCATGCACCCGTCACGTGGTGGCGACGAGCACGACGACCATGCGCATCCTGGCCGAGGATTTCCGGGTCCCGAGCGCGCGCCTGAGCGTGATCGAGCCCGGAACGGACACGCCAGTGACCGTACCGCGTTGGCGTGCGGACGTCGTTGCGCTGCTCGCGGTCGGCGCCGTGGTGCCACGCAAGGGCTATGACGTCCTCGTAACAGCTCTCGCCAGGATTGCGCATCTGCCCTGGCGTCTGACAATTGCAGGCGACTTGAGTCGCAGCCCGGCAACGGTAGCGTTGCTGCGGGCCGAAATAGCGCAGTCGGGTCTTGCCGATCGCATCGTCTTGCGCGGCGTGGCGGCCGCTCATGAGCTGGCCTCGCTGTTCGCACGCTCCGACATATTCGTGCTGGCGACGCGTTTCGAAGGTTATGGCATGGCTTTCACGGAGGCCTTGTCGCACGGCCTGCCAGTTGTCGGCACGAAAATCGGCGCACTCGAGCAGACTGTACCCGCCGATGCGGGTGTGCTGGTGCCGGTCGATGATGCGGAGGGGCTCGCAGATGCGTTGCGATATTTGATCGAGAGACCCGAGGAGCGCGAGCGGCTTGCAGCCGGAGCGCGTGCTTCTGTTTTTCCGTCCTGGCGCGAGCAGGCAACGCGGTTCGCCACGGTTCTGGAAAACCTCGCATGAGCGGCTTTTCTGCCCAGTGGCTGGCGTTGCGGGAGCCCTACGACATGCGCGCTCGCAACGCGGCTGTGCTGGACGTGGTAGCCGACGCATTCGTGCGGCAGGCAGCGATCTCGGTGGTTGATATCGGCTGCGGCACCGGCTCGACCTTGCGCGCCATCGCGGGCCGCCTTCCGAGGCGCCAGAGCTGGCGGTTGGTTGATAACGATCTCGGCCTGCTTGCGCGCGCCGCGGCGCTATGCCTGCCGCCCGACATCCGGCTCATGTGCAAGCCGATCGATCTCGTGAAAGACCTCGAGCTCGCCCTCTCGGCGCCGGTCGATCTTGTCACCACCTCGGCTTTTCTCGACCTCGTCTCTCTCGAATGGCTCGACCGCTTCATTATTGAATTGGCCGCACGGAGTCTGCCGGTCTATGTGGCGCTGACCTATGACGGGCGCGCTGTGCTTGAGCCGGCCGAAGCTCTCGATGTCGAAGTGCTTGGACAATTTCATGCGCGGTTGCGTGCGGACAACGGTTTCGGTCCCGCGCTTGGGCCTAGCGCGGCGAAACGAGCGCTGGAGCGCTTCGAGCACTTCGGTTACGCGCTCGTGCAGGGATCATCCGACTGGGTGCTGACAACGGCCGATATCGACATGCAGGAGGCAGTTCTTGCCGCCTGGGCCGGGGCCGGAGGAGAAACCCCGGCCGTTTCAAGCTGGCTTTCCAGGCGACGCTCACATTTGGCGGCAGGTCGTTTAAGCCTTCGCCTGGGTCATCTCGACATCTTCGCTCGCCCGAGCGCAATGCGCTGAGCGCTGAGATCACAATCGAGCAGGACCTCTGTTTTCAGGAGGTGCGCGCGCATTGGCAGCCGCTTGGCGTCGCGCATGCTTTGCAGCGCGGGCAGATTCAGGCTCGCTCGCCCGGCGCCGAGAATGACGGGAGCAACCAGAACATGGAGTCGGTCAAGGCAATGCGCGGCCAGGAAACGGGATACCGTCTCGGCGCCACCTTCGATCAGAATGCGGCAAAAGCCATGCTCGGCCAAGCTGCGGGCGATCGCCGCCGGGGCAATCGCGCCATTGTCCGCCGCCAGCGCGACGATCTCAACATCGGCGGGAAAGCGCCTCGGAGTTGGCGTGGCGGTAATCACCAGCCGCCGAATCCCATCGTCCGCCAGCGCGCGTACGGTAGGTGGTAGCCGACCCTTGGGATCGATGATGACCCTGGCCGGGTTCGGTCCGCGTACCCTGCGCACGGTCAATTGCGGATTATCGGCAACAGCGGTGCCAACGCCGATGACCACCGCATCCATGAGCGCGCGCAAGCGATGCAGATGCTCCAGTCCCGCCTCGCCATTGACGTAATGGGAGTCGCCGCTCGGCGTGGCAATGCGGGCGTCGATCGATTGGCCGCATTGGCCGACCACGACGAGATCGTCGACGGCGCCTTTCCGCAGGGGGCCGAAGATGTCCTCCCAGGGCTGTGGCAGGGGACTTTCCGCGCTGCGAAAGACCTTCACTACTGTGGCCCAGGAGTCGCCGTTCTCGCGAGCGTCGGCGGCCTTTGCCGGCTCCTTGCGCCGCGCAGTGCGTCCGTTAGCCATGCTCAATGCCCGCTATCGCAACCGCCTTACAAATGGCATCATATTTGGCTGCAGGGCGGCTCACAAATGCGTGTAGCGCAAGTGGAAACAAAGTCGCGCTGGGGCATTATTGTGGTTACCTGCGATGGTTAGTTCCAGTCGCGGGCAAATGCGTGGATGAAATGAGTGACAATAAAAAGTCGGACCTGTTTGGTTCTTCCCAGCAGGTGGGAGTGGAGCGTGGCCTCGCCGAAGTTCGCGCGGGACGGCCGGTCATCATAGTGTCCGAGGATGAATCTGCGGTGGTCCTGCCGGTCGATGGCATGACCGATCGCGGCCTTGCCGCCTTCAGGAGGCTATGCTCTCCGGAGCGGCCCTATCTTCTCGTCACTGCGCGCCGCGCATGTGCGCTCGGGCTCGATGTTAGTGGGCCGACAGGCATCGCGATCGGCGATCTCCGCGATGCTGCGGCAATCTTCTCTCTGGCCGGGGACAGGAATAAGCCGCGGCGCATCGACATGCTGCCTGCCGGCAGCAATGCCAGTGCGGCCATCGAGCTTGCAAAGCTCGCGCACCGATTGCCGGCGGTACTCGTCGGCCCCGAGACGGCGGCGGTACGCGCCATGGATCCGCCGCTCCAGCGGATTGCCGCAGAGGCCGTGTCGCGGTTTCGTCGAGCCGCAATCGAATCGCTTTGTGTTGCGTCCGAAACAACAATTCCGCTCAGTGGCGGCTTTTCCACGCGGTTCGTCGTCTTCAGGGACGGCCTGGGCGGCAGCCCGGTCGCGGTCATCGTCGGCAGTCCAGATCTGTCGCAGCCCGTGCCAGTGCGGCTGCATTCGGCGTGCCTGACAGGAGATTTGTTCGGCTCGCGGCGCTGTGATTGTGGCGACCAGCTGCGGCTTGCACTGCTGCAGCTGGAGAAGCACGGCGGCGGTATCATTCTCTATCTCGAGCAGGAGGGCCGCGGGCTTGGCCTGGCCAACAAGATCCGCACGTATCGATTGCAGGATGCCGGTTTGGATACCGTCGATGCAAATACCGTGCTGGGCTTCGAGGATGATGAACGTGATTATGGCTTCGCCGTTCGTATGCTGCAGATGCTGGGGTGTGCGCGCGTGCGCCTATTGACCAACAATCCGACCAAGCTCGAAGCGCTCTCCCGTGCCGGCATCGATGTTTCCGGACGTGTTCCGCTGCATGGTCCGATCAATTCCGATAACCGGCGCTATCTCGCCGCCAAGGCAATGCGCGCGGGCCACAAGCTCGATAACATGGAAATCTTCAGCCGCTCCGGCGAGGGCTCGCAAGAGACTTGACCGCGCATGGCCCAAGCCGCGAGCCCCAGCCGATCGGTGGGAGAGCTGACATTTCCGGATGTGCGCCGCAGGCTCAGGGAGAGCTCGATCCTGTGTCTGCCGCTCGGAGCGTTCGAGCAACATGGCACGCACCTGCCGCTTAACACGGACGCCGTCATTTCGGAGGAGCTTGCACGGCGAATCGTTGCTCGTTGGGGCGATGAGCTCGATCTCTGGCTGCTGCCGACGATCTCCATCGGCCTTTCCCGAGAGCATGATTGGGCACCGGGCACCCTGTGCTTGAGCATCCAGAGCTTTGTTGCGCTCCTCAAAGATCTCGGGCGTGAAATCGCGCGCGCGCTACCGGCCCGCAATCTCATGATTGTCAACGGGCACGGCGGCAATCGCGGAATTCTGGAAAATCTGCTGCATGAGCTGCATCGTGATTGCGGCCTCAATCCCTGTGTCATCCATCCTTTCGACCTGGCGCCGCCGGCAATACCCATCGGCAGCCCGGACGTGCACGGCGGCTGCGCGGAGACCTCGGTCATGCTCGCGATAGCGCCGCATCTGGTGCGGCTCGATCGCATGGCAAACGCCCGCAGAACGTCCGGCGAAATGAAAGAATCGATCGCCGCAATGATCTTCGATCGTGGCGTGAGCTTCCCGTGGCGAAGCGACGATCCCCGGATTGCGGCGGACGGGGTGATCGGCGAGACCCATGGCGCTTCCGCCGAGTTGGGCCGGGCCATTATTGATAGCATTGTTGCTAAAGCAGCGAGCGTTCTGCGATGTTTGTTGGAGAATCAGAATCGTAGCCTGGGTTGAGGCCGGTGAAGCCGGACGAAACCCATCAAGCAGCAAACCATTTTGATTCGA
>Ga0306920_100005193_pt1 | contig 16792 bp, 12 predicted proteins | sample flu12Cox44000170_FD_204666 | JGI IMG/M metagenome (GOLD analysis project Ga0306920, IMG submission 204666) | Lab enrichment of tropical soil microbial communities from Luquillo Experimental Forest, Puerto Rico - flux4day.12C.oxic.44.000.170 (v2)... | ecosystem: Environmental > Terrestrial >... | reverse complement strand
TCACGTCGGGCGAGTCGCTCACGCCATAGACCGAGCTCGAGGAGCAGTACACGAACCGTTTCACGCCCGCTTGCTTGGCCGCGACCACGAGCGGCTCGAAACAATCGTAGTTGATGGACTCCGAAAGCTTTTCATCGAGCTCGAAGCTGGCATCGTTGGAGATACAGGCGAGGTGAAGAACGGCGTCCTGCCCGACGAGCGCCTCGGCGAGCTTGGGCGTGTCGCGGATATCGCCCTGGATGACTTTCAGATCGGGAGAATTGGGCAGCCGGCAACCGAAATAAAGCTGGTCATAGACCGTAACGTGGTACCCTTCTGCAAGCAGCCGCGGCGTGAGGAGATGGCCGACATAGCCGGCACCACCGGTAATCAGCACATTCTGCATAACGAACGGACGCCCTTTCTCGAGCTGGTGATTTTTCGGGAGGGGATGCCTGGTGGACGGGCCGCGAAAGTCCCCCTGCTCGGCAGCCGATTTTCGGGAGCCTCATACACATTTTTTGGGGTCACGTCTCCTGTTTTTGCGCGCTCGCAACGCGCCCATCCAGGAGGCCCTCGGCGCGCTGACCGCGTGCCGGGGAGCGGGCAGATTCTATTGTTGAATCAGGTTGTTGGCTTGGGCAAAGGCCGCTAGGTCGTGTCCCGTTCGGCTTGCATGCGCCCGCTCGCGCCGCGCTTGGCGCAATGGGATGCGGCGACGTCCTTGCGAGCGACCTCGAGTTCCACGATGACGCTCGTCCAGTTCAACGTGAATGCGCTCGCATCGCGATTTGCCGCAGCCCTGTTCGCGAGCCAAGCCATCGGCGCCAATGCGACCAGCGCCAGCCCCGCCAAGACGCCGCGGGCAAGCGACCCCGCCGGAAACGAGGTGGCAGCGCGAAGGTAGAGCTTGCGAATCTGCGCCGTGAGCCACGTCCCGTAGAACCGAATGCTCGACCTGTCGACATCCGGAAACACGGTCTCATAGGCCGCGAAGTGGCCCATCCCGACCGGCGCCAAATAGGGATTGTTGATATGGACAACGACCTTGCCGCCGTTCCTCACCAAGGTGCGGATGCGGCGATGCAAGGCGGGGAGCATCATCAGCTCCGATGGGCTGAGCTCGCACAAGCAGGCATCGAAGAAATCTCCGCGCGCAGCCTGACTCGTCGGCGTCGTCATCAAGAGGCTCGTCGGATCCCTCCGGTCTCTCAGGACGCTGCTGAACAACGAATCGCGGGAGCACAGCCAGAGAATCCGCTGACCCGCCCGGCTCCAGGACACGAGTTGCGCGGTGACATCGAAGGTATCGAGCCACAGCGGGTGCGCAGGTCGCAGGAACGGCAACGGACCGAACAGCGCCGTGTGGACCGAGCGGAGAACATGCGACAGCCCACGGGCTTCCTTTTCGATCGCCGGTGACGTCGACCCGGCCGGGCTACCGCCGCCGGCACTTCTCTCTTCGAGGCGCCGGGTCGTCTCCGTGAACCAGCGCCCGAGCTGGGCGTGTCCGATATGCGACTGGGGCTCGGGCGACAGTCGGCGTTCGATTTCATTCATGTAGCGACGCGACTCCGCGATCACGTCGTCGATATCGAGCGGAAGCTCGCCAGCGTGAATGGTCAGGAGCTGTCGTCCGCAGCGGCGCTGCTCGCGGGTGGTCCAGTCGGAGAGAAACTTGGCGATGGCGTCGAGCGAAATCCCGCCCGGACGCACGAGTTCTTCGCCGGTCACTCGCTTCTGTGGCTCGATCATGAAGAACTCGTCGGAATCCGACAGGAAGCAAGGCTCAAGCGTCGGCGCGGCCTCCGGAAGATAGCCGAAGTCCCATACCAGGACCGGCTGCGTGATCACCCGCTCCGGCTTGATTGCGACGAGAGCCACCGGCCATTGGTAGCCCACCAGTGTTTCCTCATCGACATACCAATAGAACTGATCCATGCACCATTGATGATAGAGCCGCTGATTCACCGTGCGCGCCTTCACGGTGAGGTGCTTGTGGGTCAAGGCGAGCTTTGCCATCTCGCGCGGCTTGACCGCGAGCACGCCGCTCTCTGCATCGACTCGCGCCGCGAGCTGCGGCCATACCTCCTCGAGCACGACGCGGAAGCTCGGCGCATGAATGACACGCTTGCCTTCGCGCATCAGCTCGGCGAGCCGCCGGTACGATCCGTCGGCGATGATGAAATCGGCGTTGAGAAACAGCAAAAACGCTTCCGTCACCTTCGTGCCCAGATCGACGAAGCCGCGGAACAACGCAGCCGTCAAAACCACGCCGTATTCGCCGGGCTCGCACGGCATCAAATCGTCGAGCGAGGCGAACTTGACCCGGCAAATGGCAGAGAGCCGCTGGAACGAGCGCGCCTGCCGGATGTAATCGACGAGCTTGCTTTCCGTGACGAGGACGACCTCGACATCGAACATCGTCGCCAGCGAAGGCAGGTTGCCCGGGGCGAGCAATGCCGGCAACGTCATCGAAACCAGCTTCTCGGCGTAGACCGTTCCCCACAGTGGAATGATCAGGCGAGCCTTGTCCGTCATCCGATGGAACTGACCCGTCAGGGTTCCCTGAAGACGACCGTCAAGTGGCTGGATTACGCCCGCCACGGAGCTGTCAGGCGACGAGCGATGCGCCGACGCAATTCTGCAAGCAAATCTCGTCCGGGCAACTCGTCAAGCCGGGCGCTGCGGGCGGCGGTGACCTGCTGGCGCGCCCGCGCGGCGTCGAAAATCTCGCCGTCCACCACCATGGCATAGCGCGCCAAGTGCTGGTCGTTCGTCATCGGCTCGTAGACGCCCTGAAACGGCACGCAGAACGGCTTGTCGTATTGCTTCTGAAGGAGCGCGACGAGCAAATGCGTCGTCTTGGCGTTGAGAACCAGGTAATCGAGCAAGGTCGGCTGCCACGGAATGAAGCTCGCCAATTGCCAATCCGGCCCCACCCAGATTCCGAAAACCTCATAGGCATTGTATTTCGACAGACTCTCGAAAAAGTTCGGTTGGTAATTGAAATAACCGTGCTCGAGGTGGACCGTGAACGGCACGGCGTGAAGCATGTATCCGCCGGGCTTCGTGAAATCGTGCATCACCTTGAATACGTTGTACTGATTCAAGATGTGCTCCGAGGTGCCGTGATTCGTGACGAAACCGTATTTGCCCGCGTGCTCCGAAGGGCACGGATCGAAATTGAGGTCAAGCGGGATCGAGTTGAACTGCGGATCGAGATCGACGCAGCTATAATTGAAACCCAGCGCCGTGTAGAGCTCCAGCCCCGAGCCTTTCCAGTTTGCAAAGCGATTGAGCATTTCCCCAGAAGGCTCGGGCTTGCCGAACGCTTTGAACAGGCTCTTCACCAGCTCGGACTGCGGGCACCAGACGTTCTGCGCGCCGAGCTCCATCACATCGGTGATGCCGTCAAAGACGCCAACTCCCTTAAGCTGTCGATACAACGCAAGGACTGGTGGCCCAAGGCCCATCGGGCTCCTCCTCGAAAACCCATCTACACGAGAACTCCAATGCTTGTGTACCCTTGGAACGCAAGGCGAAGCTTGTCAATGGACGCGGCCCACAACGTAGCGTTCGGCGCCATCCCGCCGCCGGCGAACCTCATGCGCCAGCCAGCCGTAGCCGTAGCTCTCCAGCAGCTGCTCGATCGAGGAGGAGGAGGGAGAGGCGGTGGTTGGACCTACTGCTACTGCTCCTGTTTCTATTCCTAGTCCTGTTCCTGCTTTTGCTCCCGCGCGCGCTCTATATGCATCGCGTACCCGGTGCCATGTGGGCCTCACGACCCGATAGAGCGCGCCGCCCGGCCGCGTCGCTGCAATCCGCCGAAGCGGACGCTGGATAGCGTCCCAATGATAACCTGGTTCTGCATACTTCGCCGAGAGCGTGTAACGCCGTTCGAACATCTTGCGGCGCTCGGCGACGAGTTCGGAGCGTTGGGTATGCAATAAATTCGGAGGCAACACCTTCGCCGCTCGGCACAATTCATAGAGCAGCCGGTAGCAGTCGCGCGCCATCAGTCGGGCACAAATTGCAGGATCTGGTCGCGTCTGCTCGGCCGCTTCCAACACCAGGAGCGCATATTCCAGGTACCCGAAATTGAGCGCGACGAAGGCGAGCTTCAGCAGCATCAGGTGTTGTTTGTCGGATGAGCCGGCAATCGCCTCCAGGCTTTCGATGCGGCGCAGAAACAATGCGTCTCCGAACGCCAAAAATCCCTTCGCCCGCGCGCCGACTGGCATTCGCTTTGGCGAGATTTCTTGCAGATAGGTGAAGCCGACGAAATAGAACCCATGGCTCAGGGCAAAATCGAAAATGCCGGAGAACAGCGCCTGCCCCTCGTACATCGGATGAAATTCAATCTCCGTCGCCAGCGCGACGCAATGATCGTGCAATGTCGCCTCGGCGCCGCGCAGAATATCGAGCTCGGAACCCTGAGTATCGAGCGACAGAAAGTCGGGCATGAGATTGCCCGGCACCTTGCCGTTGCGCACCAACGTATCAAGCGCATGGACCATGACGTTGCGGACTTCGACGACCTTGTTTTCGTTACCGTACACAGCGTCATAGCGCATGTCCTGCATCGATATCCCGTCGATGTCTCCGGAGAGCATAACCTCGCAGTAGTAAGTGTCGTACTCTGGATTCGGCTTGAGGTTCGAGCTCGCATAGGGATTGTTGGTGATGTAGAGCTTGCCAGCCCTGTCTTCGAGACCGAGGCAATAAGGCAGCACATGGAAATTCTCGTTCGTATTCTGCGCGATCATGTCGAGGGCGCATTTATCGTCGGCCTCGTATAAGACGTTCACGATATCGCGTGAAAACCTCCCAGGACAATTCAGCGCCACGCCGAAGCCTCTTCCACCAACGTGGTGGGCGATGATGCGATCTTTGAGTTGACGCATTCGAAATCCCTCCTAACGATCGTGTACGCGCTCACTCACCGGCCGTTCTCTTAGCACTCGAAATGCCACAAATAAACTGGTGGAACTTCGCTCGGCCCAAATTGCAATTTGATGGCGGCGAGCCTAATGATAACCCCTTAATAATTCGGAAGAGATTGGCCGCGCAGCAACGTATAGTGAGGAGTCGAAATGCCAGAGTTGGAAGACCGGATCATCGCCCACCACATTGGTGGAAGAGGCTTCGGCGTGGCGTTCAATTGTCCCCCTAATCTTGCCAAGCATGTCGTCCACATTCTTTACGAGGCGGACGAAACCTGTGCACGCAAGATGATCGAAGAGAACAAGAACGACAATTTCCATATCCTACCCTATTGCCTGGGGGAGCACGATCAACCGGGAAAAATATTCATCACGAAGAACGCCTACGCCAGCTCGAACCTCGAACCAAACTCGGATTATTCCAAGTATTATTGTGAATTGCACCTCGACGGCGAGGTGGACGGCGTCATGCTGCAGAATGCCGTCTACGACGTTGTCTACGGCAATGACAACAGCGTCGTTGAGGTGCGTGACGTCGACATCCGTGCGCTCGACAGCCTCATGAAAGCGGGCGAAGCGCCGTTCGGCCTGGCGCCGGACTTCCTCTCGCTTGATACGCAAGGCTCGGAACTCAACATCCTCAAAGGAGGAGCGCAGACCTTCCACGATCACTGCGTCTCCCTGGCGACCGAAGTCGAATTCCATCCGATGTATAAAGGCCAACCGCTGTTTTCCGCTATCTTCGACTTCGCGCTCCGTCACGGATTCCATTTCGTGGGCTTCACCTACCTGCAGGAAATCTCGCCCAACCGTCTGCCGCTCGGCGCCCGCGCCAAGGGCGTTCTGGCCTTTGGTGACGCCCTCTTCTTCCGCAACATCGACAGCGTACGATCTATCGCAAGGTCGCAAAACCAGCTTTACCTTATGCTGCTAAAGCTCGCCTTCATCGCGCTCAACTTCGGCTATCTCGAATTCGCGCTGCAGGCCATTGACGCGGCCGACGACGCAAAGCCCGACGTAAATCTTCGCCACCGGCTGCTCGCGCGCGATTGTTATCGTTTGTTGTATGAGTTGAAAAAGGCGGTCGGCGAACTACCGGCGCATTTTCCTCACTTCGACCGCTCGAAGATGGTGGCGGAGCGAAAGGCTGTCCTCGATAGCGCGCGATCCCAACCAATTCCTGTCGAGCATCCGGCGCCAGCGCCTCCAGCACCAGCTTTCTCAGCATCAGCTTCCCCAGCACCAGCCGCCAGTCGGGCGCAGTCCGAGTGGCAAAATCAACGCATCCGATACCTCATCTTCACCAATCCGCCGGCAGCGATCGCGAAGCTCATTCGGCACTTCCGTGGCCCACCACCGGCGCCGGCCGAACTCGCTCCTGCCACCAGCACCACCCCCCCGATCGCCCTGCCTGTCCGGGACGCGTCGGAGCCCGCTGCGGTTCTAGTGTCCCCGCCCTCCCCGCACAGTACCTCGGTCGAAGCTGTGCTCGCATCCTATGGCTATGTCTGGTGGGCCGATGTGGTTCGCCAGCGACGGAAATCTGCCGAACATTGCGTACCCGGTCGGATGTATTGACAACTTTCGGTGGCACCCCCATAGGTATCGCCTTCACGAAAGACCGGGTTGGCGGCGCTCTCGTGTCGTGCATTTGTGACGGAGAAATATCACTATGGGCTTGGGTCCGCCGATCCTCGCATTGTACCGGCAATTGAAGGGGCTAGGCGCGTTCGACGGCATAAGCAGCGTGATGGAGCTCGGCGCTCAGAACGTTTGGTGTCCGCGGCCGGAGCTCGTAAGAAATCTGTTTCGCGCCTTCGACAAACCCGAACCAGCGCAGGACATGCTGGACCGGTGCGCGAACTGGAAGGGCTCCGCGCAGGAGTTGTACGCCGCGCTCGGTTTCGATTTTCATTGCATCGACGTCGATCCGCAATTCAACTCGATCCGACTCGATCTCAACTTCGACGTATGCCCTCCCGAGCACATGGGAAAATACGACTTCGTGACCAATCACGGCACCTCGGAGCACTTGCTCAACCAACAAAACTTTTTCAAGGTCGTACATGACCTGACCAAGCCCGACGGACTGATGCTTCATGCGGTGCCGTTCACGGCGCAGATAGAGCACGGCTTCTTCAACTATCAGCCGAATTTTTTCGAGGCTCTCGCGCGTTACAATTCCTACAAGCTGCTGGGCATCTGGGTCGGACCGGGGTGGCAGGCGGCCAGTCTCATTCCGTGGGAACCGGACATCCTTGACTACATGGTCATCAACTCGAAGACCACGCATCTGCTCGTTACCCTGATGCAGAAGATGTACGACAAGCCATTTAGTGTCCCGTTCCAGGGCATCTACGAACCGACGACGCCAGACGAAGTAATGGCGCGCTACAACCTCGTCGTCGACGGCGAATTTTACGACGGCAAGCGCATCAAACACATCACGAAAGAGGGCGTGATTGCCGACACGGTTGCGCAGGAAACGCTGGTGCTACGCAACGAGCTGGCGTCGCTGCAGGGCAAGTATTGGGATGTCGTCACGCGTCTGGCAACAGCTGACAAGGAGATCGGGCCGCTGAAGAGCGAACTCGCCGCTAGCCTGCTGCGATTCCGGGCTCTGGACCAGGAGCTCCAGACGATGGCATCCGAGCTCCGCATGATAAAGGCTAATACACGGTCTCCTACCGATTTGTCCGGCCGGGAACTCCTTTCGGAGTTGGGAGCTCGCATTCGACGCGGGTTTTTCACTCGATCGACGCGCTCAGCGGCATCAGGCCGCTAGTCAATTTGTATATGTGAAGCCGCCAGACGTTTAACATCGATTGATTGAATTGGGTTTGTGAAAGCGGAGCATGACACATCTCTCATACCACTGTGGGTGACGTGTCGCGGTTCGCATGGAACAAGAAAGGGCTGAAGGTATGGGCTTGGGTCCACCGGCACTGGCATTGTATCGCCAGCTTAAGGGATTGTTTGTCGACGGCGAGTTATACGACGGCAAGCGGATCAAATATATTTCCAAAGAAAGAGTGGTTGCTGAACAGCTCGAGCAGGAGACCCGAATGTTTCATAGCGAGCTCGCTGCCGTACGCGCCAAGGTTTTGTCCGCAATCTTTGGGCGGGAATTGGTCGGCGAGCTGGGCAAACGGATCCGGCGCCGGGTGGTCGGCTAATGTTGTTACGGGGCCAGCCCAGCATGGAGGGGCACAAGCAGGGGACACCGCAGCCCAGGCTTGAGACCACCTCCGCGACCAAGCTGCCTACCCGTGTGATCACCTATGCGTGGGGCGATAGCTATATCGAAGACTTGCTGTCGGTGACCATCCCCGCCCTTCTCGCTCCCGGTAATCTTCCCTATCTCGCCTCTCAGCTCTTCTGCGAGGTCGTGATACTGACCGAGGAGCGCCTGTTCGACCGCGTCACCCGGAATCCGGCCATTCAGCGGCTGCGAACTATCTGTCCGTTCAAGCTGATCGGTCTCGATGATCTTATTACCGCGCCAGACAAGAAATACGGCATGGCCTTAACCTACGCACTCCACCGGGGTTTTGCCGATCTTGGCCCCGCAATGACGGACCATTGGCTGATTTTTCTTAACGCCGATTTCGTCCTGGCGGAAGGAAGCCTGCGTAATTTGCTCGATCACCTGCTCCGCGGAGAAAGGCTGGTCGCCTCGCCCAGCTATTGTGTGATCGCGAAGGAGGTCAAGCCCGAGCTACTCAGGCGCGTCGATCCAAAGACGACCACGCTATCAATGTCGCCGCGCGAGATGGCTAAACTCGCGCTGGCACATCGTCACAACACAATTCGCGGCAAGACCGTGAATCAGGGCGCTTTTCACCTTCGTTACATGGAGCAATTCTATTGGCTGCTCAATAATGACACGCTGCTCGGCCACCAAATGCCCGTTGCCATCGTCGGACTGCGCCCCGAACGCTACACCGCTGAGCCCAATTCCTACTGGGACCATGGCCTGATGCGGGAGTTCTGTCCGACCGCTGCACCCGACGTGATCGGGGATTCGGACGAATTCCTGATGGTCGAACTTCGCGAGCAGGACGTCGCACATGATCAGATTTTTCCCGGCTGGCCGCAGGCGTGGGAGTTCAGCGAGCGGATGATCTCATGGGTGACGCCTTATCAGAGGGACTTCGCGCACTATCCGCTCACGCTCCATGCGGGTGAGCTGCCGGCCAATATCGAGGACGGACGCCGAAGGCTCAGCGCTTTCGTGGAAGAGGTCTTGTCCTATGTTCCGCTGGATTTGCCGTCCCACGTAGGGCATCCGCAATGGACCTATCACTGGGCCGGCTTCACGGCGGCGCGATATCAGTTCCTATCCTCCCGTCTCGGACCGCTCACGGAGACGACAGAGCCGCCTAGCTATCTCTCTAGGCGTGACCAAATTTGGTGGAAACTCGACGGACAGCAAAAGCGCTTAACTCGCGTACGGGCGCAGTGCGTTGAGACGATGAACCATCACCGCGACTTCATCCAACATCAGCGCGACCTCATCCAAAAAGCCGCCCTGGAGGAACAGATAAGAGCGCGGCAAGAGCTAGATCAGCAATTTATCGACGAGTTCACGCGCACCGGATGTCGCTCGCCAAACTACAAGGGCTTCGCACAGATTTCTTTTGACCAAGATATTGGCTCCGGGGAGGCACAAGGGCCTGCCAACCCGCTTGCTCCGGGCAGCCAATGGTTTGAGATCCTCGGACGCTACGAGGACAAATACAGCAGCCAGCGTCAGAAGGAGAAATCGCTGGAGGCTGTGCTCGAAGCTGCGCTGGAAGCGATCAATGCTTACTATCCGGAGCGCATTCGTAGTCTCGACCGGGAATTCGAAAAGCTGAAGGCCGAATATCTTCTTCAGATCGGCGAGACAGTCCCGCCGACAGCGGCTCCATTCCTGCGAATGCGGCGAGGACCTTCGATGATCCCGCCCACGGTCGTTCAAGAAAGTGCGCTCGGACGGCTAGCTCGGCGATTGTACTACCGGCTGTTCGGCAAGTGGCCCCGGGTGACCAAGCTCAGTCCTTATTGGGACGTGCTGCATCACCTTCGCCAGCTGACCGAACGTGCTGCCGCGCGCGGCGCCAAAGATGTGCTCTATGTCGGCGACTGCTCGAATATTTCCACTACCCTCGCACACGTGCCCGGCCTGCATGCATGGATGTCCGCCGCGGGCCTGACAAAGGGCAACATGGTGGGAACCTTCGCGCAACCCCCTCAATTCGACATCTGCCTCTGCGATCTCGAGTTCGCCGATCTCGTCCGATTCTCGGAAATCCAAGCCGCGGCCCAGCGGTTCATGCGACCCGGCGGGACCATCGTCGGCTTCTTCATGAATGCCGACGCGGTCCCGTTGCCGATCAACGAGCTCGCCAAGGATCTGACCAACATCCCGCGGGCGCGCATCTACTACACGGGCTCGAATCGTTCCGCAAACTTGCTGCGGGCCCACCGCTCCGCCCTTTCGGTGCCGCGCAGGTCGCGCATGATATTGTTGGCGAACATCGTGATCCGGCTCGGCTTGCTCGCGCCCAGGGTGTGGATCAGCAATATCGTTGAGGCGCGGGCCTCCGAGAAGCGACAGTCGACCCCTCCAGCGGTCGCCACCAGCATCGCCACCGAGATCAGATTGCCCGAGTTCGAAGGCGATGATGGGACCGTTGAATATGCCAAGGGAAGTCTACGTTGATAGGATCGAGACGCCGGACTACTTTGTGCGGGCATCTGCCCCGTCCGTTTCAAAACCGCGCCCAGATTCGCCTCAGCCAGAAGAAGCTCGTTTCCAGGGAAGCATCCTGCCTCGCCCGGACACCGACCGGGTGTCCTTCTCGGCCTCCGGGCAGGAGCTCGCCGCACAAGCCTGGTTCTAGGCGATCACCGCTGGCCGGTTCGAAAGACAGACGCTTTGGTTGAAATATCGTCTCGGATTTGTATTCGCTGCAAACGTTTCGAGGGCCGTCAGGAGACCAGTCGGACACAAGAATGGTGACCGTTCTTAAGCGCACAATCCTGCGGTTGCTGGAGCAGCGCGGCTACGTGCTGGTCAAGAAAGTTGGGTACGACGCAGCAGCAGTTGCACCGCGTTCGCAGGCGGAGCGCGATTTTGCATCGCGTTCGGAGGCGGAGCGCGCTTTTTATTTCAAGCGGGTTGTCGAACTCGAAGAACACAATCGTCTGCTCACCAAAGCGGCCACCGAATACGCATTGCGGGGCCAGGAGTTGGAGCGAGAGCTCCTGGCCGCACGAACTGAAATTGCAACGAACGATTACCCGCGTCTGGAGGCGGAGCGCGCTTTTTATCTCAAGCGGGTCGTCGAACTCGAGGAACACAATCGTCAACTCACCGAATCCGCCACCAAACATGCATTGCGGGTTCAAAAGTTGGAGCGTGCTATTGGGAATTGGTTGCCCGAGTTCGAAGGCGACGATGGAACCGTCGAATATGCCAAGGTTAGTGGAGTCTATGTCGATGGGGCCGAGGCACCGGTGGCGGAGGATCGGTTGGTCGCACCGATCCTCGCCAATTCACCTGGAACCGTTGTGATCTTAACCTTCGGACAGTCGAATGCCGCGAATTCATGCGAGGAGCGCTACGCCCCGCGGGGCGCGGTTCACGTCTTCAACATATTCGACATGAAGTATTATCGCGCGATCGACCCGCTTCCGGGGGCATCGGACGCCGGCGGTTCCGTGTGGGGACGATTGGGCGATAGGCTGATCGATGCGGGCTTTGCTCGTTCGGTGCTGCTCGTGCCCATCGCCTTTGGCGCAACCTATGTCGAGGACTGGGCCCCTGGCGGGCAATGTTATCACCGGTTGATGTTCGCGTTGCATCGGCTCAAGCGGGCGGGCATCGCCGTCGACATGTTGTGCTGGCATCAGGGCGAGGCGGATGCCAATCACATGCCAATGGGGGCCGACGAATATCACGACCGCTTTCACACCATGCTGCGTGGTGTGCGTGAGGTGGGAGTCGAGGCGCCGGTCTATGTTGCGCTCGCGACTTTGTGCGAACATGCGCACCATCCGGTCCAAAACAGTGCCCAGATTCGACTCGGCCAGAAGAAGCTCGTTTCCCTACGGGACAGGGTCCTGCCGGGCCCGGACACCGACCAGATCGGCATCGAGCACCGCCGCGATGGGTGTCACTTCGCAGCCTCTGGGCAGGAGCTCGCGGCCCAAGCCTGGTTCAGGGCAATCACTGCCAGCCCGTTGGAAAGACTGACGCTGTGGTCGAAATATCGGCTCGAATCCATGTTCGCCGCAAAGGTCGCGAGAGGCGTCGCGAGACCTCCTGCCGCTTCATCCCCGCTTCCTGCCGTCTTGGGCACGTCTCCTGCCGCCTCACCCCTGCCGGTCACGACGCGCGCTACTACGGTGGCGCCGGCCGCCTCCGTTGCGCCAGTCTCACCCACCCACCTCCCGCCAAGTCCCGTGAGGGAATTTGCGACCGATTCGGATCCGCGCCCTGAATTCGATCGCGCCTACCGGCGCCTGCAGGGCAAGCTCACGCTGCCGATCAACCAAGCGGTTGCGATCTACTGCGCCATGCGCCATCTAACCAGCGCACATATCCCGGGGGATATCGTCGATTGCGGCGAAGGTGTGCCGGAGGCGCTCGCAGTCATCGGCGCTTCCCTCGTCGCGCTCGGTGAGACGAGCCGCCGCCTCGTGCTGTTCGATATTACATCAGACTTCCGGCATCGGCCCGAAACCAGCGTCCCTCTGTGGGGCACGGCCTACGACTTAATGGCCGGCCGGCGGCCGCGACCCCAACGCCAAAAACGCGTCCTGCCCGACGTGCTCGTCGCGAGCGGGTACCCGGCCGAGCGGATTTCCATGGCGCGCTACCCGGTGGATGTGATCGATCTTGCGCGTCCCGTCGCGTTCCTTGGACTGACTGCTGAGACCTACGACGCCAACCGTGCCGCGATACGGACGCTGGCGCCGCGCGTCGCCATCGGCGGCGTCATCGCTGTCGAAGGCAACGAACATACTCCACGTGCGGCGGTGCCGGGCTGCGTTCAGCATCATCTCGACGCGGTCGCGGAATTCCTGAAAGCGCACCGGGCCGAGCTGCCGTTCTGGCAGGTTACGGGCGAATATCGCCTTGGCGTGAAGTCGCGGCTCTTCGGCCAACAGGGCTAGCTAGAGCAGCGCCAGGAAGCGCGTGTCACCGTTTGCCTTGCGGTAGAACTTGTAGCGAATGTTCGGAACCAGCGGATCCGAAATACCGACGAACGTCAGATCGCTATTGTTTAGATTGGTGATGAATTCTCTGACGTAAGATGAGGTCGGATCGTCGGTGATCGTCACGTCGGCGTAGGACCCGTAGCTCATAGCGACGTAGTGGAAATCGTAGCGCTTGACGAATGTGTTCACGGCGCCCATGACGCCGAGATTCTGCTCCGCGCCCCCCGGGCCCTCGTAGAAGTCATTCATCTGCATGATGCCGCCGGGCTTGAGTTTCTTGCGCGCTTCCATCATGTCACGCAGCACGTATTCGTATTGGTGGTTTGCGTCCACATACATCACGTCGAAATGGCTATCGGGAAGACTCTGAATGCCCTCGATTGAATTTGCTCGCACGACCTTGACCTGCGGAGCATGCGCGAAGCGACTTTTTACATGCTGGTAATTCTCCTCCTGCGTGGCATTTGGATCGTCTCCGAAATGCTGCCAGTGAATCTTGCCAGCAAAGCCGCTGAAATTCTCCGCCTCGTCCGAGAACGGGTTATGGTCTCGGATTTCGAATCTCCAATTGTCGATGAGGTACAATTCCGACGGATCGCAGATTTCGAAAATCTTCTGCGAAAAATCTCCGCGATACACTCCAATCTCCGCCCAGACGCCATTCTTGGGATATTGCTCGATCAGGTTATCGCGATTTCCCATGACGAAGTACACTGCCAATCTCCCGGAACTCCTCAGAGCCTTAGCTCGGTTGATGGTATTTGCCAGAAAAATCGGCGCCAACGCAAGGATCTCGATCACGCCTCTATCTCGCCTTCGGTCGGATCAATGATCGATGTTGACGTAAGCGATATCGATGCCAGCCGCGCAGGCGCCCAACAGCGGGGATTGATGTCGGGGAGATCACTGTGATTTTATGCGTACCCATCCAAAGGCACTGCTCGCAGCGCTGGCCACCCAAACCCGCATGACCACGCTACCGACATTCTGCTTCGTTGTACCCTGCTTCAATGAGGAGGACAACATCGGGTCGACCGTGGGTTCTATCCGTGAGGCGATGGGCGGACGGAGCGACTACGAAATCATCCTTGTCAACGACGCGAGCACTGATCGCACGTTGGAGCAGATGCAGGTTTTGGCGGCGGCAGATCCCCGCATCCGCGTCCTCGACAACCCGACCAATCTGGGGTTCGGCGGTTCTTATAAGCAAGGGGCCAGTGTCGCAACCGCAAGCTACGTCATGATGCTTCCCGGCGACGATGGCTTTCCGGGACAAAGCATTGCGGAGATTCTCGGCCACGCCGGCGAAGCAGACATTATCATTCCAATCGTCACCAATCGCGGCGAGCGCCATTGGTTCCGCGCCTTTGCCTCCAAAGGCTTTACGACCCTGCTCAATTGGACGTTCTGGCTCAACGTGGGATATTACAACGGTGCCGTGCTGCAACGTAATGAGTTGCTGCGCACCATCGAAATCACCACGAACAGCTTTGCCTACCAGGCGGAGGCGCTAGTCAAACTCATAGCACGGGGGGCAACCTACAAACATTGCTGCGTGTCTACCCAGGAGCGCGCCGCGGGACGCTCGTCCGCCCTCAGCCTCAAGAATCAGATTGCGGTGTGGAGAACGATTCTTCATCTGCTTGCGGTGGTGGGCCTATTCTGCCGGCTTCCACTTGTGCCCACACGATCGGCACGCTAAAGAAGCCCTCTAACGCCGCCCGATTCACGCTCCCGTCGCGGTATCCACGCAGCATTTTGCACTCGCGGGTCGCTGCAGATTTTTAGATCACGGTTGACGCCTGACGCAATGGTCAACCGAGCACATGAGACCAGGCGAACAACGCAGGTAAGCAAATGTGCAAAAGCAGAAGGGAAGTGATCGATCAGGATCAATCGATGGCGTGATGTAACGCGACGAAAAAAATGGACAGCGACTTCGGCGCGTCCACGGACTGCGCAGTGGGGGCTGCTTCGACGCCGAAGTGGCTCTCTACTATCTTTCGCGTGAGGAGCGCCGTCGCGCCGCCACGTGGATGGTTACACTATTTCGCGCGTCGATGGTTTTCTTGTTGAAATCCAGAAAATCGCCCCCGGCAGCGTCGCAGTCACGGCGCATAGCCCAAACAGGATGGAGGACAGCAAGGCCTCCTCGGGCGGGACGCCGAGACCGTGCAAGGCCACGACCATGGCTCCTTCGCGTAACCCCCAACCTCCGATCGAGATCGGCAACATGGAAATGAGCAGAACCGTGGGCACGACGATAAACCACTGATTGAACGTCATGGTCAGGCCGAGGCTCTGGCCCAGCATCCAGAATACCAGGACATTGAGCAGATGCGTCGTCGCTGCAAGGGCGAATACGATACCAAGCAAGGCGGTGTGTATGGCTTGGCTCGGCGAGGTAAGGCGCTGCCAAAACGCAGCCAATCTTGACAACGGCAATAACTTCGTCAACGCGAAGGCAACCACAACTCCGACGCATCCGGTTGCAACGACAACGACGAGTGTGACGGCAATCACGCTGCGGAGCCTCTCATCGACCAGCGCCAGTAGCGCATGTATCCCGAGCAGACTCAACAGCACGAGGCTAGCAAAACCGAATGCCCGGTCGAGTAAGAGAGCTCCGATGGCCCGGCCGAACTGAATGTCGGCTCGCCTCAAGAGCCACAGGCGAATGGCATCGCCTCCGACGAAGCCGATGGTGACTTGCTCGAAAAAAAAGCCGCAAAGCGCAATCTGCACGGTCATAATCAACGGGCATCGCACATCGACATAAGCCAGCATAAGCTTGAGCCGAACGCCGGCAATTACGCACATTTCAAGAAGGAGAACTGCCAGCGCGCCCAGAATCCAGACGCCATTCAAGACTCGCCAATACGAGAGCACTTGCGTGTAGTTCAAACGGGTGGCCAGGAACGCGATCAAGGCAATCGAAACGAGCGCTTTGACAGTACCGACCGCGAGTCCTCTAAAGTCAGGCGCAGTTTTCGGCACTTTTTGACCGGGAAATTGGAAAACCGACATGAGTTCCGTACCGAGGGTCGACTGTGTCATGGACCCGTAAGTTTGATCCCGAGTTGTTTCATGTCGGCGAAATCCCCGCGCCGGCATCCCGGCGAGAAAATGCCATAGTCGAAAGAGATGTCGCTGTCGATGGCCCCAGAGAAAATGATTCCGGTCATGATCAAATTGGCGCGCACGAGCCGCGCTCGATGGTCATGAGCGCGCAGACAGTTCGAGTATTGTAGCGGCAGCAAGACCAGCGACGTGCCGTCGCTATGCCCGGAAAAATGCAAGCCGCCACGGATCACCGACAGCTTCACATCGCGTGCCGAAACGAGGTGATCGCGGATCTCGGTTGAAAGGATCGCCTGGCGAGTGAAGTCGAAGTCGGGGGCAGCAAGGGCCGCGATCATTTCCGCTGCAGATCGACCAATCGTCACTTCTGTGGGACTGTAATTGCCCAGGTTGATATCCGGAATTTCGTGTATCACCCAGCTTCCCGGTCGACTACCTGGTTGGCGTCGCGGAAAGCTCGTGTACTTGAGATCGTCAATACCTGGGATATGGAGCGGTTCATAGCCGCCGAGATAACGCACACCGAGCGCACGAAAGGTACGAAATTCCACCGAAACGGAGGCGCCGCCGGCATT
>Ga0306920_100005192_pt1 | contig 16796 bp, 16 predicted proteins | sample flu12Cox44000170_FD_204666 | JGI IMG/M metagenome (GOLD analysis project Ga0306920, IMG submission 204666) | Lab enrichment of tropical soil microbial communities from Luquillo Experimental Forest, Puerto Rico - flux4day.12C.oxic.44.000.170 (v2)... | ecosystem: Environmental > Terrestrial >... | reverse complement strand
TTCGAGATCGCCACGCGCCGCAGTTTCCCATAAACGGCGAAACCCGTGATGAACAGGACCAGAGCGAGCACGGCCGAGCCCAAGTGAATCCACAATGCTCCTGCCTTCGGAAATAACAGGACAGCAATGGAACTCAAAACGATCTGAATAGCGACCAGCGTGACGTAAGTCCAAAAGATAAGGCCCCGAAAATCCAACGTGATCCAGTTGCCGCCGCCGGCTTTTGGTCCGAGCAACGCCCGATCCAGGAAATAGATCGGAATCGCCAGTAACCCGAGAACCAGACAAGTAATCAGGTGTTTGCGCCAGATGGCCTTCATGCCGCTGCTGTTTTATCAAACTTCCTCGATAAATACACTTGTCGTTTAATTCGCCGGAAGAATCCGTCGCTTGCTCGCGACGGCCCGATAGTTCACCTTGGCGTTCGTTAGGCAAAAAATGAAGCTCCAACGCGTCGAAGCGAAGGAGCTGTCACGTGTCTGGGGAGACAATGCAGCGGGCATTCCACGATTGTTGCCCTGCAGAGTAAGATCTTACAAGTCCAAATAGGCCGGCGGCAGGGAGAACCTCGACGCTTGATGGGCACAATCCATCGGCGTGCAGCGGACTGCCCGCCCTACCGGCACGCGATTTGGTAGGGCGCATCACTCCGTGTGCGCCGTTTCTGGTGGATGATTGGGACGGCGCCAATGGTATCGCATTCGATCGGCTACCGATTTTGTTTGGTCTCTGTGAGCAGCTCGATTAACTCATCTTTCCACAAGCTGGCAATGGTGTGGCTGCCGTGGCCACGCGTCTTCTCACTGAGTGGAATCACAATCGCGCGGCCGTGCGGAACACGCTTGATCTCGTGTTCGAGAATCCCGAGTTCGGGGGGATTAATCAGGTCGTCGGCGGAATTGATTGCCAAGAGTGGAGCGCGAATCTTCTCTAGGTCCGGGCCGGGGTCGTAATCATGTGACGCTTCAAGAGCGTAGAGAACGTCGTTCGCATCATCAGTCTTGAGAACCTGTTCAACGAATTTGTCCAGAACCTCGTCTGTTTTCGCGAGCGTCGGCGCATCCTTCTGACGCAAGACCGGATTGCTGCTCATGAACCAAAGCATTTGCGCCGCAGTGCGGAGACTCGGCGGCTGTGTTTTGTATTCGCCGCCGTCCCATGAAGGATCATTGCGGATGGCGTCGATTACCATGCGGCGCCACGCGCGGTTGCGTCCCGAAATCTGGGTCGGCAAACTTGCCAGCGGCATCAGCGCGTCCATGAAATCGGGATGCAATTCGCCCCACAGCCAGGTGTGCATCCCGCCCATCGACGTGCCGCTGACCAGCCGCGCGTGATTTACGCCGAGGCCCTCTGTTAACAGCCGGTACTGAGCCTCTACCATGTCGAGATAACCGTAACCCGGGAATTTTGCGTGCATGCCGTCGCTTGGTTTACTCGATTTGCCGTGGCCAATCCCGTCCGGCAGCACGATGAAAAATTTTGTCGCGTCGAGCGGCTGATCCTTTCCAAACAGTTCACCCGCAAATTCGGGGCGAATAAATTGCGCGCCGCTGCCGGTCGTCCCGTGCATAATCAGAACGGCGTTCGTCGTTTTCCCCTGCGCGTCTTTCTGCGGTGTCCCCAGTGTCCGATAATGGAGACGCAGCTCCGGCAAAGTTTCGCCGGATTGAAAATTGAAATCGCGAATTGTGAAATCGCTTTCAGTCGGCGCGGGATAATCGGCCGCGAGCAACGACGCTGCGACGCCTAACAAAATCGAAAGCGTGAAGAACGGAATGGAGCGATGCATGTCGAGAAGTTTACCGGCGTTCATCAATCGAACGAAAGACGTTTCACGCCAATTTTTTCAGCGTTCCACGATACTCTTGCATTGTCCTTTTAACGATCGCGCTGATCACATTCGGCCTTGGTCTCACGTCTGCGTAGCGGCATTACCTTGGCCGTCACGACTTAATCCTTTTTTTGAGCTGATGTTGATTTTCAATGTTGCCTTCGTTCGGCCTGAATTTGCTTGACTAACTCGGTTTTGGTTCGGTCCAGATCGTGCGCAAACTTTACCGTTGCTTCCAGAGCCCGGGGATAGAACTCGAAACGTTTCCGCAATTTTCTGCTAGCGGGATCGTAAAAGAGAAAAGTGTCCTGATCGAGATTCGGCACAATCAGCTCGTCGCTCAATTTCTGGTACCGCTGAATATCGCTAAGGCCCCAGCGAATCACCGATTCAAGTTCCCGCAAGGCGCTCAACGTTTTCACGTCAAGTAATTCAACGCCGCCGGATTGAAGCATTGTGGCGATATCGCCAGGACTGTAGTCGGTTGTAAAAACAAATGGATGTAGCGGCGGCATCTCACCAGCCTTAACGGCGCGCCGGAACTCAGCCGCTCTTTGTTCCTCTTGGACGGTGACACTTTTTCCACTCTCGATCCCCCTGCGTAATTCCTGCTCAAGCGAACCCAGAATGCGGTCGCGTCGCTCTGCGTCCTGCCGGTGCTGCTGATAATTGTTGAGCCAAAACGCCGCGTAAACGCCAACAAACACCAATAGCAATTCGGCTGTCCAACGCCCAGCACGCGAGAGAAGCGAACGTTTTTCAGTTGTTTCACTCATTCTTCAACCCCGAATGCCTTATGCCTTACGATGCTTAACACTATCAGCCTTCGGATTCCACCGAGCGTAAGAGCTACGGCGATCCTTTCCGCCTCTCCCCTTGCGCAGACTGCCTGCCGCGCCGTAGCCAAGCGAAGGCGGGAGGTGAGGGGTTAAGAGCATGCGGACTTTTGTACCAAAAAACCTCACCCTTCCCTCTCCTTGGAAAGGAGAGCCGGCCGATTGCAATCTTGCGCCACATGAGGCTGTTCCTAAATTAAGCTCGCTAGGAATCACCCAATGGAAAAATCAGAGTCAGTTCAAAATCTCATCCAATTCGTAGTCGACTCGGTGAGGCAGGCGCATTCCGACGATGCTCCTTTCCATCATTTGCAGTTCGAGCGCATTTTTCCCGACGATTTCTACGCACAGATGGTCGAAGAGATGCCGGTAACCGAGGATTACCGGGCGATGTCCGGCAAAAGCAAGATGGGCAGCAGCAGACCCGATGGAAAACCAACCCGCACCAAGATCGATCTTTTTCCCGAATACATTCGCCATTTGCCGCCGAGAAAACGCGCAGTCTGGGATGCGACCGGTCGCGCGCTGCGCTCTAAGGAGTTGCAATCTGCTTTCGTCCAACGGTTGGCACCCGGGCTGAAAGGCCGGTTCGGAGAAAACTTCGCGAAGGTGAGCATGTATCCGGTACCAATCCTGACGCGCGACATTCCGGGATACCGCATCTTCAAGCACACCGACAGCCTTTGGAAAGGGATTACCGTCCAATTTTATTTGCCGGCGGACAATTCCACGCCGCACATCGGTACGATCTTTCACGAGGTGCTGCCTAACGGACGCAAACCGATGAAAGCGCAGATGCCGTTCTCCCCGAACAGCGGCTATGCGTTCGCCGTAGCCGACAACACCTGGCATTCGGCGGACCCAGTTGGGAATGAGGTGAAAACACGCGACAGCATTCTCCTCACCTATTTCGTCGACGCCGGACCGTGGCGATTTGTTCGCAATCGCGGGCGTCGGCTGGCGAATTTCGTACTTAACGAGGCGCGCAACTTGAAGCGCAACTGAAAATTACGGCGAGTGGCGGGCTTGCACGGAGAGGCATTGCAAGAAGCGCGCTGCCGGGTTGCGCAGAGAGGCAGCGATTGTAGGGCAAGCGCCTCGCTTGCCGGGAAACACTGGCAGAAATCCCGAATGGTTCCTATCACGAATCATCGAACCCGATTTGGTACGGCCAATCTTTCGAGTGCTTAACTAATCCGGCTCGGACCGGGTTTGCTTCGACATAAAGCCATTTGTCGTGAAGCGATTCGTCGGCACGCAAAAGGCGGTCGAAACAGCCGGGCTGCCAATTCCACGATGCATTTAGCTCCTGACGCATCCAGCGTTTCAAAGCGGCTGAAAAATTTCCCAACGTTGCGTTACGATTCTGTATTGGGGCGGCGATCACATGCAAATGATCAGGCATAAGCATGGCCGCAAGAACTCTCCAATTTTTGACTTTGCCGATAGCGACCTTGAACGCTTTAAATGCGGTTTCATTTGCCAGCACCTGCCGCCGATTCGCGACACAAATCGTGACGAAATAAATCACGCGTTGTTCCCATGGTAGCCAGACAGGTACGCGTGGCGGATGGCCCACCTGCCCATTTTGGCAGGCGAAGCGCCTGCCCTACAATCTGTTTCCGCTTAACGCAGCCGCCGGAGGCATGCGTCAGGCTGCACTCTGCTGTCATGTTGAGCGAAGCGCTGCAACGAAATGCCAAGCATGAGGCCAGGCTTTCAAACATCTCGGTTGTTTTCTGTCGTACAGACAATCCAGAGATTGAAAGCGTGGCCTCGCGGACTTCGTCCCCTGCGTTGCAGCTTCGCTCCGCTCAGAATGACAAGTGATGACTATCGCGGCAATGGCCTTTCCATGTTCGCAAGCGAATACGCGAGGACTGCAACGACGGCGGAGTTCTCGGCCAATGCTTTCGGCACGATTTTGTCCAGCGTATCAGCGGCAGTGTGGTGATAATTGAAATAGAAACGACTGTCTTGAATCGGACTAAAGGCTGGCACGCCGGCTTTCTCCATCGGCGCAATATCAGCGCCACAATGTTCGACCAAAGTAAGCATGCCCGCGCCTGACTCCTGCAAAATAGCTGCGACTGGCGCGAACATCTTTTTCAGTTCTGGTTTTCCCTTGATGTTGATGCCAAGCGGATGATCGGCGCCACCGTCTGTTTCTATGGCCGCGAAATGGTTCATCCATTCCTTTTCGTGATCTTTTGCGTACTGCTTCGATCCGGCCGAGCCGTTCTCTTCATTCATCCACGCAATCACGCGAATCGTGCGCTTCGGTTTGAGACCAAGCTTTTGGATCAGGTTCGCCGCTTCCATTGAAACTGCGACGCCTGCGCCATCATCGATCGCCCCTGTGCCCAAGTCCCAGGAATCCAAATGACCCGAAACGACGATGACCTGTTCGGGATGTTCGCTGCCTTTGATATCGCCGATCACGTTTGCACTTTCCACATCCGGTAGAGTTTGCGGAGTGAGAACCAATTTCATTCTAACCGGTCCTTGTCGGACCAGATGAGCGATCAAATCCGCATCCTCCGATGTAACCGCACCGGCTGGGATTTTTGGGGCATCATTTGCGTAGTCCGTCTCACCAGTGTGTGGAAGTCGATAGTCAGCGCCACCCACTGAACGGATCAGACACGCGACAGCGCCCAGTCGCGCGGCCACGCTCGGACCATCGCTACGATAAACGACTGCTTCCCCGTATGCTTCGCCGCCTCGACCTTCCGCAGCCATTTGTTTGTCGAACGGATAATTGAAGAGCAGAATTTTGCCCGCGACCTTGTCGCGAGGCAGGGATTTTAATTCATCAAAATTTCGAACAGCGATCACGTCAGCCTCGATTCCATTCGGAGGCGTCGCTACGCTTCCTCCCAGCGCACAAAGAACAACCTTCTGAGTAGTGTTCAGCGCCTGCCCGGGAAATTGAACCAGCGCGGCTGTTTCTTCGCCACGCACCCAGTGGGGCACCATGACTTTCTCGAGATGCACGTCGCAGCCGAGTGCTTTCAATTCGGTGGCGACATATTCGACTGCTTTCGCCGCCTGTGCCGACCCGCTTAAACGTGGTCCGATGTTATTGGCCAGATGGGCGACCTGCCGGTAAGCATAATCACTTTCCAGAGCTGCCTTCTGCAATTGTTTCAGTTCCGACAGGGTCTGCGACGAAAACACAGGCGGAGTCGGCGACGGCGATCCGTTCGGACTTGATGCGACCGTCGGTGTTTGTTGCGCCGAAAGCTCTGCCGCCCAAACAAACGACAATAAGAACGCAAGACAGATCGCACAAAAGCCGTTCCTCGATTCAGGCATCGCAAACTGTGTCAGAAAACCTGGCGATCATCAATCGATTGGGCGTTGGCAGGTAGGGCGCGTCACTCCGTGCGCGCCGATTGTCTGAACTCGAGACGGCGGGCAGAGGATTGCCCGCCCTACCACGGGAAAATCCAATCGGTGTCGGAGCCGCGCTTGTAGGGCAGGCGCTCCGCCTGCCAGCCATTTGTCCCTTTGGCAACCGAAGCGGTCGCCCTACAAAAGTGATCCTGCCTATAACTATTTCGAGCCAGCTATTTCTCTTTCCTAAACGCGATCTCCTCTCCGAACAGCTCAGGATTTCCGGCATTTTTTGTCAGTAGGGCAACGACCGTGCCTGAGTCTTTGGTTTCTTTGGAGATTACTTTATCGCTGACGCTCCGTAAGCTCAGGTGCTTGCCATCGTCTGAGAGCTTCCAAACCACGTAAGCATATTTGCGATCGCTCGAGTTGAGGTCCTGAACACTCGCGAAAGGTGTTTCCGCGACGTCGGAGTGGTAAGCGCGAAAAAGATCACCGTCGTAGTAAACGATGTAGACGCTGTCGTCGAGCCTCCGCAGTTTCAGCTTTTCCTTACCATCAGCCGACGTCCAGTCGCCAAGCAGTCGTTCCTGCACCTTTCGGTCGGACCCGATGTGATTGGGACGTCATATTGGCAAACAGTGAAAGCCAGAGAGCAAAGACCAATCGCTACGCTGACTACGCGTAGCCAGGCGAAGGTCAATGAACTCAAGAAGTCTTGCTCGCCTCCGGGAATCGACCCTCGTCGAAATCGATGAGATCTGGAATTGTGACGATGTCGTCGCGATCCGCGATTCCGAATTCGCGCTTTCGTTGTTCCAATCGCGGAGTCACCGAATCGCGCCATCCGAGCTTCGATGCGAATCCGTTCCAGACAAAGAGGTCGCCATCGTTCAAGCGGCGGCCCTTTTCGAAACACCATTCCAGAATTTCCTCGTCCGTCCCGCCCTGCTTCACACGCTCAATCAGATCGCGATGATGCACGCGCAGAAAATTGCAGCACACACCGTCGGCCGCTTTGAGCGCGCCGAAGTTTTCTTGATAATCTTCGTGGAGCTCGCCGCGCAGATGCTGCCGAATCTTGTCCAGCATGCGCGGGAAATACAACATACCTTTGGTCATTTCTTTCGGGCTTTTTGGATAGGTCCTCATGCGAAAAGTAATCGACGCTGCGCCTTGTACGCGCAACTCGGCCAATCCCTGTGCAAGTATCCGTCTTTAGCTTGCGCCGCTCATCAGCGCGAGAATCCGCGTTTTTTTTCCACCGTAGTCGAGGGAATGAAAACGCCCGATTTCATCGAGCCGACGAACGGCATTGAGGGTGTCGAGAAAACGCGTGTAGTTTGCGGCTAGCTGGCTTGTCTCAAGATAGCGAGCGCGAAGGTTCGCGTCACGAAACGCGTCTGGACATTGCCGCGCGAAAAGGTGAAAACGCAACCAGCGGCGGTCGGTCGCCGAGACTCGTTGCGTTTTTCGGAAAAAAGCGACGAACAGTAGAAGAACCAAATAAGTGTCCACCTGCGCCTGAAGCTCAAGATTGCGCGCAAAATCTTCCGATGCGATCTCGCGCACTCCGCGTTTGAACTGGAGCGCGGCGTGCAAAGCATGATTCAGTTCTTCGACGAACGTGATCAGGGATCGGATGTTGCGGTCGCCTAACCCTGCACGCGGATCGTGCTGCTCGAGTTGTTCAATCAGCCAACGGGAATAATAAATGCCGACGTAAAGTTGGTCACCGGCTCGCCGCAAAAACGTGCGCGCGAGTTCGCTCAGTTCGCGGGCCGACGTCCCTGCGAGCAGCGACAACTGTGCGCAGCGCGTCCGATCAATCAGACAATCTTCGAGATTGATTCCGACTTGCGCATATGTGCGTTCGAATAATCGCTGGATTTGGCTGAAGAGTGTCTCGTTCACAAAGAGAGCGAGGGACGCGGGTCTTCGTCCAGATTCAACAACTGATCGGAGAGCTGATTCAAAGCGAGCCGGACCTCTCGAAATCGATCTGCCAATTCTTCGAACACGTCATTCAGTTCGCAGCGGCGAGCCACCACATGCGAGGAAACAAGTTGATAGTTCGTCCGGCCGATCTGCTCGTAAAACTCGATGTCCGGTCCGCCGCGCAAGCTGCGTCGTTGGGTGTTCTCGTGAAAAATTCCGCTGATGAAAAGCGAGTAGTTACCAACATGCGCCCGAAGTAAAAACGCCTGCTCTGGGGTGGCTCGATTCAGCGCGATCAGGATATCGGAAATGTATTGTTCGGCCAGGTGATGTGTCTCCTCGGAAATCTGGAGCCGGCTCGCGTGCGAAAATGTTTCCAGCAACGACGCGACGTAATCGCAAAGCTTTCGGTCGCCGATTCCGCCCTGTTGCAGGACGTGGCGAGCGAGCACGTAAAAATAAAAGTGAGACGAAATCCGAAGATGCCCGCAATGGTTTAGAATCGCGTCAACCAAGCGCGGATGATCCAGAATGGAATCGCGCGTCTCCACATCACTCAATAGATCGACCAGAGAAACTTGATCGGTTTGCGAACGCGCCAGCGTGCGCACGATGAAGTCGAAATCGGCTGCGGTGAACCGCGCCCGACAATTTGCTCGAATCATCGGGACTTCATAATGCGCAGTTCACGCGCTGATGGCAAGCATCTTCTGGATCCCTTTTTCTGCGTTCCTGCCTTAGACCTGCGTCAACCGCATGACTTGCGTTTGGAAAAACTGCGGCTGACACAGCCGCCGCTACAATTTCTTGTCTTTTGACAGTTGGATTCCCAAATCGCGGAGCTGCTTTGGATCGATTTCTGCGGGCGACTGGGTCATGAGGTCCATGCCGCGATTGTTCTTCGGGAAAGCCATCACGTCGCGGATGCTTTGCTCGCCGCAGATGAGCATCACCAAACGATCGAGGCCGAGAGCGATTCCGCCATGTGGCGGCGTACCGAGCCGAAATGCACGGAGTAAATGGCCGAATTGTGATTCCCGAGCTTCCGCACCGATCCCAAGCGCCTCGAACATTTTTTCCTGCAACTCCGGTTCGTAGATTCGCATGCTGCCGCCACCAATCTCCACGCCGTTTAAAACCACGTCATAAGCCTCGGCACGAACCTCGGGAAATTTCTTCGCCTCAAACAGCGGCATGTCCTCGGCTTTCGGTCGAGTGAACGGATGATGCATGGCGTTCCATTTATTTTCGTCCGGGCTCCATTCAAAAAGCGGAAAATCTGTAACCCAGAGAAAATCCCATTCCGGCGCGCTCGGCCGTCGCGCCCTACCGAGCAAATCCTGCATTTCAGCCATGCGCAGGCGTAATCGTCCAAGCACCTCGCAGGCGATTTCCCACTTATCAGCAGCGAAAAAAACGCAGTCACCTTCCTCGATATTCATCTTTGATCGCAGCGCCGTCTTTTCGGCGTCACTGAAGAACTTCACGATCGGCGATTTCCATTCCGTGTTCTCAACCTTTATGAAGGCGAGTCCTTTTGCGCCGTGCAGTTTTGCAATTTCAGTGAGCTCATCGGCCTGGCCTATGGTGATTCCAGCAAATCCTTTTGCGTTGATCGCTTTGACGACGCCGCTTGCATCGAGCGCGCCGCGAAAAACTTTGAAACTGCTTTCACGAAAGGTTTCATCAAGGTCGACCAGCTCCATTTCAAACCGGCGATCGGGCTTATCGCTGCCGTAGCGATCGAGCGCTTCGCGATATGTAAGCCGGTCGAATGGCGTTTTGATATCGATGTCACGCGCGGCCTTGAAAATGGCCGCGAGCATTCCTTCGGTAACAGCAAAGATGTCGTCGGGCGTGACGAACGACGCTTCAATGTCGATCTGCGTAAACTCCGGTTGCCGGTCCGCACGCAAATCTTCGTCGCGAAAACATTTTGCGATCTGAAAATATTTTTCCACGCCCGCGACCATGAGCAGCTGTTTGTATTGCTGCGGGGCCTGCGGCAGCGCGTAAAATCTTCCCGTCATGATTCGGCTCGGCACCAGGAAGTCACGCGCGCCTTCCGGCGTACTCTTGGACAGAATCGGCGTTTCAACTTCGACGAACCCCTGGGTGTCGAGATAATCGCGCGTCGCTTTCGCGGCCCGGTGGCGAATCCGCAAATTGCGCGCGAGCCGTGGCCGACGCAGATCCAAATAACGGTGCGTCATCCGCAGATCTTCATTCTGCGGCTCGGCATCAACTGGGAATGGCAGCGGGTCGGCGCAATTTAAGATCTGCAGCTCGTTAGGAATAATTTCGATATCACCGGTCGCGAGGTTTGGATTTTGTGTGCCGGGCAGACGTGCTGCGACGGTGCCCGAAACTTGAATAACATCTTCGCCACCCAACGCATGCGCCTGCTTGGCAAGCTCGGCATTTTCCTCCGGGCGAAAAACCACCTGGGTCAATCCTTCGCGATCGCGCAGATCAATGAAGATCACGCCGCCGTGATCGCGGGTGACGTTCACCCATCCGGCGAGCGTGACTTGCCTGCCGATATCGCTTTTGCGAAGTGAATTGCAGTTGTTTGTGCGAAACATTTTTTTGTCATTCCGAGCGAAGTCGAGGGCGGAAGGCCCATGCCCATGGGCCGCTCGCTACGTTAATAGAATCGAAGCTATTAACGTAGCAATCCCGTTGCTGAACCCCGAGGTTAAGCCGCGAGATCCCTCGACTCCGCTGCGCTCCGCTGAGGATGACAAGCTGGATTGCGCTTGCAAGTGCGCAAATTAGGCCCCGAAGAGGTTTACGGGGAGGTTTGGCTAGGTTGCGAGCGAATGCGCATGATGTGCAGAGGTGATAAAATGTGGATGCTCTCGTTGTCGTCTTCGACCACCGCACGTGCCCGTCGCAACCAAACATGATCCGGGTGCGGCACCGGAATCTCTGTTCCGCTACTCAACTCGATCCAAAATGGCTCGAATGGGACCTTCTGCACCGCATTCCGCAGGTCATTAAGCATGTTTCATCTATACCCAAATTGACGCGCACGGTCAAAGAAGCTGGGCTACGCGATCCAGTACTTTGTCACACGCAACAAGTTCCTGTTGCGCTGTTCCCATGTTCTTGACTTTCACGTGCGGCCACTCATCTCCATAAAGAAGCGCGACGCGCGCGCCCAAATCTTCTGCGGCTTGGAACTGCCGCCCGACTTTGGTTGGTGTGAGCGGATAATCGACGCGGTAGCCGCAGTCGCGCAGTTGCTGGATTTGTGCCAGCGCGTCGCCGCGGCGTTGTTCCTTTGCGATAACAGCGTAGATGTCGGTCTTGGTGTCGTTCGCTATTGCTTTTTGCATCGTTTCGCGTGCTCGTGGGATTTCGCTGATCAATTCGCCAAGAATGACGTCGCCCATCGCAAAACCAAGTGCAGGGATCGAAACCGCGCCGTCGCTAAGTTGAGCGATCAAATTGTCGTAGCGTCCACCGCCGGCGATTGCCCGAAACTTCCCGGCACGATCGAACACCTCGGACACGATTCCGGTGTAATAGGCAAGCCCGCGAACGATTCCTACGTCGATGGTCACGAAATCGGCGAGACCGCGAGCGCGCAGTCCCTCAACGAGTTGCTCCAGCCTTGCGCTTTTGCCGCCGCTTCTCAGCATCGCAAAGACGGGACCGGCAAGGTCCCCAAGTTTTTCTGCGGTCTTTTCACGCGGCTCCCGTGCGGATTTATCGATTGCTTGCAGTAAAACGTCCCACAACTCAGCCGGCACCTTCTTGCCGCGGAAAAAATCAGTCCAGAATTCGCGGTCGCTGATCCGGACCACGAAATCTTTCTCGGTGAATCCGAATGTGCGCAGGATGTCGATGCAAAGCGAAACCAGCTCGACGTCGGCAGCGAGATCCTTCTCGCCGATGATGTCGCAATTGAGCTGAAAATGTTCGCGCAACCGGCCGCGCTGTTGCTTCTCGTATCGGAAAAATTGCCCGATCGAGAACCATTTGAGTGGTTTCTTGAATTCGCGTTCGTGCGCCGCAACCACACGAGCAAGCGTGGGCGTGAGTTCAGGACGCAACGCGACTTCGCGCTCGCCTTTGTCTGTGAAATTGAAAAGCTGCTCGACAATTTCCGCGCCGCTTTTCTTCTTATACAGCTCGGTTGGTTCCAGTGGCGGACCTTCCCATTCGACGAATCCGTAGCGGCGGCCGACCTCACGCCAGCGTGCGAAAATGTAATTGCGCCTGGCGCAGTCCTCAGGCAGGAAATCGCGGAAACCGGGTAAAGCCTGCATAGGCAGAGTGTTATGCTGTTCTGGCACGGGCTCTTTGATCATCGCGGACACAACCACCGGCGTTGGAATTTACGATATGATGGCGAACATAAAAAATTGTAGCCGCGATCGTTGATCGCGGCAGCCGGGGTCGACGACCCCAGCTACAAAGATACACGATGGAGAACATCCATTGAATCAAAGCAGAGGGACAAATATGAAACAAATCAGATTAACCAAAATATTGGCGGCCAGTTTGCTTTGCGCGGCATCGCTAGGCGTAGCGGTTGGGCAGACCACAACAACGACAACGACCACAGACCCGGTAACAGGCACAACGACAACCCAACAGACGACCACCAGCGCTGCGGGAAATATTGTTACCTACACGCCAGACTCGGATTACTTCATGTTCCGAACGGCGTCAGGTGCGGCGCCCGTGCGTTATTACTATACGAAGGATACGGCCGTGGTAGATCCGGCAGGTCGTATTGTGAGTTGGTCGGCGATCCGCCCGGACATGCCGGCCACCGTTTACTACTCAACAGTTGGCGATCGGGTTGTGGTGCGAAAAGTAGTATTGGCCCGACCTCAGCCTGCCGCTGTGATTAAGCACGAGGAAACGACTACCACCACTACGACAAGGCCGTAGCGACAGAGTTGTTTTCCAAGAGAAACTGCAAGCGCCCGCGAAATTCTTCGCGGGCGCTTCTTTTTGCAACTGAAGCCACTCATCGGTCGCCAATGGAATTGGTAGGGCGGGCAATCTTCGGCCTGCAGCATGGGTCCAAAAAATCGGCGCGCACCGAGTGACGCGCCCTACCTTCCAACAGCCTGCAAAAAACGCCAAGTGCGCTGAGACAGCGCACCCCTACAGCCGCCAAAGATTGTAGTGTCCGCTGTCCTTAGCGGAGGCAGAGCGTTTAGCGAGCCGGTTTCCACTCACCTGCTTCTCGAGTACATTTGCGGCCCCGTGGTTGCATCGAAAAAAGAAAAGCCTGATCTGCAGAAAAAGGTGCACGAGGTGCCGCACAGGCCGGGTGTGTACTTGATGCGCGACCGGTTCAATCGCGTGATTTACGTCGGCAAAGCGCGGGACCTACGCAAACGCGTGAGCTCGTATTTCCTGCCTTCGAAATTGGCGCAGGCCGATTTGAAAACGCGCGCCATGCTGGACGCGACATGGGATTTCGAAACGCACACTGTCCGCAGCGAAGCGGAATCGATTTTGCTGGAAGGGAAATTGATTAAGGAATACCGGCCGCGCTACAACGTTTCGTTCCGCGACGACAAGCGGTTTCTCGTGGTCAGGGTCGATCTTTCGGAAGAGTGGCCCCGATTTCGCCTCGCCCGATTCAAAAAGGACGACGGCAGCCGATACTTCGGCCCATACGCGCATGCCGGCGCGTTGCGACAGACGTTGAACTTTATGCGAAAGAAATTTGGTGTGCTCACGTTTGGGCGTGGTGCGCCGACCGAGCGCGAGTTGAAATCTTCGACATACCAGGTGCCTGTCCGCCTGAGTGAGATCGGCGCCGAGCAATATCGCGAGCGCGTCGAGCAAGCGTGCGAGTTTCTGGAGGGCAAATCGCGAGAGATGATCGCCGCACTCGAAGAACAAATGCACAAGGCTGCAGAGAAAATGGATTTCGAGAAGGCTGCCGAGCTTCGTAACATGGTCGCGGATTTGCGCAGCACGACGCGGCCGATCCGCCGATTTACACGCGGCAGTTTGCCCAGCGCCATCGATCCGATGTCCGAGGTTCAAGCGCTCGCCGACGCACTGCACCTTTCAGATGCGCCTCGAGTAATGGAGTGTTTCGACATTTCGAACATCTCCACCACACATGTGGTGGCTTCGATGGTTTGTTTCCGCGATGGGGTTCCGGACAAGAACAATTACCGGCGTTACCGCGTGCGCAGCGTGGAAGGGCAGGATGATTTTGCCAGCATGGCCGAGGTCGTGCGACGGAGGTACTCGCGGATTCTGCTTGAAGCTCGAGCCGCAAATTTTGACGCAGCGGAATTTTCGCAGGAAAATGCTTTCGAAGCAGTTCCGCGTTGTAGCGCAACCGCTTCGGTTGCCGAACCTGAGGCTGGCAAGCGGGGCGCCTATCCTACAAATGAAAAACAAACGCAATCATATCTTCGGTTGCCCGACCTGATCATTGTTGACGGAGGAAAAGGTCAGCTGTCGGCCGCTTGCCGTGAATTGCAGCGACTGGGATTGCACGAGCTTCCGATCATCGGTCTGGCGAAAGAACACGAAGAGATTTATCGACCGGGCCGTGCACTACCGTTGCAACTTCCAATGGATTCTCCTGCCCTGCGTTTGCTCCAGCGGATTCGAGACGAGGCGCATCGGTTTGCCAATGCGTATCACCAACTGTTGATGAAAAAACGAATCGAAGAAAGCATTCTCGACGATTGCCCCGGCGTGAGTCAGAATCGGAAAAGCTTGTTGTTGCAGCGGTTCGGGTCCGTGAATCGTCTCCGACGGGCAAGCATTGAGGAGATCGCAGCTACAGAAGGCATTGGCCGAAAGTTGGCCGAAGACGTGCATCTGTTTTTGCAGCGGCATTGACGAATCTGTCATGTTGAGCGAAGCGAAACATCTCGGGTTATTATACGTTTCGGCCGAGGAAATGATCAGAGATTCTTCGCTTCGCTCAGAATGACATTCATGAGAAATGCAGGTGGGCTGTGGATTGTGTTGCTGCTCTTCGCGTTGCAGCAAACTGCGCACGCGCAGACGCTGATGCCAACGCCCGCGCCGAGTCCGAGCGGTTCGCCGGAAGAGGAGACAATTGTCCCCACTTTCGAGACCCAGAAGCTGGCGCGCACTTTTATGCTCGATATTCCAGCGCCACGCGGACAGATCACGGACCGCAACGGAGTTCCGCTGGCGCAAAACCGGCTCAGTTACAATCTGGTCATAACTTTTCCAACCCCGCTGAACTTTTCCGATGCGCAGGCGCTCAGCTACACGAGAGAAAAAATAGATCAGGCCGGGCAATTAATAGGACGCAGGTTCCGGATTTCCGATCAGGCGATCCTTCGTCACTACCGCAATCGGGGCATCATGCCGTTTGAGATCGCACCCAATCTCACGCCGCAGGAGTACGAACCAATCAAAGACAAGCTGCCGCCCGGAATGATGGTGCGACCTGTTTACGTCCGGATTTACCCGAACGGAAAAGTTGCCGGTCAGATTGTTGGTTACACCGGAAAAACGGGCCGAAATCCGGACGGCATTGTCGACAACCACGAAACCATCTGGCCGCAAACGGAGGGACGCGAAGGACTCGAACAGACCTTCAACGAAATGCTTACCGGAAAGAACGGCGAATACAAACTGACATTCGACAAGGACGGCCGAAAGACATCGGAGAAACTCGTTACCCCGCCGGAGCCTGGATACAACGTGGTCACCACTCTTGATTTGCGCGTACAAGAGCTGGCCGAGAAAGCGTTGGCATCAAAAGCAAAGCGCGGCGCCATGGTGATTCTCGATCCGAACAGCGGCGATGTTCTTGCCCTAGCGTCCTGGCCTACGTACGACCCGAACGTGTTCGTTCCCTCCATCTCACCCGATCAACTCAAAGCGTTGCAATCGGATCCCGATATTCCGCTTTTGCCGCGCGCGTATCGTTCGTCCTATCCACCGGGATCGACATTCAAAGTTGCCGTGGGCATTGCGGCGCTGGAAACGCACGCTCTCTATCCGGACGATCAATACCAATGCGCGCCGGCGATTCAGATCGGCAACGTCACGTTCCACAACTGGAAAAAGGGCGATCGCGGCGCGCTAAATTTCATTCAGGCGCTCACGGAATCGTGCGACACATGGTTTTATCAGGCCGGCATAAAGACCGGCTCAGCGCCGATCATCGATTGGGCATTGAAACTGGGCTTTGGCGCTAAATGCGGCATCCCGCTGCGCGGCGAAGCAGAAGGCCGCATTCCAAACGACGAATTCATGAAGGCCACGCACGGCCGCAAAATCCTAAACGGCGACATCGCAAACATGTCGATCGGCCAGGGCGACATTCAGGTTACTCCGTTGCAGATGGCGCAGGCCATGGGCGTCATCGCCAATGGCGGAACCTTTTATCAGACGCGACTGGTTCAGCAGGTGCAGACTTTCGATAACCAAATCGTCACCGCCTACCAGGTGCGTGCAAAACGAAACGTCGACCTCTCGCCGCAGACGCTGGAGCAAGTGCGCACTGGAATGATCGACGTCGTGAATGGCGCCGGCGGGACTGCGCATCAGGCCAGCCTCGGTAACGTCGAAGTCGCCGGTAAAACCGGCACCGCGCAATGGGGGCCCAAACACAAGGAGCGCACCGCGGCGTGGTTCGCCGGATTCTTGCCGGCCGATCAGCCGCGATACGCGTTCGCGGCTGTCTACGAAGGCGACGTTGGTAGCAAAGTTCACGGCGGTTCCGCTGCGGCGCCGATGATCGCCGATGTGTTCAAGGACGTTTACAAAGACCAGATGATTGCCCGCCATTCGCGGAGGCGCGTTGAGGAACAACCCGAAATCCGTCGCGCCGAACCAGTCGAGGAACAAGACGAATCAGATTAGAG
>Ga0306920_100005190_pt1 | contig 16799 bp, 19 predicted proteins | sample flu12Cox44000170_FD_204666 | JGI IMG/M metagenome (GOLD analysis project Ga0306920, IMG submission 204666) | Lab enrichment of tropical soil microbial communities from Luquillo Experimental Forest, Puerto Rico - flux4day.12C.oxic.44.000.170 (v2)... | ecosystem: Environmental > Terrestrial >... | reverse complement strand
GGAGCAGAACCTGCCGGTGCACGTCGGCCCGATCGTCTCGAGCGACCTCTTCTACAACCCGGACCAGGGCCAGTACGAGCGCTGGTCACAGCGTGGCGTCCTCGCCGTGGAGATGGAGGCGGCGGCGCTGTTCACGATCGCGGCGCTGCGCGGGGTCGAAGGGGGCTGCCTGTTGACCGTGTCCGACATCGTCGTCGAGGGCGTTTTCACCCGCATCAGCGACGAGGACCTGCAGGCGGCGGTCGACAAGATGACGCGCATCGCGCTCGACCTCGCCGTCTCCAACTGACGCGAGACGCGCCGCGATGCCGGAAACGATCTTTCTCGTCAACCCGGCCTCCGACAACGGGCGCACGGGACGCCGCTGGCCGGAGCTGGCTCACCGAGCGGCGCACGCCGGCCTCGACGGTGAGACCGTGTTCTCAGAGCGCCCAGGTCACCTGATCGAGCTCGCGCGGACCGCCGTCGACCGCGGCGCGCGGCTGGTCGTCGCCGTCGGCGGCGACGGGACGCTCAACGAGGTGATCAACGGCGTCGCCGAGCGCGACGTCGACCTGGCAACGATCCCGCTCGGTACCGGAATGGACTTCGGCCGCGCGTACGGCATCCCGACGCGGTTCGACGACGCGGTCCGCATCGCGCGCGACGGGGCCCCGCGCACGATCGACGCCGGCCGGGTGCGCTACCGGACCTGGGACGGCCGCGATGCCGTGCGCTGGTTCGGGAACGTCGGCACGGTCGGCATGAGCGGAGCCGTGGCGCAGCGGGCCAACGGGATGTCGAAGGCGCTCGGCGGCCGCGTCACCTTCTTCTATGCGCTGACGCGGGTGTTCCTCACGTGGCAGAACACCGAGGTCACCGTTTCGCTCGACGGGGTGGAGCGGAGCGGACGGATGCACGACGTGATCGTCGCGAACGGGCCGTGGCACGGCGGCGGGATGATGCTTGCGCCCGACGCGAAGCCCGACGACGGGCTCTTCGACGTCGTCCTGATCGGCGACGTGTCGAAAGCCGACTTCCTGACCACCGCTCCCAAGATCTACAAGGGCCGCCACGTCACGCACCCGAAGGTCGAGATCCTGCGTAGCGCGTACGCAAACGTCGATGCGCCCGAGCGGCTGCCGATCGAGGTCGAGGGCGAGCAGGTCGGGACGACGCCCGCCGCGTTCGAGATCGTGCCCGGCGCGCTCCGCGTCCGAGTGCCGGGCTAGGCCGGCTTCTCGGGCGGCGGCTCTTCGCGCTTCGGCGGCTTCGGCGGCGCAGGCTTGCGTGCCGGCTTCTCGAGCTTCGCGACGCGCTTCTCGAGCTCGCCGACGCGCTGCTCGAGCCCGTCGAGCCCGCGAACGCGCTTCGAGAGCTCGTCGACGCGGTCGCGCAGCTGGTTCGCACCCTGCAGGAACTTCGTCGCCGCAGGGTTCTTCGACGCCTTGTCGAGCAGGTCTTCGCTGAACGACGAGAGCTGGGAGAGCTTGGTCTTGGTCTTCGTGTCGGTGTCGGTCTCGGTCATCTGAGGGGCCTAGCCTACCGCTCGGAGACGGGAGCGCGGCTCCCTACCGCCCGACGAGGACGGGCGTCCCGACACGCGCCGCCGCGAACTCAGCATCAGGCCGTCGATCTACGCTGCCCGGGTGCTCCCAACCGCAAAGACGGTTGTCTGCCCGGCCGGCTGCAAACCAGCGCATGGCCGCGTCCTCGGTCGCCCCGATGGAGCAACCATCGGAGCTCCCTGCGTCCTTGCCCTGCTCGGTTTTCGCTCGGCCGAACAGGAACGCCTTCACGGCTGGAAGCACTGATGCTCGTCGCGCACCTCGATCTCGACGCGTTCTTCGCCGCCGTCGAGGAGCTCGAGGACCCTGCGTTGCGACAGGTGCCGCTGGTGGTCGGCGGCGACCCGCACGGGCGCGGCGTCGTCGCGACCGCGAACTACGTCGCCCGCGCGTTCGGGATCCATTCAGCGATGTCGTGCGCCGAGGCGCGGCGGCGCTGCGCGCACGCGACATTCGTGCGACCGCGCCACACGGTCTACCGCGACTACTCGCGGGAGGTGTGGTCGACGGTGCGCGAGATCGTGCCCACCGTCGAGCAGACGGGCATCGACGAGGGATACCTCGACCTCCGCGAAGTCGCTCCGTCGTTCGACGACGCGCGTGCCGTCGCCGAGGCCGTGCAGGCCGTCGTGCGCACACGCACGGGCCTCTCGTGCTCGCTCGGCGTCGCCGGATCCAAGGTGGTCGCGAAGATCGCCTCCGACCGTCGGAAGCCCGGCGGCCTCACCGCCGTCCGGCCCGGCCGCGAGGCGGCCTTCCTCGCGCCCTTTCCGATCCGCGTGCTCCCGGGCGTCGGGCCGCGCGCGGAGGAACGGCTCGTGGCCGCCGGCGTCACCACCATAGGAGCGCTGGCCGCGCTGGACGACGACGAGCTCGCAACGATCTCCCGCGGCAAGGTCGGACGCGAGCTCCGCGACCGTGCCCGCGGGATCGATCCCCGGCCGCTGGAGGTCTCGACGGAGCGGATCTCGATCTCACAGGAGGAGACATTCGCCCAGGACGTCGGCGAGGTCGAGCGGCTCCACCACGAGCTCCGCCGCATGGCCCACGGCCTGTCGGGTCACCTCACGCGACGCGGCCAGGTGGCGCGCACCGTCACGACGAAGCTGCGCTACCCGGACTTCTCGATCCGGACGCGCTCGACGTCGCTCGCGGTCGGCACCGACGACGCGGCCCGCATCGGCGCGCTCGCCTGCGACCTGCTCGACCGCGCCCTGCGCGAGCGGCCGGGACCGTTGCGGCTCGTCGGCGTGGGCGTCTCCGGGCTGGCCGATCACGTCCAACTCTCGTTGCCTGCCGGCGTCTGAATCGTTGCCGAATTGACACAAATTGCTCAGTTCGCCGGGACGGTTTGCCGATTACCGTGGTAGACGAGATGACGACGATCGAGCCTCAGGACCAACATCTGCACGAACCGGTGACCGTCCGGGTGATCGTCCTCCGCGCAGGTGTCCCGTACGAGACCGAGCAGCAGGTGTGCGCCACCTGCCTCGACGTCCTCGGCGAGAAACCGGTCAAGCGCGCGGCGGCCTAGTCGGCGGCTTCTGCGAGCATGACCCCTCCGTGGAGGGGTACAGCTTCTCGACCGACATCCGCGTCCGCTTCGCGGAGACCGACGCGCAGGGGATCGCGCACAACTCGAGCTACTTCGTCTGGTTCGAGGTCGCGCGGGTCGAGTACCTCGAGGAGTATGCGCACGGATACCAGCGTCTACGCGACGAGGGCATCGAAGCACTCGTGCTCGAGTCGCACGCCCGTTACCTCGAGCCGGCTGTCTTCGACGACCGGTTGAAGGTCTTCGCGCGCTGCGTGGATGTGAAGGGCGCCCGCTTCCGGTACGAGTACACCGTGCGCCGCGGCGGCAGCACGATCGCGGACGGCTGGACGGCGCACGCGACCGTCGACGCGAAGACGCTTCGCCCCACACGCATCCCGCCGTGGCTGCTCGAGGCGATCGCTACCGCGGAGCGGTCGGGGCAGTCCCGTCGGGGCTGAGGGGCGCGGCCGTCTGCTTCGGCTTCTGCTTGGGCTTTACAGGCCGTTTCTTGGTGCCGACCGTGATCTGCTTCGGCACCGCCCGGTAGCTCGACGCCCAGGTCTGATCCGAGAGCAGCTCGCCCGAAGCCGAGTAGACCTTCCGCTCGACGCTCGTCGCCTCGGCGGGAAGGCCCGGGTCGGTCACGATCGTCTGCCCGACTTCGAGGGTCGGGTCGTCGGTCTTCACGACGGGCGGCGGTGAGACGACGCGCAACGGCTGGGTGACCGAATCGACCCGGCGGTGCTGCGGCGTCCCGTAGAGCGCGACGGTGAGGGAGTCCGAGCTGACCCACGTGCGGAGCAACAGCCAGTGCCCCGTGTCGTTGACGAACTTCAGGTCGACGTCCGGATAGTCGACGGTCGCGTCACGGCCAAGTGGATAGTGCGAGATGTAGAGCGCGTGATTCGTGCGCGCGGTGATCGGCAGGCCGGCGACGAACGCAGCATTGAACACCGTCGTCGACACCTGGCACACGCCGCCGCCGAGCCCGGTCTGCACCTCGCCGTTGATGATCACCGGCGCCTCGAGGAAGCCCTTCGCCGCCGACCGGTCGCCGGTCGTCTTGTTGAACGAGAACGTCGCTCCAGGAGCGATCAGCTTGCGGTCGACCAGGTGCGCCACGAGCTGCACGTTGTGGATTCGGTTCGGAACGCCGCCAAAGTACGTCTCGTAGGCGCCGACCGTGCCGGTGATCCCGAGCGCCTGCGCCTGCGCGGTCGACCGCTGCGGCTGCGCCACCGCGTAGGGGAGCGTCGCGACGCGGTTCGCCGGGCGCTCCGCGGCGGCGAGGATCGCCGCCGTCGATTTCTGAAGGTCGAGCGTGACACCCGGCTGGGCCGGCACGACCCGCACCGAGCCGCCGGCGCCGACCGCCCAGTCCGCGTCACGCGGCGCGCGGTTGACCGTCTGCTGCAGGCGGCGGAGCTCCTGCGTGGCGGCGGGGCCGCCGAGCTGCAGGCCCCGGGCGGCATGCGAGAGGTCGAGCAGTGTGGCAATCCGCCACCGCGGGAGCTTGATCCGTGTCGGCCCGATCGCGAGCGTGACCGGCGCCGACACCGCCACCGTTGCCGCACGCTGCGCAGACGCCAGCCACACGGCGGTGACGGCGGGCGAGCTGACCTCGACCGGCAGTGCGACCGGGTGCCTGTTGAACGACGCCAGCGACGCGACAATGATGTTCGCGGCGCCCACGCGGTCGAGCACCCGTCCCGTCTCGCCGCGAACGATCTCGTAGTGGAGGCCGTGGCGAACGAGCTCGGCGTTGCGCGAGGGGCGGTCAGTGACCTTGCCGATCAGCGCGAGCTCGTATGCGAGCGCCGCATCGGAGGCGCGAGCGGTCGGTGTTACGTCTGCGGGGAACAGCTTCAGCGCCAGGCGGCGGTAGCCGCGGACGAACCCGAACCCGTCACCGTGACGGCGCGCAGCCGCAACGGCTGCGGCCCAATCGACCCGGAGGCCAACCTGCTGCGCCGAGATCAGGAAGCGGTGCGTCCCGAAGGTGAAGGCAACCGGCGTGGCGGCGACGCGCTGCCAGCGCTGCGCGAGCTCGCGCTGAGCGGCTGTCGAACTGAGCCCGCCCACGTCGACGCCGTCGACGCGCGTCCCGGACGCGAGTCGGTCGGACGAGCCTGCGAACACGAGCCCGACCACGAGCACGAGGACGACCACGAAGACCCCCAGCCAGGCCATGCGGGTCCAGAAGCGCCTGCGCGCTGCTGCGCGGCGGCGTGCCAGGATGGCCGGGGAGGTGGCGGCCACAGCGGCCGCAAATCCTAGCGGGTCTGTTCCAGCCTCTAGAACACGAACAGCTCGACGCCGCCGGACACGTTCAGCTCGATCCCGGTGATGTAGCCGGCGAGGTCGGAGCAGAGGAACGCAATCGCGTTCGCGATGTCCTGCGGGTCGCCCGGGCGCTTGAAAACGGTGCGATTCGCGATCCGCTCGTTCATCGCGGGATTCGCCATGTGGAACGCCTCCGTTCCGATGATCCCCGGGACGATCGCGTTGCACGTGATCCCGTGCCGGCCCCCCTCCATCGCGAGCGACTTCGTCAGCCCGATCAGGCCGGCCTTGGTCGTCGAGTACGACGCCTGGCCGAAGCCGCCGAGCGTTCCGGCGACCGACGCCATGTTCACGATCCGTCCGAAGCCGCGCTCCTTCATGTTCGGCCAGACGGCCTGGGCGCAGTTGAAGGCGCCGGTCAGATTGACCTCGAGATCTCGGGCCCACAGTGTTGGCTGCTGGTCATGGAACTGCCCGACGTGGTCGAGGGTACCCGCGTTGTTGATGAGGATGTCCACGCCGCCCAGCTCGTCGACGGTGCGCGCGACGGCGGCTGCGACCTGCTCGCGATCGGTGACGTCGCAGCGCAGCGCAAGTGACCGGCGCCCGAGCGCTCGGATCTCCGCGGCCGTCGACTCGGTGTGCACCAGTCCTTGCGTCCGCGCCACCTGCGCGAGCGGTCCGTACGAATCGGTCGCCTCGGACAGCTCGGACTCGACGAGGAGGTCGGCGATGACGACGTCTGCGCCGGCGCGCGCCAGCGTCAACGCATCGGCACGCCCGAGTCCGCGCGACCCACCGGTGACGAAGGCAACGCGGCCGGAGAGATCGATGTCGATGCTCACCCCTCGACTCTATCCCCGCGAAACGAAGATCTCCTTATCCCCGCGGGATGAAGATCTCCTTCGCGATCACGAGTCGCTGGATCTGTGAGGTGCCCTCGTAGATCTGGAAGAGCTTTGCGTCGCGCATCAGCTTCTCGACCGGATACTCCTTCATGTAGCCGTAGCCGCCGAACACCTGCACGGCGTCGGTGGTCACCTTCATCGCGGTGTCGGCGGAGAAGCGCTTCGCAAATGACGAGTGGAGCGTCGCGCGCTCGCCGCGGTCGATCAGCCAGGCCGCCTGCCACGTGAGCAGACGGGCGGCCTCGATCTCCGTTGCCATGTCGGCGATCAGGAAGTTCACTCCCTGGTGCATCGCGATCGGCACGTCGAAGGTGACGCGCTCCTTCGCGTACTCGACCGCGAGCTCGTATGCCGCCTGCGCGACTCCGACGGCACCGGCGGCCGTGCCCGGGCGCGTGAAGTCGAGCGTCTTCATCGCGATCTTGAACCCGTCGCCCTCCTCCCCCAGCCGGTTCTCGGCGGGGACGACGACCTTGGAGAGCGCGAAGGCCGAGGTGTCGGTCGACCGCTGCCCCATCTTGTCGAGGTGCTTCTCGATCGTCACGCCGGGAGTGTCCATCGGGACCACGAACGCCGAGATGCCGCGGTGCCCCTTGTTCGGGTCGGTCTTCGCGAAGACGACTGTCCAGGCTGCGTGGCCCGCGTTGGTGATGAACGTCTTCGAGCCGTTCAGTACGTACTCGTCGCCGCGGCGCTCGGCGGTCGTCCCCATACGCGCGACGTCCGAGCCGGCGTCGGGCTCCGAGAGGCCGAAGGAGCAGAGGATCGGCTCCGAGAGCAGCGGCGGCAGCCAGCGCGCCTTCTGCTCGTCCGACCCCGCGATGATCACCGGGCCTGCGCCGAGACCGTTGGCGCAGATCGACGTCCCGATGCCGGAGCAGCCCCAGTTGAGCTCCTCGCCGACGAGCATCCCGTCGAACGCGGCCAGGCCGAGCCCGCCGTACGCCTCGGGGACGTGGAGGTTCATCAGCCCGAGCGCGTGGGCCTGCGCGATCACGTCGGCCGGATGCATCGAGTGCTCGTCGTACTCGGCCGCCTTCGGCCTGATCTCCTTCGCCGCAAACTCGCGCGCGAGCGAGCGGAGCTCCTTCTGCTCGTCGGTGAGCGCGAACGAGACGCCCGTCGAGGTCTGCTCCACCGTCGCCATCTCAGTCGCTCCTTGCCTTGATTGAACAGTCAGTCAACATCGTAGCGGCGCCCCGTTCTGGCCGCCTGCGTGCGGGCGGTAGGCTTCCGCCGCCCATGGACTTCGAGCTCAGCGACGAGCAGCGTCTGATCCAGGACACCGTCCGCACGTTCGTGGAGGAGCGGGTGCTGCCGGTGGCCATCCAGAACGACATCGACCACCGGCTCGACCTGGAGCTGATCGAGGGCATGGCCGAGCTCGGGATCCTCGGCGTCGTGATCCCCGAGGAGTACGGCGGCGCCGGTCTCGACTACGTCGCCGAGGCCCTCGCCTGTGAGGAGATCGAGCGCGGCGAGGCGGCGTTCCGGACGCTGATCTCCGTGCATGTCGGGCTCAACTCCCTGTCTCTGCTCAAGTACGGCACCGAGGAGCAGAAGCAGCGCTGGCTCACCCCCCAGGCCAAGGGCGAGAAGCTCGCCTGCTTCGGCCTCACCGAGCCCGGCGCGGGCTCGGACGTCGCCGCGATGCGCTCGACGGCGCGACGCGAAGGCGACGTGTACGTCCTGAACGGGCAGAAGAACTGGATCTCCTACGCGACCGTCGCCGACCACGCCCTCGTCTTCGCCAAGACGGATCCGTCGGCCGCGCACAAGGGCATCAGCGCCTTCGTGCTCGAGAAGGGGATGAAGGGCTTCACCTCCCGCGACACTGAGCACAAGCTGGGGATCTGGGCGGGCTCGACCGGTGAGCTGTTCTTCGAGAACGTCGAGGTCCCGGCCGAGAACCTGATCGGTGCCGAGGGCCAGGGGTTCGAGATCGCGATGCACTCCCTCGACCAGGGCCGCTTCACCGTCGCCGCCGGCGCGTGCGGCGTCGTGCGCGCATGTCTCGAGAGGAGTGTCGAGTATGCGCGGGAGCGCGAGACGTTCGGACAGGCGATCGGGCACTACCAGTTCGTGCAGGACATGATCGCGACGATGGTGCTCGGCTACGAGACGTCGAAGCTGCTCGTGATGCAGGCTGCCTGGATGAAGAACGAAGGGAAGCGCAACACGCGTGAGACGTCGCTGGCGAAGTGGCACGCGACCGAGTCGGCCTTCGAAGCCGCCCACCTCGCGATCCAGGTGTTCGGTTCGTACGGCTACTCGGGTGAGTTCGGGATCGAGCGCTACTTCCGCAACGCACGGGCGCCGATCATCTACGAGGGCACGACGCAGATCCACAAGATGATGCAGGCGGAGCACGCACTCGGCTACCGCAAGCTGAACGGTCGAGGCGGCGACGTATCGCCGCTCTGCTCGTGGGCCCCGGCGCTCGCGCCGGTGCACGCGACCGCGTGAGTTCGTGACCACTGCAGAGGTCGTCATCGTCGGCGGCGGCGCGATCGGCACCTCCGTCGCATGGCACCTCGCCGAGCTCGGGATCACCGACGTCGTCCTGCTCGAGCGCGACACGCTCGCCTCCGGGTCGACGGCGAAGTCGGCCGGCGGCTTCCGCATGCAGTTCGGCGACGAGCTCAACGTGCGAATCGCTCAGCGATCCCTGGCGCAGCTGACCGCGATGGGTGACGAGATCGAGCTGCACCAGTGGGGCTATCTGTTCCTGCTCGATCGCGAGGACGACGTGGCCGCCTTCCGTGCGGCGTTGGCGATGCAGCAAGCGCTGGGCGTCCCGGCGCGCGAGCTGACGACCGACGAGGCGCTCGAGGTCGTCCCGCAGCTCGGGCTCGAAGGCGTGCTCGCGGCCACGTACTGCCCGCTCGACGGCTACTGCTCGCCCGAGGCGGTCGTCCAGTGGTACGCGCGCGGGGCGGCGGAGCGCGGCGTGCGGATCAGGCAGAGCGCTCCCCTCACGGGCGTGCGCGTGAAGGACGGGCGCGTCGAGGCCGTCGTGGCGGGCGGCGAGGAGATCGCAACGACGACGCTCGTGTGCGCCGCCGGCGCATGGTCGGGCGAGGTCGCGGCGCTCGCAGGGGTCGATCTTCCCGTCGAGGGCGAGCCGCGTCATCTGTGGTTCACGCCGACGGACGGCGGCCTGCCGGCCGAGCTCCCACTCACGATCGACTTCTCGACGAGCTTCTACTTCCACCGCGAAGGGCCCGGTCTCGTGTTCGGCGGCCGCGAGTCACGCCTCGAGGACGTCGCCGAGCATGCGGCTAAGCGGTTGCCCGTGCTGACCGACCTCCCGATCTCGTCGTCGTGGTGGGGGTACTACGAGGTCTCGCCGGACCACAATGCACTGGTCGGCGAAAGCGGGCGCGTCTCGCGCTTCCTCTACGCCACCGGGTTCTCGGGGCACGGGTTCCAGCAGGCGCCGGCCGTCGGAGAGCACGTCGCGCAACTCGTCGCGGGAGCACCGCCGTCAGTCGACCTCTCGGCGTTCGACGTCGAGCGCTTCGCCCGCGGTACCCCACGCCGCGAGACCGTCGTCATCTAGGCGCTACAGCTCGCCGTCCCAGTAGTCGACGGCGTCGTCGAGCCGGAAGAGCTTGCCCGGCGGCCAGGCGCCGACCTTGTTCGAGTCCGGATAGACGGAGACGCCCGGCTCGTTCCTCGTCGAGAGCATGCCCACCCGTGCGGTCGCGTCGCTCCTGTTCGTCACCTTGTGCGCCCCCTCCGCCCCCGCCGGAAAGCAGACCGCATCCCACGGATCGAGCTCCAGCTCGCCGTCGGGCGTACGCAGCGTCGGCCGGCCGGATATGACGATCAGCCACTCCTCGTCGCCCGCCTCCCAGTGGTACGGGCAGATGCTCTGGTCGGGTGGAAGCTCGTAGACCGACAACCCGAGCCGGCTCCCGCCGATTAGCGGCGCCACGCGGCTGTAAGCGACGTGATAGCCCTCGGGATCGTCGTCATCCGACGTGAGCTCGAGCGCGAAGAGGTTGACATCGCTCATTTTTCCCCGTCCCAGTAGTCGACGGCGTCGGCGCGCCGGAAGTCGCGCGTGTCGTGCTCCTCGCCCGATCGCGTTCCGATCTTGTCCGAGTCGGGATAGACGGCGATCGACGGCCGCGCACCCTGCGACAGGATCAGCACTCGGCCCGGCCCCGTGACGGTGTGCGCCCCCTCCGCCCCCGGCGGGAAGCACACGACGTCTCCCGCCTTGAGCTCGCGGCTGCCGGACGGGGTGCGCATCGACGGCGTCCCATCGACGACGAGCAGCCACTCCTCTACGCCGTGGTGATAGTGGAACGGAAAGGAGCGCTCACCGGCGGGAAGCTCGTAGACACTGCCGCCGATCATCGAGGCCCCGAGCTCGTCGCCGACGCGCAGCGACCGATGGCGCCAGCCCTCGCGGTCGCGTTCCGGTCCGAGCGCGGCTCCGGCGAGATTGACGACCTTCGTCACGGCGCCAATCCTGCCGCAACCACATCGGTCACGGTCGCAATCGCTCGATCGACGTCGTCCGCCCTCGACGGAAGCTGATCGAGCACGTAGCCGGTCAGGATCTCCTCGAGCGCGCCGTAGAACGCGACCGCGGCGAGCCTCGCGTCGACGGCTGTTCGTACCTCGCCGCGGCGCGCTCCCCGCTCGATCATCCTGGTGAGCGGGGCGAGCACCGAGTCGATCTCCCCCGCACGCGCCCCGAGATCGGGGCCGCGCGCGACCTCGCGGACGAGCACTCGGATCAGGTCCGGCGTCTCGAGCCACGACCCGAGGTAGACGGACGCGAACCGCTCCAGCTGCTCGCGCAACACTGCGTCCGACAACTCGATGCGGTGCAGCTCCTCGGCGAGGTTCGACCAGGTCCGACGGAAGATCTCGTCGAGCACCTCGTCCTTCGACCTGAAGTAGTGGTAGAGGAGGCCGTGCGCGACGCCTGCCTCGTCCGCGATGTCCTTGACGCGGGCTGCGTGGAAACCCTTGCTCGCGAAGACGCGCACCGCCGCGTGCAAGAGCTCGCTCCGCCGCTCGGTCGTCCGCTCGGACAAGGGCGCCCAGCATAATCGCCCGATGGGTACAGCCACGCTCGACGGCGTGACCGTGGCCGACCTGACCCGCTACCTCCCTGGACCGTTCGCGTCACGGGAGCTGCGGCGCCTGGGCGCACGGGTCGTGAAGGTCGAGCCGCCCGGAGGCGATCCCGTCGAGGCGACCGCGCCCGGCTGGTACGCGGCACTCAACGAGGGCAAGGAGCGGATCACCTGGGACGCACGCGCCGAGCCGCCGCCGGCGGCGGTGACCGAGGCGGACGTCGTGCTCGAGGGCTTTCGCCCGGGCGTCTTCGAGCGCCTGGGGATCGACCTTCGTCCCGAGGCAATCCTCTGCTCGATCACCGGGTACGGGGCCAGCGGGCGCCACGCCCACGAAGCCGGCCACGACCTCAACTACCTGGGGTACGCCGGCGTTCTCGCCGACACCGCGCCGGCGCTGCCGCCGGTCCAGGTGGCCGACCTGTGCGCCGGGGCGCAGGCGGCGGTGATCGAGGTGCTCGCGGCGCTCCTCGACCGCTCGCGCACGGGACGAGGCGGCCGGGTCGTCGTCTCGATGACGCTCGGCGCGCACCGCTTCGCCGCGCACCGGCTGCGCGGCGAGCCGCTGCCGAGGCTCCTGACGGGCGGAGCGGCCTGCTACCGGATCTACGAGACCGCCGACGGGCGGTACCTGACCGTGGCGGCCCTCGAGCCGAAGTTCTGGGCCTGTCTGTGCGAGCTGCTCGACCGCCCCGAGCTCGTCGACCGCGCGTTCGAGCCGCGGCTCACGGAGCTGGAGGAGCTCTTCCGGACGCGCACGCTCGCCGACTGGCTCGAACTGCTCGAGGGCCGGGACACGTGCGTCGGTCCCGTGCTGACGCTCGAGGAGGCGGCGGCGGAATTGGCCGAGCTAGACCGTGACGAGGCGCAGCCGGCGGCCGGCGCCGAGCACGAAGCCGAGGGCGGCGAGGACGAGCACGGCCAGGACGAGCCCGGTGATGAGAAGCGTGCGGCGCATGACGGCCGCAGCTTCGGCGACGGTGCTTAAGCCGGGCTTGCCCGCCGCTTAAGCGGAGCCACCGGCACCAGGCGCCCATGCAGGTGCCAGGCGCCGAGAGCGACCACGAACGCTGCTCCCGAGCCGATCCCGAGGGCCTGAGCGGCGACACCGAAGGCGACAGCCTCGTCGGTGCGCATCCCGGAGGCGATCAGGATCGCCGCGCCGGCCCCCGCCTGGACTGCGGCGCCGGCGGGCGCGACCGGCAGCACCGCGGACGCCGACGAGGCGCAGACGAAGGCGAGGGCCAGCGAGAAGTCCGTGCCGAGCCCGAGCGCGGCCAGGAGGACGAAGACGGCGAGCGCCCGTAAGGCCCACGAGGTAGCCACTGCGAGCCAAGCATGGAGCGCCTCACGCCGGCCGGTCGCGTGCTCGCCGACGAACCGAGCGATCCGGAAGCGGGCCACGAGCCGGTGCCCCGCCAGCGTGCGCAGACAGAGGACGATGCCCGCAGCGGCGACCCCGGCCGCCGCGACGGCGAGCAGCCCGATGCGAAGCCACCCGTCGACCCCACCCACGAGTGCGGCCACATATGCGAGCGGCGCGAGCGCTGCGCTGTCGAGCAGGCCGAGCAGGAAGATCGAGAGCAGCCCGGCCCCGATGCTTGCGCGGCGCCGGCGGCAGCGGCGCAGGACAGCGAGCCTGATCACGTCGTCGCAGCGCCCCGGAAGCGCGATGCCGCCGACCGACGCTGCGCCTCCCGCGGCGGCGAGCGTGAGGACGGCCGGGCGCTCGCTGGTATGGAAGAGCCGCTGCCAGCCCCACGCCTTGGCCGCGTAGGCGGCGAGGAAGATCAGGGCAGCAAGCACGATGAGCCAAACATTCGCCCGATGGAGCGGCCACCCGGCCCGCGAGAAGTGGCGCGCGACGAGGCTGCCGACACCGAGGGCCGAGAGCACGAACACCGCGTTGAGGAGCCGCCTGCGCGAAAGCACCTGCTTGGAACGTCGTCAGCAGCGCGTCGGCGCTGCATCCCTCAGGATGACTCTGTTCCGTCCCCTGATCGGGGGAGGATGCGATCCGAGATCCCGCCGAGTGCCCGGGTGAGCTCGCTCGGGATCACCCAGACCTTGTTCGCGTCGCCCTGGGCGATCTGCGGCAGCACCTGCAGGTACTGGTAGGCGAGCAGCTTGGGATCCGGGTTCCCGTCGTGGATCGCCTTGAAGACGGTCTCGATCGCCTTCGACTGCCCCTCGGCGGCCAGGATCTGGGCCTGCTTCTGCCCCTCGGCCTTGAGGATCGCAGCCTGCTTCTCGCCCTCGGCCTGCAGGATCGCCGCCTGCTTGACGCCCTCGGCCTGGAGGATCGCGGCCCGCTTCTCGCGGTCCGCGCGCATCTGCTTCTCCATCGTGTCCTTGATTGAGGGCGGAGGGTCGACCGCCTTCAGCTCGACGCGATGGATGCGGATCCCCCACTTTCCGGTTGCCTCGTCGAGGATGCCGCGGAGCTGGTCGTTGACCGAGTCGCGAGAGGTGAGCGTCTGCTCGAGCGTCATCCCGCCGATCACGTTCCGCAGGGTGGTCACGGTCAGCATGTCGATCGCGTCCACCGGGCTCGCGATCTCGTACGTCGCGGCCTTCGGATCGGTGATCTGGAAGTAGATGACCGAGTCGATGTTCACGACGAGGTTGTCCTGGGTGATCACCGGCTGCGGCTCGAACGAGACCACCTGCTCGCGCAGGTCCTGCAGCTGGCGGACGCGATCCACGAACGGGATCACGATCGCGAGCCCCGGCGTCAGTGTCCGGGAGTAGCGCCCGAGCCGCTCGACCACGCCGGCGCGGGCCTGCGGGATCACGCGGATCGTCTTCGCGAGCGTGACCAGGATGAAGACGACGATCACGACGAGCACGATCAGAGCTGCGAACGTCCCGCTCACATCGACCTCCTATTCGGACACCAGGGCGGTAGCACCCTCGATCTGGATCACGTCGACACGCTGGCCTTCCTCGAGCACGTGGCCGTCGAGATACGAGCGCGCCGACCACTCCTCGCCGCCGATGCGCACCCGGCCGCCGTTCGAATCGATGCGGCGAGTGACGACGGCCTTCCGCCCGACCAGCGCGTCCGTCCCCGTGCGCGAGATCGCCGGCATGCGGACGTGTCGCCGGGCGATCGGGCGCAGGAAGGCGAGCGAGGCGATCGAGGCGACGATGAACACGATGAGGGTGACGATCGTGCCACCCCCGAACAGCCCGATCAGCGCCGCGAGCCCCGCCGAGAGCGCCAGCGGCCCGAGGAAGAAGAGCCCGGGCGTCAGCATCTCGCCGATGCCGAACGCGACGGCGACGATCGCCCAGATCAGCCACACGGGCATTTGTTCGTACAGCGTAGAGCGCGAGCAGGAGGACTCGGCTACAAGCCGAGCGCGGCAACGACGGCGGCCAGCGAGTCGAGTCGCTCCGGCCGGTCGGGGTATCGCCCGTCGCGGTCGACGAGCAGCGCCCTCATCCCGACGGCAAGGGCGCCGTCGACGTCGTCCTCGATCGAGTCGCCGACCATGACCGCCTCCTCGGGCCGCACGGCGAGCAGCTCGAGCACGTTGCGGAAGATCGACGCGTGGGGCTTGGTCTTCCCGTGGACCCGCGAGGTCAGCAACGCGTCGACGGCAAGCCCGTGATGCGCGACGAAGAGCTGGAGGTCGCGGGCGGTGTTCGACAGCAGGCCGACCTTGAGGCCGTGGGCCCGCAGGGAGCCCAAGGTCGCGGTCGCGTCGGGGTAGAGCTCGAAGTGGTCGGCGTTCTCCCACGCACGTGTCATCTCGACCGCGGCGGCGTGGGTATCGCCGCGGCCGCCCATGCCCACGATGATGCGCTCGGTGAAGAGCACCCACAGCTCCTCGTCGTGGTCGAGCTCGGGGTGCCGTTCGAGCGTATCGAGCGCGGCCCGCCGGGCCTCGTCGTGCAGCGCGGGGTCGAGCGCGAGCCCATATCGGCGCCCGACCCGGACGTAGCCGTCGGGCCCGAGGTCCGGCCCGGGCATGGCGATCGTGAAGTCGACGTCGAAGACGACGGCGCGAAGCTGCGCCACGCGGCCGACGATAGCCGCACGACCGGCGCAAACCTGGTGCGAGGCCCCTAGGCCTGGCAGCAGAACCGAGGCTCGTGGGGGAAGCCTGGGTTCCCCCACACCAATCGGGGTGCCCAGATTTGAACTGGGGACCTCTCCGACCCGAACGGAGCGCGCTACCAGGCTGCGCCACACCCCGGAAAAGCGCGTACAGCGTAGACGAAGGTCGCATCCGTCACGCGGTTCGATTATCGTGTGGTCATGAGCTCGGTCGGCGCAGCGAGGGTCGCGTGAAGATCCTCCCTGGCGCCGCGACAGAGCTTCGCCAACCGGTCCGCCAGCGCTCAGCGCGGCGGGCTTTTTTGTGCGCATCGAAAGGACGAACGACCGAGAGGAGCGGCATTGGCCAACCACCTGACGCCTGACGAGCTCTCCAAGGAGGTCGGAATCGACCGAGACGAGGTGATTCGGATCTGCGTCGAGGAGCACGTGCCGATCTACCAGGGCAAGATCGACAAGACGCTGTTCCAGGCTCAGCTGCAGGCGCTCGGCGCCCTGCCCACCTCGCACTGAGGCACTAACGCCGTGAGGAGCCCGCCGCGCGCTTCCGCGCTGCGGCGGGCTTCTTCTTCTTCGCAGTCTCCTTCTCCGTTGCCGCGGCGACCGAGGCGCGGAGCGCAGCCATCAGGTCGACGACCGGCGCGGGCTCCTCCTCGACCGGGAACTCGAACTCCTTGCCCTCGAGCTTCGCCTCGAGAAGCTCGCGCAGCGACTCCCGGTACTCGGACTTGAGCTCGGTCGGGTCGAACGGCCCCTCGAGCGAATCGATGATCTGCTGGGCGAGGTCGAGCTCGGGCTTCTTCACCTCCGCTCCGGCAACGGCGTCGTCGATCTCGGCGTGGTCCTTCACGTCCGCCGCGACGAACAGCGTCTCGAGCGCGAGCGCTTCGCCCATCGGCCGGATCAGACAGCGCTTTTCCTTGCCGGCGAGAACGAACCGGCCGAGCGCGGCCACGCCGCTCGCCTTCATCGCCTCGAGCAGGAGGACGTAGGGTCGGCGCGCCGCTTCGGCGGCGGCCGGAACCAGGAAGTACGTGCGGTCGAAGTAGATCGGGTCGACCTCTTCGAGCTTCACGAACCGGCTGATCTCGATGCTGCGCGAGGTGTCGTGCTGCTCGATCGCCTCGAGGTCGGCATCCTCGACCAGCACGAACTGGCCCTTCGCCACCTCGAACCCGCGCACGAGCTCGTCGCCGCTCACCTCCCGGTCGTGGACCGGGCACCAGCGCTTCTGCTTGAGGCGGCTCTTGTCCGGCTTGTGGAGCATGTTGAAGGCGAGGTCTTTACTCTCGGTGGCACCGTACAGCTTGACCGGAATGCTAATCATCCCGAACGTGATGGCGCCTTTCCAGATTGGTC
>Ga0306920_100005188_pt1 | contig 16801 bp, 18 predicted proteins | sample flu12Cox44000170_FD_204666 | JGI IMG/M metagenome (GOLD analysis project Ga0306920, IMG submission 204666) | Lab enrichment of tropical soil microbial communities from Luquillo Experimental Forest, Puerto Rico - flux4day.12C.oxic.44.000.170 (v2)... | ecosystem: Environmental > Terrestrial >... | reverse complement strand
ACCCGCTTTGAACGAAACTTGCTTGCTAACAGCAATGCTGTATGTCTGACCAAGCTCTATTCCTACTTGTCGAGGATTCCGAAACGGATGCGATTTTAATCCGTCGCGCGTTCGTTAAAGGAAACATAGTCAACCCGTTGCAGGTCGTCACCAACGGTGACCAGGCGATCGCCTACCTAAAGGGAGAAGGCGCCTTCTCCAACCGCCGGGAATACCCGTTACCGGACCTGGTCCTCCTAGACCTTAAACTCCCCGGCATCGACGGCTTTCAGGTCCTGCGCTGGATCCGCCAGCAGCCTGAACTCAAAGCGCTGCGTGTAGTGGTTTTAACCTCTTCAGACCGTATCCAGGATGTAAACTTGGCATATCAGCTTGGGGCGAATTCGTTCCTCGTGAAGCCGGTTGACTTTGAGAGGTTTGTGGAGATTAGCCAGGCTCTCAAGGGTTATTGGCTCTGGCTGAGCAAAGCACCTGAAGTGACTCGGCCACTCCCCGACGTGGCAAGAATCGCGAGCACTCCTCCTCACGCCTCGCGGCCATCACCTCCGCAATAGGCGGCAAGTTCGACGTCCAGATCGACCCGGCTGTACTGCCGCGTTTTTACCGAGTTGTCCGGCAGTGAGCATCAGTCTTGATCGGTGCTCATCTGTGGTGTCAGCACGGATACGAATGATTGCGAACTTGGCGCTCTCGCAATGCTCTTAATTCGCGTGTCAACTCGGGCACCAAAGGCGTCAAATTCTGTTTGGTCACGTAAGAGTGAGCGCCGGCTTTGAGAACTTCGGCTGCGAGGTCTTGCCCCAGATCGGAGACCATGATGAAAGGAGTGTCCAATCGCATCCGGTGGTACAGGCTGAGCACTGCAGACCCAGTAGTTGCGCGCAGACAATAATCACAAATGATCAGGTCCCACGCGCTTTCCGAAAGTGCAGACTCGACTCCCGCTATGCTTTCGACTCGCTTGGCACTGACCTCAAATCCACCCAGGTGCAGCTCATTGATAATCGCCAGCTCGTCATGCGAGGAATCGCCCACAATGAGGAGTCGAAGTTCCTTACGTAAGGAAGCGCGCGGGGTCCGGGCATCCGAGGAGCCTCTCGAAACCGGTTGGCTTTTACCTGAAAATATGGCTACCGAGGGGTTTAATCGGTTGTCACCGACTGCCGCTCTAAAAGCGACCTCAAGGTGTGAATTGCCAAATGGGTTGATCATTGCTTTTGCTCAGCCCGCGGAGTTCTTTTTCAGATCTTTCACTTGTCGTTTTACCGATCTTAAACCGTTTAACCCCCTCTAAAGATAAACCTGCGTCTGCGCTGGAGCGGGGTCGTTTCCTGGTTCCTCTAACCATAATATCGTTCCAAATTCAATCAACCTTACAAAAATGTTACGAGGATTTTACTGCTGAAGGAATGGACCGAAGGGTGAATTGCTGGGATGGACTGGCCGGCAAAGATGCCGCACCTCCCAGAGCAGTTGTAAGCTAATTAACCTTGTTCGCGAACCACGAAATCCCGTCGGGATTTGATATACAGCCGAGCGGGCACGGATGCTCGTCTGAATCTCAGCAGATTGGGAGGATAATGTTGAGTTTTCTGAAGGGTTTCCAGGTCGGACGGCGCATGCATGGGGTGTAGCGAACTAACCATAGGGCGCTACATAACAATCAACATAAGACCGCTAACATCGTGTTGCGGCCATGGAAATAGAAAAGCCGCTCTGAACCTATGGAAAGGAACATCATGAAACAGCACACAACGAAAAGTCTGGATCACTCAATATCTCGCTTGGCCGCCTCGCTGGCTTTGATTTGCTTTCTGGGCGCCGAACTCGTCGCCCAAGCCGCGTCAACGCCCTTTAGCCGGATCGTTGTTTTCGGCGACAGTCTGTCAGATACGGGGAATTTTTATGGCTTGACCGGAAACCAGCTTCCACCATCTCCCTACGCCAATGGCCGTTTCTCCAATGGATCGCTTTGGGTAGAGTACCTGGCCCGGGACCTCGGTATGCAGGTGCTTCAGGAGGATAATTATGCAGTCGCGGGCGCCACCACGGGGCACCTCAATTCCAACGACGGCGTCTTAGGACTGGAGTATCCCGGATTGCAGGACGAAATCGGTGCGTTTCTCGCCTCGCACCAGGCTGGGGGCGCTGACCCGGCCGCCCTGTATATCATTTGGGCGGGCGCCAACGATTTTTTCGTCACGTTGGAATCCGGCGGGAGCCCGGCCGACCTCATTGCCGGCGGGGTGAATAATACGGTGCAAGCCTTGCAAGCACTCTGGAGCGCCGGAGCCCGTCAGATCCTGGTCGTCAACGTGCCGGACCTTGGTATCACTCCGTACGGTTTGGGCTCAGGAATGGGCGACGGCATTACGCAACTGTGCGAAGCTTACAACCAGGCACTTGAGGCAGGATTAGCGGCACTGGCCGATGCCGGGATTCCGACAATCCAAGTCGATTCTTTTGCGACTCTTGAAGCGATGGTCAATTTCCCGGCCCAGTTCGATTTCACAAATGTAACTGAGCCTTTTATTCCGGCAGCGGTGGGCGATCCCGCCGGATTCCTGTTTTGGGATGTGGTCCATCCTACGACTCACGGCCATGAGGTACTCGCCGACTCGGCGCGCAATCAGCTTATCAACTACTTCTCGCCGCGACGTGGGCACAGTTCCCCACCGGCCCTGGTCAATTCCCTCAACGGATTAGTCAATGCACAGTGGGTCAAGCATTGATCCGTTAACCGCGTCCAGAGTCTTGCGGAGTTGTGAAAGATTGATGTATGGACGAGGATTCGGATCGACTCAAAATACTTTTCGCGCAACTGCTGGAGAAAGAGACTACGACGGATCGTCAGGCCTTCCTGGCCAAGGTGGGCCTGGATAATCCCGAGTTGCGGCAAGAGCTGGAGTCGTTGCTGCGCGCACACGAGGAAGCGGGAGAGTTTCTGGATAAGACCATCTCTATGGACGTCGAGCGATGAATGCCCTCAAATCTGCTCTCATCAGTTGCCTAGTTATCCTGATCGGCCAAGGGTGCGCAACCTGTCGCCAAACGCAGGCCGAGCCGACCGAGAAAGCCGCCTGGTGGGAAAAGGTGCTGGGCGTTCTGATTGGAAGCGCTGAAGCCGGCGCTTATGATGCGGCGCGGTGCAACACTGAGCGGCAGTCTCACTAAGGGTGAGCCAACCCTTTCGGTCATTTACTCAGACCGGACTTCGAGGCGGGAGCATTCGTTGCAAGACGGAGCAACCGCGCTCCGTTGAGAAATACGTCTGGAGGCAGGCCCAGAGCGCACTTCAGCTCAAGATCTCGCTCGAGCAGGTTCTGTTCGGCGATTAGACGGAATAGAGCGGACCAGGGGAGCCGATTCCAGAACACTGCGGCATTTGGAGGGAATGGGTAGTCGCTGCCATGAACGGTGCGGCTCAACACCAACGGATCCTGCAGCATTCGAGGCAGATTCCGCCACCGGAACATGGAGCCAAGCACGGCTGTATCGCAATACAGCTCGGTGTACTGTCGCATCATCTCCTTCAGATGCGGAAAGAAGTCTTCCTTGTCGAAAAACGCACTCATCCCGGCATGGCACGCAACCACGCGGCATCCTTCGTCCAGAGCCGGCTTTAGTCGTTGAGGATCGGAATAATCATTGCCAACGATTTCTGCGGAGTGCTCGGCTCCTGTATGAACCATCACGATGATGCCAAGCTCCGCGCAACGGCGGAAAAAGGGGCGGAACTGACGGTCCGCTGGGTCCACATCCTGCGTGGGGGGATGAATTTTCAACGCCCGGGCCCCTTGCGCGTGACAGTACTCAAGCTCATCAAACGCATCTTTGCGCCTGGGGTTAATCGAAGCGCAAGGCAGGAACAGTTCAGGATGCTGAGCGACAACCCGAAACAGGTAACGATTTGGAACATAAATAGAAGTGGTCCGCTGGAGATCGAGCTCGCCCTGTTCATCGTAGCGGCCATCCTGCGCCAGCAAGAGCACCCGGCTAAGTGATGAGGCCCGGAGTTGAGCAACCAGGCGCTCGATATAGAGTTCATCGAGCGGTCCATCAGATCTGATCCTGAGCAGACGCAGGAGGTAACTGTAGTTCCGATGTCTCTTTTGGGTTGGCGAGATGAAGCAACGCTCGCTCGCAGCCAACCCCGGTGCGTCGCCTGTGCCGAACAGGTGCACGTGGAAATCAACTACCGGCCCGGCAAAGCGGAATGAACGACGCCTGCTCGCGCGCGGTAAAACTAACCCGGCGATGGCCACTGCGCCTACCGCGCCGCCAAAGTAAAAAAACCTGCGCCGTGTGACTTTCATGACTGACACTGGTTCCGCCAGGAAAAGAGCCTCCTGACGCCCTGGCAGAAAGCTATTTCAAAAACCAGGCCAGCCAGGCTTGCGCAACACAGGAATGCTCCAAGACCATTCAGTCCAGGCGCTACTCCCCAGATCGAGGCTGTTACGATTACTCCGGCGGTGGTAGCCAGGCCGACAGTCGCCAACCATAGGAGGGCCGGGACCAGAATCCACACCGGAAGGCCGAAGTCGGCGCCCACCAGCACGCCACCGCCCAAAACAAGGGTGATGGCCCAAATCGCAATGGCCACCAGCAGAACTTTCATTTTCCAGTCGTCCGAATGATCACATGTTCCGCAGGATAAGCGTCGAAGGCAACCCGGCTTTCGTGATTGGCAATGGTGGCCACGCCCAGCAGGCCCGTTTGGGTCACTTCCAGGCGACCCGGCGTTCCTTCCAGAACTCCAAATGCCGGTCGCAGCGGGCCGCTTGCCTGCGCCCGGATCGAAAACACTTCCAATTCTTGTCCCGGCTCCGGACAAAACAGGAGTTGCGCGAGGTCGGGCAAAAGCGCTCCGGGGCTGGTGTTCTTAAATGTGATTTGCAAAAAGGACTCTCCCAACGTGGGTGGTGCGCCTGCCAGCACTTCCCCCAATAAATAGCCGAATATCGGTTCACCATTGGAATCAAAGGCCCTGATAAGCACTTTGCGAGCGTGCACAAGTACCTTGACCTCGGCGCGCCCGTCTGGCAGTGGACTTTCCGTCACGCTGCCTTCCAGCGTCGTGCCGAAAGATCCGGTGTCGAACTGCCCAAGAGAGTCGATGCCCGCCGTATATCCCGACTTTGGATCGACCCAAAACTCTGGCACTGTGAAAGCAAAACCGATCGCGCATGCCGTTCCTCCATAGCCGCTGGCCGCGCAGTCGATTCCCGTGCCGCCCAGGACCGCGCACCAAGCCATTTGTCGGGAGATAAAGTCCGTGAGAGGTCTTTGAGCTGCAAACGCGCCCGGCGCGAACAAGAGCGAACCGCCGAGGCAGACCGCGACCGTCTTTGCAACAGCCTTCAGGTTGCTTGGGCCAGCCCTTGGGATTGTTGTGTGTATTGGATTTAGTTTTGTCACCGGTTGCGGTTCTAAACATAGCAGTTCGGCATCTATTGTTGTTACTTGGTCACTAACTGTGTTCATTTGTCATTGTCCTTTTTTTGCAGTTTGAATGTTTGGGGTTTGTTGAGTTTGCCTTTATGTAGCCAGCTAAGGTTTCCCATTTTCGACAGGGTATAGGGTGGGTCGGCTTCTACTTTTCGGCAGGTCGGCAAGATCGGCAAGCGTGTCTCTGAGCTTGTCTTTCAGTGCGTTAGGATTGCTTGCATCTTCGCCAGGAAAAGTGCGGCTGTTGCAGAAGAGTACTTCCCGCGTCCGCGCATCTACGACTAGTACCCTATGCCGCATCGATCCTGGACAGGATCGCAGTGGCAGGTCAGGCATTCCTCCGCCGACTGAGCTGAAAGCCACAAACAGCGGCATCAGCGCCACCCCACCCGTCCAGTTCCATTTGTGGCGTTTATGGTGCTCCTCCGGCGACTCAAGAGATGCTTGGGAGTCCACCAGAACAAGCAGGTCGGCTTCACACTGTTTCAGCCTTTGACGCAACGTTAGTACGCTGCCATCGGCAGTGTACTCCATTGGCTTGCCGGTCCGACTCGGGCCATCCGCTTGAATCTCATGGTACAGTGCAAGAAAGTTGGTTCGAACCTGAGCCAGTAGTTGGCTGGTGCATTCATCAAAGGCGCCCGAGTCTTCCGGCTCAAACAAAACCGGGTTGGTCTGAACGACCTCGTACCGTTTCTCGGTCAGCACCGCGCACAACGCCATCAATAGATTTGTGCCAACCTCGCGATTGAGTTCAATCAAATCATTGGTGGTCAGGTCGCTGCCTTCGACCCACGATCCCGCAAACCAAACTGGCAACACTTGCACTCTTCGGTAGTCCTCGCAATGGGCCACCATCCGATCCCGAATCGCTTTGGCAGGTCCACTGGCGCACCCAGTCAAAAGCGCGACTATGGCAAGCCGGGCCAGGTAGGTGATAGGAATCGCGTGACCGCCTGTGTTCGAACCAGGTTTATAGCTCACTGTCGGTTTCAATGAGTGCATGGACCACGAGATTTATCGATCATCGGACCCCCGAGGACCTTCCTCTATCCATGCGCCATTAGCGGCTCGAACCCTTCAAAGAAGTTAAACTGGGTAACCCTTTCTGTGGGCGCAGATACCGAGTGCCCGGGACAAGTGCCCCTTACTTTGCGTCGCTCAACGGGACGGCGCCTCTTTCATCGGTCGCAAGTATGGTTCCGGGGACGACGACAGGCGCGTTAGTCGTGCCTGAGTAGATGTTGACGACGAATCTTTGCAGGTCCCGACTGAAAGCCAGGTTAGCTTTGCTGTCAGCGTGCACCATAAGCCAGCACCGCGGCCGAAGGCTGATACTCACCGTTACAAGAGCCGGCAGGTGTTCCGTTTCGAAGAGAATATGCACTACCTTGCCGACACGCGTACCGCTGTACATCACCGGGTCGCTTTCTTTGAGCCCGAAGACGTTTTGAAAGCGGGCTAGGATGAACGGGCCAAGATCAGTCTGGTCTTGCCTCAACGTGCTGAGGCAAAACATCTCCGCCAGGTTCAAAAGAACATAGCCAATTAGAAAGGCCACTGAGAATCGAGTGAGTGTTCGTTTGTGCCGGCCGATGAATTTCGAGAGCCGGCAGACTGTCGTTGGGGGGACTGCTGAAACCGGCTGATGGTTAAGATGGCACACCAAATCCTGGCTCAGAGCACTTGCAGTGTCATAACGCCGCGTTCTGTTCTTTTCCAGGCACTTCATTACAATCCAGTCCAGGTCACCGCGTACGAGACGACTCAAGGCCACAGGTTCGGTACAGCGACATTTTGCGACGCCCGTCAGCTTGTTTCCCAGCGTTCGCAGCCGGGTTGAAGGCCTGGGCGGCTCCGTCTCGCGGATCATTTGCCGAATCTCGTCCAACGCAGCCTTGGCCAACTGTTCCCGGTCGAAGGGCGTCACCCCGGTGAGTAATTCGTAGAGCAGCGCCCCCAACGAATAAATGTCGGAGCGCATGTCAACGTCCAAACCGCTCATCTCTGCTTGCTCCGGACTCATGTAAGCCGGCGTGCCGATCATTTGCCGAAACGAAGTAAAGAGCGTTTTCTCGGTCAGCTTTTGGCCTAATGCCTTGGCTACTCCAAAATCGATGACCTTGGGAACCGGCTCCCCGTCGTGCAGTGTCACCAGGATGTTGCTCGGCTTAAGATCGCGATGGATGATGCCTTTCTGGTGCGCGTGCTGCACCGCGTGGCAGACCTTGATAAAAAGTTCCAGGCGCTCGCGGGTCGGCAGGTTATGCTGATCACAGTAGTCAGTGATTGGAATCCCTGGCACCAGTTCCATAACAAAGTACGGCCGGCCGGTGCCAGTGGTTCCGCTATCCAGCACCTTGGCTATGTTAGGATGGTCCATGAGAGCTAGCGCCTGCCGTTCGGCCTCGAACCGAGCGATGACTTCACGGGTATCCATCCCGGCCTTGATGACTTTAAGCGCAACCTTGCGCCGGACCGGCTCCAGTTGCTCGGCCACGTAAACCACACCAAAGCCTCCTTCGCCAATTTTCCGCAGCGGCTTGTAGCACCCGATCAAAGTTATGATCGGCTCAAGCACCAAATCAGGCTCTGAAATAGACTCGGGCGAGCCCAGGAAATCTCCCGCTTCCTCATGGGCGCGCAACAACGATTCCAGCTCCTGCCGCAGCCCAGCTTGGTCCCGGCAGATCTCCCCCAGAAAGGCCCGGCGTTCCACCGCGGTCCCTTTCTGAAGAACTTGCGCGAATAGCGCTTTGATCCGGTCCGCATCTGCGGGTTTACAGCTGTCCGGTCCTCGTTGTTCGGTTCTATCTCCCACAAAACGCGAGATTTTCTGTTGCCCACCGCTTCGCGTCATTTGGATGCGATTCCCTTCAGCCTGTTTTATGGTCCACGCTCTGAGACTCCGCGCCGCATTTCCCTGTACAGCCAGGCCCTGGCAAACGACCAATTGCGCTCCACGGTACTAAGAGAGACTCCCAATTCCTTCGCTGCCTGAGGTCGAGTCAATCCCACGAAGAAACACAGCTTCACGACTTGCGTCGCGCGCTCGTCAAACTCCGCCAACTTGTCCAATGCCTCATCCAGTGCCAACAAGTCCTCATCCCGCATGGGGCCTGGCAAGGATGCTTCATCCAACTCCACTCGTTGGAAGTTTCCGCCTCGCTTTAATCGGCGCTTGCGCCGCGCGTTTTCGACCAGGATCCGGCGCATCGCTTCCCCGGCGGCCGCAAAGAAATGAGCCCGATTTTGCCAGTGCCCATTATTGACGCCCATCAGTCTAAGCCAGGCCTCATGCACAAGGGCCGTGGGCTGGAGAGTCTGGCCCGGAGCATCCGCGGAGAGCTTCCAGGCTGCCAATCTGCGCAGTTCCCTATATACGCCCGGGAACAGTTGCTCCGCCGGGCTCCCATCGCCTCGTTCAACCGCCTCCAGTATTCCAGTGATACTGTCGGCAACCTGCATCTCGGAATTGTTCATTGTCTCCAGGAATTCGGACTTCGCTAGATTAGGGATGCTGGGCAAGCCTAAGCTTGCGGGCGAAAGAGGTGCAAATTGATATTCCTGCGGCAACATCAATTTTATTGATGTTGCTTGATAAGATACAAGCCCCTCCCAAAGAATCCGTCCGGTTTTGATCTTGTCCTTAACGCCCGAATCCACGTTGTGGGAACGGGCCGGAATATCCTGCGAAACTGAAGGCCGTGGCGGCGGATCCTGAAAACGTTTGCTTGACCAAAGACGGTTAAAGATGCTTCATGAAGTGGCAAGGCAAGCGATCTAACAAACAACAATTACAATGCATGAAAATGTACTTCAGCAAAATCGGTAGTACCCTCCCGGCAACGATACTCGCCGCCACCGGCCTGATGCTGATGGCCGGCTGCGCAAGCAGTACCTTCGCGCCCAGGCAATCGGGGTTCCTGTCGAATTACAAACGCATGAACAAGGTCGACGATACGACCTGGCGTTATGTCGATGTCAACCGCCTGTCCATCTACAACAAGTTCCACATCACCGCCACCAAATGCCTGGTCACGTCGTATGATGGCAAGCCGCTGTCGCCCGAAACGCAACAGAAAGTGGCTGATTACCTGCGGGAGTCTATCACCAAAGCGCTCTCAGACCGATACCCGATTGTGAATTCCAGCGGCGCGGATGTGGGCGAGCTGCGAGCCGCAATTACCGACGCCTACAAGACGGGCAACCAGCTCGGGTTGACTGTCGAGGGCGAGATCTTCGACTCTTACTCCGGTTACCAGGGGGCGGCTGTGATGCGCACCGAATTGGGCGAGACTTACATAGGCGATTGGTGGGATGCTCCAAGTGCCAAACAAATCATTGATAAGTGGGCTGCCCGTCTGCGCGAGGCCATTGATAATGCACATGGTCGTTAGTCCATAGCTGCAACGGTTTGATTTAAGAGTTCGGGACCTCGTGATTACGATTGCGAGGTCCCTGTTCTTTTTATTGTTCGGGAGGTCTTGAGTTTTGAGTCTTTAGTTCTTAGTTGAAGGATTCATCCGAGCGCCGGGAGGCATCCAAACGCTCTTTCCAAAAACGAGCGCTTACTGGCGTTGAATAGGCTTCCGGTCCGTTTAAAAACGGAGTCAATCTTCGTTTGCCGCACGAAATCTCTTGCCTTGGAGATGGCAAAAGCAGTAAAAGGCGACCAACGCCTGACCCTTGTCAACCATCTCAACTATTATGCTGCCATCCAAGTCGTACAAATCACTCCTTTCGGCACTTCAAAGGGCCGAAACCATCATTCCGCGGCCGGACCAAACCTCCTCGGGCGACGATTGGAGCCTATATCTTCGTTTGCTCAAGCTGCTCTCCTCCGTCCAAACCCTGCACCGGAAAGCCCTTCGGAATGAATCCGACAAAAAGCGTACGGGCAAGATTCACCGTTTAATGCCCCGATCGGCGTGATCGGTAGAATCTTGAATTTTTAGTTCGACCCCGCAGCTTGGCGCAACCTGAACAGGCCTATTTCGCAGGTTTCTTGTAGTGCCGTAGGACAGCACAGCGCGCCAAATCCGAACTTTAACCGGTGAAAATAGGTTAGAAGTTCAAAATCCAAAATCACGGTTTGTCCTCCGATGATCGATTTGCTCGGAAATTGCAGCTCTTTTGTTCGGTTCCCCTCGGCTGTGGGATCACTCTGAATTAAAAACTCAAAATTAAGAATTCTCTACCCCCCGTACACCGCCAGCAATTCCCGCCCCTTGGGCGATGAGCATGCTTCGCCTAAAAGTTTACCCAGCCTTCGACGCAAACGATGGACCATCACACGCACGGTGGCTTCGCGCATTTGCAGCGACGCGGCCGTTGCGGCGTAGCTCACATCGCCATCCTCCGTGATCAACGGACGCAAGTGCCGAAAAACCTCCGCTTTCCCGCTCGTTTCGCACTCCTGCTTCAATTGCGCTATTGCCTGCTCCAACAGTGATTCCACCCACTGCCGCTCGCAAATCATTTCCGGGTCCAACTGGCTCGCCGGCTCGTTCCGCCGTCTGAATTCGGTGTCGCCCTCATTCAATGAAATGACCTGCGCACCGCCGCCGCGCTTTTGGCACTGTTCTCGATCCCGCTGGTCCGCGAGGAAACGTTTCAGCAAAGTCAGCAGGAACGATCGGAACTTCCCCTTCTCACGGGTTGCCGTGCGTAATGAATTTTGTTTAAGCAACCGGGAGAAAAACTCCTGCGTGAGATCCTGCGCGTCGTGCCAGCGATATCCGGAACGCAGGACGTGGTGAAATACAGGGCTCCAGTATTCGCGGTAAAGAATCGAACGCGCGGGATCGGCCTCCGGATCATCAACCCGGCCAGCCTTGCGGACAACCCACCAATCAGTGTTACCAAACCACGACCCCGAGGCCTCATTCACACCGACAACACTGCAGGTCTGCTCCATCTGCAATATTTTATCAGCGCACCTAACCCCTCACAACATAACTTTGCATCTCGCAACTTATTTCTTATGTGGATCAGTTTTCTTGTAATATTTTGCCCGCTTTCCCGTAGTAACAACCCATAGGTATTTGCGATTTACGATCGACGATTTACGATTTACGCACCATTACATGTGCTGTGCTTTTTATGTGCCTTTTGCCCCTTTTCGCGTATTTCGCGGTGGCCCGCGGTTCGGCGGACTCGAATAGACTATGAGAACACAAATAATACTTAGCCTGGTTGCCCTGCTTGCGGGTCTTGCCCCCGCCAAAGCGCAAACCGATGTTGTCGCCTATGCCACGGTTACCTTCCCTTCGGGATTCAGTCTTGCGGTAAACCCGTTGAGCAATGGTCTCACCAATGGCGCGAATGAAATCGGTCTGTTAATCGATGGCGAACAGATCTTCACGTGGAACGGTTCTGGCTTTGACACCTTTGCTTACGATCTTACTTCCAACTCCTGGTCGGACGGCGCATCCTCACTGACCGTTGCTCCCTCACTGCCGCCCGGCCGGGGATTCTTCTTCTTTAACCCGGGCCCTTCTACCAACATCGTTTTTGAAGGACGAATCACTCCTTCTCCGGGCAGTTCGAATTTTATCACACTGGCAACAGGTTACTCGTTAGTTGGCTCTCTTTTACCCGCCTCCCTTACTAACATCACTACCGCTCCAATCAATCTGCCGCTCATTGATGGTATGATTATTCTGACCTGGAACGGAACGGGCTATAATTATTCGCTGTTCGATTCCGGTTTAGGGGGCTGGACGGATGTGAACGTTCAGCCAACCCTTGCTCCCTCTTATTCTCTGGGCCAGGGCTTCTTTATCTGGAATCCAGGCCCCCCCGTGGCCTGGGTACAATCCTTGCCATATCAAGACGTCCATTCCTCCTCGTTCTCGTCCTCCTCCTCGTCCTCGATTCATTAAGCCCGCCGTCGCAATCGTCGCAGACTTCTTCAACCACCGATGAACACTGATAAACACTGATGAGAGAAATGAACCACGTGTCCGATTTGTAAAAATCCGTGTCCATCAGTGGTTCTCAATTGCATTGCTGTCCCACTTCTCCAAAAAGAGCGTGGCGCAAGACTCAGCCTACGCCACGCATTGCATCCGCCTTTTCGCGTATTCGCGTATTTCGCGGTTATCCTTCACTCTTCCCCTGGTGATGCCCATTTGACAGGCTGCGCACCATCAGTCCCAGCAGTCCATCCACTAGCCCTGGATTGGAGTTTGTGCCGCTGACCGCTACATCCGGCACGATCCGCACGTTGCGTTCACCGACGATTTGCATCAACTGCATCATCGTGTAGGCCTGTGAACCGAGCGACTCAACGCCGGCCCGATACGCTTCGGCCTTCGCCGACCCAGTTGCGCGAATTGCCTCCGCTTCACCGTGTGCGCGCAAGCGCATGCCTTCCGCATCGCCAGTCGCTTGCTTGACCTGTGCGTTGGCCTGAAGCTCGGCGATTGACACGCCTTGCTCAGCGCCGACGACCTGGTGCTGGATATCCGCCAGCGAAGTCTGACGCACCAATTGCTGGCGTTGCTTCTGCGCCGCTTCCTGCATTTCATAGGTCTTCTTCTGTTCTTCCGCGATTTTGCGGTCCGTTTGTGTTTGCATGAGCTGCGCGGGCGGATTGATATCGCCAATGAGCGTGTCGATCGCCTGCACGTCATATGCAGCCAAGGCCTCACGAATGTGCGCTGCTGCTTCCTCCTGCCGCTGACTGCGCGCGCTGAGGAAATCCAGCACCGTATAATCCTGCGCCGAGTTGCGGAAATAATTCCCCACAATTGGCTGCAGCACGTGGTCAACCAGGTTCTGCATCGAACCAACTCGCGAGATCACCTTCGGCGCATCCAACGCGCCTACGTGAATGATCTGCGCAACATCCAGGCTGAAGGCGAACCCGTCTTTCGAACGCACCGTTATCGACGAGAGCTTCTCATCATAATGATGCGCCTCAGTGCGGGTCGCCCAATTCAGCACGATGTTGGTCGTGGGCACCAGTTCCACTTTCATGACTCTCGTGTTGAGCGGTTGTTTGCCCGGATAAAGTGGGCTGACCCAAACGCCCTTGTGCCCTGCTTCCACCAGGTCGCCATGTTTGAACTCAACGCCGCTGACGTCCACGTGGGCCTGGCCGACGTATGAGATCACAACGCCTACATAGCCAATGGGGATTTGCACCATCGGCACCTGTTCCACCTGCACAAACCAGGGGTTCAGGTTCCATGTACCGGAAAGCAGGATCTGCTCCTGCAGTCCGCGCCGACCGCCGCCATCCAGAAACGACTGCCCGTTTTGGAAGTTTTCGTGACCGGGAATAACCGGCCCGGCAATCTCACCGGCTTCGATCGGTCGTCCATCAAGCGTAGTAACAACGCCGACCATGTCCGGTTCGACACGATGCAAGCGAAGTTGCAGCGGTTCCATATCATTCTCCTGAGCGTTCGCCGTGGTGATCACCGTGAACAACGCCAGGTTCAGACGATATGTTCCGGCCGTGAGAATACCCAGTTGCCGCCCCTTTTCACCGCCGTTCGCCAGGAACTTTCGCGCGTCCTGGTAATTGTCGCACTCGACCACTTTACCAAGGATACGTTCCGCGGGAATTGACTCACCGTCAGCGGCGACCACAAGGGCAATTTCGCCCTGCGGCACAACCGTCACGGGCACTTTTAGGATCCGATATTGCCATCGGAAATATCCAAAGTGCAGACCCGGCGGGAGCGTGTCAGCCTGGTAACCAGCCTCGCCTTTCAGCGCGATTAATCGGCCGGGTTGCAGCGCACCACCGCCAAACTTCTTAACAACAATCCCGACCTGTCGTTCCCGAATAAGGACCGCCCCGGTCAGAAAAGGAATAAGCGGAATCAGGCAAACCAATACCAGGATTGCCAGCCCGAATTGTATCGGGTCGAACTCCATCAACATAACCAGCGTTTTCATACACAAACTCCGATGTGGCTGCGCGCCGCATCCCGCACTGGCGGGATACAATCTTCCCGCAGCGCCTTGTTTTTGATGGGAGAACGTGGGTGTCCCGCACCGGCGGGATCCTAGAGGATCGCCCTTCCAAACGCCGACGAGGTTAGCTGACGGGCTCGGTCATGGAAGTGACCTTGGCCGGCGTTACCGCTGGCCGTTCGCCCCTTCCTCGAACACTGCATTGGTCCGAGGAACTTGGGTCCCCCGCGCCGGCTTTCAGGAAGGAAAACCAGCTTAGGCTGCATTACTGCTGAAAGATCCATCGCATGGAAAAGGTGTTTGTCAAGCGACTTGCCTTCCAAACTCTGTGCCCAATTGTAATGGCTCGGATAGTATCGCAGAGCCAACGTCAGTTTCATGTGGGACGATCTGCTCGAGCTGATCCTCAACTGCATCCTCGAGTTGCTCGACGTCTGCGTTGATCCGGAGGAGTTTTGGAGGTTCTCGATTTGCTTCTTCGTTGCTGTGACATCTACAGGTTTAGTCGAGGGGCTCTCAAAAGAGTGTAGGCCATTGCGCGCAGCTTCGATGCTTTTGATTGGATCCGTGACCGGCGTCTGCTGGGAATGGCGCTCCCGCAAGCGGTGAGGTGAGCCCGGGGCGCGGACTTCCAGTCCGCAGCAATGTTGCGATTTTCAAGTCAGCGCACTCACCGTTTCGACGTCAAGAGGAGTTCGCACGCTGCTGCGGACTGGAAAGTCCGCGCGCCGAGCGCGAACCCAAAACTTATTGACGTCGCGGCCTGACTGCCCACACATTAGCTCGCCACATGTCCCCTGTTATTATGAATCATACCCTTCCTACCCGCCGCCACTTTATTTCTGCCCTCACCCTGTCTTCCGCCGGACTCTTCGCTCCCGGCGTGTTTGCTGAAGAGCTTCTGCGCACAGCCAGTGTCGAGGAGGGACCTTTCTATCCTGACAAATTGCCGCTCGACACGGATAACGACTTATTGATTGTGAACGATTCCCTGACCCCGGCCGTCGGAGGCGTGACCCACTTGAGTGGGCGGCTGTTGGATGCAAAGGGCGATCCGATCAAGAATGCACTGATTGAGATTTGGCAGGTCGACAGCACAGGCGTTTATCTGCGGGATCGACCAAACCATCCGGGTAAATTCGATTCCAATTTTCAGGGCTTCGGACGGTTCCTGACCGGCTCCACCGGCGAATACTATTTCCGAACCATAAAACCGATCGCCTACGAGCGTCGCCCGGCTCCACACGTTCACTTCGCTGTTAAAGTGAAAGGCCGTGAGAAGTGGACCACGCAGCTGTTCGTCAACGGCGACCCGGGCAACGAAAAGGATCCGCTTTACCAAAGAATTCGTGATCCGAAAGCGAGAAACTCGGTCACCGTTGATTTTGTGCCCGTGAAGGGTTCACGCGTCGGTGAACTCGCGGCAAAATTTGACATGGTCATGGGATTCACGCCAGAAGCCTGAGCAGTGCGGCTTTGCTCCTGCTGTTGGTCTTGTCTTTCTCTCAAGTCTGAGCCATGGATCGCCCGGCTATCCATCCGGTCGTCCAGGCCGACTGAAAATTGAATCCCCCCGTCAGGCCATCGATGTCCAACAGTTCGCCTCCAAAATAAAGGCCGCGGCAAATCCGGCTCTCCATTGTTTTGAAATTTACTTCGCTTAACCGAACTCCGCCGCAGGTTACGAACTCATCCTGGTTGAGGCTTTTGCCTGTGACCGGCAATTGAGTGCGCGTGAGCTGTTGGATAAGCCCGTGTTTCGCCGAATTTGAAAGGCTAGCCCAACGAGTATCTCTGGTGATGCCCGAAGCCGTCACAAGACGCTCCCAAAGTCGAGCGGGAAGCGGCGCGCGCGCGGAATTAATGATCAATCGCGCAGGCTGGGCCTCGCGCATTTTCTCAAGTTCTTCAGCCAGGTCGCTCTCTTCAAGGTCGGGAAGCCAGTTGATGTGTAGAGAGAACTGATAGCCCACTCGATGCAGAGGTCGCGCGCCCCACGCCGAGAGGCGCAGAATCACCGGTCCGCTTAGGCCCTGGTGCGTGATCAGCAAAGGTCCTCGCTCGCACAGACGGGAATTCGCCACAGAAACCTGCACCGAACCAAGCGAAACACCCGCGAGCTCCCTCAGCCAGGGGGTCGCGATCTGAAAAGTAAAAAGCGATGGCACAGGTACTTCCAGCGTATGCCCCAGAGATACCGCTAGAGCGCCAGCGGCCGCTGCCCGACACCCGCCCGTTGCCAACATAAGCCGATGGCACTGCAGTTTTTCGCCGCGAGTCGTTTCCAGTTCAAACTGACCGCTCGAATTTGTTTCAACGTGCGTCACAGGGCAATTAGCCCGCAGTTCGACGCCCGCATCGGCTGCCGCTCGCATCAGGCTGTCGACGATGGTTTGCGAGGAATCCGTTATGGGAA